>JADMIO010789848.1_pt1 | contig 13012 bp, 6 predicted proteins | sample 8958161 | NCBI WGS metagenome assembly JADMIO01 (sample SAMN16585339, study PRJNA669376) | soil metagenome | isolation source: Crop rotation soil | place: USA: Cullars Rotation, Alabama | collected 2011 | reverse complement strand
CGCGACAACTTGTCCACGTGGAATTCTAAGCTTAGGATCCCAATGTGCTGGAAAGTATCTTTCCACCTTGAAGGGCGAAAGAGAATACAATGACCTTCAGAGTCTACTCCAAACCGTCCAGCACGACCTGCAATATTCCACAGTGCACGAGGGCTTATCTGATATGTTCGGCCTACCAGAGATTCTACAATCACTGTAGAGAAAGGAAAATTCACACCCTCGGCTAAAGTGGTTGTGGCACATACAATGTCAATATGCTTTTTGGAAATCGCTTCTTCTATAGCAACACGAATACGAGGAGGCAATTGTGCATGATGGAAAATGACGCCCTTACGATACAAATGACGCAAGGGGGAAGTGGCGTATAATTCCCTTTCAATCCTCGCGTCAAGCCGTTCGGACGTAATATCGGAAGAGGCAGTTTCATTTTGTCGGAATCCTGCAATGAGTTCTGCTAATCTTTCTGCTCGCGGAGGACTTGTCGCGAGTACAAGTACAATTCCATTCTTCGACAAGCGCTGAGCAACCTGTGCTAGTAATTCATCACTGTCTGATGAACCCTCGTGGGGAGGAAGTAATAGGTAACGATCTCCATGTTCGAATAAAATTGTGCCTCCCTGTTTGGGCGTATACTCGAAAGTCCCCAACCTTAACCTACTTGAGCGCCAATCAAGTTTAACGGCCACTGTAGATTCTCGATTACCCAGCCATTCAGCAAGCTCGTGAATATTGGGCGTCACTGCAGAGAGTTGCACAATTCGAGCATTCTTAGGAATAAGCGCCCGAAGACGCCAAAGATAAAACTCTAGAATCACCCCCCGTGTTCCTTGCTCGATATGATGCGCCTCGTCCACAATTACCAAACCAGCCTTTTCAATAATCTCTGGGGAAACACGCATTAAGAGATCAGCCTTTTCAGGAGTAAAAATCAACAAATCCGCATCAGCTGCATTATGAGACAATTGATCATGGATTGTTAAAGAGGCACCTAGAGCTGCCACTGAAATGTCCAACGGCGCAAAAGCTAAAGACATGGTTTTAGCAATTTGGCTTGTAAGGGCTCTGCTTGGACAAACGTATATAGCCTTTCTATCTGGATGTTTTTCAAAAAAATCTGCCAATAATACAAGCGTCAATGCCGTTTTCCCCGTGCCAGTTGGAGCTGCTAAGCCAAAGCTAGTTAGATGGTCATTGAGAAGTCCACTTTCTATTGCGACACGTTGTACAGGCCACAATTCAGCAGGTGCGCCAATCCGCTTAAGTATATTCTCTTGCAAGGCAGATGCTTTAGGGATGACTCGCAAGGTTGAATTATCCCAGCGTACCATAACGCTTTTCTGTAATGCTCTCAGAATGTCACAGTCTAGACCAATGTTGTAATGTGATGCGGTGTTTATCAGGAAGTCTAACGCATTCCAGGCCGTTTCAGGAAAAGTTTTCCCATTTCGTTGTAGGTAATAGCCACATTCCGCAAGTACTTCGGCTAGAGCATACTGAACTAAAGGTATTATGGGTAATAATTCGCTAGGAGAATCTGTCTGTTGGGTTTTATTTAGTAGAATACGAACCTTTTCCTCTGAAAGCTCTCCCCACCAGGAGGAAGCTTTCCTTGAAAAGTACTCTCTCATTTCTTCTGGAAATCCATTTAGAGCAATTTGTGAAGCAGCAGACCCAAACAAGCCAGCCAAATCATACAGTATTGATGCACAAAATAAGTGCTGACTCTTTAGGAATTCATCTCCATGCTGCTCAGCAATAAAACTCAAGGCTGCTTCAATATCAGCTGCTATAAGATTCAACCTTTTTGCATTCTCTTGGCGGGGATTATCCCAAGTGGAGACACTAGCAAGAATCGCTTTCGAGAGACGACTCAATTCTGATTTCCAAGGAAAGGAATTCTCAGATGGGATTCCAAGCCTAGCACTGAGTAATCTCTTTCCAAGATGCTGGAACCCTTCGATGAACCAAGCTTCATCCAGGCATTTTGATAATTCCTCTATCTTATACATTCGGGCTCCCGCCTACTTCTTCCACTTGGCGTAGGATTCCCTTGCAAGAAGCGCCAAGTCTGAAACAACAAGCACTTTATAATCAAAAGGCCTTTGACAAGGTTCTGTCAGGATGAATTCATCATCTTGAACACAAACAGTTTTCTCATTAATAGTAGCCATGCCTAACTGGACAAGTTTTGTTGGGCCTGGAGGCACCAAATCATTACGAATCTGTTCCGCGTCTTCTCTTGAAAAATAGTCAGCCTCAAGGTTGTCTCTTATTGTAGTGAAATCGAAACGCTCATCCTGCGAATCATATTTTTCTAAGGAATCAATTATCTGCCGAAGGATGCCATGCCTATGACCTTTAAACGGGGTTTTTTCTGTGGGAAGTATACTGGTTTTAGCTTCTACTGCAACATAAGTAAATGGTTTAGTGTCAACGTTTACAAAGAAACCATCCATTTTGTGTACATTTGTGTCCTCTGCAGTAGTTAGCGTGAGTTTGCTATAGAGTCTCCTAAATCCTAACCCATATTCTAAGTACAATGCGGCTAGAATCTCGCCACAATGACTCTGCTGAAATTGAGGTGTTGTTGGAGCCTTTGTCGCCAAGTCCTTCACCATCTCAATTGCGTTCCTACGCCCCACAAAATCGCGTGCGATTTTGCTGGGTTCGCGATAGTAGTAGGGTATCTGCCCGCCTATGAAATATGCAATGTCATAATCGCCTTTGGCACAACTCAGGACCACACGCCATCCCTTTCGGACTATTTTGGCGCAATTGTCTGAGAGCTTGATCTCCGCTTCCTCAGTGATATATTCACGCATAAGAAATTTCCATTTGGAAGCACATCAGATACATTCCAGCTATTTCGTTTAGGCAGTTCGAACAAACTCTATTACACTTATAGGGCTAAACGCTAAATTAGCCAAATATCATAACCTGCAAGGGGTTATAGGATACAAAATAGAATACAATTAATCCAGAATAATAATCGAGGCAAGGTTAGTAGCTAAGTAGGATCAGTTTAAATATTAAATTAGGACTATGATTCTGTTGCCATATTCCTTTGAAGGAAATAAGGTTAAACGTCTCCGAGCAATTGCTGCCTCCCCCTTGAGCCTTTCTTCTGAAGGGATCCGCTAAAGGTAATTCCTGGTACTCTAATCACCGCCGAGGCCGGTGTGGATATATCTAGGTTAATACTACCGCACTTGAAGTCCAAAGTAATTTTCGCTACTCTATTCTCTGCTATAGGTGCGTGTAGACATTCTGGGGGTATAACTATACCCCGGCGAGATGGGGGAGTTGAGGGGTTGACTAGCGGGCGGGAGGATTCGGCGTTATTCAGTTCGTCATGATTAAAACGACAGCGGCACGCTTGCGCGCATCAGGTGATAGAGATTGGCCGAGGTGCGCGCGAGTGAAGCGTATCGAGATTGCTCCCAGCGGCGGTGCAACCGAAACTGCTTGCGGTTGAAGACGCCGAGACGCGGGATGCGGACCAAATCTCTGGCCGGCGCGCCGTTGATGAACAGCGAGTTGAATACATCCAGATGAATCTCGACGCGGCCATCCGCCATCAGGCCAATGTGCAAGGCCGCCGTCGCCGTGTCGGTCTCCATCCAGCCCCGCGTCCATGCCTTGTGGCGGTAAGCATTCAGATAAGCGAACAGGCCGTTGCCGATGCGGCCCTCGATCATCGTGCCGCCCGCGTCCGACAGCGAATCGAGCACGTCAGTCAACGTGCCGCGTGCAGTCGTACGCGGCCAGCAGAAGAAGCCGCCGTCCCATGGCCAACCGTCTATCCGGCCGATGGCGTCGAGCCAGCCTTCGTCGTCAATCTTATCAATCAGCAGCGCCGTCGAGCGTTGATAATTGCCCGGCCACCCGTCCCACACTTCACGCGCGGCATGCTCATCGTCTGTGCCGGCAAGGATGCGCGCGACCTGCGCGAGTCTTTCAGGGTTCGCCGCCGCCACGCTGCGCGTCACCTGCGCCCACGTCGGCACTGGCGTGTCATGGTCGGTGTGCTTGAGGTAATCGGGAAAATCGCGCGGCACAGCAAGCATCACGGGAAGCCCTCAGAGTTATAAATTTCAAGCCTATCATAAAAGGCGATGCGATGTATTTTTCAACCACGCCGGCCCTCTAGTGGAGTGGCAGGGTATCCCTGCCGGTTTGCAGATGACGTACAGACGATTCCATATCAACGAGCAAGAGGAGCATTCGGGTAAGCACTTTAATCACCATTCAGCAACCTGAGCATCTCTGATTTCCCGGCGTTGAAGGTCAACTGTATGGCTGACTGTCAAGGTGTTCTCTGCCCTGTTCACGGCTCGGCCTATGCGTTCATTCGCGAACGCCGCAACTTTTCACTGGAGGTTCCCAGCATGAAGCGACGTATCCAATGGCTCATCATCGCCCTGATGTTTGCGGGCGGACTGGCCTCTTTCTTATTCCGCACGAGCGCCGCTCCCTTCGGCGCGACGCTTTCCGCGCCGTTCGAGCGCAAAATTTTAGTACCGCCCGGCGAAGCGCCTCTCAACCTGCGCTTCTTCACCACCGCCGTCAAGACTGACTCGCGTGGTCGCATCATCACCGGCCCGCAGAGCGACCCTGTGAAAGACATTGTTGGGCCGGAGCCGGCGGGCGAGCGCGGCGGAATGCAGCGTTTCACCAAGATCATGTTCGGTGCCGGCTACATTGACGGGCGGCCCGACCCCGGCACGCGCATCAACCCGAACAATCCGGTGGTCAAGAGCGGCAACGAGTTCTGGCCCAACCGCAAGCAACCGTTCCGCAGCGAGCCGCGCGCGCTGGCGCTCACCCCGGACGGCAGCAAACTCTATGTTACGCTGCCCGGCCGCGAGGGCTATCCCGATTGGCGCGTCGCCGTTGTCGAGGCGCGCAACCAGCGCGTGATGAAATGGATTGACTTGCGCCCGGCGGGCCAGCGGCGCGGCACGCGGCCTATTGGCGTCAAAGTCTCGCCCTTGAACGCGGCGATCTATCCGCGCCCTTACGTCGTCGTGTTGAACATGCTCGGTAACTTTGCCAGCGTCATTGATACGATGACTGACACGGTCATCGGCGAATTCGAGACCGGCTTTTACGGCGAGAAAGTCATCTTCAATCAGGACGGCACGCGCCTCTACATCACCGACCGCTTCAAAGATCAAGTGCGCGCCTTCCGCATCGACCCCGGCCCGTTCTTTACGCAGATTGCCGCGATCCCGACCGGCACCACCGACCTTGAGCGCGCCAACCCGCGCGACCTCGATCTGAGCGCCGACGGTCGCACGCTCTACGTCGCCAACACCATCGGCCACACGATAGCCGCAATCAATGTAGCGAATGATACAAACACGCTGATCAAGGTGCTGCCGCTCGGCGGCCTCGCAACCGACGTGAAAATCGCCGGGCGCTGGGGCATCGTCAGCGGCCAGGAAACAAATACTCAACTCAACGGGCCGGAGAGCGGTCACGGCCTGCCGACCAAAGATGCGAACGGCGTCGCCATCAAGAATAGTGGCCAGCCGCTCGGCTACACGCCGGTCATGACCGACGCGACGAAAGCGACGACCTTTGACGACATCGGCTCGGAGCTGAACGTGTTTGACACGGCGACGAACCAGTTCGTCTACCGTTACGTTGACGAAGGCCGCGACCTGTCGCAGCTTGTCATCACCGGCCAGTTCTTTGACCTGCACGACCATGCGGACGCGCAGAAGATCATCAAAGGCAGCGGCCCCGAACAGATGGTCGTCAAGGGCGACTTCCTGTTCGTCACCTTCGCGCACAACGAGCGCGTGCAAGTCTTCCGCATCAATCAAAACCCGAGCGACCCATCGCAGATTCTAACGCCGCTCGGCGTCGAGCTGACCGGCGGCATCACGCCGCAAGGGATCGAAGTCGCGCCCGACGGCAGTCAAATCTACGTCGCCAATTTCCAGACCGAAGACGTGTCGTTCCTGAGCGTCAGCCCGGCGGGCTTTCTGTCGCGCGCCGGTTACGCGGCGGTCGGCGTGACAGATCATACGCCCGATCCGACTACCGGCGGCAACGGCCAGCATCTTTTTGCGACCGACGAAGAAGTGGGCTTGCGCTGGTTCTTTTCGTCGGCCTATTCCGACGACGGTCAGAAGTCGTGCGGCTTCTGTCACTGGGACGGACGCCAGGACGGCTGCCAGTGGAACGTCGCCGCGAACGCCGTCGGCGGCGTCAAGGTCTGCCCGCAGAACAAAGATATCTCTGACAACTGGCCGGAATGGTACGAAGGCTTGAACAACGACTTTATGGCTTACGCGTCCGCCTGCAACGGCGAAGTGCTGCTGGGCGAACGCGCCCCGACGCCGCTCTTTCCGCAAGCCGATCAGGTGGCCCGCTTCCACGCGCGCGAAGATTACGTGCTGCAAAAGACCGAAGAAGACTCGCGCGCCATCGGGCGGCCCGAACTGTCGGGCAAAGCCTTCAAGATCGGCTATTATGATTTAGCTTACTTACAGATTCTCTGGTCGCAGAACGAAGTGCGCCGCCTGCCGAACCCGCTTACGCAGTTCCCCGATGCCAGCGAATCGGCGATGATCGCGCGCGGCCGACAGGTCTTCACGAACAAAGTCGCGCAGGGCGGCGCGGGCTGCGCCGATTGCCATCACAACGGCAACAAGATGACCAATGGCGCGGTTGACGACACGTTCCAGGATTACAACATTCACGAACCGGGCGTGATCAGCGAATCAACCGTTGATGGCGACGGGCCGTTCTTCCGCCCGACCAACGATTACTTCTTCACGCGCTTTGCGCCGCCGCAGGATGTCGGCACGCCGCAGAACTTGAGCAGCCGAAACACCAAGCACCTGCGCGCCTTCTGGGACAGCGTGCCGCGCTGGCTGCATTATGGCTTTGCGCACACGGTGCGCGAGATTCTGCTCGCGCCTGATTCGCCGCTCTTGCAGGCCGGCGAGCGCGGCTTCAACTTCCGCACCGTGCGCTCGGATCACAGCCGCGCGACGGGCAAAGGCTTCAACGGCCAGCCCGCGCCAGTGCTGCCGACGCAGGTGCCGATCACAGTAGCCGACCGCAGCGGTCAACTGGCCGGTGATGGCAAGGGGCAGATTCTCGTCAGCCTCGACAGCCCGACCGCCGCGGGCCCCGGCGGCAAGCCATTGATCGATCAACTGGGCACCAGCAACCTCGCGCCGCTGGTCGTCGGCGGGCGGATCAACCCGGCCCTCGCCGCCAGTCGCGTGCAAGTAATCAAAGATACACACGGCAAAACGTCGCAGTTGTCGGCAAGCGATGTGGATGCGTTGATCCTTTACTTGAAATCGCTGCAATAACACTGCCGTAAACCAGTCCCTGCCATGCCTGCGGGCGCGAAGGATGATCCCTTCGCGCCCATTTTTTCGCGGCCAGTAGAGCGGAATACAATTAGATGTAGCCTGGGAGCGCGGGCATCTTGCCCGCTGTCTTACACATGCGGGCGGCTGCGGGCGAGACGCCCGCGCTCCCAGGCTATATGCAATCGATAGCTGCTCTGGCCCCTATCATTTTGCTCTCCTCCCTTGACCGATGCACGATGCAACTCCTATCCTGCCTTTGCTCGTCGAGGCTCGCTTTCAATTACCGGAGATCAACGATGAAATCAACGCTCGTCATCGCCCTAATGCTGCTGCTCACCGCCGCACTGGTCGCGCCCGCCGCACAAAAACCCAAAGCCATTGCTTCGCCGGCAACGCGCGATCAACAAATCGCCGAGGCCGCCGAGGCCATGCGCTCGCGATTGGTCGAACAGCGCCGCGATTTTCACATGCATCCTGAGCTTTCAAATCGCGAAGAGCGCACGTCGCGCATCGTCGCTGAACGCTTGCGCGCCCTCGGGCTCGATGAAGTCAAGACCGGCGTCGGCAAGCACGGCGTCGTCGCGTTGTTGAAAGGCGCAAAGCCCGGCCCGGTCGTCGCCGTGCGCGCAGACATGGATGCGCTGCCGATTCAGGAGACGATTGACGTGCCTTACAAGTCGCAGACGCCGGGCGTCAAACATGCCTGCGGCCACGACCTGCACACGACGGTCGAGTTGGGCGTCGCCGAAGTGCTGTCGAAGATGCGCGGGCAGATCAGCGGCACCGTCAAGTTCATCTTTCAGCCCGCCGAAGAAGGCCCGCCGCCCGGCGAAGAAGGCGGCGCATCGTTGATGATTAAAGAAGGCGCGCTCGACAATCCGCGCCCAGCGGCCATCTTCGGCCTGCACACCAATCCGCTCATCGAAGCCGGCCAGGTGGCTTATCATAGCGGCCCGGCGATGGCTTCGTCGGATCGCATCCTGATCACGATTCGCGGCAAAAAATCGCACGGCGCGCAGCCGCAGATGGGCGTTGACGCCATCGTTGTCGCCGCCCAGTGCATCACCGCCTTGCAGACAATTCACAGCCGCCGCATAGACCCGCTCGAACCGCTCGTCATCACGCTCGGCACGATCAAGGGCGGCGACCGCAACAACATCATCGCCGATGAAGTCCAGATGACCGGCACCATGCGCGCCTTCAGCGAAGACGTGCGCCAGCGCGCGCAGCAGTTGATGCGCGAGACCTTGCAGAACGTGACGGCGGCTTACGGCGCGAGCTTCGATTTGAAATTCGACGGCTCAAACCCGGTCACGTATAACGAGCCGCGCCTCGTAGAAGAAACATTACCAACGCTGCGCCGTCTTCTCGGCGACGCCAACGTCATCGCGCCGAAGCCGTTCATGCCGGCAGAAGATTTTTCCGAATATCAGAAGGTCGTTCCGGGCTTCTTCTATTTTCTTGGCGTCGGCAATAAGGCTAAAGGTATCACCGCGCCCTGGCATACGGCGGAGTTCGATGTGGACGAAGACGCGCTGGTCGTCGGCGTCAAGGTGATGAGTAGCGTGCTGCTCGATTACCTTGACCGCCATGCCAACGGCAAATAACGTCGCCCTCGCCTGACCATTAAGCAGCCGACTTTTCAAAACCGCGAAGGTCACTCCATGATTTTCTCGTTGCCCTCGCCTGCCGTTTATGATATGAACCACTCGCCACTCAGTACTCAGCCGTTGTAGTCAGTCAAAGGTTAATCTTCGAGATCGCGAAGGGAGAGGAATAGCGATGTGGTCAGCCCCTGTTTACGTGTTGCGATATGGCTTTTGTGTTCTGGTCATGTGCCTGGCGCTAGGCGGCGCTTTTGCGAGTCTTGCCGCCGATCCGCCCGCCCAATCTGTTCCCCCGAAACCCAACGATCCGGCGACTCAGGCCGCAACCCCAGGGCCGCAGATTGATCGGATGGAGCCGACCGCCGTGGCGCGCGGCAACGGCGTCACCTTCACCGGGCAAAACTTCCCCACCAAAGACAACATCACGATCTACTTTAACAACGAGCTGAAAGGCCAGGCGAGTTGGGTCAGCGAGGATAAGAAAACTTTCATTTTTGCGGTGCCCAGCAACGTTAACTTAGGCACTTACACGGTCAGGATCGATATCAAGCAAGGCGATAACCCCGTGCCCTTTGCCATCAAGCTGCCTGAAGATGCAAGGCTGACTATCTATAGCGAGGCGGGGAATATCCCCCCCAAGATCAGTTCCATCAGCCCGCTGATCAGCTACCCCGAAAAAAAGGTCTACGGCTTTGACATCTTCGGCGAAGGCTTCAGCCCCAAAGGGCCACCAACAGACAATGGCTTGCTGATCGAAAACCAGGAGATTCGCGACATCTGCTGGGGAGCGGGATGCGACGAGAATAAGTTGCGTGCTATCGTGAGCGAAGATGGCCGGCAACTGACCGTCAAGGGGCTTTCGACGAATCAGGACGGCATAATGAACGTACGGCTCCGCGTCGGGGATCGGTATTCGCCCCCCTTCCCGCTCACCCTGTCGCGGGTTGGCCGCTCGACGCCAATGTTTTACTCTTTGCTCATTGTGGCGGCGCTTTTTGGCATCATCTTCGTGTTGACGCGCAAGGGGATTGGCGTCAGCGAGATCGCCGGCAAGCGTTTCGGCATCCTCACGTCTCTGTTTCTTGATCCAGAAACCGATACCTACAGCCTTTCCCGCTTTCAGTTCTTCCTCTGGACCGCCGTCGCCATTCTCGCTTATCTCTACCTGATGCTGTCGCGCAGTCTGGTGCAAGGGAAGCTTGAGTTTGTTGATGTGCCGGAGGGATTGCCGGCCATCATTCTGATCAGCGCCTCGACCACCGTTCTGGCGCTAGGGGTCAATAACTCCAAGGGGCCGAAAGGAGCCGGTGAAATCCATCCCTCACTGGCCGATTTCATCAGCGTCGGCGGCATGGTCGTGCCGGAGCGGTTTCAATTCTTCGTCTGGACACTGCTCGGGGCCATCGTCTTTTTGTTTCTGGTTATGCTCAATGATCCCCGAACCATCAGCGACTTGCCGAAGGTGCCATCGGGCTTTCTCGAACTGATGGGCATCAGCTCGCTTGGCTACCTCGGCGGCAAGCTGGCGCGCAAACCCGGCCCGGTCATCGATGAGATCAGCCCTAAAATCTCCAGCCTTGAGCTGACCATTCGCGGGCGCGTGCTCTCGCAAGACGCCGGCTTTCAGATCGGCAACGACCAGATCGGCAATGACACGCTCATCGCCGACAACATCGAAGGCGGTAAACCCAAAATTTCTGAGCCGGATACTCAAACCAGTGAACCGAACATGGCCAAGGTACTGGTGTTGACGATCAAAAACCCGAAGCCCGAATGGTTGCAGGGTAACAACAGGCTGACGATCATTAATCCCGATGGGCAGAAGGCCACTTGGGCCTACACGTTCCCACTGACGATTGATTCCGCTGATGTCCAAAATGTAAACGGGCAACTGACGATCACCGTGAAAGGCAAGAACTTTGGCCAAGACTCGCAGGTGACTCTTCAGACTGAGGATGGCAAGCCCTGGCCCGGCGATCAACCGAAGGCGACTTTCACCGCCCCGGATACGTGGGTCATCAACACGTCGCCCGCCCAATCAGGAATCGTCACGATTACTAACCCGGATAAGAAATCCGTCAGTACACCATTCAAGGTTTCAGTTTAACCGTAGGCAACGGCTTCAAGAATCTTCCAGAGCAGCGAGCGCCGGCAGGTGGGTGGCGCGATACGCCACCCACCTGCCGGCGCTCAACTTGCTATTCCTGCATTCCACACGGTCGCGGCGGTCTGCTATCATCACTCGCGACTCATCAGGCAATATCAAAGAAGGCCATCGTTAAATGACCGACCCGAACCATCAAGCAATCGCCCTGGTCACTGGCGCGACCGGCTTCGTCGGCAGCCACGTCGTTGACCGGCTGCTTGAGCGCGGGCGCAAGGTGCGTTGCCTCGCGCGCCGCTCAAGTAATCTACGTTACCTCAAGGATTCGCGCCTCGAATTCGCTTATGGCGGGCTCGACGACGCGACCGACTGGGACGCGGCGCTGGCCGACGTTGAGACGATCTATCACGTCGCTGGCGTCACCTTTGCGCGGCGGGCTAAGGATTACTTCGACACTAATCAGCGTGGCACCGAGCGGTTGCTGGCCGCCGCGCTCAAGCATCGCGGGCAGATTAAAAAGTTTGTGCTGGTCAGCTCGCTCGCCGCCACGGGGCCGTCACGCGACGGCACGCCGGTAGACGAAGAGACGCCGCCCGCGCCCATCACGCCTTACGGTCAAAGCAAGCTGATGGGCGAAGAGGCGGTGCGCGCCGTCGGCGACTTGTTGCCCTGCACAATTGTGCGCCCGCCCGCAGTCTATGGCCCGCGCGATTACGCGCTGCTCGAACTGTTCAAAGCCATCGCGCGCGGCATGATGCCGATGATTGGGCGTTACGACAAACAGGTGAGCCTCGTCCACGCGCGCGACCTGGCCGACGGCATCATCCTCGCAGGCGAGAGCGACCGCTCGACCGGGCGCGCTTATTTCATCTCCAGCGCCGAGGTCTATTCGATGCAAAAGCTCGCGGCGCTCATTGCCGAGATGATGGGCCGCCGCGCTCGCTCGCTAACCATCCCGCGCCCGCTCGCCTTCGGCGTCGCGCTGGCCGCCGAAACCGTAGCCGCCCTGACCCGCAAACCGCCGGTCATCAATCGCGACAAGGTGCGCGACCTTTCGGAACGCTGCTGGGGCTGTTCCATCGAGCGGGCGAAACGTGAGCTAGGTTACAATCCGCAGATTTCTATCGAAGACGGCCTGCGCGAAACGATTGACTGGTACAAACGCGAGGGCTGGCTGTGAGCGGGCGCGACCGGGCGACCGGGCGACCGGGCGATGCGGAGACCGTTCGGTCATGGCTCCATCCCGCCGATAAAGTCGTCATCGCGTATCTGGTCATCATCGCCGCGCTCATCGTCGTGTTTCACTTTCGCATCCCGGTGTGGCCGCAGCTCATCGCCGCGCACGCGCTGGTCATCACCGTCGTTCTGCTGCTGGCGAAATGGGATCAGCTCTCTTCCATGTCCGTCGCCGCGTCGCCCGGTCGCCGCGTCGCCGCGTCATTCCTTCACGGCTGGTATCCGGTGGCGCTGATCACGACGACGTTCAAAGAATTGACTTACCTGATCCCGCGCTTTCACTCGCGCGATTTCGACGCCGAGCTTGCGGCGATTGATTATCGAATCTTCGGCGCGCACCCGACCGTCTGGCTCGAACGGTTCACCTATCCGGCGCTCACCGAAGTGCTGCAACTGGTCTACGCGACTTATTACTTTCTGCCGATCATCCTCGGCGCGGTGCTGTGGCGCAAGGGCTGGTTCGAGCGTTACCGTTTCTGGGTCTTCGTCGTCGCGCTCGGTTTTTATGTAAGTTATCTAGGTTACATTCTCGTGCCGGCGACCGGGCCGCGATACCTGCCGGCGATCAGCAGCACGCAGAGCTTTCCGCTCAGCGGCGTCTGGTTATTTGCCCGGCTGCGCGAGACGCTTGATCGGGCCGAAGGCATCACGCGCGATTGCTTTCCGAGCGGCCACACAGAGATGACGCTGCTGGTGCTCTATTACGCGCGCCGTTTCCACCGCCG
>JADMIO012610958.1_pt1 | contig 13013 bp, 6 predicted proteins | sample 8958161 | NCBI WGS metagenome assembly JADMIO01 (sample SAMN16585339, study PRJNA669376) | soil metagenome | isolation source: Crop rotation soil | place: USA: Cullars Rotation, Alabama | collected 2011 | reverse complement strand
GTGCTCTTCCGATCTACCTGGAGAACAAGGTAGAAACCAGGACACGAGAGCTTGCCGACGCCAACATCTTTTTCACTCTGTCGAGAGAGCTTCTCTGCATTGCCGATTTCAAAGGCTACTTTACTCGCTTGAATCCGGTATGGACTGAGCGGCTCGGCTATACTCTCGATGAGTTGATCACCAGACCGTACATAGATTTCATACATCCGGACGATCGCGCACGCACGCTGGGCATCGCAGAACAATTGACTGCCACTGGACACGTGCGTGATTTTGAAAATCGATACATCACCAAAGACGGTCGCGTGCGCTGGTTTCGCTGGAGCGCATCGGCGTTTGGCGAAGTAATTTACGCAGTGGCATACGACATCACCGATCGAAAAATGGCTGAGCAAGAGCTGATCGATATCAACGATCGCTTTACGCAAATCGGCAAACACATGCCGGGTGTAATTTATCAATTTCTCTCCATGCCCGACGGCACGATGAGCTTTCCTTACATGAGCGAAGGTTGTCGCGAACTGTTCGGATATGAGCCCTATGAGATAGAAGCCGATGGCATGCTGGTCATGAACGCCAGCCATCCTGAGGATCGTCCCCGGCTGGATCGAACCATTCAAGAGGCGCTCGACAAAATGTCGGAGTTTCGTTATGAAGGTCGAATCATTTCGCGCGACGGCAGAGTGAAATGGATCAAAGCAAACTCGACTCCGGAAGCGCTTGAAAATGGAGGCAAGCTGTTCAACGGTCTGCTCGTTGATATCTCCGATTTGAAAGAAGCACAGGATGAAGTTAAGAAGCTCAATCAGGATCTGGAAGAGCGCATCACCAGTTTGAAAGCGGTCAACGAAGAACTGGAAAACATGACTACGAAGCTGGAGCAAGCTTACGACCAGGCGCTGGAAGCCTCGCAGTTAAAGTCTGAATTTGTCGCCAACATCTCTCACGAAATTCGCACTCCTCTCAGTGCCGTCATCGGAATGGCAGAGCTGCTGCTGGATACGGAACTAAGCAACGAGCAAAAAGAATTTGCCGGCACCGCCCGTGATTCCGCCCGATCTCTACTGACCATCATCAACGACATTCTCGACTTCTCCAAGATTGAAGCCGGCAAGATTGAGATGGAGAGCATTACGTTTGAACTTCAAGCAATTATCGAAGGCAGCATCGATTTCTTTATCAAGGATGTGTCCTCTAAGGATCTGTCAATAATCACGCTGGTAGACCCGAGCTTGCCGCGCATGGTGGTCGGCGATCCGGTTCGCATAAGACAGATTCTGATCAACCTTGTCAGCAACGCGATCAAGTTCACAGACTACGGTGAAGTCGTGGTGCGGGTTTTGCCTGCCCAGAAAGAGCCGGGGATGTTCCTCACTGAAAAATTGAATGAAAAGAATTATTCTTCCGTTTTGCAATCCGGATCTTCCGAAAAAAGAACATCTGAAGGAGATCGGCATGGTAGCGATATTTCCCGCGGAAATGGAGCCACGCCAATTCTAATTCGCTTCGAAGTGTCCGATACAGGCATTGGAATTCCCGAGGAAGTACGAGGCCGACTCTTCAGTCCATTCGTACAAGCCGACGGTTCCACGACTCGCAAGTATGGTGGAACCGGGCTTGGCCTCTCCATTTGCAAGCGACTGGTGGAATTGATGGACGGAGAGATCGGTGTCAACAGTGAAGATGGTGTCGGTTCTCTCTTCTGGTTCAGCGTTCCCTTGCAAGCAGGCAAGGAAGTGCCGGTCACCGAAATCAAGATTCCGAAAGACGAAGTCGTCATGCTGTTTACCAGTTCTCAAAGCACCAGAGAAGTAATCACGTCGTATGCGCAGGCGGAAGGATTTCAAGTTCGCAGTGCCACCAATATTGGTGGCATCCTCTATGGTCTTGATACTGCTAGAATGGAAGGATTGAACGGAGTGGCAGTCGTCATCGACATCGCGCACTCGTCGCCCGACTCGCTTGCACTGGTCGATGCTATAAGACGCGATGCCAGGTATAAGAACGTCAACATCGTCATGCTTGCCGATGTCAATCACAAAGACGTGGCCGAGCGAGGGCGGGAACGGGGTGCCGATCTCTGCCTGTTCAAACCTTTCCGGAGGTATGAACTGATTTCGGCCCTGGTCCTGCGAAGACGCGAGCCGGCGTTGCCCGATTTTGTCGGTGCATCTAAAGAAAAGCAAAAAGCATTGAGTCGCAAACCGCGCGAATTGACGCGCGTTCTCGTGGTCGAAGATAACGCCTTAATGCGCAGTTTGACGGTTAAGCAGTTAGAAAAATTGGGGATTGAAACCGATACGGCTAACAACGGCTTCGAAGCCATCGAAAAGGTTTCATCCAATGATTATTCGCTCGTCCTCATGGACTGCTTGATGCCGCAAATGGATGGCTTTGAGGCGACGCTCGAAATCAGGAAAGAAGAAAGTTATCGTGGCGGACACGTGCCGATTGTGGCCATGACGGCATTCGTCATCTCCGGAGATCGGGAACGGTGCATTGCTTCCGGCATGGACGATTACCTGAGCAAGCCCGTGACGTTCGATCAGCTTGAACTGATGATGGAAAAGTGGTTGCCGAATAGTTTTTCGCCTTCCGATCGTCTGGCCAAAGATTCAACTGGAAAACCTGTCGAAGAGAGCGTCTCCGAAGAATCGGACTTATCGGATATATCGAATCGGCCGCCGGTCAATATCGAACAGATAGTGGCGCACTACGGGGAAGACAGTCTACATGAGATTCTTTCCAGTTTTACGGAAGAACTGACCTCGTTATTTTGTTCTCTCACTGACGAAGTCAAGCGCGGAGACTTCGATGAAATCGAGCAACTGGCGCACCAGCTCAAGGGGCTGGTTGCCGTCCTGACCGCAACTGATATGTGCGAAGTCTCTGTGAAACTTGAGCAGGCGTGCCGCGAAAAGAAGCTCACCAAGGTCAACGAGGAGTTTGAGCAGCTCATTAAAGCAAAAGAGCAGTTAGCGAACTTTATAAACAAATTTTTGTCGAGCGAATAGATCACTATAGGCGACTATAATTAGCGGGAAGGCGAGAGCCTGGCCGAAAGCTTGTTTTACTGATATCGGCAATACGTAGAGTCCCGGGCGCACCACGCGCCTTACACATCCCGACGCATGTCAAGGGAGCGCTGTGTTAAGAATCATTTTGGCGTTAGTAGCTGTAGTCGTGCTTTCACTGCCGGTTGTAGGCTGGTGGGTGGCGCAAAGCAGTTTGCCGAAAGTTGATGGAATCGCTCAGGTGAGCTTATTGCTCAAAGAAGCGTCCATTATTTCGGATGACCGCGGCGTGCCCTATATCTCGGCTTCGTCGGAACCCGATCTCTATCGCGCCCAGGGATACTGGACCGCTTCGCAACGCCTTTTCCAGATGGATATGATGCGCCGAATCGCGCGTGGCGAGCTCTCTCAAGCGTACGGTTCGCACTGTCTGCCCCACGATAAGTTGATGCGTCAGATCGGTTTCTCCCGCATCGCTGCTGAAGAAATGAAGCTGCTTTCCAAGGAAGCGAAACTTGCATTGCAGTCTTACACCGAGGGAGTGAACACTGCCATATCGGATCAAGAGGGTCGAAGACCGCTTGAGTTCTGGTTTGTCGGGTACTACCCCAGTAAATGGCAGCCGGAAGATTCGCTTGCTGTAATGAAATATCTGCAGTATTTGCAGGAAGAGTCATGGGGTCTCGATGACCTCAGGCAGCGCGTTCTCGACAAAGTTGGTCCGGAGGTGGCCTCGGCGTTGTTCGAAGACAACTTTCCGGCTCCGGCGGTGAAGAACGTCGGTGTGAATGGCGCAAATCTAGGCGCCATGCCGATTGTCGATCCCCTGGCCGGATTGCCTGAGATTGTTCGCCGTAAAGTTCAAGCCCTGCCGGGACTGGGAAGTAATGGTTGGGCAATTGCCGGAGGCAGCACCGATACTGGTGGCAGTCTGCTCGCTCTCGATCGCCATTCTCAGTTTGTAGAGCCCAATCTCTGGTATGTCTGCTCGCTGGCAACCGGCGACTTCAAAGTTTCCGGTATCACCATCCCTGGTGTACCGGGCATCATGTACGGGCGAAATCGTAGTATCGCCTGGGGTGGCACGGCATACAAAGCCGATTGCCAGGATCTGTTCATAGAGCAGTTCTCACCCCAGTTTCCCAACAAGTATAAAACGCCGGATGGTTGGGCCGCGGCGCGCGAAATTGTAGAAGAGATTCCTTGCAAGAGCGCATTCCAGATGCAGCGCTTCCAACACAAAGTGAAAGTGACGAGGCATGGGCCAATCCTGTTGGAGAGCGGATCTACAGGTGTGGCACTGGCCTGGACCGGCAATGACATCACAACGCCGCAGTTTGAAACTTATTATCATCTCAATCGCGCTTCCAACTGGCAGCAATTCAGAGATGTTCTGAAAACCTATCACGGTGCGGCTGAGACGTTTTTGTTCGCTGATAAGGACGGCAATATCGGTATGCAGATTGCCGGTAACATACCGGAGCGCAAAACATCGGAATACAGTGAAACGCTCAAAGCCAGCCGTTTGCTGCCCGGCATGACCGGCGAGTCTGATTGGACGGGACGCGTAGACTTTGCCCAGATGCCTGTCAACTTCAATCCCAAAGAGGGATTTGTGGTCGCCAATGCGGTGAATCTGAAGGATTACGGCGCGCCGGTGACACCATATCCGGTGCAGCGTATCCAGTCCGTGATCACCACGTACAAGCAGGGCAATCGCCATCCCGGTCTGCCTGACATGGCAGATCTGCAGGGTGATGAATATGCCCCCCTGCAAGTGCTTGTCAAAAATACTCTGCGCGACAATATCAACAAACAGGAAGTGATCGATCAATTCCAACTGCCGGCTTTGCAGTTACTGGAAAAATGGGACGGCTACCTGCGAAAGCAGAGCGCGTCGGCTGCAATTTACGAATCCTTTGTGAGAACGATTGCACGTCGAATGGTGTACAACAAGCTCGGCAGTCAGTTGGCGCAGGAGTACTTCCGGCGCTGGCCGCGCTGGTCCGTGCAAGTCGAGCGCATGCTGACCCAAAAGGAACAACAGTGGTTGCCGTCGGAGGAGAGAACGTTTGGAACTTTTGTCATAACATCCTTCTCTAACGCAATCAAAGACATCCGACCGAAAGGTGGAACCGCAGATGATCTGGCGCAGCTCTCCTGGGACAAATTCCATAAAGCCACTTTCCGCAACATCCTCTTTGAAGGACAGCCTGATTGGGAACCGACGATCGGGAAGGTTTTGAACATTGGACCGGAAGGAGTCAGTGGTGACGGTGACACAGTCAATGCCTGCGATGTCGATTTGAATGGCAAGCCAGGCGAGTTTCCGGCACGGCTTGGACCGACAGCAAGAGTGTTGATAGACATGTCGGATGCCGACAAGTTTTTTGAGACGCAACCGTTAGGAGAGTCCGGTCATTTTCTTTCCGTTAACCGAGGCGATCAACTGAAATCCTGGAATCAGGTAGAACCGCTTGCCGTGCCGTTCTCCGATGAACAGGCGGCACGACAGCAGAGACACAAAATCATTCTTACACCAGAGAGCACCAATTAATATTCGTTCGTTTCAACGGTGCCAACCCCCGAAAGGAAAACTAGAGAGATGGTGAAAACAGACACAGAGACTAAAAAGGCCAATGAGCTGGTAGCGGTGAAAAAGGTTCTCGTCGCCGATCAAATCAGCGATCAAGGACTCGAGATCCTGCGCCAGGATCTGGACGTAACTTATGATCCTAAGATAAGCGAAGAAGCGCTGCTTGCCTCAATCGCCGAGTATGACGCCCTGCTGGTTCGCAGTCGCACCAATGTCACCGCGGACGTGATCAAAAAAGGCAGCAAGCTCAAAGTGATCGGTCGGGCCGGTGTCGGGGTCGACAATATTGATGTGAGAACGGCTACTGAAGCCGGTATTCTCGTAGTCAACTCTCCGGAAGGAAACACTGCCAGTGCCGCGGAACATACTCTTGCTTTAATGTTCTCACTGGCAAGAAACATTCCCACCGCCGATGCTTCGCTCAAGTCCGGCAAGTGGGAACGCAGTAAATTCATGGGTGTCGAGCTTTTCAATAAAACGCTGGGCGTCATTGGTCTCGGCAAAATCGGTGGTCGTGTGGCGCAGGCTGCCCTTACTCTGGGAATGAAAGTGATCGTTTACGATCCCTTCGTCAGTGAAGAACGCGCACGGCAACTCAATTTGCAGGCCGTCTCCCTGGAAGAGATCTGGATGCGCGCCGACTTCATTACGATCCACACGCCGAAGACTCCGCAAACCACCAATCTGATCAGTGGAACAGTCCTGTCGCGTATTAAGCCTGGAGTGCGGATTATCAACGCTTCTCGCGGCGGCGTCGTAGACGAAGCTGCCCTTGCCAGAGCTATTAAAGATGGACGAGTTGCCGGAGCTGCTCTCGATGTCTTCGAGGATGAACCACCGAAAGACTCGACGCTCGCTGAACTTGGCGACAAGGTTGTGCTCACGCCTCACCTTGGTGCCTCCACTGTGGAAGCACAATTCAACGTTGCCATCGATCTGGCGGAACAGATTCGCGATTATTTGATCGAAGGTGTTTGTCGCAGTCCAGTCAATCTGCCGTTTATGCGCCCCGAGACTCTCAAAAGTCTGGGTAAATACCTGGGTCTTGCCGAAGCCATGGGAGCGATTGCAGGCGAGCTCAGCAATGGCGCCGTGCGCGAATTCGAATTGATCGCTTACGGAACGCTCGCCACCAAAGAGACGGAACCATTGATAGTGGCGGCTCTCAAAGGTCTGTTCATGGGCAAAATTGAAGGCGTCACTTTTGTGAACGCGCAAATTGTCGCGAAGAACCATGGCGTGCACGTTCGCGAAAGCAAATTCGAACAAACACCAGAATACCGAGACGAACTTTCTGTGCTGGTTTCCACCGAGTCGGGAACTACGAAAGTTTCCGGCACTATTCTGGCGCACAACGATCCGATCATCACCAACATCAACAATCATCCGATCAATTTGACGCCGTGGCGCTATATGTTGTTCACCATGCACAGCGATCAGCCCGGAATGGTCGCCAAGGTTGCCACCATACTTGGTGAACAGGACATCAACATCAGCACGATGAGTGTCGGTCGAGTCGGCGTCAGGCAGGATGCTGTAATGGTTCTCACACTCGACGATCCGATCAGCCCCGAGGTTGTGAAAACTCTTTCGGAACAGTCAGGTATTCACACCGCTCGATTTGTCTCGCTCGAATCGATGACCATGCCTCTTACCTGAGGTGAACCGCGTTGAACCGCAGCAGATGTTCACGGCTATTCTGCCTGTTGTTCCTGATCGTGGAACAATTGGCGGTTTCTTCTGCGCCCGCATGCGCGCAGTTGAGCGAGTCTGAACTGGCGCCTGCCGCGGCAAGGACATTGCCTATTCGTCTAAAAGATGCGGCCACGCGGCAGTTGAAGCCGGTCGACAAACAGACGATGGAAGACTTGTTTCGCAAGGCGTCATTGCGATATACCGATGCGCCTCCGTTGGATCTCGGCAAGCTCGTCATTCCAGGTTTGACACCGCAGGGCGCGGAGCACCTGGCCATCAACCACTTCGTGGTTTCGACGGGAACGACATATAAGAAATTGTCCGACATCTACGCTGAAAACCGCGCCGAGGGCAAGGCCAACTTTGTCACCGCCGATAGTATCTTGCATCCCTACTTCGCTTTCACAAACACGCTATTGGGAAGCGTGATCGAAGAATCGTTGAATAAGGATTTGAAAGAACTTTTGAAGGCGATGATCGCATCTTCGATGGTTGACTATCGTGAGACGGGCGAGGATGAAGTCAAAGATGATATCCAGAGAAACCTGGCGTATCTTTCTGTTGCGCTGAAGTTGCTGGATCCCAAGTCGCCGCTTCCGGACATCGGCGGCGCAGCACAACTGGTCGACAAAGATTTTGCTTTGGTCGAATCAGGAAAAAAAGGTCATTCGATGATCTTTGGTTTAGACGAAGATTTTTCTGCCTACCGTCCCTGGGGCATGATGACGCGCAGCGAGCGCCTCAGGCGATACCACCGCGCCTATCAATGGCTTTCGCGGATGGATTTCCCACTCAGCAATATAACTAACAATTCGCTTGAGGGTGGTGGCAACAGTTTTCGTCGCGCCATGCTTTTGTACCGCAGTCTCATGCTTGCGAAACTGCCTAACGAAGCGCCTCTCGACAGATGGAATCGAATCGCGACCATTACGGCATTGACCGGATTTGATATCAATGCCAAGCGCAAGACAATCATTGCTCCCGAGCTTTCAGGGGTTGTAAAAACCTCTGTCAATGATCTGGATGGATTGCTTCGCTCGCTTGGGCAGCCGTTCTTGCGAACAAAGTTGCTTTTGTCGGTGCGCAAACAACGCCCGGTGGAGCTGAATGCAAAATCGATTTTCGAAATGGGTTCCGTAAGTGATACCGCCGGTGATGACGTCGTATTTCGGCTCTTCCCTCTCACCGATCCCCCGGAACTCGATTGGCTGCGCGAAACGGCCCACAATTTCGTCGAGCCGGCGCAAGGTCCGAATCCATTACCTCTAGGTCTGCTCTCATTGCATGGTCATGGCATGCAGCAAGCAACAAATGTTCTTGCCGATCAGATGGACACTCTGGACAAGAGCCTGTCTGTCAAAGTGCCGCGCCTGGAGCGCCTCGTCAGAGTCGTTGGTTCCGACCCGAATCAGAAAATGGCCGATCGCCACTGGAATATCGTCTCCTGTTTGCTGCGAGCTTATCCCGATTCAGCACAAATCGCCACGCGCTCTGAAATGTGGATGAACAGGCAATTGGAATCCGCAATCGCCGCCTGGATCGACAGTTATTGTGCTTATGAACCACCCACGGTGCTGGCCTCTCCTCCGGGAGCAGTAGACTCGAAGAATACAGCGGAACCTGATAAGACGTCTCAAAAGGTTCGACCGGCCAGCTTTCAGTATCTAGAGCCGAGAACGGAATTGTACAAATTGCTCGATTATGATTTGCAAAATCTTGTCTATCAACTAGCGACATTCAAAGTTCTACCGGAAAGGTTTTCGGCGCGTTCGAAAGACTTCCAGCGCCTGTTTCAGCGCCTTGTGCAGATATCAGATCGCGAGACGAAGCAGGAGCCCATTTCAGTTTCGGATTTCCAGCTTCTCGCCAACATAGATAAGATTCTGGAACCGGTTGACAGTCCGATTGCCTCGAATATATATCTTGATGCTGCTGTTGGCGATACCAAACCTGAAGCCGCAGCAAAACCGGCGGATGACTCGCCGATCAAGTTGGCTGAAGTGAAACCGGATCCACAAAATTCCAGACCGAGCAATTCCAAATCTTTATTACCGCCCAATCCCAAGGATCCGATAAATGCGGCAGAAACAAGAACGGGTGCCACGCTTGGTGTAGGGCGCGCCGGTCGGCTATTCATCATATGCAATACCAGTCAAGGTCTTATGCTCGCCAGAGGTGCAATGTATACCTACTACGAAACCGCCGGTGGTCCTCTTAAAGACGAGCACTGGGAGCGGAAGTTGACCTATAGCACTATATTGCCACCATTCTGGACGCGGCAATTCGATCTGGTTCAAGGCGACGTCAGGAAAGATGCAAATCTTGGATCGCAACTGCGCATCCCGAGCCGGTTTCGCAGTCCCACCAACTTCGAAGACTGAGCATATATGTTGTGATATTGCGTAATTTCTTTATTTGTATGTAATTTTGTTTTATTACGACGAGAAAGAATTCGCGAAAACCTTGCGGTGCAAGACTTCCCAATGTAAGTGGGAATTTTACCACTTGTCAAAGCATGCCCGTGCTTTACCATAGAATTTGCTTACCAGGTTCGAATTATGCTCACCCTAGCGAATTCGATTTCATGTCGTTGTGTGCAAACGATTTGGAGGCGACTGGTCGCCGAGAGACCCTGAATAAGCTAATGGCGAACCAATCGCCGGAGCGAATCAGCATGGTTCAATCACCCCCTTTGCCTGACCAATACCGCGCTAGCCAATTCTCCAATCAGCCACCACATACGGTGGCGGAGATTGATGCCGGTTCCACGCGTCTGCAATCTCCAAAGATTCATCCTGTGAAAAGCCGCGCCGCTCGCGAGCATGAGCATCGCGTCGCGAAGAAAACGGCCGATCGCGGAGTGATCACGGCATGGGAAACACCATACAACAGACCCGCGTTTGAAACAGCTGAGAACGTTCAATATACAAAACTGGCCGCCCAATATTTGCAGCAAGGCCGGATCGAGGACGCTGAGCGCCTCTACAAGCAGGCGTTGATTGTGGCGGAGAGAACTTTTGAGGCGGGTGACGCAGCAATTTTCAGAGCGATTGAAGATCTTGCCGGCTTTTACTACAACCACGAAAAATACAAATTGGCCGAGCCCCTGGTCGAGCGTTTGCTGGAGCACCGCATTCAGAGCCTTTCTTGCGATGACTGGTTGTTGATTAGAACTGTCGATCAACTGGCCGAGATTTACGAGAAGAATGGAGAGATCGTTCAAGCTCAAGCGCTATATAAGTTTCTCGTTGCCAAACAAGAAGACTCATTCGGAAGAAATTGCAGTGTCTGCGCATTCACCCTGAGCCGGCTTGCAGACAGCTATTTGAGGCAGAATCTTTATGGACCTGCTGAAGTGCTGATGCTGCGCATCCTTGAAATTCAGGAAACAGTTCACGGTCGTTCTTCCATTGAAATAAGTACGACATTGCAGGAGCTATCTCGCATTTATCAAAACCTGAATCGCTACGATCAATCCGCGGAGATGTTGGAACGATTGTTGCACATTCTCGAAAGCATCCATGGCGAACACGGTTTAGCTGTAGCCAGTTGTTTGTTGAAGCTGGCTGATCTCCTGTTCGAAATCGGTATGGTTGAAGAGTCGGAACCTCTGTATCAACGCGCGCAAGAAATTTATAAGCGAAGCTATGGTGATGCCGGTGCACTATCGGTGGTGCGCAAGAAACAAACACGCGAACAAACCAGAGAGTTCACCCGAGAGCTTACAAAGGAACTGACCCGCGAATTTTCCAGAGATCCGCGCAACCATCTAAGCGAAGTGGCGCCGATTTCTGCAGTAGAACCATCCAGAGCATCAAAAGATAAGCCGAGCGAACAGGAAGAATGTAATCGCTTCCCGGCTCTTTCAGGCTTCGATCGTCTCTCTGCCAAGAGTTTGGAACTTGCGAACATGAGCCGCGCAATAGAAGATGCACCGACTGTGGAACAACAAGTTCAAAACGTTGAGCGCGAATTGAAGAGAACCGATGCTCGTTTGCATGCCAGATCGGTGCGCTCCATCCTGGATCCGATTCTCGATCCTCTCTTCATCGGCGCCAGCAACGATCATGCTGAAGCGTTGGAACAAGCTCCGGAAGTGTACACGTGGCCGCCGGCAATCGATCGCGTTCTTCAACCGAATGCTGCGCCGCCGCCTCTGGATCGTGTGATCCCGCCGGGCGCAACGTTGCGTTCGCTCCCATCGGTACCGGAGACTGAGCCAGTTCAATCCGAACAAATTCATCACAAGGTCACACCTCTGTCCTCGTCACAAGTTGATACCACTGTCGACTTCTCGCGTCCGATGCTTTATCCGGAGCCGTTTCCCTCCGCACGACGCAAATCCACATCCCAGGCATTGTTTCCTGTTACGCGACCATTGATGAACGCCGGCAATCAGTAGGATTGGGAACGTTCAATCTTGAAGATAATCAGTATTCACGGTTCAAGACTGGGAATTTCTACGATAATGGATCCAGTGGCAGGGAGAAAGCGACCATGTCCAAGATTCTCAAAGAAAGCCAACAACTGCTCGGTGTTCTTCTCGATCATCGCTTCGTGCTTGACGAAGTGATCGGCATCGGTGGACTGAGCACGGTCTTTCGAGCGCATCATATCAATACCGATCTGAACGTCGCTGTGAAAGTACTTCATTCCGATTATGCCGACACCGAAGAAAGCGTCGAGCGTTTCAAGCGCGAAGCAAAAATCATCAACGTTTTAAATCACGACAATATTGTCGGCGTCATCTCATTTGGTGTCATCGAAAATGAAGTGGAGAAACAGAGCGGCGAGAAAATACCAATCCATCAGAAAAGACCATTTCTGGCACTGGAACTGCTTGATGGTGTGGGGCTCGACAATCTGCTCGATACTCCAATGAATGAACGAGAGGCCTTCCTCATCATGAAAGAAGTTCTCCTGGCGCTGGAGGTGGCGCACCAAAAAGGAATCATTCACCGTGATATCAAACCGAGCAATGTGATGATACTTACTGCGGAAGATTCGTCGGGAGCGCCCGCTAATGGCTCGTCTCCCCGGATCAAACTGCTGGATTTCGGCATCGCGAAATGCAATAAGTGTCACGATCGGAATAAGGAATTGACGCAACCGGGAGTTGTCTTCGGCAGCCCGCTTTATATGAGTCCTGAACAGTGCATGGGCCGTGACGTCGATCATCGCACCGATATTTACTCACTGGGTTGCATGTACTACCGTATTTTGACCGGCGTTGCGCCATTTGAAGGTGAGAACGCAATGCATACATTCGCAATGCATATGTATGAAGAACCGAAACCAATTTCAGTTCATGGAACGTATTCGCCTGAAATCGAGACATTGGTTATGCGCTGTCTCGATAAGAATCCGAACAAGCGCTGGCAGTCCGTAACCGAGATGATTACTGCCTTAGACGAGATGTATGCCGTTCCGGCGTGAATGAGCAATTTGCCAACTTCCGGTTACATCTGTTTATTTGTCGTCTTCTTCTGAATTTGTTTCGTTGCAACGAATGATCGGTGCACTGGTTTACCCCAGTGATATGTCTTTATAAAAGCGCTTGTGGGCAGCGCTTTGCGGCGTTGGTCATCCTTGCGCAGATTGTCCTCGAAATGAGTATCGGGTTGAATCACTGTAGTCGGATATACATTGCCGGCATCTTTCCAGCACATTGGGATCCTAAGCTTAGAATTCCACGTGGACAAGTTGTC
>JADMIO010972887.1_pt1 | contig 13013 bp, 7 predicted proteins | sample 8958161 | NCBI WGS metagenome assembly JADMIO01 (sample SAMN16585339, study PRJNA669376) | soil metagenome | isolation source: Crop rotation soil | place: USA: Cullars Rotation, Alabama | collected 2011 | reverse complement strand
CGCCCCCTTCGCATGACACCCGGTCTGCGCCCGCCACGGCCCATTGCCCTCCATTAGCCCTCCAGCGTCGTCATCGCCAGCCAGCTCGCCGCGATGGCGGCGGCGGAGCACGCGCCGGGACTCGCCGCCGAAGTGGAGCTGACGCGCTCCGCCCTCGACAAGCTGAGCGCCGAGGATCTCGACAAGACCGCGAAGCGCATCCACGAGCACGCGACCAATTACCTCGCCCAGCTCGCCGATTACAACGTGACGCAAGACGACGTGAACCAACTCGGCGGCCGTCGCGTGAATTTCGGCACGGCCAAAACCACGCCACGCGGCGCCATCGCCGAGCGGGCCGCCGCGACGGCCTCGCTGCCGCAGGCGATGAACGATGCGAGCCAGATCCTGCGCGGGCGAATCGACAAGCTCATGACGGCGTTTCGCCAGAAGAACCCGAACTTCCTCGCGGGCTACAACGCGGTGCGCGTCATCGTCGATCACGCCGGCCCCGGCCGCGCATCCCCCGCGCCCGCAGGCACGACGCCGGCGGCGGCGAGGTGACGGATAAGGCCGGAAGCCAGGAACCCAGGAAGAAACCGGCGAATATTTCGCGCCGGTTCCTGGTTTCCGGGTTTCCGGCTTCAAGCCATTGTCCGCAGATTACGCTGATTTTCGCAGATGGGCCGCGACGCACGCGAATGCAAATCTGCGTCGATCGGCGGAATCGGCGGATGATGGCTCTACCGCAGCGTACCCGTCTGAAAATCCAAAATGTCGCGCCGGACCCGATACGCGTAGTCGGCGGTGGACTGCGCGATTTCGGCGGAGGTTTGCGCCAGCTCGGCCTGGGTCAGCTCGACGGTGGAGGTGAGTCCCTGATCGAAACGCGCGCGGGCCAGCGTGAGCGCGGCGTTGGCGTTTTCGAGCAGACTCGCGGTCAGGCCGATGCGCTCGCGCGCGTGCACGGCCTCGAGCCAGGCCAGCCGGACGTCGCGGGTGATCGTGTTGATCGTTTCCTGGGTCGCCGCATCGGCGACGCTGGCCTGCAACTCGGCCTCGCGCTGCCGGGATCGATACAGGCCGCCGGCGAAGAGCGGGAGGTTCAGGTTCACGCCGCCCGCGGCGTACTTCGTGTCGAACTGCGGGTGCTCGATCGGAATGTAACCGCCGGCCGCCATGATCGAAATCGTCGGCAGTCGCGCATCGCGCGCGGCGCGGGCGCTCGCGCGGGCCGCGTCCGCCTCCGCCCGATAGCGCGCAAGCTCGGGACGCTGCGCGAGGGCGAGCGCGGTCAGCGGCGAAAAATCCGCCGGCAACGCGGCCGGGACGGGCGGCAACTCGAGCGGGCGCGTGTTCAGGATCGCGTTGTCGCCGATCAGGTTCGAGAGCGTCGTGAGCGCCGACTGCAGGTCTTTCTCCGCCGCGTCGATCAGGAGCCGCGCCTCGTCCACGCTCACCTGCGCCAGGCGTTGATCGAGCTCGGAGCGCAACTGGTTCTGCGCGAGCGCGCGGGTGCGCGCGAAGACCGCCTGGCGGACCGCGAGCGTCTTCTCGGCCACGCCGCGCACGGCGTTGGATTTGAGGACTTCGAGATACGCTCCGTCGACCTGCAGCAGAATCTGCGCGCGCGTCGCCAGCGCATCGGCCTCGGCGGCGCGGGCGCGGCTCTTCGCCGCCTCGTTCAAGTTTGCCGTGCGCCCGAAGTCCGTGACGAGCAGCGAGAGCGTCGCACCCACGCCGGTGTGATCGAAAATCTGCGAGTTGCTGATCTGGCCCGATGCGATGCGCGTGACCGACTCGCCCGAGTAGATCGCGGTGGCGTTGGCCGCGAGCGTGGGGAAATAACCCGCGCGCGCCTGCATGATTCCCTGCTGCGCGATCAACGCGCGCAACTGCGCGGTGGTGATGCGCGGGTGGGACTTGAGCGCCATGTCGCGCGCTTCGCTAAGCGTGAGCGGCGCTTCGGCGGCGGCGGCGTTCCATGCGGCACAAAGCAGAACGATGACACGGTAACCCACCCGAAACCCATTGGTCGCCGTGGGGGCGCAGACTCGCTGCGCCCGTTCCATGTCGTGTTCGCACGGGCGCAGCGAGACTGCGCCCCTACAGTTTCCGGCAGGAAGCCAAAAGGAAGAGAAGCGTGGCATCTTCATGAAATTACCTCCGCGGTCGGTGGCGTGACGGTCGCCGGCGGCGCCGGTTTCTCGCGGTTGCGATAGGTGATGAGGTACGCGGCCGGCACGATGAAGACAGTGAGCACCACCGAGACGGCGAGGCCGCCGATGATCGCGCGGGCGAGCGGCGCGTATGCTTCGCTGCCGGCGCCGAGCGCGAGGGCCATCGGGATGAGGCCAATCAAGGTGGCGAGCGATGTCATCAGCACCGGCCGCAGGCGCACGCGACACGCGATCACCACCGCGTCGCGCAGCGGCGTGCCGTCCTGCCGCAGGCGGCGCGTGAATTCGACGATGAGGATGCTGTTCGACACCACGATGCCGACCATCATCACGACGCCCATCAGCGACATCACGTTCAGCGTCGTGTGCGTGAGCCACAGGATGATCAGCACGCCGGTCAGGCCCGTCGGCACCGCGAGCAGAATCAGCAGCGGATCGACGAACGACTCGAACTGCGCGACGAGGATGAGGTAAACGAGCAGCGTTGAGAGAATCAGGCCCAGGCCGAAGCTCCGGAACGAGGTCTGCATCGCCTGCACGGAACCGCGCACGTTCACGCGCACGTTTTCCGGGAGCTTGGTCTCGGCGATGATTTTGCTCACGCCCGCCGCCACCGCGCTGAGATCCTCGCCGGACGGCGAAACGTAGACGTCGATCACGCGCTTGAGCTGGTAGTGATCGACCTCGGTGGGCGACTGGATGTGCTTCACCTCGCTCACCGCATCGAGGCGCGTCGGCTCGCCCCGCCGGGGTCCCCGCAGCGGGATGGCGGCCAACTCGGCGAGGTTTTTCACGAAGTTCTCCCGGTACTGCACCGTCAGCAGGTAGTCGTTGCCGCTCTTCGGATCGACCCAGTAGCTCGGCGCGATCATCTGGTCGGAGGTGAGCGCGGTGATCAGGTTGCCCACGATTTCCTTTTCCGTCAGCCCGAGCTCGGCCGCGCGGAGGCGATCGATGTTCAACTGCAGCGCCGGCGCATCGATGTCCTGCGGCACGAGCACGTCGCTCACGCCTTGGAGCCGCGAGACCCGTTGCGAAATCTCGACGGCGGTGTGGTGCGCGTCCTCCAGATTCGAGCCGCTGACCTGGATGTCGAGCGGCGCCGGCAGGCCGAGGTTGAGAATCGCGTCCACCAGGCCGCCCGTCTGGAAATACGCCGACACGTGCGGCAGATCGCGCGCCAGGCGCGCGCGCACGCGGTCCATGTAGGCGAAGCTGCTGACCTGGTGCTCGGGCTGCAGGCCCACCTGCACGAACGCGGTGTGCGAGCCGGAGTTCGAGGTGTAGATCGACGAGAAGCCGGGCGTGACGCCGATGTTCGACACCACGATGCGCAGGTCGTGCTCGGGCACGATCTCGCGGACGATGTTCTCGACCTGCGTCACCAGCTTGTCCGTGACCTCGAGCCGCGTGCCGGTCGGCGATTTCAAATTGATCACGAACTGCGCCGGGTCGGTGCGCGGGAAGTACGCCTTCCCGATGAACGGATACATGGTCAGGCTCAGCACGAAGAAGCCCGTGATGCCGATGACCGTCGCGATCGGCCGCAGCAGCGCGAACTTCAGCGTGCCCTCGTAGCGGTCGAGCATGCCGGTGAAGCGCCGGTTGAACCAAACGTTGAACCGCTGGCCCCACGGCAGGGTCTTCGGGTCGGCGGGCGCGTCGCCGTGGCCGTGACCCTGATGGCCACGGATGAATTTCGCGCAGAAGAGCGGCACGACCGTCAGCGCGACGACATAGGAGGCGAGCAGCGACAACGCGACCGCCAGCGCGAGGGCGGTGAAGAGAAACCGGCTGACGCCGTAGAGGAACATCACCGGGAAGAACACGATAATGGTGGTCAACGTCGCCGCGAGCACGGGCAGCGCGACTTCGCGCCCGCCCTTCTCTGCCGCGACCTCGGGACTCTCGCCCATCTCGAGGTGGCGGAAGATGTTTTCCAGCACGACGACCGAGTTGTCGATCAGGCGCGAGAACGCGAGCGCGAGCCCGCCGAGGATCATCGAGTTCACCGTGTTGTCGCCGATCGAGAGCGCGATGAAGGCGGCCAGCGCCGAGAGCGGAATCGAGAGGAACACCGCGAACGTCGCCCGCATGCTGCCGAGGAAGATCAGGATCATCGCGCCGGTGAGCACCAGGCCGATCGCGCCTTCGTGGATCAGGTTCTCGATCGCGTTGCGGACGAAGGTCGACTGATCGAACACCACCTTCGTCACGAGCTGCTTCGGCACGTCGAGGAGATGCGACACCGCCGCCTTGATGCCGTCGACGACGGCGATGGTGTTGGCGTCGCCGCCCTGCTTCAGCACCGGCAGGTAAACCGACGGCTGGCTGTCGACGCGCACGATGCAGTTCTGAATCTGCGATGCGTCCTTCGATTCGCCGACGTCGGCGACCAGCACCGACGCGTCGTTCATCGTCTTCAGCGGCACGCGATCGATGTCGTCGATCCGGTTGATCTGGCTGTTCGCGTAGAGGCTGTAGTCGCGCGCGCCGATCTTCACGTCGCCGGCGGGGAGAATGAGGTTCGCGTCGTTCACCGAGCGCACCACGTCCATCACGCTCAACTGGTGCGCCTCGAGCTTCAGCGGATCGACGTACACCATGATCTGCCGGTAGCGTCCGCCGAAGGGCTGCGGCACGGAGGCGCCGGGAACGTTGGCGACCTGGTTGCGCACGGTGTACTGGCCCATGTCGCGCAGGCGCGCCTCGTTGAGCCCCTCGCCTTTCAAGGTGATCAAGCACACCGGCAGACTCGAGGCGTCGAACTTCAACACCACCGGTGGCAGCGTGCCGGGTGGGAGCCGGCGCAGGTTGGCCATCGCGAGATTCGCGATGGTCGTCACGGCCGAATCGGCATCGGTCCCCGGCTGAAAATAAACTTTAATCAGGCTCACGCCCGAGAGAGAGCGCGACTCGATGTGATCGATGCCGCTGCCGAGGGTGAAGAAGCGCTCGAAGCGGCCCGTGATGTCGTTCTCGATCTGCTCCGGCGGCATGCCGGAGAAGAACGTCGCGACGACCACGACCGGGATATTGATCGGCGGAAACAAATCCACCGGCATCCGCACGAGGCTCGTCACGCCGACCACGCACGTGACGAGGCACAGCACGAGAATCAGGTACGGGTAGCGGAGGGAGAAGCGGGACATGGGGACGGTTACCCTTCGTAGCGGAAAGCGTGAGCTTTTCGCCGAACCGCGAAACGCTCACGCGTTCCGCTACAGATGCCCAAACTCCACGTTATCATCGCGGTGTTCTCCTCACGCCGGCACCGGCGCGGGCGCGGCGACCGGCACTGGCTTCGCTTTGTGCACGAGGAGATACGCCGCGGGCACGATGAAGATCGTCAGCAGCACCGACACCGCCAGTCCGCCAATGATCGCGAGCGCGAGCGGCGCGTAAGCTTCGCTGCCGGTGCCGAACTTCGCCGCCATCGGCGCGAGGCCGAGCAGCGTCGCGAGCGAGGTGATCAACACCGGACGCAGGCGTACGCGGCACGCCGTCGAAATCACCTTCTGCAGCGACTGATCGTGCGCGGAAAGCTGGCGGATGGAGTCGACGATCAGGATGCTGTTCGAAACGACGATGCCCACGACCATGACGACGCCCATCAGTGACATCACGTTCAGCGTGGTGCCGGTCACGAAGAGGATCACGAGCACGCCGCTGAGCCCCGTCGGCACCGCCAGCAGGATGAGCAGCGGGTCGATGAACGACTGGAACTGCGCGACGAGAATCAGGTACACGAGCACCACCGCGAGGATCAGCCCGAGGCCGAAGCTGCGAAACGAGACCTGCATGCCCTGCGCCGTGCCGCGCAGGTCCACGCGAATGCCCTCGGGCAGTTTCGTTTCCGCGATGATTTGATTGATCGCCTTCACCAGCCGGCCGAGGTCTTCACCGGAGGGGGAAACGTAGATGTCGATCACGCGGCGAAGCTGGTAGTGATCCACCTCGGTGGGCGACTGGATGTGGGTGAACGTGCTGACGGCGTCGAGCCGCGTCGTCATCGCGCGGTTCGGCGCGTGCAGCGGAATCGCCATCAAGTCCTCGAAGTTGCGGATGTAGCCCTCGGGATACTGGACCGTGAGCAGGTAGTCGTTGCCGCTCTTCGGATCGACCCAGTAGCTCGGCGCGATCATCTGGTTCGAGGTCAGCGCGGTGATCACGTTTTGCACGACCTCCTTCGAGGTGAGCCCCAGCTCGCTCGCGCGGCCGCGGTCGACGTCGAGCTGGAGCGCCGGGTAGTCGACGTTCTGCGGCACGAGGACGTCGCTCACGCCGGGGAGCTTCCGGATCTTCTGCGCCATCTCGGTGGCCGTGTGGTGCGAAAGCTCGAGGTTCGAGCCGCTGATCTTCACGTCGATCGGCGCGGGGAAGCCGAGGTTGGTGATCGCGTCGACGATGCCGCCGGTCTGGAAATAGGCGTTGAGCTCCGGCAGCTCGGTCTGGATCCGCCGGCGCACGCGCCCCATGTAATCGTAGCTGCTGATCTTGTGCGTCGGGCGCAGGCTCGCCTGCACGAACGCGGTGTGTTGCGCGGAATTGGTCGTGTAGATCGACGAGAAGCCGGGGGTCACGCCGATGTTCGAGACGACGACGTCGAGATCCGCGGGCAGCACCTCGGCGCGGATGATGTTCTCCACCTTCTCGGCGTACTGCGCGGTGAGATCGATGCGCGTGCCGGTCGGCGCGTCGAGGTTCACGACGAACTGGCCGGGGTCGGTCTTGGGAAAATAAGAAACGCCGATCAGCGGGAAGAGACCGAGGCTGAGCAAAAAGAATCCCATCACCACGAGGACCGTCACGACGGGCCGGGCGAGCGAGCGGCCGAGCTGGCGACCGTAGGCGTCGAGCAGCGACGTGAAGCCACGATTGAACCAAGCCTGAAATCCGCCCGGCTTCGCCGTGCGAGGTAGCGCAGGCGTCCCGCCTGCGTGTTCGGACGGTGCAGGCGAGACGCCTGCGCTACTTTTTGCCTTCAGGAACTTCGCGCAGAACAGCGGCACCACGCTGAGCGCGACGACGTACGAGGCGAAGAGCGACAGCACCACGCCGAGGGCGAGCGCGGTGAAGAGGTACTTGCTGACGCCATAGAGAAAAACCACCGGAAAGAACACGACGGCGGTGGACAGCGTCGACGCGAGCACGGGCAGCGCCACTTCCTCGCCGCCCTTCTCCGCCGCGACCGCCGGCACCTCGCCCGCATCGAGGTGGCGGAAGATATTATCCAGCACCACGACCGAGTTGTTGATCATGCGCGAGAACGCCAGCGCGAGCCCGCCGAGCAGCATCGTGTTGATCGAGTTGCCGCCCAGCGCGAGGCCGATGAAGGCGGCGAGCACGGAGATTGGAATCGACAGGAACACGGCGAGCGTCGCCCGCAGGTTGCCGAAGAACACGAAGATCATCGCGCCGGTCAGCGCGATGCCGATGACGCCGATGAGCACGATGTTCGAGATCGCGCCTTTGACGAAGATCGACTGGTCGAACACGACCTTCGTCACGAGTTGCTTCGGCACGTCGAGCAGGTGCGAAACCGCCTCCTTGATCCCGTCGACCACCGCGATGGTGTTGGCGTCGCCACCCTGTTTCAGCACGGGCAGGTAAACCGACGGCTGCCCATCGACCCGCACGACGCAGTTCTGAATCTGCGCGGCATCCTTCGCCTCGCCGACGTCGGCCACCATCACGGACGCGTTGCCGACGGTCTTCAGGGGCAGGCGGTTGATGTCGTCGATGCGATTGATCTGGCTGTTCGCGTAGAGGCTGTAGTCGAGCGGGCCGATCTTCACGTCACCCGCGGGCAGGATGAGGTTCGAGTCGTTCACCGCGCGGACGACGTCCATGATGCTGAGCTGATGCGCCTCGAGCTTGAGTGGATCGACGTACACCATGATTTGCCGGTAGCGCCCGCCGAACGGCTGCGGCACCGAGGCGCCGGGGACGTTGGCGACCTGGTTGCGCACGGTGTACTGGCCCATGTCGCGGAGACGCGCTTCGTTCAGGCCTTCGCCTTTCAACGTGATCAGGCAGACCGGCAGACTCGAGGCGTCGAACTTCAACACCACCGGTGGCAGCGTGCCGGGCGGGAGCCGGCGCAGGTTCGCCATCGCGAGATTCGCGATCGTCGTGACGGCCGAGTCGGCGTTGGTGCCCGGCTGGAAGTAGACCTTGATCAGACTCACGCCCGGGAGCGAACGCGACTCGATGTGATCGATGCCGCTGCCGAGGGTGAAGAAGCGTTCGAAGCGGCCCGTGATGTCGTTCTCGATCTGTTCCGGCGGCATGCCGGAGAAGAACGTCGCGACGACGACGACGGGAATCTTGATCGGCGGGAAGAGGTCCACCGGCATGCGCACAAGGCTCGTCACCCCGACCACGCACGTCATCAGGCACAGGACCAGAATCAGGTAAGGATACCGAAGGGAGAAGCGGGACATGCGGCTAAAGAATTCCGTTCAACACCACACCGGATTTATCCCTGTCACGTGAGACTCTCGGCCCTCGATGGCGTGGGACACGTGGAGGAACCTCACGCCAAGGTCGCCCAGGAAGAGATGCCGTTGCGATCGTGGCGTGAGGCTGGTTTGGTTCATCGGCGGCGCGGCGTCAGGAGGTTCGCCGGCCGGAGACCGCGGCCCGCAACTGCTCGAGGGAGGTGTGCGGGGCCCGGGCGAGGCCGATGAGCTTTTGTTCGCGGGCGATGATATCCGCGGCGACCGCCGGCAAAGCGGCGACGAGCTCGTGCGGAATCGACTGCACGCCGTGCAGGTCGCCGTGCAGCAGATCGCCCGAGGCGATCTTCAAGCCGTCGATCTCGACCGGTGCGCCGGTTTCGACGATGTGCACGTAGGAATGCGAGACCGAAAGCGCCGCGGCGAAAAACGGGAAGCCGAGCTGCTCGACCGCCGGCAGATCGCGCACCGCACCATCCGTGACTGCGCCGACGCAGCCGAGTGCGCGCAGGATGCTCACATGCACTTCGCCGAGCAGCGCGCCGCGGCCGGGCGCGGAGCTCAGGTCCTGCACGACGACGACCCGCGGCGCCGGGACCGACAGCACATAATCCCACCAGTCGGTGCTCTCCACGTACGTCGCGGCACCCGTCACCGGGGGCGAGGCGCCGCGGATCTTGAGCGTGACCGCGTGGCCGAGCATGGCGGGCAGCCGCGGAAACAGGCAGCGGATCGCACCGGAGGCGAAGCCCTCGTTGCGCAGGCGCACCTGGAAGGACTCGATCGCGTTCGCGAGCGTGCAACCGTCGAGGCGCCGCAGGGCCTCGAGCTGTTCGGCGGAGTGCGCGGAGCTCATTCCGTCGCGGCGAGGCTGACCATTTTCGTCGCGACCTTCTGTCCGATGCGCACCTGGGCGCGATTGCCGATCATCACGAGGTCGCCCTCCTTCAGGCCGGAAAGCACCTCGTAACGGGCCGGCGTCTCGATCCCGAGCTGGATCGCGCGCTCCTCGATCTTGTGCTCGCCGTTGATCACGTAGACCGTCGGCTGCTTCGTGCCGGAGACGGCCTCGACCGGAACGGCGAGGGTGTTCGGCCGGCGATCGATCTTCAGGACCACCGTCGCGTACATGCCCGGGATCAGTTCCAGCTTCGGATTGGGCACGTCCGTCTCGACCAGCATGGTGCGCGTCTCGGTGGAGATGCGCCGGTTGAAACGCGCGATCTTGGCCGGCAGGCGATGGCGATCGCCGAGGTCGATTTCGAGGTCGCTGCCGACGCTGATGCCGCGCGCGTAGGAGACCGAGATGGGAAACACGAGGCGCAGGCGATCATTCTGCGACAGGCGCACGAGCGGCATCGCCTGCGTGCTCGAGCTGGTACCGGCTTGAATCAGCGCCCCGGGGTCGGCGAAACGTTTCGTGATCACGCCGTCGAACGGCGCCGTGATGCGCGTGTAGTTTTCCAGCGTGTGGAATTTCTGCACGTCGGACTTCACCTCGGTGACAGCCGCGGCCGCCGCGGCGTCCTTGGCCTGCGCGACGTCGACCTCGGACTGGGCGAGAATGTTCGCCTGCGATTTGCTCACGCTGAGCAGCCGCGTGTAGTTGAGATGGGCCTCCTGGTAGTTGGCCTCCGCGCGTTGGAGCGTGGCCTCGCCCTTCGCGAGGTCCTCGCGCAACTCGGGCACCTCGAGTGTCGCGATGGGATCGCCGGCCTTCACGTGATCACCGATGTCGACGTCGAGCCGCTTCAGGTAACCGGCGACCTTGGCGTGCAGATCGATCTCCTGATACGGCCGGAACTCGGCCTGGACGGAGAGCTCCTTCGCGAGGTCCTGCCGCGTGACGGGCGCGACGGCGACGGTGACCTCGGATTCAGCCGCGAAGGAAAATGCCGCGATAAAAAACGAGCCGGCCGCGAGGGGGATGCGGAGCCGGCCCGGGAAAGCAAATCGGCGAGCGAAGCAGGCGGACGAAGCGTTCATGCAGTGGCGAGGGAAAGGGCGACGCGAGGGCGAACGCACCACGATGGGCTGCGGACGCGATGCTGGAAGAGATCGGAAGCACGCTGAAACGCGCACCCTGTCGTCCGCGCAGGCGTACCTTCAACGCCAAGAACCTGACAGAAATGTCAGACTCGCTTTGGCGTCCAAAATTCGCCCCAAGATCTGCTCCCGCCGGGGGTGTGTCGCCCCTCAATAAGTCACTTGAAAGCGCGTCACGACCGCCTGCTCGTCCTGCCGGAGAATCGGATTCGCGGACACGAGCGGCGCAGCGAGATTGAAGCCGAATTGACTGCGGAAATAGTCGAATTTGAACGTGAAAGCACGGGTAAGATACCAGTTGAATCCGACGGCGGCCTCCTTCGTGTTCTCGGCATTGGTCGCGGGCGCGGCAAAGAGAGGGAACGCCGCGCGATCCACGTCGAGGCGGGAGTATCGCGCCACGACTTCAAACGCGCCCCACGTTCCCGCGGCCAGATCGAAACGGGTGCGCGGGGTAACCCCGTTGGGCGACGAATCCTCCCCGGTCAGAACGTAACCGGCCGCCAGTTTCCAAGCCTTGTTGCGCAATTCGGTCTTCGGGACGCCGGCGCCGGCCCGCACGTTGATCGTTGAAACGGCATACTCGCTGATCATGCCGAACCGTCCGAGCCGGTAATCGAGTTGCGGCATGATTCGCCATTTGCGGCCGTCGGTGATCGTCGCGGCGCTATAGGCGAAAAACACCTGTTGCCCGCCGGTGCGGAAGCCCGAAGTCCTCCCGGCCGCCGTTTTGGAGCGACCCGTGCTGCCGGCGATGCCGAAGGCCAACCCGCGCAGCGGCGAACTGGCCTGATGCACGAACGGTGCGGCGATGAACCGGCCGACCGCCTCCTTCTCGTTGTCGAAGTCGCTGTTCGTGCTGTTGGCCCCGTCGGCGACGCCGTTGAAAATGCCCGCCTGATAGGTCACCACCCCCTGGCCCAGCTCGCCCATCGCCTGCAGGCCCAGGTCGCGATTCGGCACGAGATTCGTCGCGAGCGAACGCTCGCAGAAATACGTCCAGGACTCGGACTGGAGCAGCTCCTGGCCGAGCGGCACCTTGTATTTGCCAAACTTGAACTGGAGTTCGCGGCTAAGCGACAACGTGAGATTGGCGTCAAGGACACTGACCGTGCTGCCGCCGAACTCATCCCCGAGCTGGTAGCGGAAGTTCTTCGCGAACTGTCCCTCGGTGAAGAGACGCGCGCGCCGCAACGTGAAGCCATTGTTGCTGACGCCTCCGCCATCGCCGAAAAAAGTGCGGCTGTCGACCTGCACGAGTCCGCGGAAGCGAACGAAATTGTTCTCGGGCGACCCGAGCACGATTCCCTTTTCCTCGATCGAAACGGCCGGGGGTGCGACCGGCATCGCCGGCGCCGCGGCCGCCGTCGCTGACGCGGGCTTCGGCGCATCCAACTGCTCGAGGCGCCGTGAGACCGTCGCGAGCTCGTCCTGCAATCGCCGGACCTCGGCGCGCAACGCGGCCAGCTCGGTCGAATCGGCCGCCAAGGCGCAGGCTGCCAAAGAGAATAACAGGATAGCCGCGAGGCGGCCGGGGAGCGGGGCTCGGACGTTCATGAGTTCCGCCATCGTGCGGAAAACTCATCCGCCATCCCAGTCTAATTCGCGGATGCGCGGCCCTCAGCCGCCTCAGGACGAATCCCGCTGATCCGTATCCCACGCGACGAGCACGATGAGTCCGCTGAGGACAATAATCACGGCAATCATGGCGGGCTGATCAGCGCCGGGCCACGACGTCGATCGGTCGAACCGAACGCCATCCGCCGCCGAGCGACTTGATCAGGGCGACGCTCGTGTTGAGACGCACGGCGGCGAGCTGCGCCGACGCGCGTTCGGTGGCGAGTGCGGTGCGCTGCGCGTCGATCACTTCGAGATACGAAACATAACCGGCATCGTAGCGCACCTGCGCGAGCTGCGCGGCCCGCCGGGCCGCCGCCAGGGCGCGATCCTGCGCGCGCGACTGCTCCGCCAGAAGCTGCGTCGCGGTGAGCGCATCCTGCACCTCGCGAAAGGCGATGAGCACGCGCTGACGAAATTGCGCCACTGCTTCGTCGAACGCCGCGCGGCCGCGATCGAGGTTCGCGCGGTTCCGGCCGCCCTGGAAGATCGGCAGGTAGAGGCTCGGCCCAATCGACCAGACGCGCGAATCCGCGTTGAACAAGCGGTCGACATCACCGCTGACGAAGCCGGCGCTGCCGGTCAGCGAGATCGCCGGAAAGAACGCAGCCTTCGCGACCCCGATGCGGGCGTTGGCCGCGGCCAGATTGCGCTCGGCGGCGGCGATATCGGGACGGCGCTCGAGCAGCGACGCGGGCAGGCCGGCCGGGATGGCGGGCGGAGCCGCCGG
>JADMIO011135922.1_pt1 | contig 13014 bp, 10 predicted proteins | sample 8958161 | NCBI WGS metagenome assembly JADMIO01 (sample SAMN16585339, study PRJNA669376) | soil metagenome | isolation source: Crop rotation soil | place: USA: Cullars Rotation, Alabama | collected 2011 | reverse complement strand
AAGCGTCGTGCTTGTCACTGGCAGTGTATTCCTTTTCATCGTTGAGCATCACCTGGAAGCGAGCGCCGTAATCGTCGCCCGCGAAGAGCTTGCCTTTGCTGCCGATGACGAGACAGCCGCTGGCCGGAAGGTCGCCGCGCTGGGTGATGATTTCCTTGGTGATGTCGCCGCTCGGGCGCAACGGCGAAACGAAATTGCCGGATTTGAACATGCCATGGTGCGAATCGGGATTCCCATCGTACCACCAGAATTTGCAAGGGGGCAGGCCCTCGCGTTCAGGAAAGTCGAAACGGATGCGGGAGGTAAGCGGAAAGGTCTCGGGATAGATGCGGGAGGCCACCTCTAATTCCACGGAAGTGGGGAAGCCGAGCTTAAGCGCGCGGAACGGCATGTTCACCGTGTGACAGGCCATGTCGCCCAAAGCGCCGGTGCCGAAATCGTACCAACCGCGCCAGGCGAAGCTGTGATAAACGCCGCTCTTGTAGGGACGGAACTGGGCTGGTCCGAGCCAGAGATCCCAATCCACATTGGCCGGCACAGGGTCAGAACCCATCGGCCGGTCAAGGCCTTGAGGCCAGATCGGGCGATTGGACCAGACATGCAACTCGAGTGGGTTTCCGATCACGCCCGCCTGGATAACCTCCACGGCACGGCGCAACCCATTGCCAGCGCTCCCCTGGTTGCCCATTTGCGTGGCCAGTTTTTTCTCCTTGGCGAGACGACGCATTTCGCGGGCTTCCCAGACGGTTTGAGTGAGGGGCTTCTGGCAGTAAACGTGTTTACCCAGGCGCATGGCGGTGATGGCGGCGGAGCCATGGACATGGTCAGGAGTCGAGACAGTGACGGCATCGATCGATTTATCCATCTCGGAAAAAAGCTTGCGCCAATCCTTATAGAGCTTGGCATCGTAAGTGCGGTTTTCCTTGGTGGCTTTATCCTTGAAGGATTTGTCTTTGCTGTTGAGCGTATTTGAATCGATATCGCAAAGGGCCACAATATTTCCGCCCACGCTGAACGCGTTGGAGGAATCGCTGTCGCCCTTCCCGCCGACGCCGATGCAGGCCACATTGATCTTGTCATTGGCGCCGAGGACCCGCCCGATGTAAGGGAAGGAAACGGCTGCGGCTCCAGCCACCACGGTGGTGCGGCTTAGAAAGGTGCGGCGGCTAAGAAGTTTCTCTGGGTTTTTATTTTCCATATTTCGTTTGTTTGTTACTGGGCTCCTCCCCCAAATGCACGGTCCTCCATGTTCCATCTCTCGAAGTCCAGGCGACGGGGTTTATAATAGACGAATTCAACACCCCTCTTCTTCACGAATCAAGCAGATAGTGCCGCCTTTTGTGGGAAATTACCTTCTTCGTCGCATTAAGGATGGAACAACTCGAAGAAGACGCTGCCATTGCCCAAATTGCGTGGGATCGTGACTTGGTTTCCCGCAACTCCTGGCACCAATCCCCAGTTTGTGGTCAGTCCCACGCCAGTCGCATTGGTTTGCCCCCGCAGAACGAAGCTTGTGTAGGCAACAGGCCAGGAGAGGTTTAGGCCCGTCGGCGTGTTTACCATGGAGAGAGACGGCGGAGCGGCTGGCTCTCCCGAGGCGATCACGGCGATGCTGCCGTCCACGAGGATCTTGTTGGTCCAGCCCAGACCGGGGCCGGGGGACGGAAGATTCAGAGTCGTGAATGAGCCGCTCATGCGCGCGGCGCTAAAAAGAGTGAATTTGTTTCCGATCGCCAGATTGTTGTTCCCCGCGAGAGTCACGGTGAGCGCACCTCCCAAATCCAATGCTCCACTGACGGCGATTCGATCCGCCGCCAATGCGCTTCCAGTCTTGCTGATGTCCATCAATGTCGTGCCGCGCAACGCCAAATCGCCGGTAACGGTTAATTTTCCGATCGTTCCCACCGTCCGGGGAGCAAGGCTTTGGCCGGGGTAAACCGTAAATTCGGTGAGCGAGCCACCCACGATGAGATTCGACACAGATAAAATGTTGTAATTAGTCAGCACTCCATCGCTTACGTTCAGAATATCGACGGATAGGTTCCCCGCCGAATCGTCGCCGGCGGGTTTGAGGTCGAGCAGGCCACCCGTATTGATGTTGATCGTGGATAGTCCCGCTCCGTCCGTGATGTCGCCCGCCACGGCCAGAATGCCGCCGTTCAGGTTGATCACCGCCGTGCTTCCATTCGCATCGGTATTCCCAGCAAGTTGCACCGCCATGACGACGTTGCTGCGCACCGTCAGAATGCCAGGCGTAACGCCGTCATCGAGATTCACGTTTAGGACACCATGCCCCACGCTGCCACCGCCCGATAACTGGATCCCCATCTCCAAAGTATTCGCATCGATGACACCGCCGCCGAAGGTGAGCGTGCCGTTGCCATCGCCAGTCCTCGTGGGAGCATCGATCTGGCCGCGTCCGAGCGTAATTCGATCCACCTCTGCATCCACAATTCCCCCGGTCAGATCCATGATCCCAGTGGACTGATTGCTTGTATAGAAACCCAGGCTCGTGTCGGGCTCGAACTCATCGCCAACTTCCCAGGAGAGTTGCCGGCCAGCCCCCGCGGAGCTGCGAAAGGTAGCCGAAGGACTAATCAAACCGGGCGTGAAATCAACCGTCCCTACGCATTTGTGGGTGGCGATTTTGATCCGATCCACATTCAAAATATTGCCTTGGCCAAGATGAATGAACGAAGTCCCGCCCGCATTCTGGTACGCATCCGCCACTGAGATCATTCGCGCGGTGATTGAATTGCTTGCTGCCAGCAAAAGCGTCCCGGTGGGCCTCGTGATCGGCACGCCGAAATCATGACCCACGAGAATGTTGGAAACGGAGCAGTTGAAGAAGTTGAGCCCGGCCAAATCGAGGGTTGCCATGTGGCCGCCGCTCGTTTCGCTGGTTTGCATTACGCTTAAATTCGCGTTCGGATTGTTCACGGAAAGTTCACTGCCCAAGATCGAGGTGTAAACAGCGTCGTCCTGCCCGTCGGCCTGTCCGCTGCCGACGGAAAGAATCGCGGGCTGCCCATCGTCGGAAATAAAAGCCACATCGGCGGCCGACGAACCGCTCACGATGAGGGGATTGAGCAAATTGAGATTGTGGAATCCGCTAATATTCCAAAACCCAAGGGCGTTGATCTGAGTCGTAAAGCTACCATCCACAATACTATTGAGAGAGCCACCCGCGTTAAAAGGAGCATCCGTGAAACCGGAATCCGTCAATTTCACGATATCTCCGACTCCAGGCGATCCACTCGGGGACCAGTTGGCCGCGTTGGACCACAAGGCGTCTCCCGCGTCTCCCGTCCACGTTTTCTCCCCTCCTTGGTTCCTCGCGGCGAAGAGGGACATTCCTAAAAACGCAACTCCGCAAAAAAGGCGGCGAAGTGGGTTATTGAAGGCAGACCCGAATGGTGCTTTAGGTTCGCTTTTCATGAGATGAAGCGATCCTCTCATAGTCAACGGCCACAAGTCCAGTCTCTCATTGGGGGTGCTAAGGGACTTTGCCAGTTCCATGGCGGCACCGGGAAGCTCCCTCGAACATGGTTGCGAGAACGAATTCCCTTGCTCCGAAGATTCTTCGAGATCTAAAATGGCCTCATGCTGTCACGACCTCTTCTTGCGCTTTCTCTTCTCATGGCCTGGCCTGCTTTTGCGGCGGAATTGCCGGCTATCCCCGATCAACCGATCGCCCAAAAGAAGGAGCTTCTGTTTTCCGATGATTTCGAAGGAGCGGAGCCGGCCAAGGTTTGGCACAAAGTAGTCCCAACTTTCGCCGTCGAGAAAGGCGCGCTCAAAGGAACGCAAACTCGGGATCAAAACATTCCTGCTGCGGACGGGAAGCCCGCCGTTATGGCCCACGCCGCCGTGCATGGTCTTGAGATCCCGACGAAGGATAGCATCGTCGAAGTCAAAATTCGCTTCGAAGGTGCCTCCATGATTGATGTTGAGTTCGATGACCGCAAATACACCGGGTCGCACTATGGCCATCTCTGCCGCGCCCAGGTCCGCCTCAACGGAGTCGCCATCATCGACGAACGCGATGGCAACATGCGCAACGACATCTACGAGATGCGCGACCCGGCGAAGAAAGCCGAACGCACCAAACTGCTCGAAGGCCGCCAGATCACCTATCCCGCCAAATTCGAACCGGGCAAATGGTATGCGCTCACTGTGGAAACCGTGGGCGAATCCATGCGGGTGACCATCGATGGCAAACCGATGGCTTACTTGAAATCCTCCGGCATTGGCCACGCCACCAAATCGAAAATCGAGCTCGGCGTCGCGGGCAAAGATGGCTACTTCGATGACATCAAAGTCTGGAACGCTGAACCGGCCAAACCGTAGGTGGCGTTCTCGGTTCAGCGTTGCAAGATCGCAAATCGGCGCGTCGGTGCGGTCGCGGCTCAGACAGGTTTGACGAACGCTTCCCAAGACACCACTCTCAGCCCCATGCGCCTTGTCGTATGCGCGCTCGCGCTCTTGTCTATGATAAACTCGAAGGCAGAAATCGTTTTCGAAGGTCAATTTTCATCCGAAGTTCTCCAAACCAATCGCTTCATCCGAATCTATCTTCCGCCCTCGTATAGATCGGACTCGCAAAAACGCTATCCCGTCCTGTATGTCCACGATGGCCAAAACGCCTTCACCACGGCCGGCCCCTATGCGGCTTTCGGCTGGGGTCCGTGGAACCTGGACAGCACGGCCGATCAACTGTCGCGCGAGGGAAAGATGCGTGAGATCATCATGGTGGCCATCGATTGCAGTTCGCAACGCTACAAGGATTATCGAGGTCCCGTGCCCCCGAGCACCAACAATGCCGCCTACATTAAATATGCCAAATTTCTCATTACGGAGCTCAAGCCCAAAATCGATCGTGAATATCGCACCTTGAAAGATGCGGCGAACACGGGCTTGCTGGGATCATCCATGGGAGGGATTTGCAGCCTCGCTCTGGCCTGGGAGAATCCCGAAGTCTTCGGCGCGGCCGCCAGCCTTTCAGGAGCGTTTCAGGTCGAGAGCCGCTTCTTCTTGAAACGGGTTCTTGGAAGTTATTCGGCGAGTCCCAAGCCTGTCCGGGTTTACCTTGATAGCGGCTCCATTGATTTAAGCGGCGGAGATGATGGCTCGAAGGATACGGCCGCCGTGGCTCGGGAATTGAAACGCATTGGCTGGGAGGAAGGCAAATCGTTGCTGCGATTCGTCGATCCACCGCTCAGCGCCGCGGAACTTGAGGCTTTCCATTTGCCCCCCGAAAAATTTAAGGAAGCGCAAACGAGCCAGCATAATGAGTTCTACTGGCGGTTGCGCGCCTGGAGGCCCTTGACCTTTCTTTTCCCGCCCACCTCTTAAAAAACGCAAGGAGTAGCCGCTTGACGCTTTCCGCATCGGAAATAAGATGCATCCACATTTTCACTATGAGCGATAAAAAAGCGGTTAGTGCCGGGACGAATATCACATCGGTTTCTCAGGAAACACGGGTCTTTCCTCCCTCGAAAGAATTCAGTGCCCAGGCACGCGTCCGCTCGCTCGCCGAGTATCGCAAGCTCTACAAACAATCCATCGACGAGCCCGAAAAGTTTTGGGATGGAATGGCGAAGAAGGAACTGACCTGGTTTTCGCCGTGGAAGCAGGTGCTGCAATGGAAAGCGCCGGATGCGAAGTGGTTCGTGGGCGGGAAGCTCAACGTCAGCCATAATTGCCTCGACCGTCATCTTCACACCGCGACTGCGAATCAGGCCGCATTGATCTGGGAAGGGGAGCCTGCCAGCCCCGGCAAGCCCGGCGAGGAACGGACACTCACCTACCGCCAGCTCCATCGCGAAGTTTGCCTTTTTGCGAACGTGCTGAAACGGCACGGCATCAAGAAGGGCGATCGGGTTATCATTTATTTGCCGATGGTGCCTGAGGCTGCCATTGCCATGCTCGCCTGCACCCGCATCGGTGCCGTGCATTCGGTCGTTTTCGGTGGCTTTAGCGCCCAATCCGTGGCTGATCGTATTTTTGATTGCCAGGCCAAAATGGTGATCACGGCCGATGGCGGCTTCCGCCGCGGAGCGGTTGTGGCCTTGAAGAAGAATGTGGACGATGCGCTGGCTTTAAAAGATGCCTCTGGCACTCAGCTTGCGGCCACCATTGAAAAGGTCGTTGTTCTGCGCCGCGCGAACAACGCAATTCATATCGAAGAAGGCCGCGACATCTGGTGGCACCGGGAAATGGAAGCCGTCGATGCCAATTGCCCCGCTGTGGCGATGGATAGCGAAGCCCCACTTTTCATTCTTTACACCAGTGGATCCACCGGCAAACCGAAAGGCATCTTGCACACCACCGGCGGCTATCTGCTGGGCGCGGCGATGACCACCAAATATGTCTTCGATCTCAAGCCCTCCGATGTTTATTGGTGTACAGCCGATGTCGGCTGGGTCACCGGCCACAGTTATGTCGTTTATGGCCCGCTGGCCAATGGAGCCACCTCCTTCATGTATGAAGGCGCTCCCAATCATCCCGAACCGGATCGTTTCTGGCAGATCGTCGAAAAGTACGGGGTCACCGTTTTATACACCGCCCCTACCGCCATCCGCGCTTTCATGAAATGGGGTACGGAATGGCCCAAGAAGCATGACCTGAGCTCTCTCCGCCTGCTCGGTTCCGTCGGCGAGCCGATCAACCCCGAGGCCTGGATGTGGTATCACGAAGTTATAGGCGGCAAGCGTTGCCCCATCGTCGATACCTGGTGGCAAACGGAAACGGGTGGGATTATGATCACGCCCCTTCCCGGCGCCACGCCCACCAAACCGGGCAGCGCGACGTTGCCTTTCTTCGGCGTCCGTCCGGAAGTCGTGGATGATCAAGGCAATCCCGTTCCCAAAAACTCAGGTGGCAAGCTCATCATCCGCCAACCGTGGCCAAGCATGTTACGCGGCGTCTGGGGCGATAAGCAGCGCTTCAAGGAAACCTACTGGAGCGAAGTCAAAGGAAGCTACTTTACGGGCGACGGTTGCCGGCAGGACAAGGACGGCTATTTCTGGATTGTCGGGCGAATTGACGATGTGCTTAACGTCGCTGGGCACCGCATCGGCACGGCCGAGGTGGAAAGCGCGCTTGTTAGCCATCCCAAAGTGGCCGAGGCCGCCGTTGTCGGCCGGCCGGATGATCTAAAAGGGCAGGCTCTAGTCGCGTTCGTCACGCTGAAAACCGGCACAAAAGCCGATCCTTCGTTGCGCGATGAACTCCGTGCTCATGTCGGCAAAGAAATAGGCCCGGTCGCCAAGCCGGACGACATTCGTTTCGCCGAAGGCCTTCCCAAAACGCGTTCCGGCAAAATCATGCGCCGCCTTCTCAAGCAGGTTGCCAGCGGCAATGAGATCAAGGGCGACACCACCACGCTTGAAGATTTCAACGTCCTGGCCCAGCTCCTTTCGACGGAGGAGTAGACGAAGGTTTAGCTTGGGGAAGGGGGTTGAGCGCGAAAATGCCAACCCCGTACGGTTCGAACATTTTGTCCACCCAGTTTTCCTGGGCCGGGAGAGGTTGTGCCGATCCAAGCTCCTTCACCGCGCCCATGTCGTAATCGGGAAGCGTTAATCGAATGCTCGTCGGTTTATCCGTGGTATTGATGGCGAGCAGATAATCCCCTGCGGCGAACTGCCCTCTGGCTTTCTTTACGCGCAAGACTTTCGAGAGAATCCGCGATTCTCCCGATTCATTGCGCACCGTCGCGGGGCCATCGGGATAATCAATGGTCTGGCGAAACCATTGCGGCTGGGCCGTAAACAGTGCCTCTCGATCGCGCACTTCCTGCACGACTTTCCGCAGGCTAGTCCACACTTCATGTTCAGGGAGAAACCAAGGACCCGGTCTGAAACTAAAATAAAACATCCCTTCCGCTCCGCGTGCGAGCGCCAGGTAAGTCATGCAGCGCAATTCCGCCTCCGTCGGCTCTCGCGTCTTTGTTAAATCGGGAGCCTGATCTGGAAACGCCTTCCAATCGAAGGCTTGCAAGGCCGCATAAAACTTTCGCTTTCCGGCGCTCAATTTCGCTCTCGCAAAGTTCTCGCTTAACGCGGAGATTGGTTGCCACGCCACCGGATAGCAATCCATCATCAGTATGTCGCCCAGCCCCAGATAATCTCCCAAATTCCTCCACGACATCAGCACGAGCACCTGCTGCTTCCGCGCTTCTCGCCGCTTGATCTCGCGAGACGTCGCCGCGATCTGCTCGGGAGAAATGCTGTGAAGGTCAGGTTCATCCGGCAGGTACCAGCCCCAAAGTGCGGGATGGCGATCAAGACGGTTCATTGAATCACGGGATAAGGGGCCTGAGTCAGGCAAAACATTCAACACACGCAAATCGTTTTCCCGCGCCTGGTTCAAGGAATCCAGCGTGGCCCGTTGCGTCACCAGATTGAACCCGGCCTTGCTCACCATCGGAAAATAAGCCGCTGGAACATCGTAAAGGCCCAGGTCAAAGCGCCGTGGGGTCGCGCATCCAAATGAGAGCGTCATCAATACGCCGAGCAGCATCTCCCGCAACTTTGGCCGCCTGATTGTGAACACCGCTTTTTCTTAGCCGCCTTGACCGTGCATGGCCAGCTTTTACATTCAGCGGGAAATGAAACTTTCCTTGCGCGGGGAATACGCTTTGCGGGCCTTGATTGTATTGGGGATGAATCCAGGCGAGGAAGTCCTGCGCATTCAAACGATTTCCGACCAGCAAAACATTCCCAAACGCTTCCTGGAACAAATCCTCAACGACCTGCGCAATGCCGGCATCGTCGAAAGCAAGCGCGGGCTCACCGGAGGATACCGGCTAAAAATGCTCCCCGAAGAAATCACTCTTGCCCGCGTCATTCGTTTGATCGAAGGCCCTCTAGCCCCTGTCAGTTGTGTGAGCGAAAATTTTTACGAAAAATGTTCATGCCCCGATGAATCCAAATGCGGGATTCGGAGCCTCATGAAAGATGTGCGCGATGCCATCGTCCAGATTCTGGAAAAAGTCACTCTGGCCAGCCTTTGCGAGCGTGTGCGCAACCTGCAGGGCGTCCATTCCAACCCGCTCGACTACGTGATCTAGCACTGCGAGGGAAAGCCCCCCGCGCCTCACTTCAACTTTAAGAAATTCTCCAAAATCTGCCGTCCGTTCTGCGTCAGAATGCTTTCTGGATGGAATTGCACTCCCCAGATCGGCAACTCCTTGTGACGTATCCCCATGACCTCTCCTTCTTCGGTTTCAGCAGTGACCTCGAGGCAATCTGGAATCGTGTCCCGTTTCACCACGAGAGAATGGTAGCGAGTCGCCGCGAAGGGATTCGGCAAGCCCTCGAACAAATCCTTCCCATTGTGCTTAATCAAAGAGGTCTTCCCATGCATCATGCGATAATTGACCACGACGTCCGCGCCGAAGGTATGCCCAATGCATTGATGCCCCAGGCACACTCCAAAAACCGGAATGCGAGTTCCAAACTCGCGGATGATGTCGTTGGACAATCCTGATTCGCGAGGCGAGCAGGGACCGGGCGAAACCATGATCCGCTCGGGCTGGAGTTCGGCGATCTTATCGAGGGTGATCTCGTCGTTCCGATAAACCTGCAAATCAGCCTTCAGCTCGCCCAAATATTGGACGAGGTTGTAGGTAAACGAATCGTAATTATCGATGACCAGGACCATTCCGCCTGAACCTAGCCGTGAGGATAAATTTTGGCGAATGGGAAATTGTCAGGTCATTCCAAGCCGGCTGCCTTGCGCGCTCGCTTTAAAACAGGTTGAGCGACAGCTTTCGCTCGCTGCGCGCCTTCGCGCAGGACCGATTCGACATAGCCGAGGTCAGCGGCGAGCTCGGCACGCCGGGCCCGGGCATGGGCGAAATAGTTCCAATAATTTTCGAAGAGCGCTTTCTTTAAGTCGCCGTAACCAAAGCCGCCGTTGCGGAGACGATTCTCATAGTCCGCAGCGGCGTCGGGAGGGGCGACCAGCTTTAGCAGTTGGATGGCAAGGTTGTTCCCAGCATCCGGTTTGGGCTCAGTCAGGGGGCGGCTATCCATGACGATGGACATGATCTTTTTCTTTACCGCCTTTTCTTCGCCAAAAATTTCAATCGTATTGCCGTAACTCTTGCTCATCTTGCCTCCATCGAGTCCCGGTACCACTGCCACGGTATCACGAATTCGTGGCTCCGGGATCACAAAGGTCTCCCCATAAGTCTGGTTGAACTTCAGCGCCACATCCCGGGTCACCTCCACGTGCTGCTTCTGGTCCCGCCCCACCGGCACCACGTTTGAATCGTAGATCAGAATATCCGCTGCCATCAGCACTGGGTAAGCGAAGATTCCGTGGTTGGGGCTGATGCCGTGCGCCAATTTGTCTTTGTAACTGTGGCATCGTTCCAACAGCCCCATCGGTGTCAGTGTCGTCAGCATCCAGGCCAGCTCAGTTACCTCGGGGACGTCGGATTGGCGAAAGAAAACGGATTTCTTCGGATCAAGCCCGCAAGCCAGGAAATCGAGCGCCACATCCAGCGTACTCTGTCTCCGGACCTGCGCCTCGAAGACGGAGGTCATGCTATGATAATTGGCAATGAAATAATAGGCCTCACCCTCTTCCTGCAACTCGATGGCCGGCAGCATCATCCCGAAATAGTTTCCGAGATGAAGCGCGCCCGACGGTTGTATCCCACTTAAAATACGCATGGGCCAACTATTCATGCAGTCTCCGTGTCAGAAAAGGGGAAAGTCAATTTCCTTTACAAATCCCCTTATTTTTGCCACGATCCTTTCTCATGAGGAGGAGGGTTTTCCGGTTTTTGGCCAGCTTGTTGGGGGTTGGGGTTTGTTCAGGGGCTGAGCTGGTGCCTGACTTTCATATTGTGGATGCAAATCCAAGTTCGCTCCGTTCGGGAGCGTCGGTTTCACCTCTGGATTATCGTTTGCAAGTATCCGGATACTTCTTCGCCGACTCGGATTGCAGCGATTGCCGAAACCAATTCGCCTTGCTCAACCAAATGCAGACCAGCCTCAGAGTGGCGCGGACTGGATTCAATATCGAGCTCATGGGTGTGAACCTGCAAAACCATCAGCAGTTCAACTACAAAATCCCAGCGGGTCTGACCTTGCCCTGGTTGCAAGATACGCCGCAGGAAAATGTTTGGGGCAAATGGGCCACCGATTTCCATGACCTGCGCATCGTCGATGCCACGGGGCGGCTTTATACCAACTACAACCTGACGACGCATAACATCGCTCTCTCGGCGAATTATCAGGAATTGCGAAACCTATTGCTGGCGGCATCGCAGATTGTGGATTCCGATGGAGATCATTTGCCCGATGCCTGGGAGCAAAAATACTTCGGAAATTTAGCGTCGGGCCCCAACGATGATCCAGATGGAGACGGCTATAGCAATCTGACTGAATTAGCACTTGGAACGAGCCCGATCGATGCCAACGCCACCCCTAACCTCAAAAAGGGAATCACCCGCGACGGCCGCTTTTTCGTAATCTACAAGCGTTGGGCTGGGAATCTTCTCACCTATACGATGGGCTCGTCCATCGATCTTTCCCACTGGGCCGGAACACCGGATGAACTCAGCTACGGCGATCCGCTCAACCTCTACGACGGCACCGGCACCTCCCAAATAGCCGTTTATCTAAAACCCACGGTCAAACAAAAGCCGTTCAATTTTTTCTCGGTGCAATTCAAGTAAAATGACGACCTTCGGACGAACCAGGCAGCCGGGTGCTCCCTGGTAGATTTTCTAGAACCTCAAGCGCGGAAACTTTGCCGGGCTATTCGTAAAGCCCTCTGGACGGACTTTCGCGGCTCCTTGACACTTCACCGGCGCTTCTCAATGCTGATGGCAATGAATCTCTCTGGAAAAGTCGCTTTGGTCACAGGTGGAACTCGTGGAATCGGCGCGGCCGCCGCCATCGCTCTCGCTCGGGAAGGCATGGACGTGGCCATCGTTGGCCGCCATATCGATCAGGATGCCAAAACGACCCACCAAGCCATCCTCGCGCTTCGCCGCCGCTGTGAAATCATACAGGCCGATTGCGGCAAGCCCGCCGATGTTGCGCGTTGCGTCGCCGAAACCGAAGCGGCCCTCGGTCCCATCGTCGCGCTCGTTCATTCCGCGGGTGGACCCGTGAATGGGGGATTGTTCGATCTTACTCCGGAAGCATGGGCCAGCGCCTTCGATGTCCATGTCCACGCGATTTTCCATCTTTGCCGCGCGGTCATTCCCTCGATGAAGAAGAAGAAAGAAGGCGCGATAGTTCTCATTTCTTCTACCGCCGGAATTCGCGGGATCATCACCAACGTGGCTTACCAGGTCGCCAAGGGCGCTTTGCCCCAATTCGCCCGAGCCCTCGCGCGCGAATTTGCCAACGACAATATCAGAGTCAACTGCGTCGCTCCGGGCGTCATCCGCACCGCTTTCCATGCCACCATGAGTGAAGAACAAAAGCGCCTTAACCTTGACCACCGAATTCCGCTCCACCGCGAAGGCACTCCCGAGCAGGTCGCTGACGTGATTCTTACGGTGGTGAAAAACGATTATTTAACCGGCGAAACGTTTACCATCGACGGTGGCTTGACCATGCGGATCGCATGAGTGCGCAAACATCGGACCGTGCTCACAAGCGCGCATAGCATCATTCCCGAAGCCGCATAGAACGAAACCCCGGGGAGATGAATGGGTGCTCCCGGGCTGATCATCCAACCAAAAAGGTTGGTTGAAATCAGCGGGCCAATAATGCCCGCCAGACTATTCAGGCTTGTTACCGCCCCATGAACCGCGCCTTGCTCGTTATCACCCACATTACGTGAAATCAATCCTTGTCCCGCCGGGCCCGTGATGCCACCCGAACAGCCGATCACCAACGCGGGAAAAAGCATCCACCCACGCGTCGCCGAGGCATAGCACGCAAACGCCACTGAACTCATTCCCAGTCCGATGATCATGGACCGTCCCTCACCCAAGCGCGGAATAACACGCCGCGCCAGCCCGCCTTGCACGATCGC
>JADMIO010361804.1_pt1 | contig 13015 bp, 6 predicted proteins | sample 8958161 | NCBI WGS metagenome assembly JADMIO01 (sample SAMN16585339, study PRJNA669376) | soil metagenome | isolation source: Crop rotation soil | place: USA: Cullars Rotation, Alabama | collected 2011 | reverse complement strand
AAGACGGGTTTACTTTTTTTGATTGTATTATTAATATGAAATTGAACAAAAGATATCTTTTTCTTTCCTTGCTATTTATAGCGATGCAATCATTTGCTCAAGATTCCTGTGAAATTCAACAGCGAATCAGCCCTGATGGAACTAAATATTATGCTATCCGGGACCGAAGATTTTATTGGACCGAAGAGAAGCAACTCAAAGGTGGTGTTGTAACGGATGGAGAAAATTTTTTTCTTTCGCTGAGACCCAGTCCATTTCCAAAAAAGCCTGCAGGATCAAAATTAAAAGACAATCTGCGTGTAGTTTTATCAAACCAGCAGGAATATGTTTTGGAACAGTATGATACACGATACATGGAAGCAGATACTGTATTGTTGATGAGTTTTCAGATTGGTAAGAAACAACTGGAAGATTTTTTAAAATTTGATATTGAGCAGGTAGCAATTGTGATGGTCAAAAATGCGGAACCAATTATCTACAATTTTATATTGCACAAATCAGCTGTACGTGAGCAATTGGGTTGTTTTATAGATCAGCGAAAAAGAATGCTGATAAATTAAATATTACTGCCCTTACATACAATTTCCTCGGCTGACGAAGAAATATTATTTATCAACCCGGTGATCTTCGCTGTTTTTTGAAAGCTTTTTCTTGAGATTATTGAAGAGGTTGTTGAAGGAGATATTTAACTGCAATGCGTTTATTATTTCATTGCCATTTGGGCGGGGTAAATATTCATTTACGTATGTTAATTCAACCTGCACATCATCTGTTAGAGAATAGCCAGTGCCGAGTGTTAACCGGTTTCGATCAAAAAATTGACTTCCAGTTACATTACTAGGCGTTTTGAAAAAAAGCTCGTCTGAACCAATTCCATATATCGTGTTTTTCCGTATAAACTTGCTGTTGAAGGGATACAATAACTTAATTTGTTGCCTGAATCTATAAACTCCTTCATTATAACCTTCAGAATTTTCGATATGCCTGTCTTCGAATCGAAAACGGGTCGAAAGCGTGTACCTGACTTTTTTTATATAATAGATTCCCTGTAAGGCAACCCTCGACTCGGTATGTTCACGCTGATCGATTTCCGGAACATAATGATTAAAATAATAAGCAAAAAAGATTGACAGTTTCCATCGGGCGGATGCATGATAATGAGCCCAGATCCTGGGATAAACTTGCGCATTCCTGCTAAAAATATTACTGTTTTCGCCTGTACTTGTATACGATTGTCCGAGGTTCAATTCTAATGCCCATTTGCCCTTTAAAGGTTTAGTGAATATAAATTCATTCCAGAATTGATTATAAGTAGTGGTTTGGCCCCTGGCATTCGATGTAAAAGCAATTAATAAAAAGGCAATGAACCAACCAGGTTTCTTCATCTCAATATGAATTAAGAAATTGTAGTAAACTAAGGGTGCCAACTACAATGAGCTTAAAAATACACAACTTTAATTATTATTCTCTCCGGTAAGGGGGTAAACTATAAATATAATTTAGGCGGGTAGAATTAATTCGTGCCAAAAGTCGTGGTGAGTAATTTACTTTATTGGCAAACTTCAGGGAAGCATTTTTAATATTAACGGGTTCGATTGTAGAAATATTTAGTTGTTTTTGGATATCGATGGTTGTTTTACATTGGCTATTTTTGCATGTCTTCAGAAACACCTGATTGAAAAACGGAAGATTAATTTAGAAGCGTTTTACAAGCCGGAATTTATGAGAATAATAAAAATTATCAGCATTTTTTTCGGTAGTATCTTACTTATAATGTTTCTGTTGCCCTTCCTTTTTCCTGACCAGGTAACCTCAAAAATAAAAGAATGGGCAGGGAGTAGTATTACCGGAGAATTGAATTTTTCAAAAGCACGATTATCTTTTTTTAAGCATTTTCCTTCACTAACCTTAACGCTTTACGACATTACATTGAAGGGGTCTAAACCTTTTCAACAGGATATATTGGTTGCCGGTGATGAGGTGGCGCTTGGAGTAAACCTTAGTAGTGTTTTTTCAAGGACTATTTACATTGATAAAATTATTTTGACAAATGGATATGTAAACATCCAGGTTGACAGTAGTGGAAATTCAAATTATAACGTCTATAAATCTTCAACTGATACAATACGGAAACAATCCGCTTCAGATAGTAGTAGCGCTTCATTAAAACTCGATAAGATAGTTATTGAGAATAGCAAACTGATCTATAACGACAGGTCCATTCCCATGGCAATAAACGCGAAAGGGTTTAATTATACAGGAAAGGGTGATCTGGATAAAGCGGTGTTTGATCTCTATAGCACAGTTAGTATTGATTCACTTGATTTTAATTATGGAGCCCAGGATTATGTTCAATCAAAAAAAATTCAGGCAGATCTGGTTACAAAAATAAATACCAGGTCACTCGCGCTGGTATTCGAAAAAAACAACCTGAAGATTAATCGCCTTCCTATTACATTTAGCGGTAAACTTGAATTTTTACCGAATGGGTATGATATTGATGTTAACCTTAAATCGATTGAAACGGATCTGCACGATATGTTAACCGCACTTCCCTCTGTAGTAAACAGGTGGCTGGAACATACAGAAGTAAAAGGTTTTGGCGATATTAATGCGGAACTAAAAGGTAAATACATTGTTGCAACTAACGAAATGCCCGACCTGAAAGTAGATGTTAAAGTTCGGGATGGATTTATTGCCAATAATAAAACCGCATCGCCCATAAAAAATCTTTACATGGATCTTCAATCAAGGCTTCCCGGTTTTAACACAGATAGTTTATACTTAAATATTGATTCTGTATTTTTCAATTTAGATAAAGATTATGTTAGTTCCATAACACAATTGCGGGGATTGAACCAACCTTATATAAAAACGAAAACGAATGCTGATATAGATCTTGAGAAACTGGATAAGGCTTTTGGATTCTCTTCCTTTGATGTTAAAGGCAGGTACAATTTTCATCTTCAGGCGGAAGGCAATTATTCAACCTCAATCGTAAAAAGCGGACTTCGGAAAGTGGATACAATAATTTCAAGTATCCCTTCATTTAAACTTTCTTCTTCAATAGTAAACGGCTATCTTAAATACACATCATTACCCCAGGCAGTAAACGATATAAGCTTTACGTTAAATGCTTCGTGCCCTGACAATAATTTCCGTAACACTTCATTTTCTATCGAAAATCTGAATGCAAGGGTGATAAACAATTTTATCAAAGGGTTTGTAAAGATTGGGGGAGGGGCAGATTTCCCTATTAATTCGAGACTACAGGCAGTTTTGCATCTTGAAGACGTAAAGAAATTCTATCCGGTTGATAGTTTAGAAGTTGCGGGAGATCTTGATGTTGATATTACTTCACAAGGCAATTATAATCAGGAAAAAATGATTTTTCCTGTTACCAAATCTTCGTTGAAACTTTCAAATGGATCTGTTCAAACAAAGTATTACCCCCATCCGGTCAACGATATACAGGTGAGTGCAAACGTAATGAATACCAGTGGTTCTTATTCAGATTTGAAAATTTTTCTCTCGCCGATGTCGTTTAAATTTGAAGGACAACCTTTCTTATTGAAAGCAGGACTCGAGAATTTCGGTAATCTCAAATATGATATTATATCAAAGGGCACATTGGATATTGGTAAAATTTACAAAGTTTTTGCAATCAAAGGATATACAGTTGAAGGATTGATTCAAACAGACCTGGCATTAAGAGGCAAACAACGTGATGCATTAGTGGGAAGATTTGAAATGCTTCGGAATTCGGGTACAATGAAGTTGCAGGATGTTTCAGTTAGTTCGGATCTTTTTCCAAAACCACTTAAGATAAGCTCAGGAGATTTCAGGTTCGAGCAGGATAAAATGTGGTTTGATTCTTTTAGAGCAAGCTATGGTAAAAGTAATTTTACATTAAAGGGTTATTTGTTGGGGTTAATCAATTATTTAGCCAATCAAAGTAAATCTTTACAGGGAAAATTTGAATTGTCGAGTGAATATGTTCTGGTAGATGAACTCATGGCTTTTAATGTGGGGGTCACAGCTCCTAAAGATAGCATCGCAGATTCTTCAGAAAAAGGAGTAGTGATTGTTCCGGTCGATCTTAATTTTTCCTTGAATGCCACTGTCAAAAAAGTGGAATATATTGGATTAGATGTACGCGATTTTAAAGGTGAAGTTATAATTGACAGCGGAAAGTTGAAACTGAATAATACAGGGTTCGTCCTTATTGGTGCACCGGTTGTAATGAATGCAGTTTATCAAAGCATTTCTCCACGCCGCGCGTCTTTTAATTACCAGATTGATGCAAAAGATTTTGATGTTAAACGGGCTTACCAGGAAATAAAGCTATTTCGGGATATGGCTTCAGCGGCGGAAAATGCTGAAGGGATTGTTTCATTAAAATACCAGTTGAATGGTAAGTTAAATGAAAATATGGAGCCTGTTTATCCCTCGCTTAAAGGTGGTGGAACGCTTTCGGTGAAACAGGTTAAAGTAAAGGGATTAAAGTTGTTCAATGCAGTGAGCAAGGAAACTGGAAAAGATATCAGTGATCCTGATCTTTCCAAAGTTGATATTAAATCTTCTATCAATAATAATATTATTACTATCGAAAAAACAAAAATGCGTATTGCTGGTTTCCGCCCGCGTTTTGAGGGCCAGGTAGGATTTGATGGAAAATTAAATCTCCGATTTCGATTGGGATTACCACCATTAGGTATAGTTGGTATTCCCTTATCGGTAACGGGCACCCAGCAAAATCCGATTGTAAAAGTTAGAAAAGGGAATGACAAAGATGAGTTGGAAGAAAAAGAGGATGTAGATGAGCAATAACGATTTACATAGGAATCGAATTTTCCGTTTATCCATACATTAATTGTAACCTCCTGGATTATTATTCCAACTAAAATATTGCCTGCAACATAGTATCATAAGCTACAAAAGCTATTTCAATCTATTTTCACAAACCCTTTGCATTTTTTCAGTTTTGATTTCTCCTACCTCAGTTTCTTTTTTTCCCACTTCAGTTTTTAACGTTCTTTCTGTTGCCCCAATTCAGATAATTTGTTTGTCTGCAAATAGATGATACCTGCTTATCACATTATTCCTGCGAGAATCGGATGTGGGGCTATCGTCTTGATAAAAACTAAAACTAATTTGTATGAGAAAGTTTATTCTTATCATTCCCCTGTTGCTTACTTTTTTGGCAGCAGCATTTTCCCAGGACCGAACAATTAAGGGAAAAGTAACAGACAAAACAAAATCAACTCCTTTACAGGGAGTATCAGTTACCGTTAGAGGTAGCCAGGGTGGTGTTCAAACAGATGCCGATGGCAAATATTCAATCGCTGTGCCGTCATCTGCACGAACTTTATTGTTTTCTTTTATTGGTTTTGCCGACGAAGAAGTTGCAATTGGAAATAAAACGGAATTAGACATAGGGTTGACCACTGAAGATAAAAAATTGCAGGAAGTGGTAGTAGTGGGTTATGGTACCCAACGGAAAAAAGATATTACAGCAGCCGTTTCAGTTATTGGGGGAGATAAAATAAAAAATGTTCCGGTGCAAAGTTTCGATCAGGCCCTTGCGGGTAAAGCTGCAGGTTTAAATGTTACGCTTCCAAATGGTGTTCTAAATAATCCTCCGATTATTCGTGTCCGTGGAGCCAGTTCAATTACCGGTTCTTCTTATCCGCTGATTGTAGTGGACGGTGTACCGATCTTTACCGGGGATGTATCTACAAATAATGCCCCCAACAATCCTCTTGGAGATATAAATCCTAATGACATAGAAGATATCACTGTTCTAAAAGATGCTGCTGCAACAGCTATTTATGGATCGCGAGCGGCTCCAGGGGTTTTGGTGGTCACTACCAAAAAAGGAAAAGCAGGTACAGCGAAAGTTAACTATGATGGCTGGTTCGGTATAACAAAACCATTCAAATTATGGGACGTGCTGAATGCTGAACAATACATAGCAGTGAAGAACCAGGCAAGAGCAAACGTTGGCCTTGCTCCCGCATATTTTATGGATACCTTAAATGGTGCACCTGTCGATACGCGTTGGTATGATTATATATTTCGTACGGGCTATTCACAAAATCATTCAGTAAATGTAAGTGGTGCAAATACCTCCGGCGGCCGTTACTATATGTCGGTAGGCTATACCCGGCAGGATGGTATGTTTATTAATAATGATTTTAATCGCATACAGGCAAGATTGAATGTGGAACAGAAAGCAAAAAACTGGCTTACGGTTTCAGCGGGTATCAATTATAGTAAGAGCATGTCGGAAAGTCCCAATACTGGATCAATTGCACAAGGCTCATTTAATACCTCGGGTTCTGCCAGGCTTGGAATTGTGAATGCGCCGGTAGCTTCAGCATATAAGGCAGATGGTACTTACAATATATTGCTGCCTATTGAGCAAAACCAGATTGGCAGAAACAAGAGTACTGATAGAACCGGGTTTACAAATCCGGCACTCCTCAACGACCTGAATAAAATAACTTCGGGTAATGATCATGTGCAGGGCAATATTTCATTGGAATTTAAAATTCTAAAAGGACTTACTTTTAAAACCTTGTATGGTATCGATTACCTGATCGTTGAAAATAAAACATTCTACAATTCAATACATGGTGATGGTTTGCAGGCAACCGGAACACAGGATGATGGTACTGCCTATAATGATGTAGGCAGATACAATCAGCGCGTTTGGCAAAACTATCTGAACTATAACAGAACTTTCAATGCCCGTCATACTTTAGGTGTTACAGCGGGAACTGAGCAACAATATTCAACTGTAAACCGATGGGCCGCCAAGCGGTCAGGTGTAACCGATCCTTTCTATACGGATATACAGGGTGGATTCAATACATGGGATAATCCACCACTTACCAGTTCCAACACGCTTCCCAATCTTATCACAGAAAACTATCTCTTATCTTATTTGGGAAGAGTTAGCTATGATTTTGATAAACGCTATTTCATTACGGCAAGTTTCAGACGCGACGGATATTCAGCATATAGTCCGGGCGATGAAGCGGGTAAATGGGGGAATTTCCCGGGCGTATCTGTAGGCTGGCAAATTAATAATGAAAATTTCTGGAAGAATTCCGGGCTCGAGAATACCATCAGTGATTTAAAGCTGCGTGGTAGCTATGGTAAAGTGGGCAACACGAATATCAGCGATTTTGGTGCTCTGTCGACCTATTCCTCTGGTTTGTATGGAATTTATCCCACACTATTCTATAACCAGGCAGGAAACAATTCTTTGAAATGGGAAGATAATTTCAAGCTTGATATCGGATTCACTTTTGGATTGTGGCAGGATCGGGTTACCGGTGAATTGAATTTCTACAATAATCAATACAAGGACCTGATTATATATGTACCAACGCCACCAAGCGAGGGTATTCCCAACAATTCTATTCTGCAGAATACAGCAGAAATGGTCAACAAGGGATTTGAGTTTGCGCTAAATGCTGCTGTAATCGAAAAAAAAGATTTCAGACTGAACATAGGATTTAATATCGCTACACTTAATAATAATGTAACGCAGCTCGCGAATGGTGTTACAGAAGTAGTAGGCATTACCGGTACTCAAAACGGGGCCAACGAAAGAGCTAATATAACAAGGGTAGGTTCTTCTGTTGCCAGCATTTATACGGTTACTGCTATTGGTGTTAACCCCGATAATGGCCAGCGCATGTTCCTCGACGCGCAAGGCAGAAAAGTACAATTCGATTTTTCACGTCCCGCAGGTTCACAGTATACTTATGTTGATGGAGGGGGAGTAGCGCCCAATATCGATCTGGCTATCGATGGCAGAATACAGGGACCATCATTACCTAAATATTTCGGCGGATTCCAGGCCAATTTTTTCTACAAGGATTTCGATCTGGGTATTGACATTATTTATTCCGGTGGAAATTATATCTACAACGGAACAAAAGCAGGTTTAAGAGATCAGCGATTCTGGAATAATGATCTAACTGTTTTGGATAGCTGGAAAAAACCGGGTGATGTAACTGACGTTCCCAAGCTGATCTGGAATGATAATATTTCAAACGGATCGGGTCTCCAGATTTCTACTAATGTTGAGAAAGGAGATTATGTAAAAGGACGGGGAATTACATTAGGATATACGTTAAACAAAAAAGTAGTTTCTTCTATCGGCATAAGCGGTGTACGTTTTTATGGCCAGGTACATAATTTCTTTGTTTTAACCAATTATTCAGGAGCCGATCCGGAAGTGGCTACTAACGGCAACAATGCTATCGGAACCGGAAGTATTTCGCCTGGTATTGATCGTAACACTGCTCCACAGGCTAGGACGGTAACTTTTGGACTTAATGTAAATTTCTAACTCAGTAAAATGTATGATATGAAAAACTTCATCATTCAGCATAATAAAATATTTCTTTTTATATCGGTAGTTTTCCTGGTTTCCTGTAAAAAGGAATTATTGGATCCGGTACCGCAAACCACTATATCCGAACAAACCGCATATGGTACTCCATCCCGCATATTGGGACAGGTAAATGGAATGTACGCCGGGGTAAAAGATGGTCGGTTCCTGGGTGGAAGGGGCTTTATATATAATGATGTGAGGGCAGAAGAATGGTTGAACGTAACTACGAATGGCGTTACTGCTTATTCAACATGGAATCTTACCGTTTCATCAACCACGGAGGAAGTTAAAAACTTCTGGTCTTTTGGGTACGGGGCTATTAACAGAATAAATGTAGTATTGAAAGGAATAGCCGACAATCCTAACGTTATCTCCTCAACGCTGGCAACTCAATACCAGGCAGAGGGTAAATTTCTTCGTGCAATATCTTATTTCTACCTGGTAACACTATACGGTAAGAAACCCTATACGTCTGATAACGGTGCCAGTCCGGGTTTGCCCTTACGTTTATTAGCCGAAACAAACACCGATAATGCAAACCTGGAAAGAAGTACGGTGGCCCAGATATACAACAGTATAATAGATGATTTAAATTTCGCAGAAGCAAACCTGCCGCTTACTTATGGTAATACAGGCGATACAAATGTTGTTCGTGCGCATCGTAATGCTGCTATAGCCTTAAAAACAAAAGTGTATTTATCCATGGGCAAATATGCTGAAGTAGTTACAGAAGCTAATAAATTGGTTCCCGCTGCTGCTCCGTTCCAGGCTCCAAATGGCATTAGACATAAACTTGAACCAGTATTCTTAACAGTATTCCGGGCGCCTTACACATCTCTCGAATCAATATTTTCTTTTCCGATGACAAACCTTAGTTCACCATTGACTCAGAATGGACTTGCGCTTTATCATAACACAGAATATGAACTAAATCCCGCTGCCATAATAGGGGATGCAGGCTGGCTCGCTGCTGATGCCAGGAGAGCATTGATTGTAACTTCCGGGGGAAAAAAGAGGTATCAGAAATTTAATAGTGATAATGAGAATTATGTTCCTATTGTCAGGTATGCAGAAGTGTTACTTAATCTTGCTGAAGCATTGGTAAGAACAGCCAATACCGTTGATGCACGCGCTATTGCTCTGTTGAATGCCGTACGCCAGCGTTCAGACCCGTCCGTTACATTTAGTTCTGCCGATTTCACCAATAGTTCTGCATTGCTGAATACTATCCTGACTGAAAGAAGAATTGAGCTGTTAGGAGAGGGGCAACGTTCAATTGATATTCTTCGCCAGGGCATTGCTATACCAGCCAAAGGCCCGGTGTTGGCGGTGCCACCCACTTCAAAAGCATATGTTTGGCCAATTCCCCAGGATGAACTGTTATATAACCAATTAATGACAACCAACGAGTAGGGCATTTCTCGTTTAAATTACTGCAACGGAGCCCTCATCAAAGGAATATCAGAGATGGGGGCTCTTTATTCTCCTTATTTATATTATCACGTAAAACCTGCTGTTTCCTAATCTTGAAAAAATCCGTCAAATAAATTGTAATCAGATATTGGATAAATAGTTATTTGAATCACTTTGTACCTTATTAAGATTTTTTATAATACTACTAACTGGTAAAAATTCTTTATCAATTTTGAGGTGTTTTGGCCCAGTAATTATGGAATTTTGCTTTACCCTATTGAGTTATAAGAGATTGCTGAAATAAAAACTCAATCAAAATGGAATCAGCCAAGACATATTAAATTTAAAATTTATAAAGTAATGTTTGTTTTTTTGGATTTTATTACTATTTTTATCCCACATTTGTAAGTTACTCCCTCTTCAAAAGAGGATTATATCAATATCACTTTCTCCCAATGATCCTGGAAAACTTACCAATATAACCTGACTTAACCACTCCAATCAATCCACCTAAGTTTTTGTAAAACCAGCGTACACAACGATCTGCAAGTCATTAAATCCTAATACCCTAGCGTTAGCCAATTCTATTCCAATCGCATCTAATGAAAAATTGAGTTTTTCAAAACTTAATTTGTCAAAACAACATGGAAAAGCAGATTTTAGTAATTGACGACAGTAAGGCAATTCGGTTTTTGTTACAAACGGTTTTAAGCAATCAGTACAACGTTGTTGCAGCGGCAGACGGTTTTTCTGGTATGTACTGGCTTTCTAAAAAGAACAGACCCGATTTAATTATAATTGATCCGCTCATGCAAGGGGTTAAACATTGGGAAATTATAGAGCAATTGAAATCAAGCGGATTGCACGGTGATATACCCGTTATAGTTTTATCATCGCTTGCCAGCGAAGAAACAAGAGAAAAATGCCAGGAATTAGAAGTGGAAGCTTTTTTTAGCAAACCTTTTAATCCTTTAGAAATAGTAAAATCAATAAAAGAAATTCTTTCAGGCAGAAAAGTTTTAGAAACGACTAAGCTTGCGATATAATTTTCTGAAAAAAATAATACGTACCTAAAAAACTAATAAAACACCATAACCTTACCGTAAATCTTACCTACATGGAACTTGGATATTTACTTAACAACAATACAACAGGCAAAGCATACAAGCATTTTTCAATAAATGCTACGCCTTCATCTATTTCTGCGTCTCAAGCCAGAGATCTAACCACGCCTAATCAAAAGCCTGAGTTTTTCTTCGTTGGAAAAAACACTAAAAAAATTGATATACTTATTCAATTATTTGAAGGTGGTTATGCAGCTGAAAGTGTAAAAAGTGCAATCAATATTTTAAAACGCCTCCCTGCTATTAATGGCCAGTTTTACTCTTCTATAGCTGTTATAATAATTGATGCTACTTGTGGTGAATCTGAAATCAATGAATTAAATAGTTATATCACAAAAAATAAAAATTTCTGTGATATACCCCTTGTATTAGAAGCGTCAGATTTATCTAAAGAAACTTTAGCTAACTACCGGAAACTTAAAATAGTTGACGAGTTGATTTTCCTGGGAAAGAATAATGATAAGCTTTTGTCGAAAGTAGAATTTCTTCAGAAGTTGAAAGCAAAATCAAATGAAGACATTTTCAGGAAAAATATTAATACTTCGGTTAATGAAATCAGCCCCAAATTTTCTACAGGCTATGTATTGAAAAGAGTTTTTGATATTTTGATTTCTTCTCTGATTATTATTTTAGTAAGTCCACTTTTGCTTCTAATTGCCGTTGCCATTAAGATTGAATCTAAAGGACCAATTTTTTATATTTCAAAAAGAGCCGGCCGCGGATATAAAGTTTTTGATTTTTATAAGTTCCGTACGATGGTGGTAGATGCAGATCAGAAAATCAATGAACTATCCCATTTGAATCAATATAGTGAATATACAGAAGGACCTGTGTTCTTTAAAATGAGCAATGACCCTCGTGTTACTAAAATTGGTACAATGCTTAGAAATTCCAGTTTAGACGAACTCCCTCAGCTTTTTAATGTATTTATCGGAAACATGTCATTAGTAGGTAACAGGCCTCTGCCTCTTTATGAAGCAGCAACCCTGACTACCGATGAATATGCAGTACGTTTTATGGCTCCTGCTGGGATTACCGGTTTGTGGCAGGTTAAAAAAAGAGGTGATAAGCATATGTCGGTGAAAGAAAGGGTAAGTCTGGATATCGATTACGCCGAAAAAAACAGTTTTGCGTATGATCTATGGATCCTGGCGAACACCCCCTCTGCATTATTGCAAAAAGATAATGTGTAATGAAACTTCAAAACGGGCAGAAGCAATGCCCGTAAAGGGTATTAGCGATTGGAAATATTTTTGAAAATGCTATGAATGATGGATAAATGTATTTACTTTGCAGCGATACCGTAGATAACAGACTCTAGTTAGTAACCATTACACTTTTTTCTATTATCCTTGAATCTCCCACTAAGACTTTATTGAGTGTATCTGTGTCTTCTTCCAATTCCTATTACATTTTTTCCCACTATCCTGTAACTAACCAGTTATTGCCTTTATTATTTGAATGTGATAATTATTGGATTTTTTTTGACAAGTGAACACAAAACTTAATATGAAAAAAGTATTACCCCTCTTTGACCGCTTTTGTCGTTTGGCGATTTTAACGATTGTTGCTATAATTTGTTGGATGCCAACAAAAGCGCAAACTTCAGTGTTGGATCCAAATGATCCAATCGTAATTTATAATCCCGCTGCTCCGCCGGCAACTCCGCCTTGGAACACATTGGCGAAGTGGGTAAAAACGACAAGGCTTTCCTGGAATTCAACCAGCTTGAAGTGTTACTACTTTAATGGTATTCCTTTTAGATTGAAATTTCCTAAAAGCTATACAGGCGCCGCAGACGGAAAAAAATACCCCTTGTATTTATTTTTCCATGGTATCGGTGAAAGAGGAAGAACTGCATACGACAATGAATATTCAATGGCGCACGGTGGACAGACTTTGACTGCCGCCGTAGACGCAGGTAAATTCGACGGTTTCTTGCTTTATCCGCAATCAACCGCAAGTTCTGGTTACTGGAATGCCACTCAATTGGCTTCTCTGGTTACTTTAATTAATAATTACCTGATTCCCCAGGCAAAGGTAGATCCAGATAGAATATCTATAA
>JADMIO011435066.1_pt1 | contig 13017 bp, 11 predicted proteins | sample 8958161 | NCBI WGS metagenome assembly JADMIO01 (sample SAMN16585339, study PRJNA669376) | soil metagenome | isolation source: Crop rotation soil | place: USA: Cullars Rotation, Alabama | collected 2011 | reverse complement strand
CGGCGGCCGACGGGCTTGTCTGCCGGCTTCCCCGCCGCGCCCTCATATCAGGCGCGGTTGGACTGGTGATCGGGCTGTTCGGGGGTTTTGTCGCCTACATCCTTGCGAATATGATATACGGGCCGCTCAGCCAACTGGCCGAATCCAAATCCGATGCTGCGGGCCATCTGACTGCTTTTGGCTTTTTCATCCAGGTTTCCGGGCGCGCTCTGGGTTGGATGATCGCGGGAATGGCGATGGGACTGGGCCAGGGAATCGCCCTGCGCTCGAAGCGGCTGCTGCTCTACGGATTCCTGGGAGGGATCATCGGCGGATTGCTCGGGGGATTGTTCTTTGATCCGATCAGTAGAATTGGCCCACCACAACCGACCGCCGCGATATCCCGCATGGTGGGCATCACAATCATCGGGCTCGCGGTCGGCGCCATGACCGGCATCGTCGAACTGCTGGCAAGAAACGCCTGGCTGCGCATGACCGAAGGCCCCCTGGCCGGCAAGGAATTCCTGCTCTTCAAGGACACGATGAAGATCGGATCCTCCTCCAGGAGCGACATCTATCTCTTCAACGACGCGGAGGTCGCGCCGCAGCACGCCATCATCCGCACCATGAGCGATCAATCCGAAATCGAAGCGACGACCGATACCGCCGTGCTGGTCAATACCCGCCCGACCAAGCGCTCGCGGCTTCGGCACGGTGACCAGATCACCATCGGGCGCACCAGCTTCCTCTTCCAGAGCCGCAAAGGGTAAACCGTGCCCAACCCTCCGAGACTACAACCTCCGCCGCCGCCCCCTCGGCCCGCAACCGCGCCCGCCGAAGAGCGTCTCTGCGCGATCTGCCAGTGCACGATCGCGCCGAGCGAGCCGATGACCCGCTGCCAGGCGTGCAACGCGCCGTATCACGCCGACTGCTGGAATGACAACGGCGGCTGCGCCGTCTACGGATGCAGCCAGGTCCCGCCGACCGAGAAACTGACGGATGTCGAAGTCCCCCCCTCGTTTTGGGGACAGGAGCGCAAGCCCTGTCCGGTGTGCGGCGGCGATGTGCTGGCGGCGGCGCTGCGCTGCCGGCATTGCGGGGCGACGTTTCAAACCGCCCGCCCGCAGGATACGCAGGAGTTTTCCCGCGACGCCAGCCGCAAGATGCGCGAGCCCGCCCTGCACAAAGCGGCCATCTGGGTGCTCGTCCTGGGGCTGATTCCGTTCACGGCCCCCTTCTGTCTCGTTGGCGGGGGCATCTGGTTCATGAACAAGCGCGCCGAGCTCGCGGCCGCACCTCCGGTCACCCGCGCGCTGGCGTGGATCGGGCTGGGCGTGGCCGCTGTCCAGATCGTGTTGTTCACCCTCTTCATCACGCTTTTTTCCGCGACTTCCCGTTGAGGATCTCCATGACTCCTTCCCGATTGCGCAGACTTCAGGCCGACTATGAGCGCGTGCTGCTCCTCTTCAACGAGCATCCCTACGTTCGTCTCATTCAATCCGATGGAGAGCCGCCCGAAAAATATACGTTTGAGTTTCACGTGCGCGGCCTGGTGCCGGCGCAGGGGGGCAACAACTCGGTCGGCGCCGTGCACCGCGCCGAAGTCTTCCTGCCGCTGGATTACCCCCGGCGTCCCCCGTTCTGCCGGATGACCACCCCGGTCTTTCACCCCAACATCGACCCGGCCAAGATCTGCATTGGCGATCACTGGAGCGCCGGCCAATCCCTTCCCCAGCTCGTCGTTCGCATCGCCGAGATGCTTTGCTATCAAAGCTACAACACCAAGAGCCCCCTGAACGCCGAAGCCGCAGCCTGGGCGGAGCAGAATACGCAGATTCTCCCGCTGGAGAAGACGGATCTCGCCGTGGGGCTGTAGGTGGGACGGCAGAATGAATCATTCGATTTGCCAGACCGTCATCCTGAGGTACTCCGAAGGATCTATACGTTGCGGGGAGCCGGCAAGATCCTTCGGAGTACCTCAGGATGACGGTGCTCAGATGCGCAGCACATTATGCCGTTCCACTTAGGCTGGCCGGAACTGATTTGTAGGGTGGGCGTACTCGCCCACCATCGGCCTTCGCCCGTGCCGGCGACGGTGGGCGAGTACGCCCACCCTACATTTTCACCGCCAATTCAATTGCGGCTCACGATTCACCGACCGCTGCCGGCCGGCGTAGAGGACACGTTGCTTTGCGGCGTGAAATATTTCGATGAGGTGGGGCGGCACGCGGGAGACGGGATTCGCCGGCGTGGGGCCAAAGGCGTGGACTGTGGCGGCTTCCTCCTCGCAAAAGAGACGGTGGTAGGCGCCAACCGGAAGATAACTGGTGCAGCCGGCCCGGAGGATGGCGGTTTCGTATCGATAGACGCCATCATGGTCGCGGAGATATCGCTCTTCGATCAGCGTCCCCGACAGGATGCGGATCAGCACGGCGCTTTGCGAGTGCCCATGCAGCACGCACGACCTGCCCGCCGCCCACCGTGCGGCGGCCACTTCGTGATGTTCATCTCGATGAATCGTATGCCGGCAGTACGCGGTCTCCGGCCCTGGCTCGCAGTCAAATCTCGGCACATCCGCCTCGCTCAACCCGCGAAGCAACGCGGCCAGCTCGTCTCGACGTTCATCACAGCTACACTGAATCATTGCTCGCCCATTCCTGATCATGGTGGACATCCTTGTGAGTTTTCACGTGGCACGGGCGGCTCGCCCGTGTTTCCGGAATTCACGGGCGAGCCGGAGCGTGCCACGTAAACGTTCATGCTCTGAAAAAAACAGATACATTCGCCCCGTTCGAAAGCAAAAGCTCGCGAGAAAGCAGTCGGCAAATTGCCCGGATTCGGTGTGAAACTGAGTAAGACGTGAGGGCCGATCGATCTATGTCATCTATTCGTGTCCAGATGCAAACAGATAAAAACGCAGATGAGATGCGGGAGGAGTCGTAGGTTCCGCTGTGCGGAACGTCCTCGCATGGGTCGCGCAACGCGTTCCGCGGAGCGGAACCTACGGGACTATCCGCGTCCAATCCGCCCAGGATATGAACACGATCCATTTGGCCGCAAAAAGGCACAAAAGACACAAAAAAATGCCGCCTTCCCTCGCGCTTGTTCAAGAGCTCAACGCATTCTGAATTCGAGTTTTTTGCGCTTTTTGTGCCTCTTTGCGGCTAGAGAACAATCGTAGGTTCCGCTGTGCGGAACGTCCTCGCGTGGGTTGCGCAACCCGTTCCGCGGAGCGGAACCTACGGGACCATCTGTGGCAATTCTCTTCGCATTTCTTCTCCGCGTTCTCTGCGTCTCTGCGGTGAATCGTCCCGGCCTGTGGCCAAAACTTTGCATCTCGTCATAATGCTCCTCCATCTCCAACGACGGGACAATCATGAACAGACGAGACTTTCTTCGCAGCGCCGCCGGTACCGCAGTAATTCCGCTGGTATCGGAATTTCTCCTCGGCGCCGATGCGCCGGACACCTTGCCGATCACCGGGCGCTCGCAGGCCGAGCTGGCGGGGTTCGATCGGATGATGTCGTCCTTCATGAAGGAGCATGATGTGCCCGGCGCTGCCCTGGCGGTCGGCCGGCGTGGGCGCATCGTTTATGCGCGCGGGTTTGGATTTGCGGATGTCGAGAAGAAAGACCCGGTGCAGCCCGATTCGCTCTTTCGCATCGCCAGCCTCTCCAAGTCATTCACCGCGGCGGCAATTTTGCAGTTGCAGGAGCGCGGGAAACTGCACCTCGCGGATCCCGCGTTCAAGCTGCTCGATTTGAAGCCCCACCTCGAGGGAGACGCCACCGTCGATCCGCGGCTGGCGCAGATCACCATCGCGCAGTTGCTCCATCACACCGGCGGATTCGACCGCGGCGCCAAGGGCTCTTTCGATCCGATGTTCCGCTCGATCATCATCGCCAACGCCACCGGCGTGAAACCGCCGGCGGCGCAGAAGCAGATCATCCAGTACATGATGGGCCGAAAACTCGACTTCGATCCCGGCACGCGCGAGGCGTATTCGAATTTCGGATACTGCGTCCTCGGGCAGATCATCGAAAAACTGACCGGCACGCCCTACATCGAATACGTCCAGCGCGAAATCCTCCGCCCCACGGGCATCCACCGCATGCGCCTGGGCCGCACTCTGGAGGCGGACCGTGCGCTGGGGGAAGTGCGCTACTACCCGCGCGGCGATCGCCAGATTGCAAGCGTCTATGGCGACGGCAAACTGGTCCCCGCCGCGTATGGCGGATGGTTCCTGGAAGCGATGGATTCGCACGGCGCATGGCTGGCCTCGGCGCCGGAATTGGTCCGCTATGCCAGCTCGTACGATGACCCGGAGCATTGCCCGTTCCTCAAGAGCGCCGCGGTGAAGGAGATGTTCGCCCGTCCGCAGGACACAGGCTTCGACGCCCAGGGAAAACCAAAGCCCACCTACTACGCCTGCGGCTGGCGCGTCCGCCCGATCGACGGCGGCGGAATCAACGCGTTCCACACAGGGTTGCTCGACGGCGCCGCGAGCCTGCTCGTCCGCCGGCATGACGGGCTGACGTGGGCGGTGATGTTCAACCGCGACCGCGACACGAACAAGCGGATCGCGCTGGGAAGCGCGATCGACCCGCTGGTGCACCCGGTGGCCGATGCGGTGAAGGCGTGGCCGGAGGGATGGGAATTTGCGGAGCCGCAGGCGCTCCTGCTCCCTCTCCCCTGTACTCAGGGGAGAGGGCTGGGGTGAGGGGCAATACGATGCAGTTAAGCGGTGCGAGTCCGCAGTGCTCAATTTTCATTTTTCATTTTTCATTTTTCATTTTTCAATCTTCAATGCTTTATCCGCGTTTTCGGACTGGCAGCATTGAAAATTGAAGATTGAAAAATGAAAATTGAAAATTGCTTGATGCGCGCTTTTCGTCTAACTGCACCGTATTGGGGCGAGAGGCAATGAGTAGAGTTGCGCAACTCGACCAAACGCCCCTCACCCTAACCCTCTCCCCTGAGTACAGGGGAGAGGGGACCGGATTTATCCGGAGTGCGTAGTGCAGCGTTCTCAAACGAGGACTTTGATGGGAAACGAAAATTGCAATTACCGTATTCACAACCAAATCCCCATCCCATCGCGCCGGCAGTTCGTCAGCGCCGCGCTGGCTACGGTGGCAGGATCTTCCCTTCTCGCTGAAGACGCCATCGCGCCCAAACCTCCCAGGCCCGTCACCTTCGGCTTCAACACCTATGGCTTCCGCACGCTCAAAACCGAGGAGGTGATCCGCGAGCTGGCGAAGATCGGGTTTGACACCGTGCAGTTCGATGCCAGCGCCGGGCTGGACGCGGATCCCGTCACCGTCGGCGCGGATCGACGGGCGGAATTTCGCCGCGTGGTGCGGGACTGCGGGATACAGATCACCGCATTGCAGGGCGTGGGCCGGCCAACGGTCAGCGACACGCAGCACGCCAAAGATCTGGAGCGGTTCAAGGTGATGATGCAATATGCGCACGACCTGAACCCGGATCATCCGCCGCTCATCGAGGCGGGGCTGGGCGGGCGCGATCCGTTTGCGAAAATGAAGCCACTGTTCGAGAAGCGCGTGGCGGATTGGGTCAAGCTGGCCGAGGCCAACGCCATCACGATCGTCGTCAAGCCGCACCGCGATACGTCGATGGATCGGCCCGAGCAGGCGGTCGAGCTATTCAAGGACTTGGGCAGCTCGCCCCGGCTGCGGATGAGCTACGACTTCTCCCATTTCGCATTGCGCGACATGACGCTGGAAGAGACGATCCGCATCGCGCTACCGTGGACGGGGTTCGTGGCGCTGAAGGACGTGGCGCTGGATGAGAAGGGGCATACGCTGTTCAAACTGCCTGGCGAAACGGGAAAGATCGACTACACCGCGCTCGTCCGGCAGTTTTATCTGGGCGGATATTCCGGGGATTTCAACTGCGAAGTCTCATCGATGATCTGCCGAGCGCCAAACTACGACATGATCGCCGCCGCAAAATTCAGCTACGAAAAGATCGCGCCGGCGTTCGTGGCGGCGGGGGTGCCGCGGGTGAAGAGGAAGTGATCCCGATGAACGCTTGCAACGGCGCGCTTGGACCGGCATCTGCCCACAATGTGCCGTCTGATCGACTCGCGCCTCCAGGCCGATAAAGTGTGGACCTGCATTGGAATACGTGCAGGATTTCATTCGGGAGTGCCTCAATTGTAGAGCAACTTGCTCATGGCCGGCTCGTTGTAGCATCGGAGTTTTCACATGCTCTGGACCCGCGCATATCTCGCACGCATTACGCTCGCCGCCTTCCTCCTTCTTGCTCTGCACGCCCGCGGCGCCGAGCCGGCTTCCCGCCCGACGTCGGCTCCGGCCCAAGCCTACTTCGATTCGGCGCACTTCATGGTCGTGTACCATCCCGACACGGTCACCCTGGAACAAGCACGACAAGTGGCAGAAGAAGCCGAACGCGCCTGGCGGCGGAATGAGACCGTCTTCGGCTCCGGTCCAAAATTTAAGGTCATACTTAACCTCCACTACGATGCGCTGGTCTGGGTCGGCCTCACCTCGCGGAATGGGAGAGTGGTTTCTATTCGGTATCTGGACCTGCCTTATCTGGGCGTGCCGCTGGCGGGCTTGCTCACCCATGAAATCACTCACGTTTTCTGCGCACCGATCCGCCCGGGCCCCCGTGAAGACCCTTACGGGCCGCCGCTGGCCGAAGGTATCGCGGAGTGCGTGAGTGGGCCGTACGCGAAGGTGCCTCTGGCGCCCTGGATGGGGCGAGTTGCCCAGGAGAAGAAATTCTGGTTCGACCCGACCGGGTACTTCATCACCGGCGATTTCGATGCCCCCGAAAATCCGAATGTCAGGCTCGTCGTCGCGACGTACGTGGAGGAAGGAGTCTTTGTCCAGCACCTCGTGAAGCGTTTCGGCTGGAAGAAATTTATCCTGTTCAACCAGTACTACACGGAGGCACGCCACACGCGTTTCGACAACGCAACGCTCCGCCGGCTTCACCAGGAGCGACTGATCCCCGATCCCGCGGCGGTGCGGGCCGTCTTTAAGGATATCCTCGGCGTTAGCTGGGAAGAGTTGCTTGCCGAGTGGAATGAGTCGATGCGGAAAGACTTTGCCCCCAACGATCTGGATGACTACGGCCGCATGGTGCTGGAGCTTGCCGTTCTGAATTGCGAAGTGGAGTTCAAGTTGTCCGACCCCGCCGCCCATCCTGATGCCGAAAAGCTGCAATTGCTCCGCCGCCAGCAGATCGCAGCCCAGCAGGCGCTGGACTCGGGTGAACTCGACAAGGTTAGACGGATGATGGCGCTCCTGGAGGACTACGCCGCAACGGTCGTCCCAGTCAAATCGGCGCCGACCACCCGCCCCAGGGAATGATGGTTTTGTGGCAACTGCGGCGGCCGCGTCGTCCGTCCGGGCTTGTTCCTGCTACAATAGGGGAAAGGAAAACGGGTCAAGTGTGATTTATGTTGACTGAACCAGGTCGGCTTGGGGTCATCTCTACCAAGGCCGGTTTAGAAGCTTTCCGGTGTAGGAAAATGCGCACTTTTTGACGGTGGCTCGGTACATTGAGCGCAACGCCTGTGCGCCAAGCCGGCGGCACGGGCGGAAGAGTGGCCCTGGGTCGAGCCTTGTGGCGGCGCGTCGGCCCGGGCGGCAGACCGAAGCGGAACGATTGGAGCGTCTCCAATGATAATCACACTTGCCCCGTTTTCTTTTTCCTTGACCCGTTTTCTTTTTCTTGCTCCGACGTGATGCCGCGGAACACACCCCGCAAGCGGGGCGGCTAACGGATAATGAGTTCTTCGCACGCTGAAGGATGGATGGGGGCATCCGATCGTCAAGACCCAATCCGTTCCATCCTTCCGCGTGCGAAGCACCCCCCTATCCTTTAGCCGCCCCGCTTGCGGGGTGTGTCTCCTCGGAGATCAGGAGGGGAAAACCGCGATACCGACCTGCGCGAGTTCCGCGCCGGTCTCCAGCTTCCGACCGAAGCCGTGGGCGCGGCGGTGTTTCATGGCGGGCGCTTCCAGGGGCTCGATCTTTTCGACCGGCATTCGACGCTCCAGTATTTCTGGGAATCGCTGGTGGACGGCTACGCCATCGATCTTCTGGAAGCGCCGGTGGACCCCGCGCAACCCGAGTCCGACGAAGGGCAGGTGATCCGTTCGGTGCTGGACCGCGCCATCGCCGGCACCTGGGAAAAATTCACGCCGCCCGGCGAGGGCACGGAATGGCGGATGGAAAACAACGACCTGGCCTCGGCGGCGCTGGTCTGGAACGACGAAGTCGTGGTTCACTTGCAGGTCTTCCCAAAGCTGGGCGGTAGACGGTTGTCGATCATTCGTCGGGTATGGCGCGTGAGGGTGCATGATATTGTTGGGATGGTACCGCAGGCCCCCGGTGCAAGCCGGGGGCCTGTTTCGTGCGCGAATGGTCGGCGTTCATCATCTTGTGCCGTCGTACGATTTTCTCCGCCGGGCGTAACCGCCATAAATAGGAATGTCCCCTTATCCGAATCGATATGCGGGTAAACGATTAAACCGCTTTCATTGTGCCGGTAAAACTTCCGGCCGATAGGTACTCGATTGCCCATGGAATTTTCTCGCCCCCCTTGTATCTCAGCTTGGAACCCCTTGAGCATTTCCAGCCACCCATCAACGAGGTTGCGAAAGTCTTCCGCGAAGACCTTGTGCGGGGGGGGTGTCCCGCCGTATCTGCTGCTTGCCCCATCACTTACGAACAAAAAAGTTACATTTTTGCATATATAGTAGAGGGAGTGTGTGGCGAGCATCGCCATCGAGCGTCAGAATGAAAATTGACTATTTCGATCCGATCGTTCGTGCCGCTGGGAAGTTCTTTCCGAGTGGTGACGCGGCGCCGGGGCCTGAGGCGACACTGGATCCGAAGGAATGGGCGCGATGCCGGCAGTCGCTTCGGCATTTTGTTACGCAGGCCTGGCATGTCGTCGAGCCGCACACGCGGTTTGTGGAAGGATGGCATCTCGACGCCATCTGCCAGCATCTTCAGGCGATCAGCGATGGGTGGATTCGCAATCTGCTGGTGAATGTGCCGCCGCGGCATATGAAGAGCCTGGCGGTGTCGGTCTTCTGGCCGGCGTGGGAATGGATTCGCCGGCCGCACACGCGCTGGCTCTTCACGGCGTTACGCCCGGTCGCTTTCGCAGCGCGATTCGGTGCGATGTCGCCGGTTGATTGAGTCCGCCTGGTATCGGAAGAACTGGGGCAGGGCCTTTGCGCTGTGCCGGGACTTGTCACCGCAAGAGCCAATGGACGGATGCCGCAGGGCCCATTTGCCACGGCGTCAGGTCAAGTCCCTGGTCCGCGACGCGCCGAGCGCCGGGGCGGCGGTGCGATACGTGGCACGTGCCTGGCGCGGCTGAGAACAAAATTCCTCCGAAGGTCGATTTATCGTATTATTGCTCAAAATCGGTTGCGCCGCGTTGCGCCAGGTTGCGCGGACTCTGGGCGGGGAACTCCGGGCGCGGGGAATTGGGCGACGGGGGAGGTGGCCAGGGAGCAAGTGCGAAAAGTGTTCAATATTGTTCAATTTGTCTAATTCGGCAGGATCCGGCGGTTGATCGTCAGCCCCGCCCTCTTGCTGCTACAATAGGGCTTATGGAAGACTGGAAGACGCATGTGGAAGACTTGGGGCGGGCGGCTCGCCGGGCGGCGGGGGAACTGGCTACGTTGCAGGGGGCGGCGAAAGTGCGCGTGCTTGGGCGCATTGCACGCGCCCTGCGTCATGAGCAGAAGGCGCTCATCGCCGCCAATGAGCAGGATGTCGCCGCGGCTCAGCAGGGCGATCTGGCGCCGGCGCTCGTGGAGCGGCTGAAGCTGAACGAGAAGCGCGTGGCGGCCATGGCGGATGGGGTGGAGCAGATCGCGGCACAGGTGGATCCGGTGGGACAGGTGATCGAAGGATTTAACCGGCCCAATGGGCTGCGGATTGAGAAGGTGCGCGTGCCGATCGGCGTGGTGCTCTTCTTTTATGAGAGCCGGCCGAATGTCACCAGCGACGCCGCGGCGCTGTGCATCAAGAGCGGAAATGCGATCATTCTTCGCGGCGGGAAGGAGGCGATTCATTCCAATCGCGCGATCGTGAAGATTATCAGCGCGGCGCTGAAGGAAGCGGGGGTTGACCCGGCCGCCGTTCAACTGGTGGATTCGACGGATCGCGCGCTCGTGCCGCATTTGCTGAAGCTCGACCGTTACATCGACCTGGTGATCCCGCGTGGCGGCGAGAGCCTGATTCGGGCGGTGGTGAAGGAATCGACGATTCCGGTGCTCAAGCATTTTACGGGGAATTGTCACATTTACGTGGACAAAGCCGCGGCGGGTATGGACGAGAAAGTCCGCGCGATCTGCGTGAATGCCAAGACCAGCTATCCGGGTGGCGCGGTGTGCAATGCGGTGGAGCATTTGCTGTTTCACAGGGACGTTGCGGAGCGGTTACTCCCGGGCGTTTGCGATGATCTGGCGGCCAAGGGGGTGGAGATCCGCGGAGATGAGCGCACGCGTGCGCTCTATCCTGCCGCGAAATTGGCGACGGAGGCGGACTGGGATACGGAGTATCTTGCCTTCATCGTCGGCATCAAGGTGGTCGATTCGCTGGACGAGGCCGTCGAGCATATCAACACGCACGGCAGCCGGCATACGGATGCGATCATTACCGAGGACATCCTCGCGGCCCGCAACTTTGTGCAACGGGTGGACAGCGCCAGCGTGATGGTGAACGCCAGCACGCGATTCGCGGATGGCGGGGAATATGGCCTGGGGGCGGAGATCGGCATCAGCACGGACAAGCTGCACGCCCGCGGGCCGATGGGGGCGGCGGATATGACGACGTATAAGTGGGTGGTGACCGGGGATGGGCATGTGAGGTGAAGGGCCAGTGTCCGATAATTGGCGACGCCTTCTGAATCGACATTCTTCTGTCTATAATCCCGGTGTGCGGGTATCGGAGGCAGCCATGACGCTCAAAACACGGGCGACAGTCGAAGACCTTTACCGCGTGCCAGGCAAAGCCGAACTCGTCGGCGGGGAGATCGTCCACATGTCACCAACAGGCGACTTTCCAAATTACGCGGCGGGGGAGATATTTGTGTCGCTTCGCGCGTACAAAAGACAACGACGAGCTGGCCGTGCGGTGAGTGACAATGCCGCGTTCCTTGTCAACCTTCCCCATCGAGAATCGTTCAGCCCAGACGCCGCTTACTATGTCGGGCCCAGCGCACGGATGAAGTTTTTCAAAGGTGCGCCGCGTTTCGCCGCCGAGGTTCGAAGCGAAGGGGACTACGGGCCGGCGGCTGAGCGTGAGATGGCAGAGAAGCGGAAGGACTATTTTGACACCGGCACACTCGTGGTGTGGGACGTGGACTTGCTCAGCCGGGATACCGTGCGAGTATACCGGGCTTCGAATCCGCTGAAGCCGACAATTTACCGTCGCGGGACAGTGGCCGAAGCGGAGCCGGCGGTGCCGGGGTGGACCATGCCGGTGGATGATTTGTACGAGCCGGATGAGTGATGGGGCGCCAAAATGACAACAGGCCGGGGCGATGGGTCACCCGGCCTGCGTATCGGTTTTTCAAGTAGGTTTCGGCGAGCTGGACGCAATTTAATGCGAAGTCCGGCTCGGCTCGCGGGACCTACCCAGCAACTACGGGTTCTTGATCACCTCGATGATCGCCTGCGTCTTGATCACCATCTGATTGTCGTCGAAGAGATGGAAGCTCTGGACCAGGAGTTCGTGGCTGCGGCGTTCGATGTCCAGGACGCTGAGGAAGCCTCCCGACTCGCAGCCGGGCTGGCTCTCGGCGGTCATGAGCTCGCGTTTGGCGGCGTAGGTGGAGATTTCGTGGTGGGTGGCATCGTACAGGGTCTGCGTGAGCTGCTCTTCCTGCGTGCTGATCATGTACTTGATGTTCGTCCCGATCATCGTCTCATGATACTTTTCGCCACGACATGGAATGGATTGGAGCAGGTTCCGTTCCAGGATCGGATCATGATTGGTGGCAATGACTTCCGTCAAGGCGGTCTTCCCGGCGGTGAAGGTGACGGCGTGCCCCCCTTCCACCAGCCAGATGTCCGCATCATAAGCCCGGCGGCTCACTCGCTCGGTGGCGAGGATCTTGAAAAGCTCGGGATGCAGGGCGCGCTGATAGAGAAGCAAAGTCAGGCCACCTGAACGACGTTGTTTGGTTCGATTCGGCATAGGTTGGCGTCCGTGCATTTTCTGGAAGGGCGTTTCTGCTCTTCGATAGGGCCGCACAAGCCCCTGGTTTATTAAGCCACGGCAGGTAACACAGCTCACCCAAAATGAACAAAGATGTATCGGGAGCGAGCCAACAATCCGTTATTGGCCAGGCACCCGCCGTTTCCGATCCGCCACGTTGGGGATCAGCATTGGTGAGGGGGTATTGTAGGAAAGACGTGACGAATCTGCACGAAAATTTTTCGCAAGTTCAGTAATTTGGCGCTTAGCAAAGCGTGATGATCACATCATAAGCGCAGTGACTACCAGCAGTTATTCCAAATCCACGAAACATGAAAATTGCCCCAAAATAGATTCCCGCCAGTGTACGAAAGGCGAAGATCCGTGATGCAAAGATTTCGGTTGGACTCCAGTAATGGTACGCCGAGAACAGAACCGCGGACAGCACCACCATCAGCAGATAAACGAGCCCATCCCGCATTTTGAGCAGATCTTTGAGGATCAGGCTGAAAAATGTGAAAAGAACCAAACGGAACACGAACTCTTCATAAACGCCCGCTCCCAGATCCATAATCAACCGATCGCCAATGGAGCTTTCCGCGACCGCCGGCGGCGCGGAAGCCGCCGACATCCCCAAGAGCGGGAAGAACCGGTTTACCCCATACGCCAGCAGTAGCAACGGCAGCCCGAGGATCACGCTCTCCGCCGCCATCCCCATCAGGGTGCTGATTTCGACTTTCCAAACATCATGCCGGGCAATATCTTTCCAGCACAGTGGGATCCGAAGCTTGGAATTCACGTGACTTGAAGTCGCGGC
>JADMIO011081532.1_pt1 | contig 13017 bp, 13 predicted proteins | sample 8958161 | NCBI WGS metagenome assembly JADMIO01 (sample SAMN16585339, study PRJNA669376) | soil metagenome | isolation source: Crop rotation soil | place: USA: Cullars Rotation, Alabama | collected 2011 | reverse complement strand
ATAATCGCTGACAAATAAATGACAGTAATAAATAATTTATAATCTTTCTAAATAAATAGAAATGTTGTAAATTTTATAAAGAAAAGTTGCAATTATTTACGATTACATCAGTTCAATTTACATTTTTTGTTATTGTCCTAATATCCACGCAAATATAAGTGGGGCCACTATGGTAGCATCGCTCTCCACTATAAACTTAGGCGTATGTATGTCTAACTTACCCCATGTAATTTTCTCATTTGGTACCGCTCCTGAGTAAGAACCGTACGAGGTTGTTGAGTCTGATATCTGGCAGAAATAGCTCCAGAATGGTATCTCCGGCATCTCCATATCCTGGTAAAGCATGGGCACAACGCATATCGGGAAATCCCCCGCAATACCTCCGCCTATCTGGAAGAAACCGATACCTTTTCCTGATGAATTTTTAACATACCAATCGGCCAGCCAGGCCATGTATTCTATACCACTCTTCATGGTGCTGGCTTTAATTTCGTTCTTTATTACGTATGACGCGAAGATGTTACCCATCGTTGAATCTTCCCATCCCGGAACAACAATAGGCAGGTTTCTTTCGGCAGCAGCCAGCATCCACGAGTTTTTTGGATTTATCTCATAATACTGCTCCAGCACGCCGCTTAATAACATTTTATACATGTATTCATGCGGAAAATAGCGTTCGCCTGCATCGTCCGCATCTTTCCAAAGTTTGTGGATATGCTTTTGCAGACGACGGAAAGCTTCTTCCTCGGGTATACAGGTATCGGTTACACGGTTATAGTGATTCTCTAAAAGATCCCACTCATCCTGCGGACTCAAATCGCGATAGTTAGGCACACGTTTATAGTGCGAGTGGGCCACCAGGTTCATAATATCTTCTTCAAGATTAGCTCCCGTACATGATATTATATCGATTTTACCCTGACGGATCATTTCGGCCAGCGATATACCCAGTTCGGCGGTGCTCATGGCTCCGGCAAGTGTTACCATCATTTTACCGCCTTCGGTAAGATGGGTTTCATAACCTTTAGCTGCGTCAACTAAGGCTGCCGCGTTAAAATGCAGGTAATTTTTCTCTATAAACTGCGAGATGGGTCCTTTGGTAGTGCTCATTATCCTTCAAATTTTAATTCGGCAAAAGTAGGCATTTTGAGGGAAAGGGAGACTTGGTTTTTTCAAGATTATGGCAAGTGGCTCACGATGGCTCACGATGGCTCACGGTGGCTCACGGTGGCTCCGGTGGCTCACGGTGGCTCACGGTGGCTCACGGTGGCTCACGGTGGCTCACGGTGGCTCACGGTGGCTCACGGTGGCTCACGGTGGCTCACGGTGGCTCACACAAGACTGTGAGCCACCGTGATATCAGTAAAACATTAAAAGTATCTGGCCCTTTTCAACTTTATCGCCCGGATTGATCTTAACTGTTTTTACAACAGCGTCTGCAGGGGCTTTAATAATGTTCTCCATTTTCATGGCTTCCAATATCAGCAAATTATCGCCTCTGCTTACGGCATCGCCCTCTTCTACAAAACTGCGAAGCACCAAACCAGGCATAGGCGCTTTCAGTTCGCCAATCTTCGCGCTGTTTAAATTGCTGAGGCCCATTTTGTCCAGTAAAAGGTCAAATTGATCCTTTGCTGATACGTTATATAGTTTGTTATTAACTTTAATTTGAGCCGTCTTTAAAGCGCTGTCAAAGCTAACCACCTCTGCATTGTAGGATTGCAGATCACTAATAATGTGCCATGCAGAAGAGTTAATTCTGCTTATATCAGGGTTAACGTTTTTGCTATTGATAACAGTAACGCCATCAGCGCTTTCCTCAATAGTGTACTTGTGGGTGTTATTTACATTAACCTCTAACATGCGTTACTGGGTTAAAACATACTGAACCAAATTGGCACCCATACGTAAAGCTTTAAGACGACTTTCCTGCGTATCGCCGGGGTAGGTCCCCAGATCTTCCCATCCGTTGCCCAAATCGCACTCAAACGAGTAAAAGCACACCAACCTGCCTTTATAGATCAGACCAAACCCTTGCGGACGCTTGCCATCGTGCTCATGCACTTTAGGCAGGCCCGTTGGAAAACTGTATTTTTGATGGTAGATAGGATAGTTAACAGGCAATTCAACAAAATCAAGTTCAGGAAATACCTTTTTCATTTGCGGCCGGATGAATTTATCCAAACCATAGTTATCGTCAATATGCAGAAAGCCGCCCGCAGTTAAATACTTCCTTAAATTTTGTGCTTCCTGGTCAGAGAAGATAACGTTCCCGTGTCCCGTCATAAACACAAAGGGGTAGCTGAACAGTTGTGAGCTACCTGGCTCAACTACGTCATCTTCCCGGTCAAAGTTTGTTTTCAGATTATCATTACAAAACTTAATAAGGTTGGGCAAAGCAGTACGGTCGCCATACCAGTCACCGCCACCACTATACTTCAGCTTAGCAATTTTATAGGTAGGCGCATTAAAACTGCTCAGCGTAAGCAAGCCGAGCAGTATAGCTGAATATACCAACTTCCTCATTTTTCTATTTTACCTGTTTAAAAAATTGATCTCAAAACAAGCAGCCACGGCAGCTGTCTCTGTCCGCAATCTGCTATCACCTAAAGTTATAGCTTTATATTTGTTTTGCAAAGCCAAATCAACCTCGGCAGTTGTAAAATCGCCTTCCGGTCCTATTAATATTACATAACTGGCCTGTTTTTCTACTTCGGCTGATAAACTTGCCTTGTTATCCTCTATGCAGTGCGCGATGAATTTTTGCGCATTAATCTGCTGCTGAATAAACTTATTAAAAGCGATAGGAGGATTTAAAATGGGATGGTATGCCTTTAATGATTGTTTAATGGCTGAAGTTATGATCTTGGTTGATCTGTCTGTTTTAACTTCTTTTCGTTCAGAACGCTGACAGATAATGGGGGTTATCTCGTCTATGCCTATCTCGGTAGCCTTTTCTAAAAACCACTCAAAACGCTCAATATTTTTTGTAGGCGCTATGGCTATGTGAAGGTAATGGTTGCGTTTACCAAACTCGGTTTGTACACCGACTATTTTAAGGATTGTTCTTTTGGGATGGGCCTCGTGTATTACGGCTTGATACAAACCACCGCGACCATCGATCAGTTGAACGTTATCTCCAACCTGCAAACGCAGAACCCTTACACAGTGTTTGCTTTCCTCTTCGCTGAGAGAATACATGGGGTGGGTAGCGTCAGCATCGGGTGTGTAAAACAGGTGCATACTTTACGGCAGATCAATGCAAATCTACTGTATCTTCCTCATTTAGCAACAACTCCAGCTTTACCGACTCTATATTCTGGTCAGATTTTTTCAGAACGGTAATATTATACCCATTTGATTCTTTCTGCTCGCCAACATCGGGTATCTTTCCAAAGATGTGGCCAAGCCAACCCGAAACTGTATCAAAGTCGCCATCTTCGGGCAGGTCATGCGGCAAATGCTCGTTTACATCATAGATGGGCGCCAATGCGTTAACAATAAACTCTCGTTCGTTTATTACCTCAACAATTGGCTTTTCTTCGTCATACTCGTCTTGTATCTCGCCTACAAGCTCCTCTACAATGTCCTCCAAAGTCACCATCCCCGCAGTACCACCAAACTCATCAGATACAATAGCTATCTGTATGCGTTTTTGTTGCAACTCAGCCATCAGATCATTTATTTTTTTTGTTTCGGGAACAAAGTAAGGCTTACGTATGATATCCTTCAATACAATTTCCTCACCTCTTGCCAGTAACGGCAAAATGTCTTTAGCATGAACAATACCCACTATCTTATCTATAACTTCGTCAAATACCGGTAGGCGCGAATAACCTTCGGAAATCAGTTTTTCTAGCAACTCCTCCTTATCTGTATTCAGCTCAATTCCCGAAATTTTAGTACGCGGTACCATTATATTTTTTACAACGCGCTCATTAAAATCAAATACATTCTGGATCAACTCATGTTCAGATGAATCCAACGCACCGGTTTCGCGGCCTTGCTCAAGCAGATATTGCAGCTCTTCTGAACTGTGGTGTGCTTCATGCCCGGCAACGGGGTTTATACCAAACAGCTTCAGCATAAAATTAGCAAAACCGTTTAGCACCCAAATTGCAGGTTTAAAAACTATGTAAAAAAATCTGAGTGGTATAGATACCGTCATTACAGTGCGTAATGAGCGTTGTATGGCTAATGATTTAGGCGCCAGTTCGCCAAAAACGATATGAAAGATAGTAATGGTTGCAAAAGCGATGATATGGCTTGCCGTAATTACGCCCTGGGCAAGTTCAACATTAAATGCCCTGAATGCATTTACCATTAAGTTGGTAACCACTTCTTCACCCACAACACCCAGCCCCAATGATGCTATGGTTATACCCAGTTGTGTGGCAGCCAGATAACCATCCAGGTTGTGCATCATTCCCCGGGCTATTCTTGCTACGCTATTGCCTGCCTTTGCCCGTAATTCTATCTGCGAAGTGCGGACCTTAACCATTGCAAATTCTGCAGCAACAAAAAAGCCGTTTAAAAGAACCAGAAAAATGGTTGCGAAAACACTAAAGCCGCTTATATGATAGTCTCCCGGGTCCATTAAATATTTATTGGTGAAGGAAAGGTTGCCTGATAAAGTTCAAGGCTTTCGGTAATAACTTTGTGGGCGTATCGTTTGCCCAACATATGCTCTATGGTAACGTTTTTACCTTCCAATTTTTTATAATCCTTAAAAAAACGAACTATCTCTGTCATTGCGTGGGGAGGCAACTCGTTCAGATCATTAATATAATTTACTGACATATCGTTTTTAGCTACAGCGATAATTTTATCATCCTGCTCGCCATTGTCAACCATGTGCATAACGCCGATAACCTTTGCCTCTATCATTGCCATTGGGAAAACATCTATTGAGCATAGCACCAAAATGTCTAAAGGATCTTTATCATCACAATAAGTTTGAGGAATAAAGCCATAATTAGCAGGATACATTACGGAAGAAAACAAAACCCTATCCAACTTAAGTAAACCAGACTCTTTATCTATCTCGTATTTAGCCTTTGAGCCCTTTGGAATCTCGATAATAGCATTAACAATTTCAGGAACGTTTTCGCCAGTAGAAACCTGGTGCCATGGGTGTAGTGTAGCCATATATATTATGTATGTTTTTCAGTACTTGCCTTTTTTCTTTTAATAAAAGCTATCAGTAGTGGTATTGATGTAATAACTATCAGCCCTAATATAACATATTCAAGGTAATCATTCAACTGCGGATATTTCCGCCCTAAAAAATAACCAGATAAAATGAACGTACATGTCCATGCAATACCACCGGTTAGATTGTACAACGTAAACTTTTTAAAATTAACCTTAACAACCCCCGCAAAGATAGGAGCAAAAGTTCTTATTATAGGGAAAAATCTTCCCAAAACTAGTGCCATTCCACCGTGTTTATTATAAAACTCTTCGGCAACGGTTATGTAGCGTTTTTTAAAAAAAAGAGAATCATCTTTTTTGAATAGCATCGGCCCTGTGCGATACCCAAACCAATAGCCTGTATAGTTACCCAATACACCTGCTGCCATAACCGAAAAAAGCAAAGTGCCTAACGGAACATCTATCATGCCGGATGCACATAGCAAACCTGCCAGAAATAAAAGATAGTCGCCGGGCAGGAAAAAGCCGAAAAACAATCCCGTTTCGGCGTAAACCACAACCAGCAAAAAATAAAACCCTCCCTTACTTAAAATAGTTTTAGCGTCGGTTAGGTTTTGCAGGTATTCCCAAAAATTTTCCATTAACTATATTTGTAAAACTACAAATATTAAATCAATTAGAAACGGATTTTGATTTAATGAGTTAAATTGAGCTGGGATATCAAGTCCGGGTATACACCAATAACAACCGTAGCTATTGCAGCAATTGCAAAAACAAATACATAATTTCCTGGCACTGTAACAGGTGAGCGTTCGCTGTCGCGGAAATACATCGCTATAATAACCCTGAAGTAATAGAATATACTAATTATAGCATTTATAACAGCTAAAATGGTAATCCAATACTGCCACTTGCTTATAGCTGCGCTAAACATATAAAATTTGCCTATAAAGCCGGCGGTTAATGGAATACCAGCCAGCGAAAGCATACCGACAGTTAAAACCAAGGCTAAAAACGGGTTAGATCTTCCCAGGCCGTTAAAACTTTCAAAGCTGTCGTTACCACTTTGCTGTTGCACCAATATAAGGGCGCCAAATGCAATTATTGAAGCGATCGAGTAGGCGCTTCCGTATACAAATATTGAAACCGCAGAACTTCCGCCTAAAGCTATTATTGCAAAAAGCATATATCCTGCGTGCGAAATACTTGAATACGCCAGCATCCGTTTAAAGCTTTGCTGATATAATGCTGTTATATTTCCGACAAATAAAGTAATAATGATGATGATTGATAAGGGTTGTATCCAGAAACCGCCGGCCACACCAAATGAAACCCAGAACAAACGATAAAAGGCGGCAAAGCCTGCAACTTTAACAACCGTAGACATAAAGGCAGTTATAAGCGTTGGCGAACCTTCATATACATCTGGAGTCCAAAAGTGGAAAGGCGCAGCGCCAACTTTAAAACAAAGGCCAATTAATATCAATATCATGCCCGTGAATGACAACCAATCAATACGCGTATCGTGTGACATCCACTTACCGATCTCTTCCAAATTAAATGAACCGGATGATCCGTATATTAAAGTGATACCGAACAGCAGGAAGCCGGTTGAAAAGGCACCCATTAAAAAGTACTTTAACGCAGCCTCATTTGATGCAAAATCGCGCTTTTTAATACCTGCCAATATGTATAAACTTACCGACATGATCTCGATACCAATAAACAGCATTGATAAGTTATAGTAGGATACCATTACTACAATACCAGCTAACGAAAACAAAATAACTGCATAATACTCTGCCACATGAGAGCTTATACGTTCGAAATAATCTTTTGATAGAAGCAATATCAGAATGGTGGATATGATAGCAACTGATGAAAAAACCACAGAGAAGTTATTAAAATACATCATGCCATTGAAGATAGGTACGGCGCCATTGTTCCAATGCCCAACAGCCATTCCAAGCGCTATTAACAAACCAATAACAGTAACCGGCAGTAGTGCTTTCTGCATTTTATACAGGCCCAGGTATAGCAGCACAATAGGTAAAACAGATATAACTATTAAAGTATTCATAATAAACTACCTGAGATTTATAGTGTGTATCAAATTGTTAACTGCAGCCTCGGATATATGTAAAATAGGCTGCGGATAAACACCAATACTTATTATTAAAAAACAAATTATGCCCAAGGCTATGGCTTCTGAACCCTTAATATCTGCAAAAGCAGCAGTTACAGCATTGGCTTCGCCTTGCATAACACCTTTGTACATGCGTAACATATAAACCGCACCGAATATGATTGTCAATCCGGCTATAGCAGCCAGCCATATATTATATTGATAAACGCTGTTCAGCAGCAAAAACTCGCCAATAAAACCATTGGTTAGCGGTAAAGCTACGGTGCCTAATACGATGATAAGGAAAGCGATAGAAAAAACAGGGGCTGATTTAGCTATACCGCCTAACTGAGTAAGATCGCGTGTGTTTAACCTTCGGCTGATGATATCCCAAATAAAGAACATACCCACCACGTTTATGCCATGGCTAAGCATTTGAACCATTGCTCCTTGCAAGCCTCGTGTATTCCATGCAAAAATGCCCGCGGCTATTAGTCCTACGTGGGCGATTGATGAATAGGCAACCAATCGCTTTCCATCTGTTTGTTTGAACGCGATGATTGAAGCATATAAAATACCAACAATTGACAATATAATAGTCAAATTCTGCCATTCAAAAGACACTATCGGCGCGTTGGGTATAAGCCAACGGATTACTCCATATACGCCCATCTTAAGCATAATGCCTGATAGCATCATGGTACCTGCCGATGGCGCTTCGGTATAGGTATCAGGCTGCCAGGTATGCAGCGGGAATATCGGCATCTTTATAGCGAACGCCAATAAGAACGCCCAAAACACCCAAACCTGCTGATCGTGCGTTAAACCTGAATGATAAAAACTATCCAGACTATACAGTTTATCGGGCGTTAATGTATACAGATAAATAATACCCAACAGCATGAATAGTGAGCCGGCGAAGGTGTAAATGAAAAACTTTATCGTAATGCGGATTCGGTTTTCCCCTCCCCATAGTGCACATATAAAATAAATGGGTATCAATGCTGCTTCCCATCCCACATAGAAAAGGAATCCATCCAATGCAGTAAATACCACCAACATAGCGGCCTGCATAAATAAGATCAAAGCATAGAATACGCCTGCATTTTTATAATTATGCTGATAGGTTGTTAGGATGATCAGAGGAACAAGTACAGTGGTCAACAATACCATTATCATACTGATACCATCAATACCTGCCGTAAAATATATGCCTAATCGCGATATCCAGGGTACGTCTATCTTAAACTGCGTACTGGCATCAGGCACAAAATTATTCAGGAAAAACAGCGCGACCGCAAGTTCAACAACCGAGAAAAATAATGCGGCATGTTTAGCTGTTTCGTTTTTAAGGAACAGCACAGCAAGCGCTGCTATTACCGGTAAAAATATAAGTATACTAACCGTCATTTTAAATAACACTTGTTAAGCTATATAGCAAAATGGCAATAATGCCAACTACCATCATAAATATGTAGAACCCCACGTTACCTTGCTGCAATAATCTGAAGCTTTTGCTGGCCTCAATGGTGCCTTTGCCCAGACCGTTCACAATACCATCAATACCCAACTTATCAACCACCTTATAGAAGAATACAGATAGCGCATCCAACGGCTTGCGGATAATGGCATCATATAATTCATCAACATAAAACTTGTGGTAGGACAGGTTTGCGAAAAACGGACGCTCCTGCTCATCTTCAACAGGTACATGCGCACCTTTAACGTATTTTGAGTAGGCATATGCCATAGCAATCAAGGCACCTCCCATTGACAGCCCCATCAACATCCATTCAGTACTGTGGCTCAACTCATGTTCGCCCATTATTTTGTGCGATGCCTCAAAAACCGGTGTTAAGTAAGCATTCAGTTCGTGGTGTCCACCCATTACAGCAGGTATGCCTATTGCGCCGGCAATCACTGACAAAATAGCCAATACGATCAACGGGATAGTCATGCTGGCAGGCGACTCATGTAAATGGTGCTCCTGCTCATGTGTTCCTCTGAATTTACCCCAGAAAGTAAGGTACATCATCCGGAACATATAGAATGAAGTTAGCATGGCAGTAATAACCCCTATTAGATAATAAGCAGGATTGTGCGCATACGCCGCCGCTAAAATTTCGTCTTTTGAAAAGAAACCCGACAAGGGAAAGAAACCCGCGATGGCGATGGTGCCAATCAACATGGTAATAAAAGTAATTTTTATCTTGCCTTTTAAGCCGCCCATTTTACGCATATCCTGCTCGCCACTCATAGCGTGAATAACAGAACCGGCACCCAGGAATAGCAAAGCTTTGAAAAAAGCGTGAGTTAATACATGGAAAAATGATCCGGTAAACGCTCCAACTCCCAAGCCTAAAAACATATAACCCAACTGAGATACAGTTGAGTAAGCCAATACCTTTTTAATATCCGTTTGTGTAAGCGCTATTAATGCTGCAAACAAAGCGGTGGCTAAACCAACAATGGCAATTACTTCCATTGTTTGAGGCGCCATTGCAAATAAAATGTTAGAGCGGGCAATCATGTAGATACCCGCTGTAACCATTGTTGCAGCGTGTATCAATGCAGATACCGGCGTTGGGCCGGCCATCGCATCGGGTAACCAGGTAAACAATGGTAACTGGGCCGATTTACCGGTTGCGCCTACAAATAGCAGAATAGTTATTAATACAAACGGTGCAGCGCCCGCTCCCATAGTAGCGGCTTGACCGAATACATCAGCGTAATTTATGCTTCCGAAAGAATTAAATATCAGAAATATGGCGATAAGGAAACCAAGATCACCAACACGGTTCATTATAAAGGCTTTTTTGGCTGCATCGGCATAGCTTGCATTAGTATACCAGAAGCCGATAAGTAGGTACGAACACAAACCCACACCTTCCCAACCGATGAACATAATGAGGTAGTTAGATCCCATTACCAACAGCAGCATGAAGAACACGAACAGGTTCAAGTAAGAGAAGAATTTGCCAAAACCCACATCATCATGCATATAGCCTGTAGAATATAAATGGATTAGGAAGCCTACTCCCGTTATAATGAGCAGCATTATAGAGCTCAACTGATCTACCAGGAAAGAAAAATTAACATTTAATGACCCTACGCTAAACCAGGTAAACAGGTTAACGTTAATTGGTACACCTGTAGATTTGATCTGAAAAAAAGCGGCGATACTTAAACCGAAAGATGCAAGTATTACTAAACTTCCGATGGCACCGATAAGCCCTTTTGATAATGAATTACGACCAATGCCATTGATAACAAAGCCAAGCAACGGTAATAAAGGAATAAGCCAGATATATTTATCCATAATAGTTTTGCCCCCTAACCCCCTAAAGGGGGAATGATGGTGGTTTATTTTCTTTTTATATTTTTTGCCCTTTAACTCCCCCTTTAGGGGGTTGGGGGGCTACCATTTTAACCTGTTCAGCACGTTGATATCTATTGAGTTCGTATTGCGATAGATCATTACGATGATAGCCAAACCAACGGCAACCTCGGCTGCAGCTAACGCCATAATGAAGAATACAAACACTTGCCCTGCCGCGTCGCCACGATATACCGAAAATGCTGTAAGCAACAAGTTTACCGAGTTTAGCATCAACTCAATTGACATAAAGATCACTATAGCATTACGACGTAATAACACGCCCATTACGCCTATTGAAAATATGATGGCGCTTAATAAGATATAATGATTAAGCGGAACACCCAACATAGTATTTGTTAAACTTTGCATATTACGCTGCTTTTGGGTCTTTATCTTTAGTTGCCAATAGCACCGCACCAACCATTGCCGATAGCAGCAATATTGACGAGATCTCAAAAGGCAATAAATATTCGTTAAATAATACTTTACCCAGATTTTTAACCAAACCGAGGTCAGGGTTTTTCATAACTACCAGGGTTGAAGGGTTAAGGGCTTTTATTGAGGCCACAATGGTCACCAAAAAGCATCCGCCGCCTATAACAGCGGCAATTTTCACAAGGTTTGATTTTGCCGGTTCAGATTCCTTATTAAGATTGATCAGCATCAAAGTATATAAAAACAATACCAATATAGCGCCCATATAAACTATAAAGTTTACTACGGCTAAAAACTGCGCGTTAAGTAAAATATAGTGGATAGTGAATGTAAAAAAGGTTAGTATAAGGTAAAGTATACTATGCACCGGATTTTTTGCGCTAATTACCAGAATGGCAAAAAATATCGACAAAAACGCTACAACGTAAAATGGATTCATGGTTATCTATTAACGTACCTTACTCCCCTAAAAAGTTGGGCAAAGGTATAAAACTTCTTTATTGATTTAACGGAGCTTCTACTAATTTGTCTTTACCGTAAATAAAATCCTTGCGCAGGTAATCTGATGGCACAATATCACCATCCAGATAAATTGCCTCTTTAGGGCAAGCTTCCTCACATAATCCACAGAAAATGCAACGCAGCATGTTTATCTCATACACGGCGGCATATTTCTCTTCGCGATATAAATGCTCTTCGCCTTTCTGGCGTTCGGCAGCCGTCATGGTTATAGCTTCTGCAGGGCATGATAAGGCACATAAACCACAAGCGGTGCAGCGCTCTCTCCCGTCCTCATCACGTTTAAGGGAGTGCATGCCTCTGAAATTTTCAGAGAATTCGCGTTTCTCTTCAGGATAACTAATGGTTACCGGCTTCTTAAAAAAATGCTTTAAGGTTATTGATAAACCCTTAACAATAGCAGGGAGGTAAGCACGCTCTAATAAATTCAGCGGCTTTGATTCAAGTACCTTTCTTTTATTACTTAATGGTTCCATATTATCCTCTAATAAAAGTCATCCACAAACCTGTTATAATAATATTTGCTATAGCCAACGGAATCAGTGATTTCCAACCAAGGTCCATCAACTGGTCGTAACGGAAACGTGGTATTGTCCACCTCACCCACATAAAGAAGAAGATGAAGCCAAATATCTTTGCGAACAACAATACCACACCTAATATTACAGATATATTGGTACCTGCGTTAGCAGCCACCCAATCCATAAACGGATAGTTATAACCACCAAAATAAAGGGTAGCCATTATTGCCGAGGATATGAACATATTGATATACTCGGCAAACAGGTAAAAGCCAAGTTTCATTGATGAGTATTCCGTATGATAACCACCTACCAATTCGGTTTCACACTCAGGTAAATCAAAAGGAGAACGGTTAGTTTCGGCAAAAGCGCAAACAAGGAATAGTAAGAAGCCTAAAGGCTGCTTAAAAACATTCCAACTTAGCCACCCATCCGCCATAAAACCATGCTGTTGGGCTGCTATTTCGCCTAAGCTCATAGTTCCGGTTACCATTATCAGCGCGATAATGGAAAGGCCCATTGAAATTTCGTAGCTGATATTTTGCGATGCCGCACGGATGGCACCTAACAAAGAGTATTTATTGTTTGATGCCCAGCCACCGATCATAATACCATATACACCTAATGATACAACACCAAAAATGTAAAGAATACCTACGTTAATATCGGTAACCTGCAGATCGATAACCGTAGTACCAATAGTCAACTTTTGTCCCCATGGAATAACCGCGGATGCTATACATGCTGTAAAAATTGCCAGCGATGGGCCAACAATAAACAGGAAACCCGTAGCATTGGTAGGTATGATCTCTTCTTTTAAAAACATTTTACCACCATCGGCAAGGGGTTGTAAAATACCCCACGGCCCGGCGCGGTTGGGGCCT
>JADMIO010647625.1_pt1 | contig 13017 bp, 15 predicted proteins | sample 8958161 | NCBI WGS metagenome assembly JADMIO01 (sample SAMN16585339, study PRJNA669376) | soil metagenome | isolation source: Crop rotation soil | place: USA: Cullars Rotation, Alabama | collected 2011 | reverse complement strand
CGCTGATGGATACTTTCGTCACCTACCCGCTGGTCGAACGGATCATCGGGCGCGGAGACACGAAGTCAAGCGTGCTCCTGCAGGGCGGCTTTCAGGCGGATCTTCGACTGGTGCCTCCCGAAAGCCGCGGCGCCGCCCTCCAGTACTTCACCGGATCAAAAAGTCACAACATCGCGTTGCGCGACCGTGCCATCGATCTCGGGTTCCGGTTGAACGAGTACGGCGTCTTCAAAACCGAGGACGAGACCCGCATCGCCGGGGAAAGCGAAGAGGAGGTTTATGCCGCGCTCGGGCTCGACTGGATTCCGCCGGAGCTGCGCGAGATGCGAGGCGAGATCGACGCCGCCGTGACAAAATCGCTGCCCCGGTTGGCCGAAGTCAGCGACTTGCGTGGCGATCTTCACATGCACACGACGGAGACGGACGGCAAAGACGATCTCCAGACGATGGTGAACGCAGCGCGCGAGGCTCGCCTCGAATACATCGCGATCACCGATCACAGCAAGTCGCTCTCCATGGCCAATGGCCTCGACGAGTCCCGGACGCTCGCGCACGCGGCCCGCATCCGGGCGATAGATTCGGGCGGCGCCGGCGTGCGAGTGATGGCCGGCATCGAATGCGACATCAAGCCGGACGGCTCACTTGATCTGGCCGACGACTGCCTCGCGTCGCTGGATCTCGTGATCGCCTCGGTGCATTCTGCGTTCGACCAGGACCATCAGCAGATGACCGACCGGCTGTTGCGCGCAATCGCGAATCCGCACGTCGACATCCTGGGCCACCCAACCGGCCGCCGGCTCCTGAAACGCGAGCCATATCCGTTTGACGTCGCCGCCGTGATCGACGCGGCCGTGGCGCGCGGCGTGGCACTCGAAATCAACTGTCAGATCGAGCGATTGGACCTGAGCGACGTCCACGCGAAACTCGCCAGGGATCGCGGTGCGCGGCTCGTCATCTCGAGCGACGCCCACTCCCGGGCCCGCGTCGGCGCCCTGCGGTGGGGCGTCCTGGTCGCGCGGCGCGCCTGGCTCGAGCGGACTCACATCCTCAACACGCGGCCTTTCGAGGAGTTCCGGAGCAGCCTGCGACGGAATCGCTTATGACCGCGCCGCGCACGACGCTACGGATGCTGTCAACCGACGACAAGCACGCCGAAATCAAGCGTCTCTATTACGAGACGACCCGTCAGACCATTCAGCAGGATCTCGCGAAAGCGCTCGATCTCCTCAAATCGATGGGCAGCGAAGAAGAACGGGAACGGGCGGCGGTCTACATGGATGGACTCGCCCAGATGCGATCGGAATGGGGCCTCGCGAAGAAGGGCACCCGGCGGAAGGACACGGGTCGAAGGAAAAAGAACAGACAGACCTGACTTCCCGATTTCCGGCACGATGTTCGCTACACCCTGGGAGCGTTCGCGAAATTGCAGCGTGGACGCCCTTTGCGAGGTGTGGCGATTACGCCTTTGCCCTCCGCATTGCAATTCCGATTGATCGACTATGGCTACCTTGGTCCGTTACTCGCGCGGGCGGCTGGCGTACACGGGCCGGATCACACGAGGCCCGTTTCTCGCCTGGACCGCCACCCAAGAGGGCCACGCAGCCCTCCGCGAAACCGCCGCGCGCATTCGGTTTTCCCTGTTCGGCAAAATGCGGGCGGCTTCGCGCCGCCTCTGGCGCCAGCTGGCTGCCGCGGCCCGCGACCCCGACGTCGTCAGCGCGATTGAGTGCGAGGTGGACGCGTACGTCGAGCGCCTCGGCCAGCTGGCATTTGCTGAAGGACTTCCCCGCAGCGGCGTCGATCTCCGGCGTCTCATCGTCGTGCCAACGGTTCTTTTGAATGGTGCCGCATGCACGGCCCTCGCCGGACGGCTGCAGCAGCAGCCAGCCTGGGCCTCCCTCGAAGGCGGCACCGCTCTGAGGGATTTTTTTGTTACGACGATGATTGACGAGATGGCGGCGGCGATGGCTGGCGCGCGCCCGTCGCCCCGAGGACCTGTTACGGTTGGGACCGACTGGACGACGGTCGGGGTGAACACCGAGTTCGTCTGGCGGGTGCCGGTGTTTCACGCGCCGCCGTGGAACGGACATCACTACCTGTTGGAGTTGACGCGCGACCCCGTCACCCGCGCCGTGCAAAAAGCGGCGGCCGCGAAGATCGACAGCTTCGAGGCGTCGCTTCCCTCGCTCTCGCGCTCCGCCCGCAACGAAATCCTGCGCCGCGCCCTCACCGCTTCGTGAACGCCTCGCGGCTTACTTTCTTATAGCCGTCCACTTCCCGTCGGCCCCTGCGCCGGTCACCGTGCCCTCAAGGGTCGCGCCGATCAGACGGCCGTTGTATTGAGCGCCGCCGGCAGTAAACGCGATCTCGTCCCCGCGCATCCGGCCGAATAGAACCGGCACCGACTTGCCGTCGGAGACAAGCGCGCCAGACAGATCCTGAAAATTCTGTTTCAGCGTGAGATCCCCCTGGGGAAGGCGCCATATGCCTTCCACCCTCGCCGGCACAATCCAGAGATGCGCGATGCACCACGTTTTGCAGTCATCGATCCTCGCCGAGTCGTCCGGCGCCCAGCCGTCCATCTCGAACGAATTCGAGACGATGCGAGTTCCAGGCTTCATATCGACGATCTTCGGCTGCAGCTTCAACATCATGTCCGAGAGCAGGAACATAGTGAGGACCGTCGCCTGTGAAAAATCGGTCTCGAACAAATCGGCCTGGACGAAGGCTGCCTTGTCGCTGACGCCTTCGTTGGCGGCCAGACGCCTCGAGAGCTCGACGAGCGGTCCGTCGTACTCGACCCCGAGAGCGCGCGCCCCTCTTTTTGCCGCGGAGATCACGATGCGTCCGTCGCCCGATCCGAGATCGATGACGTAATCCTGCGGGGTCACGCCTGCCATATCGAGCATCTTGTCGACGAGCTCCTGCGGCGTGGGGAGATACACCACATCCTTGCCGTCCTGGCCGACGACTACCTGCGCCTGCGCCGCGGCGGCGACTCCCAACAGACACACGAGCAGCAGCGCTCGAACACCACAGGGTCTCGTTACACTCATTTGATCGTCCACAGGTAGATCATCAGGCCGTTGACGTCCTCGGATGCTTCCGGCGGCCACGTGTCGTCCATCCGGAATTGATGCGAGACGACCCTCGTGCCGGGTCTCAGCTCGCGCTTCAGCTTCGGCATCAGTTGCTGATTGAGCCGGGTGAGAAGAAACAAGGTGACGACGGTCGCCTCGCTGATGTCGGCCTCGAACAGATCCTGCCGCACGAACCTTACGAGGTTGCCGACGCCGGACTTTGCCAGATTATCGTTCGCTTCGTGGATGCGGATAGGGTCGATATCGATGCCGACGCCCCTGGCCCCATATTGTTTCGCAGCCGCAATCGGAATACGGCCGTCGCCCGAGCCCAGATCGTAGACGACGTCGGCCGACGTGACGCGCGCCAGCTTCAGCATCGCATCCACGACGCTGTCGGGTGACGGCACGTACTTCACATCTGGCGGCTTGAGCGGGGCAAACTGCGCGCTTGCAGGCGTGAGGAGACCAGCCGCAACGAATGCGATGACTGCCGGAAGAAATCGGCGGCGCACGTTATCCCTTACCGCTGGTATTGGCGATGACCTTCTTGCGCGCCGCGATCCGCAGAGGCTCCGGAACGTTCCGATCGACCGAAATCGCCTGCACATCGCGGTCCTGGAGTCGCGCGAGAAGGTTCAACGACATGGCGACGGGCGTTTTCGGGTTCCTCGCGAGACCGAGCACGACAGCGTAGCTTTTCATCCACGCGCGGTTGTGGCCGATCGCGCGCAGGATATCCTCCGACACGCTCGCCATGCGCGCGAAGCCGGCGGCCTCGGACTCGGTGACCTTCGGGCTGCTCAGCACGGCCGCCGAGATCATCTTGTTCGGATCGCGGATCAGAATCGCCCGCATTTCCTTCGTGCCTTTCATCGCGGCTTTCAATCGCTCTGTAAAGCCCATCTGCGACAGCCTTTGCACGACCGACTCACGATCGGCTTCCGTCTGGGCTTCTTCACCCTCCACGAATTCTCCAGGCGCGGTGTCGATCAGCGGCTCGTCCACCTGGATCAGCGGAATCTCGGCGGGAAAGACGCCGCGGTCGCCGAAGAACTCGCGGAGCCCGATCGATACGTCCGATCGCGCGAGAAACCCCTTGAGCGTTTCGATGGGGATGCGGTTGAGCGTCGCATCGGCCACCTCCCGGATTTCCGAATCGGGATCCTCGAGCAGCATGACGAGAATCTCCAGCTGCTCTTTCGCTCGAGGCGCAAGCGTGCCCTGCGCAGCGAGCAGCCGCACGTCACGGGCGACTTCTCCGCGCCGGAAGAAGTCGAGAATGGGGGTGGGTTCGCTCACGGCGCTACGACGTAGTCTTTGAAATTCATCAGGTTCAACCGCGTTGTAACGACTTCGCCCGGTCTGCCGAGCGGCCTGGCGTCGGCCCCGTTGAGCGTGATCGCGAGCGCCGACGCGTCGCCGATCTTCAGCAGCAGCTCGACGCGCGCGACAAACTCCATACGCTCGCCAGGTTTCAGCAGGCGCTCGATCTCCTTTCCACCGTCGACTGTCGCTGAGACCCAGCACTCGCCGACGGCGGACAACCCGACCGTCAACCGATCGGATGGACGTGTATCGGCCCTGGTAAGCGCGATTGCAGGCGCCGGAGCGACTGCCCCGACAGCTGGTTCAGGGGCGTCGACGGAACCTGCAATCGGGGCTTGACGCTCCGGAACTGCGGCCGGCAGTGCGGGCGGAGCGAGCGCCACCGGCGATTCGGCGCGCCGCCCCGCGGTGCCGAAATAGAGCATCGCTGCCGCAATCGGCACGCTCAAAGAAATCAGCCTCACGAACGTCCTCGCGGCCTGGCGCTCACTCTCGATCGCCTCATGATCTTCGGACTGGGATGAGACGGGATGGCCCGCAGTGACCGAATCCTGCGGAAACTGCGCGATGAATTCCTGAATCGTCGCTTCGGGGTCGAGGCCGACTTCGATCGCATACGCCCGGACGAACGCGCGGCTGAAAATTCCGCCCGGCAGCCGCGAAATGTCGTTGCGCTCGAGGGCCTCAAGCGCGCTCAAGCCTATCTTCGTGGCCTGTGCGATTTGGCGGAGGGATACGCCTCGGCGCTCTCGCGCTTGCCGCAGACGGCGTCCAAAATCGCCCGGCGGTCGGTCGGCCATCCTTACGCACGACACATGTTAGGAAGGCCGTTCGTGCCTGTCAAACCAGTCGATGAACAATCCGATGGCGGCGACGCCGGCCGCTCCGGTCGCGGCGACCTCGTCAAGCCGTTCCCGCGTGATCCCACCGATGGCCAGGACGGGAACGGCAACGGCCTGTACCACGTCAGCCAGGCCGTCCAGACCGAGCGTCGCGGTCGCAGCTGGTTTCGAAGGCGTCGGGAAAACGGTTCCCGCTACGAGGTAATCCACCGGCCCCGCTCCCTGCGCTTCAGCCACGCCGTGGACCGATCGTCCTACGAGAAACGCAGCTGGCGTTATCGTGCGGACGGCTTCAGCTCGAATGGAGTCGTGTCGAAGGTGTACACCGTCGGCGCCACAGGTAAGGGCCACATCCAGACGATCGTTGACGACCACTCGCGTGCCCGTTCCCCGGCTGACCCGCACGATGTCGCGGACGAGGTCCGCAAGGCGCGCCGCCTCGAGATCGCGCTCGCGCACCTGAATGAGGTCCACACTGGATGCGACCGCCCACTTCACCTGCTCAAGGAGACGACGGCGGGCCGTTTCGAACGCGACGTTTCCGGAGCAGAGACGGTGACGATCCGTGACGAGGCAGAGCACGGCGTCATGATCCCGTGCCGTCGCCGATCGACACGCCCGGGCGTTCGCGTTCGCGGCTGCTCAGCGCCACGGTCAGGTCGGCAAAGCCGGCGACAAGGTTTACGACGCCGAGTCCGCTGACGCCGCCGCGCACGAAGTTGTTCGTTACAATCTCGCGGACGATCGGCCAGGCGATCGCGAAGTAGTTGTGCTCCCAGAACTCGGACCACGGCAGTACGACGAGCAGAAAGCCGACCTCGAGGAAAAATGCGACGAAGGCAAGCCGGCGTATCAGAACTTAACCTCCGGCCTGTACTTTGGTCAGGCGATCGATGCGCGCGGCCAGATCCCGATACCCACCCGCTTCGGCCTGCAATTCGAGGCAGACGGCCAGCGCACGCGCGACTTCGCCTTCCTTCTCCAATACGTCGGCCAGCTCGTAAAGCAGATCGTACCCCTCGTTCGGGGCGGGTGCAGGCGCCTGCGCCCCTTTCTCGAACCACTCGACGGCCTGCCGATTCATGCCGCGATCCCGAAAGATGCGCCCAAGCATCGACGCCGTGATAAACCTGAGCCTCGGCGCCTGCGAGGCCGCCTGCAGCGCCACGACGCACGCGTCGATATCGCCCGCTTCGCGCAGTGCGAGCCCGCGCTTGAAATGCTGCTCGGCCTCTTCCATCGCGGAGCGCCGCGAAGCGTCGTCGCGCATGTGCGCGAACACGCCTTCGAGATCCTTTGGTACGGGCGCCGGCGCCGGGGGCGCTTCGAGCGCTGCCGCCGCTCCGGACGATCCGGGACCATCGGGCCGTCTGGCAGGCCGCTTGATATCGTCGAGGACGATGCTGAGATCGACTTCGACGCTTTCCGTGGATGCGTGAGCGACTGCCGGCGGCGATTCGAGCTCTTCGAGAATGCCTTCCAGATCAATCGAGTGCGCGCTCCTCCCGGTTCGCTTCTGTTCGGTCTTCGGATCAGCCACCGGCCCCCTACCCGCCGCCTGGACGGAATGGGATGCCGGGTCCGCCGCCGCAACAGGCGGTGTGGCCACCGACTCGGGTGGCTGCGGCGCGCCAGCGGGTGTTGGCGGCTCGTCGAGCGACGGAAACTCGTTTGCCTGGAGGAAGAGATCGGTCGTCATGAACGGCGACTGACCGCTCAGCCGCTCGGCAATCAACGCCTCGGGATCTGGTTCGCCCAACAGTTCTAGGGCGCGCCGGAAACGTTCGAGGTTCGAACGATCCCAGGGCTCGCGGGCCACCAGGTCCTCGGCGATGAAACGCGCCTCCGCGGCCTGGCCGCTGGCGATATACGCGTCAGCCAGATGGGCCTGCGCGCTATACATCGTTGCCTCGAGTCCGCCGTCGACGCAGATCTCGACCAGACGCATCAGCGCCGGCACGTGGTTGGGCACGCGCGTGACGAACTCCTGCAGCGCAGCGGCGGCGGCGGCCCAGTCCTGACTGGAAACGGCAGCGTCCGCCGCAAGCTCGACGACGCGAAAGCCCTGCTCGGGCGTCTGCTCGCTGATCGTCCACCCGAGGAGGGCCACGTCCTCGCGGCGATCGGGGTGGCCGTCGAGCAGCCGCTTGACGATCGCGATCCCATCTTCTGGCGTGTCGCCGCGCAGTTTGATCTCCGCCACCATGAATAGCAGCTGCGGATCGTCGCCGGCCGTCTCGACGGTCAGATACTCGGCGGCCGCCTGACTATTTCCGCGCGCGACGTACGCCCGCGCCAGGCGGGCCCGCAACTCGCCGTCCGCGGGTTCGAGGCGTGCCGCCGCGCTGAGCGTTTCGAGCGCGGCGTCCTCGTGGCCGGCCGTTTCGAGAGAGGCGGCGAGGGCCTTCAACTCCGCCGCGGTGGACGCGCACTCGCGGGCGCGCACCAGATCTCCGGTGGCCACATAGATGTCGAGAAGGCGTTGGCGGATTTCCGCATCGTCGGGCGTCAGCGCCGCGGCCTGGCGCAGCGCCTCGATTGCGTCCGAAGGCCGGCCCTTTTCCTGCAGTTCGGCGGCGATTTCCTTCAAGTCGCGCGTCGCGCCCGCGACGTCGCCTATCTCCACACGGGCGGTCGCAGCGGACATCCGGCTGGGGAAATCAGCCGGGTCGAGCGATCCAAGACGTATGCGGGCCTGCGCCGCGCCGCGCTTGTCGCCCCGGCTTTGCCGCCGCTCGATGATCTGCGTCAAATACGAACGCGCATCCGCGAGGAGGCCGAGGCTTCCGGCAATTTCTGCGGCCTGCAGAATGCCGTGCTCGTAATCCGGCTTCAGCTTGAGGATTTTCTTGTAGATCGCGCTCGCCTTCGGGAGGAACCCTTCTTCGTTCAGGCTGTCGGCGATGCGCGTGAACTGCTCGACCGCCTTGTCCAACTTCCCGGCGCGGACGTACAGATCGCCGAGCGTATTGGCGAGGTTCCAATCGCGCGGCTGATCTTCGACGAGACGCAGATACTCCGCGATGGCAGGCTCGATCTTGCCCTGACGGAGCAGCTTCTCGGCGGTTTTAAGGGTGGCGGCGCGGTCGATGGCCACTAGTCAATCGTATCAAACAGCATCGCCGGTCGGAACGATCGGCGATGCGCCTCGGAATAGCCAAAACGCGCAACGGCGTCAAGATGGTCCGCTGTTGCGTACCCTTTATGTCGGTCGAAGCCGTATCGCGGGTCACGGCTGTGCAAATCGAGCATCTGACGATCGCGTGTCACCTTGGCGACAATGGAGGCGGCGGCAATGGCGGAACACCGGCGATCGCCGTGCAGGACGCCGCGCTGGGCCATCGGCAGGTCCGGAATCCGGAACGCGTCGACGAGCACGATGTCGGGAAGCGGGGCCAGCGCAAGCACGGCCCGCTGCATGGCGCGAAGCGACGCCTGATGGATGTTGACGAGATCGATCTCCGTCGGTTCCGCGGCAGCCACGGCCCACGCGACGGCATGCCGCAGAATCCGCTCGTAGATTCGCTCGCGTTCGGCGGCCGGCACCAGCTTCGAGTCGCACACTCCAGGAATGTGTTTCTCGGGGTGAAGCACCACGGCCGCGGCAACGACGGGGCCGGCGAGGCAGCCGCGCCCCACTTCATCGACCCCCGCCACGTTCACGAACCCGACGCGCCGCAATGTGTTCTCGAGCGTGCGCATGGCGGGGACGCGAGCCATAAATGGACAGGAGCGGCTGGATGGGCGGGAGGGGCTGGGAGGGCCGGCCCATCCTGCCCTTCCTGCCTGTCCCGGCCCTTCCGCCTATTGTTTCGCGTTGTCTTTCATGCGCGCGGCCTTGCCCTTCAGATCGCGCAGATAGTAGAGCTTTGCGCGGCGCACTTTTGCCGACCGAACGACCTCGACCCTCTGAATCGTCGGCGAGTGCAGCGGGAAGATCCGCTCGACGCCCTGACCGAACGATACTTTCCGAACCGTAAACGAGGCTCGGGTGCCGCCCCGGTGAAGGCCAATCACGACGCCTTCGAAAATCTGGATGCGCTCCTTGTCCCCTTCGCGCACCTTGACGTGCACCCGGACCGTGTCGCCGGATCTCATGGCCGGCCGCTCGGCCAGCTGTGATTTTTCGACCAGCTCAATCGCGTCCATTATCCCGCCTTCCCTTTCTGCAATGCTGCCCTGCCGTTCTGCAATTCCTGAAGTATCTGCTGCTCTTCATCGTCGAGCGTCGCACCGGCCAGCAGATCCGGCCGGCGGTCGAGCGTTCTCGTGACGGCTTCGCGCTTTCGCCATTTCCGAATATCGGCGTGGTTGCCCGAGAGCAGCACATCCGGCACCGACAGGTCCGCCGCGCCCTGCGGGCCCGGCCAGCTCAACCTCGCCGGACGCGTGTACTGCGGAAAATCGAGCAACCCGCGGCTGAACGAGTCGGCCGCCACCGACTGCTCGTCGCCGACTACCCCGGGGACCAGCCGCGCCACCGCGTCGAGAATGACCATTGCCGGCAGCTCGCCGCCTGTCAGCACATAGTCGCCGATCGAAACTTCCTCGGTCACGCGTTGGCGGATACGCTCGTCCACGCCTTCGTACCGCCCGCACAACACCACGACATGCGCCTGCCTGCTCAATCGCTGCGCCGACTCCTGCGTCAACCGCTCGCCCTGCGGCGAGGTCAACACCACCGTCAGCTGCTGGCCGCGGTCAGCCTCGATGGCATCGAGTGCGCGAAACAACGGGTCGGCCTTCAATACCATCCCCGGCCCGCCGCCAAACGGCACATCGTCCACAACTCGATGGCGATCGGTTGTGAAATCCCGCAGGTCGCGCACCTTCACGTCGAGCACTCCGCGCTCGATCGCCCGGCCGATGACCCCGGCCGCCAGCGGCTGCTCGAACATCGCCGGAAAGATCGTGACGATATCGAACGTCATAACGGGCCCCTCGCTGTGCGTGCTCAGCGCTCCCTACCGCGACGCCCCGACTCCATCTGGCGCGCCGGAGGTCCCTCTCGATTGTCCGGCGCGTTCACGTCCAACAAGCCCTCGGGCGGATCGACCACGATCCGCTTCCCCACCGGATCGATCGTGGTGCAGATTTCCGCGACCAGCGGAATCAATACCTCGCCGCGCGTCGTCGCCACCACGAGACGGCTCCCGTGCAATGTCCCCTCGACCTGCGCCACCGTGCCGACCGGTTCACCGGCGCTCGTCTCGACTCGACAACCGAGCAGGTCGTGCCGATAAAACGTTCCCCCGGGCAGCGGCACGAGGCGGTCGACGGGCACTCGCAACTCGCGGCCGGCCAGCCCCTCGGCGTCGCTCATGGTCTCCACGCCTTTGATCCCGATTACGGGACGATCCCCGTGGAACCGGACGGTCGTCAGCGTCAGCGCCTGCACCGTCCCGTTCCGTTCGATGAACAGCTCGGCGCCGGGCTGAAACCGTTCTCCGGGAAAATCCGTTTCGAGATTCACGATGACCTGGCCGCGAATCCCGTGCGCTCGAGCGATTCGCCCGACCGCCGCCATGTCGTCCCAGTTCACGCCTCAACCCTTACGAGGCGCGTCGCGAATCTCCAGCGTGATTGTCTTGCCGTCGCGCTCGGCGGCCGATGCGGCGAGCGTTCGAAGCGCCGCCGCCGTACGCCCTTGTTTGCCGATCACCTTGCCCAGGTCGTCCGGCGCGACGTACAGCTCGACGAGCGTCGCGCCCTTGTGGGCGGTCTCCACGACGCGCACTTCGTCGGGCCGGTCGGTCAGCGCGCGCGCCAACACTTCGACGACAGCCTTGACGCCGGTGCCGTCGCGCGGCGCGCTCATTTCGCCGACGCCGCCTCGGCAGCGGGTTTCGGATTGAGATGCCGGGCCATCAGCGTCCGAACCGAGTCCGACGGCTGGGCTCCCTTTTTCAACCAGTAGTCCACGCGCTCTCGATTGACGTCCACAAGCGCCGGCTTGGTGCGCGGATTGTAGTGCCCGAGAATCTCGACAAAGCTGCTGTCGCGCGCGGCGCGAGAATCGGTGACGACAACGCGGAAGAACGGACGCTTCTTCGAACCAGCCCGACGCAAACGGATCACGACCATCTGACTTCTCCTGATTGACGCGCGAGGCTCGTTCCCGTGCGTCTGTTACGCTGCGCGCTTCGAGCGCCGCAGGCTCACCTGCGGCTGCGCAGCATCTGCATCGCCTGGCGGCGCCCCTTCTTGCCGGCGCCACCGAGCCCGGTCATCCCGCCGAGCGACTTCAACATCTTCTGCATCTGCACGAACTGTTTCAACAGGCGATTGACTTCCTCGACCGACGTCCCGCTGCCCCTGGCGATCCGCTTCCTGCGGCTGCCGTTGATGATGTGCTGCTTGCGCCGCTCGTCCGGCGTCATCGAATTGATGATCGCTTCGACACGGGCAATCTGCCCTTCGTCGGGCTTGTTCTCCGCCAGAGCCTTGATGTTGCCCATCCCCGGCAGCATTCCGATGATCTGCTCGAGCGGACCCATCTTCTTGATGGTCTTGAGCTGATCGCGGAAATCCTCGAGCGTGAACTCGTTCGAGCGAAGTTTCTCCTCGAGGCGCTCGGCATCGTCACGATCGATTGCCGCTTCGGCCTTCTCGATGAGCGACAGCACATCGCCCATGCCGAGCACGCGCGAGACGACGCGATCGGGATGAAAAAGCTCGAGATCCTCGAGACGCTCGCCGCTCCCTACGAACGCAATCGGCACGCCGACCACCGAAACGACCGACAACGCTGCGCCGCCGCGCGCGTCGCCGTCCATCTTCGTCAGCACCACGCCCGTTACGCCAACCCGGGCATTGAACTCGCCCGCGCTCTTGATGGCATCCTGTCCGGTCATCGCGTCGGCGATGAACAGGCGATCCGAGGGCTCGGTCGCTTCCTGAATCGCGGCCAGTTCGGCCATCAGCTCGTCGTCGATGTGCAGGCGTCCCGCGGTGTCCACGATCACCGCATCGAAACCCAGATTCCGGGCCTCGGCGACGGCGCCCTTCGCGCGGCCCACCGGATCCATCTGGCCGGCCGGGTCGTGCACGCGCAGACCGGCCTTCTGGCCGACAACGTTCAACTGCTCGATCGCCGCAGGCCGCTTGACGTCTGTCGAGACCAGCAGCGGATGGCGCCCCTGCTTCGCCAGCCACTTTCCGAGCTTGCCCGCCGTCGTCGTCTTGCCGGCGCCCTGCAACCCGAGCAGCAGAATGACGCGCGGCCGCTTTGTCGTCGCCTGCAGGCCCCCTTCGGCATCGCCAAAGAGCGCCACCATCTCGTCACGAACGATCTTGACGACCTGCTGCGACGGCGACAGGCTCCGCAGCACGTCCTGTCCCATCGCGCGGTCGCGTACGCGATCGATGAAGGCCTTGACGACCTTGAAATTGACGTCCGCCTCGAGCAGCGCAAGGCGGATCTCGCGGAGCGCGGCCTCGACCGCGTCTTCCGTCAGCCGGCCCTGACCGCGAAGAGTCTTGAAAACGTCCTGTAGACGTGTGCTGAGGGAGTCAAACATCGGCCGCTAACCTGCTCTAGCGCAAACGCTTATCGTAGCGGACGAGCCGACAGGGTGTCAAACCCGCGTTGCAGACAGTCGCGCCAATTCCAAAACCGCCGGGTGTATGCTGACCGCGATCAACAGCAGTCCGATCGTGCGCCACATCTTCGTGATCGCAATGTTGACCTGGCTGACGCCCCGGGTGGCGTCCGCGCAGACCGCCGCGCCTGCTGGCGGTGCGATCGCCGTCGGAAATTCGCCCGC
>JADMIO011426289.1_pt1 | contig 13020 bp, 8 predicted proteins | sample 8958161 | NCBI WGS metagenome assembly JADMIO01 (sample SAMN16585339, study PRJNA669376) | soil metagenome | isolation source: Crop rotation soil | place: USA: Cullars Rotation, Alabama | collected 2011 | reverse complement strand
TCCGAACGCCGGTGACCTCATCCAGCGTTTCTCATCGACCAAGGTGGCCGCAAAGTCGCCCCAATCGCAGTTTCCCTAGAAAGCGCATTTACCCTGCCATCCGTATGATCGGAAGAGCTTGCCGGGCTTGCCTTGCTTGACGAAATGTTCCACAGATGGATGCCGCGCATGAAAATGGGGCGGTCGGAGCCACCCCATTCACATTTCTTGCAATCCAAATACCGGCCTACAACTCGAAGTTGGTCACCGTCCAGTTGATCGGGATGACGACGCTCGTGTTGAAGTCGTCGCCGGTGCCCAAGCCACCGTCGATGTATCCCGAGAAGAAGTTGACCGAGTTGATGTTGACCGTGTCGTTGCCTGCGCCAGCGTAGATGCGCAGATTGGCAATCGGCGCGTTCGCGGTCGGGTTGACACTCACCATGTCTTTGCCAGCGCCAGTTTGAAATTGCACCTGGCTACCGAATACCGACGCGCCAAAGTTGATCGTATTCGCGCCATTACCAAAAGTTACCCAAAGATTGCTGTCTACCGTCCCCGCAAACGGGATATTCACAAGTGCCTTCAAGTCGCCGAGAGAGTTGTTGCCGTTGCCTCCACTGATGGTGAAGCTTCCAAGAACGAATGCCGCTGAGTCGAAGAACACCATGTTGTTGCCTTCACCAAGTCGAACTGTGACGTTACCCAAGACTTGAGCGGCTGTTTTGTCTGTAGTGTCGTTGAGCATACTAAACGTATCGACACCCACGCCAAGGGTCACATTAACATCACCGCCGATTATTGGAGCTGCCTGGCCAGCGATGCTAGTGCCAAGACCAACGAGGCTGCCGCCGTTCGACAAAACTGCTGTCAATCCACCAACCGTTGACCCATCGCCAATCGAGAGATTTGAGCTTTTTGTGGAACCTGCGGAACTGACTGCCGTCAGGCTGCCTTGAACAGTTGCATAGGTGCTGACGCCAAACGCTACGCCAGGAGTTGGCGTCGAGATAACAATACTGCCATCAACCTTTGCCAGTGCATTACCCGGCACATACAAGCCGATCAGCGACTTATCAACATTCGTGAGGTAGATGTTGCTCGATACAATTGCCCCCGGCACCAATTCGAATTGGTCCTGACCGGCACTATTCTTGGTGGTAACGAAGACATTACCGCTGACTTGTACCGGCAAGTCGGTGCCTGCCAACGCCGCAGGTCTGCCAACTGAAATTGCTTCTGAACCATTGCCGTTCCGAATGGTCACGTTGCCAATCACGTTCCCCAAGCCGCCCGTCAAACCGTTGCTGTCGAATATCGATACCTCACGGGTACCGGAAGCGGTGCTGCCCAAGCCCAAATCAATTGTGACGTAACCTGAGTAGGTCAAACTTCCAACGTCTACCAACACCGCCTGATTGAATCGTTGCAGCGTCATATTCAGGCCGGTGGGAGCAACATACGGCCCGTAGCTGGTAGCGCCGTCGTTGACCTGCAGTTGATTCGCGGCAGTCTGGGTGACCGTCAGCGTCGCATTAATCGGAAAGCCAGTGACGTTTAATACGCCGGCTGGCGTCTTGCTCACGGTAATCGCGGGTACGATCCGGTCGTCCAGGGCTTCAAGGGAGAGTCGATAAGTACGAAAGGGCTTCATGGTGTGGTACTCGTTAGTAGTTTCGGCATCGCCGATGGACGGCTAAGCGATGCGGAGCGCGTAGTTTCAGCGAGGGACGAGTCAATCGTTGGCAAAACTATTGCCGTCGCGTTGCTTTCGAGCAAACGACTGTTGGTAAAGGCTCGGAAAACGCACAAGCGCGGCCATCCTTGAAACATAAAGTCGTCGCGGGACTCGCAAGTCGCAACCCGAGCACATGTTGCAAATGCTGAATTGGCGAATCTGCCGAACCGGGGAATCATGGCAATGGCTCGGAATTGTTGAAGTATCTGGAATCAATCTGAGATAAGTCCCTTATTCTCCTCGACATTCTACAATTCGTCTAGCCTTGCGAAAAAGAGGGGCCGCCCGCCGGGCGGCCCCTCAAAATCAACTCTAACAGCAAAAGGCACAATCAAATCGCCAACGCCTTGCGGCGACGCCAGGCGGAGCCAATGAATCCCAATCCGCCAAGTCCCATCAAAACAGCAGATGGCGGCACCGGAGTGGGGGTAGTGCCGGGAGTCGAAGAACCAAAAGTGACGTCATCGAATGCGATGAAATTCGCGTCTCCGCCGAACGACACCGATTTGGCAGTGCCGAGAAATCCCACACCTACGGGAACCCATACTTCGTATGGATTGGGAGTCGATGGCAAGATGAGGCTTGCCAAGATACTACCTGTTCCGTTTAGGCCATCCCAGACCGTAACCGAGCCGGAATGACCGGTCTGAAGCGCATAGAAGAACGAAAAACCGGTGGTAAAACCCGCGGCTACGTCCATTATGGCGGCGTTTGTGTCGAGAAAGAACAGAGCGGTCACCGGTGATGCCATAGGTGCGGAGGTGAAATTTCCACTTCCGCCGGCTTGAAAGGAAACTATGCCTAACGCGCCAGGCTGAAATGCGACCCCATAGTTGGGGCCACCTCCACCGTTGTAATAATTGCCAACTTCGTTTAGATCTCCCACTCCTTCGAAAGTGAGAACGACAGTCGCGGCGTTCGCCGAGCCGGCGTATGCCAAGCCGACCGCCATTGCCATTAAGGCAAATGAAAATCTTCGCATTGCAGTTTTCTCCTAGTTCTTGCCGTTCGTGAAAGTCCGATCGATCAGGAAATCACGAACACAATCGAACCTGTTGTTTTTGGCACCGCAGGTTTTACCCAGCCATTATTTGCTGGCGAGTTTGTTGACTACAATTGGGCGTGCTGAAGCAAAGTCAGCCGCTCGTTCGAGCAGATGCAAAAGAGATTTGTAGTTGAGGAGACCCCTAGGTCGGCACCGCAGAGTGGTGACATACTAAATTCTAAGAACAGCGAAGTCAAGGAAAAAAGGCAGCAATTTCCAATGTTTTGATCCCTTTGCAAGGCCAGTGCGGACCTATGTTAACGAGGGTTTACAAATTGGGTGAGGTTTGAGGTCATGTTGCTCTAGTTCATGTTCAGTTCTGCTGCCAGTTTTTGAAATTCTTCCCGCTCTGCGATGACAAGATCGTTGGCTTGGAGGCCGAGTTTCTTGGCCTTAGCCATGGCTTCGATCGCCGCGGCGCGATTCTTATTTGCTAGCTGCACCTGGGCCAGGCGGAAGTTCAGCGTCTTGGAAGGCATGGGCACCTGGACGATGGCTTGTTGAACGTCGCGCAGGGCCGGCGCGGCCTGACCGGCTCGCAGGTAGATCAGGGCACGGCTATCGAGTAGCTCGGCATCGGGACCGGCCAACTCAAGGGCCTGGTTGATCAGCGTGAGAGCTTCGGCGCTATCGGTTTTTCCATGAGACAGGAGAATGGCCAGGTTGTTCAATGCAACTACATTGCGCGGGTCTTGCTGCAGCACCTGGCGATAACGTGCGATGGCGTCGGAGGGCCGATTGGCGGCTTCATACATCATCCCCAGCATCGTCGGCAGCATTGACGACTGCGGGACTTTGGTCATTGCCGCATTGATCCATTGTTCGACTTGTTGCTGTTGAGCGGCATCGCCATCGCCCAGACGAAGGGCCGCCACGCAGGCCGCGGCGACATTCTCCGGCGGGCATGTCGCCCAGGCACGCTCGCAGAGTGAAAGAGCTTCCGGCAAGCGCTGATGGCGAGCCAGGAATCCGGCCAGCGCCAATGGCGCTTGGGGGCGTGACGCTGATGAGGCAGCCACGAATTGGCGAAATAGCATTTCAGCGTCGTTGACAGCGCCGAATTCTTCGAGCAAGGCAGCTGCTACTTCAATGCGTGCGTCTTTGGTGCGGGCATAGACGCGGATTGGTTCGGCCGCCTCGGCGTCGGACCGCCCTTGTGCCTTCAGAACACGGGCTTTGAGTTCGGTGGTTTCAAATGCAGTCGGCTTCAGTTCAGCAAGCTTCTCGACCCAGCGACTGGCCTCGTCCGCGCCGTCGTGTCGAAGCAGGCCACGAATGTAGCGGGCGATGTATGTCGGGTTCTTGTCGAACTCATTGACGAGGGCCAGCATGTGCACGCGTGCTTTGTTCCAGTTACCGTCGGCTTCATAGAGCTGCGCCATGACGAAACGGGCATCGGCTGGCAGAGCGGCTTTCTGGGAAGTCAGGCTTTCGAACAATTTGATGGCATCGCGGCGGTTGGCCGGCTGAGCGGCCAGGATGATCGCCTTGGCGAGTTGATCGCTCGGAGCGCCCGCGCCATTGGCATCGATCAGCGTGAGGGCCTCTCGATACTGTTGAAAATTGCCAGATGCGGCCATGCTCAGCGATAGCGTACGGCGTGCCCACGCAACTGTGTCCTCTGGTGCGCGACTGGCCGGGTCGATGAGCTTGCGAAGCAACGGAATCGCCGCACCGGACTGGCCGGTGCGCAACATGAAGGCCGCCGCGCTTCGAACCACTGCAATATCGTTAGGTCGCGCGGCCAGCGCGGCTTTGTATTGTTCATCGGCTTCCTTGGTGCGACCCAATACTTCCAGACACGGCGCTAACACGGCAGCCAACTGATCCTTGGCTAGAATTTGGCGCGCGGATTCCAATTCAGCATCCGCTTTCTTGGGATCACTCTTGGCCAACAGTGAGACCAGCATGACCCAACCCTCGGGCGAGTTGGGTTCCAACCGCAAAGCATGGCGCAGTGATTGTTCCGCCTCGGCAGGCTGATCAGCAATGACTGCCATCTGCCCAAGCCAAAGGTAATCGCGATGGTAGCGCGAGTCCGCCTTCACCGTTTGTCGAGCCAAGTCCAGCGCTCGTTGCCGGCTTTCTTTCGGGTCGCTACCGTCTGCCACCGGGCTATCCGCCAAGACCTGGGCAACGAGTCTACCGAGGTTGGTTTCCGTAAGCGATTGCTTCGACAATTTGGAGACCAAGGTGTTTGCTTCCGCATATCGGCGCTGCTGATACAGCAACTGCAACGTTCGCCGCGTCACCCCTAACCGTCCATCGCCGTGCTCGATGGCTTCGAGGTATTTTTCGACCGCTTTGTCGGGTTGACGGCCAATGTCGAATGCCTGGGCCTGCAGCGTCAGCACGCGCGACCACGTGGGAGATAATTCGGCGGCCTTGGCGAGTGGTGCGGCTGCGGCGGCCAGGGCGGCATTATCGCCGCGAGCCGCACGGGCGATGTGCCGAGCTGCCTCGCCATACGCGGATAAAGGTCCATTCGGCCCTTCAATACGCCGGATTTCGCTCAGGTGTTTTTCCGCGTCGGTGTTCGAATTGGTCTGCAGAGCCATTTCAAAAAGCTCATAGCGAGCGGCTAAGTTGTCGCGGGAGCGGTCAGTAATCTGCAACAGGAGTCGTTGCGCGGACTCGAGATCGCCGCGAAGTTTGTAAATCTCTGCTAAAGCGGCCAACAGACGAAGACGGTCTGCATCCGCCAATCGCTCGATGTTGGCCTCGAGTTTGTTCAATTCTGCGGCCGCGAATTTGGAATTGGCGCGAAGCCAATGGCGGGCGCGAGCCAGGTCCCATTCTACTCGAGGTCCGACGCATTTTTCTGCTTCGACAAGGATGCCAAGGTCCGCATCCGGGTTGCCCGATCGTTGGGCGAGGGTGGTTAGGGCGAGCCAAATGCCGACCTGCGTCGGGTCGCGATCGCGCTCCGCTTCCAGTAACCTCTGGGCGTCTTCCGATTTGCCTTTGGCAAGTAAGACTTCCGCCTGCAACATCACGGGTGCGGGTTTGTCGGAATTGGGGCTCGGCTGGAGCAGTCGGTCGATTTCGTCATAGGTGCGGTCTTTGGCGGGAAGCCGCTGTGTGCGAATCAGCAATGCGCGTGCTAATTCCGTTCGCACATCAGTGCCCTGGTTCAACAGGGCGCGATATTCCTCAACGGCCTGATCCAACTGACCTGTCGCCCCGAGGGCCGCGGCCAAGCCGCGCCGAGCAGGAATCCAGGATCGGTCAATCTCCGACGCCCGCCGACAGGCGATCAGTTCCTGATCGGCGAAACCTAATCGTCCATAGCACTCCGCCAGCCAGACATAGAGATATTTCGCCAAGACTGGCGCTACACCAGCGCTGCGGGCCTTCTCTAGTTCAATGCGGGCGTCGCCCCATGCGGCGTTTTTCATGGCGAGACGACCGCTCAGCATTAGAGCGGGAGCGATCGACTTTCCCGCCCGCAACTTGGCGATCAGCACCTTGGCCTCTTCGAACTGGCCAAGCTCAATCATCGTCTCGGCTGTCGTGAAAATCTCATCGGGCATTTCTGGCGTCGTTTGAGCCGCCGTCGCCATCAGGCCTTTGGCTTCCTCGCGGCGTCCATCCTTCAAATCCACCTGAGCCAAAAAGCGGGCCATGCGAGAGTCTTTGGGGTAGAGACTTATGCCGCGTTCCAAATGCTGTCGTGTCTGCGCGAATTGGCCGCGTACCTGTGCCAACTCGGCTGCCAGTAACAACAAGTCAGCGGACGGCTTTGAGCTATCTGTCATAGCGGTCTGAATGAACTGGTCCGCCTTGTCCAAACGTGATTGCTGCTCAGTCTTGTCGGACACGCCATCATTGGCGGTTTGCATGAAATAACGGGCAACCGCCTCGTGTGCTTCAGCCGGCGGCTGACCCCGCCGAGCGAGATTCTCCATCACCATGTCGGCGCTTGATCGCTGTTCAAGCCGCTTGCTGCGCAGCCAGCCGACCACTTCCACCGCGAGAGGAACTCGCTGAGGAGCGAAATTGGCGGCATTCACCAAGTGTTCAGTCGCCTTATCGAGATTACCAAGACCCAACTCGCACTTGCCGCGCATCAACGCCAACTCAGCATCGTTGGGTGAAAACCGTTGTAGCGTCTCCAAATATCCTTTGGTTTCGCTGAAGCGGCCGAATCGCAGCCCAACCTCGGCGGCTGCCCGGCGTATGTCGTTGCGATCATTGTCCTTGCGTAAGACTTTTTCCAAGACAAAAAAGGCGCGAAGCTCCTGGCCACGGGTCTTAGCGGATTGCTTCAGAGCAAGCGCATACCGTGCTTGGGTATCAATGTCATCCGGGACAAATCCCAGGTACTGCTCCAGGCACTTGGCCGCGTCTGCCGGCTGGCCGTCGCGCTCTGCTTGGGCGGCCTGTTCGATGACGTCGCGACCGAAGCGCTTGACTTGATAGCCGTGGGCGAAATGGACCGCCACGCCGGACGTAGTCGCTATCGCGGCAAGAATGGCAACAGCTTTGAGATTGACGGTGCGATTCATGAGATACGGGTTGTTCAGGGTTTTGACTGAGGAGGGTTTGTAAACAGATGCTCTCTTAATTGCGGGAGAAAAATGCGGATGAAGCCCTGCGCGGGGTCATCGGCAAGCATCTCGTCGGAGCGAATCATCGGGCGAATGACATACAGCTTGTACAACGCCGGGGCTTGAGCGAAGGCGAACCGGGGACTAGCGGGCGCGGACCAGTCGCCGTTAGCTGTCCATCCCCAAAAAACCCGAAAGTACTCGGCGACGGTCTCCTCGCCGCGGCGGAATTTGCCAACCATGAATTGCGCCGGGCGATCCTCGGTCAGGGCTTGGGCTTTGGGATTCTCGACAAGCACTTGGCCGGAACCGACGAAACAGATATCCGGCGTGTGAACCGAGACGGGGCCGGGTCGGCCGCAAACCAGTAGGACGGTTAACGTCGCCCCATTGGAGCGGTTCGTGTAATGGCGCAATAACGAACCGTTAAGCTCGGCTTTGACCAACTGCCGCGGATCGAGTTGCTCGTCCTGACTCTCCCACTCGCCGACCGTGGTGGGTACGCCGGCCAGCCGGTTCGCCGCGTCTTCCGACGCCCCCGAATGATGCCAACGTTCGGTCCAAACACCCTCGGCTACTCCAAACGATAGAAGTAGAGCGGCAGCAACGAGGGATGGTAGTAAATTGCGCATTGGAACTCGCTGTTCAGCGACGACGTTGGTAATTGTTCATGATTTCGCAACCACCGGAGTAACTGCAGCGGACCGCGTCGGCTTGATATCGCGTAGCGCCAATCGTGACGGACCGCGTTTTGGCTGTGCAGCGGGAGGAAAGACCCATGACATCAATTTCAGTTCTCCCCAAAGCATCGCGAGAGCAAGAGGCATCATCAACCAACCTGCGAGATCATGAAAAACAAGGTCGGCCAATCTTGGACCGGCAACCTTATGCAACATACCGGTTACCGTGATTCGGATCACGTTGGCGATGATCGCTACTGGCAGAGCGCTAATCATGATGACGGCTTTTTCCGGCCAAGGGCGTTTGACGACCAGGCAGACCGCTGTTGCCAGCGCGAAAAAGATCAGCAACATACTCAAGCCGCTGCATGCCTCCACCACACCAATACGTGTCTCGCCCAGGCGAATGACATTGCCTTCCGAAAAGGACATGAACCCGAGCGTTTGCAATACATAAGTGCTCGAAACCGTAGCAACGCGCTGCAGTGGTTGCGCTAGCGCGACTTCCACTCGGTAGGGCAGCGGAATCATGAAAAGTAAAAACGCCAGCGCGGGCCACGACCAACGGAGAGCTTGCCATCCTCCAACGAGGACACACACGCCGGCCAGTGTCGGCACGGTCGCGGCAGCTGAAAGCCAATCAAAAAATGTATAGGTGCCGGCGAATCGCAGCGCCAAACCACCGGCCAGGATCAAAACACCCCACCAGGACGGGTTGACCTTCCCATGCGCCAATAATCCGCGGCGCGCCCACAAAAGGTAACCCGAGAACAGCGGCACCATGTAGCCGTGGGAGTACTCCGCGTCCTTGATCCATCGCTCCGCCATTTGAGCAAGACTGGGCCAACAGACCCAAATAACGCAGGCGCCAATCGCGAGCGCGGCCCAAACTTCGCGAGGGAAATGGCGAGTGTTTTCCAAGCTTCGCGTTGTGGAATCGGGTTTCACAAGCGTGTTTTCCGTTTTATCCAGAAGGCCAAGGTACGACTGCACGGCTGACCATGAGGCCAACGATTCGCGCTTCCTACCGATAATTCGAATCCGGGAACTTGCCTTAAAGCAAACGATGTGCCGGTTTCAATTCATTGCCGCGATAGAAATGAAGCTCAATTTGTTGTGCCAAAACACAAGATACTGCATTGAATTCGTGGTATTTGTCGGAAACCTGATAACCCAGAATGCCTCAGTGTTAACTTTAGCTTACAGGTCGTCAATAGCCAGAGTTGACGTCGCCGTCCCAAAAAAGGCTTCACTCTCCATCCCACTTTGACACTTGATGAAAAATCTACAATCGGCGTTTGGCAACGATCAGTGTTCCAGCTCAACCCGTGAATTATGCATAGACAGCAGCATTCCCAATAACCGATGAACCTTACCATGGTCCGTCCATGTCGCGGCAATCGTTGCGCATGAATGGGCTGTACGGCCATCGCGAATTTCGCGATCCCGCCGGACCAGGTTAAGTGGGAGTAGCCATGGGCAAGCGATTTTTCGCGGCCATTCTTGCGGCCTTTGCCGTTTGCGGCGTCGTTCTTGGAGAGCCTCCCTCCCCGCCCACGCTGCCTGAGCCGCCAACCTCGGTACTCCCGCAACAACCAGCCATCGTTGGCGAACGCGAAGGACCTGTATCCAATGTCTTCACGAATGATGACCAATGCGGTTTTAGGGAAATAACAGTCGGCTTAGATTATGTTCTCAGTTTCTTGCCGAAAAGCCACGAGCAGTCAATCATTGCCGTCAACCCCGTGCTCGGCAATATTTCGGGGACCACACTGGTATCAGGCAGTGATCAGAGCTTGGATCGCCATGTTTGGAGTGGTGGCCGACTGACAATCGGTTACTGGTTCTCGGAACCTAATCCTTTCAATGGACTCATGCCGATTCGAACATTCGGCGTTGAATCGCGCTTTTTCTCGCTGGGACAGCGGTCCATTACCGCGGTCAATGGAACGTCCCCATTCATACTCCGTCCTTTTTTTGACATTAACAATCGGGCGGATTCGGCATTGGTGGTGGCCGCGCCCGGACTGGCGAGCGGCTCTGTCGTTGCCAACGCGAAAATGAATATGTGGGGCGGCGAAGCTAATGTCTGGAAATGCTTGTATGACAACGGCACGCCAACCACGTTTGGCGTCTGGTTCGTCGCTGGTTACAGGTACCTCGAGTTGGACCCCGAGGTTGAAATCAGCCAAGTTTCCGTTTATGGCAGAAATCTATCGGCCTTCCCTGCATTTGCCTCTTTTGCCGGCAACCGCATCCAAGGGACCGAATCGTTTGCGGCACGTAATCAGTTCAACGGCGGGCAGTTCGGTATCAGCCTCAAGGCATTCGGCGCCGGTTGCATCTTCGATACGACGTTTAAGATGGGCTTGGGAAACAATCACGAGGAACTTAACATCCAGGGCACGGAGGTCCGCACCTTCGCCAGTGGGACCAAGAGGACCTCTGACGGAGTGTTACTGGCGCTGCCATCGAACATCGGCCGTTTCAGCCGGAATAAATTCAGTCAGGTGCCGGAACTTGACGTCGGCGTTGCCATCCCAGTTCTGAACTGGATGACCATTCGTACAGATTTCTCCGCCTTGTATTGGAGTCGAATAGTGCGGGCCGGCGAACAGATCAACCGCGCCATTGACATCACACAAATTCCAAACTTCCCCGGGGCTGCCGCGGCATCCCCGACGGGCCTGCGTCTTCCGACGGTGCCATTTGAGCAGTCCGACCTTTGGGTGCTCGGCATCAGTCTCGGATTGGAACTGCGGTGGTAATATCAGCAGAGACGCCCCGCTAGGGTTACAGGTGGCCGGCCCTAGTTCTTGATGAGTTCCTGCGTTGGTTTGACTTGCAGCAACAACGGCTGAGATCCGCGCTCTGTACTTCGGCTTCCACCCAGGTATAGGTTTCCAACTGAGTCGCGAGTCTCAGAGCCATAAAGTAGAACATTGGCCAAGGGGTTGCCATCGGCGTCGGGCAGCGGCAGCCGCAACTGGAACGAAAGTTTTATCCGCAGGTCGTGGCATAACCACTCGAATTTTGATTCGGCGGTACGCGTCAACCGGCCAATGCTGACCAAGGCCCCGGTGCCGGAATAAGCGAACAGCGAAGGTGAATATGACTCACCCTTCGGATGGATCCACCCCAGATCGATCAAGGTGGATGGTCCGTATTTGTCAGGAACAATCCGGCAAAGTCGTCCGAGATGGGTGACAAAAGCGATCGACCGATCAGGCAAGTGTTGAAAACCAACAATACCGTGGTTATTTGCCGGGTCGTTGTTCAAGTACTTGGGCAACGGGTGTGCAATCACTTCTCGCAAGGCGGTGTCAAATTCGACCAGGGCGCAGTTTATTCCGCCGTCCGCTCCTGATTTGATCCGAGGCACATAAACATGACCATGAACGTCAGAAAACAAATTGCGGGAAATATGTCCGCCCACGGAACCCACAGTAATAGCATTCATTTGGCCAGTGCCACAGTTGTACTGTACAAGGCGGTGGTCAGGGAAGCCGAGTGAATAAAGCAAGTCTCCGATAGACGTCAAGGCAATCATTCCGTCGGGCAAACTCAGCAAGTGTTCCCATGTTCTCGCGGATCCACTTAATCTCCATAGGTGAGAGCCCCAAACGGGCTGCCTCGGGCCGCCTTCGTCGGCGGTCTCGTCCATCGACATAAAGTAGAGATTACCATCGGCAGGTTGAACGATCTCGGAATGAATCTTGGGCTGAACTTCACGACCGCGCAACTTGCCGGCATTGGCCAACGCCGTAAGAACGTCACCGCGATCGATGGCATGGTCTGCCGCAGGATCGTATTCAAATACGCGGGCCGAATCCAGGGCGGTGCCACGAATCGAAACGCCCATCCAAATATGGCCACCACTATCACGGCCGGTGGCGCCCCAGATCGCTCCATTGCCCTGGATGGGTGGCAGTCGGATCAGGCGCGTTTCCGGCGACAAGAGGACATCTGGCGGTTCAGGCGTAAATGTGGCATTGGTAAGTGCGCTAACTGGCGCGTCAGGAATCTCAATTCTCGCGGGGCCACGCGAGTTCGACCACCACCATCCGAATGTAATTGCGGCTACCGCGGCCGCCAACAATACCCATGGCCAGGGCCGGCGGGGGTGCGGCTCACTGGACCTCGTGATGGGCTGATCCCAATCGTCAGGCTGCCAGACAGGCATTACGCTAATCTATGCGGTGATACAGAATTGCGATTTGATGACAGCTAGGCTCTCGTCGTTTTTTGCCGTAGCCTCCGTGAAAACGTTTCCCGGATATCAGGCGGTGGTCGAAACGCAATCCACCTATCGGCGCCGGGGAGGCGCCACAGCGCCCTGTCCAGACTGTGGTTGACCGCCGCCGGTCGTCCGCCCGCGATTGCCGTAGTAATGCGACAAGTTCATGAATGAGGTCGCATGACCTGTGCCAGGAAAGGGCGCCTCGACTGAGTTGAGATTGTTAGCCGGCTGATTCAAGTTATTGTACTGCTGCTGGAGGTTGTTCACCGAGTTCCGAAACTCCAATTCGGGCCGCACCAGTCCGTAGTAATTATTGGCGACATTGCCAGGTCGGGTCAAATTCAAATACGGGCTGTAGGACGGTTGCCGCAGCGGAGGCGGGGCTTGCGCGTTCGCGTGCTCCTGCAAGACCAGAAGGGCCACGGCGGCCAGGAAAATGATCCGATTGATGTATCGCATAAGGTCCACCTTATAAGTCACGGCCATCTAAGCGGGCAAACTAGAAGTCCGTTTCCATCCCTACACCGTAAAGGATAGGGGCCAAGCGGTTTTTCTCCATTGCATCCACGGTCACTGATGAGAGATCATCAGAACCCATTGTTGTTATTGTTGTTCTGGTTGTTGCTAAAGCTCCTCACAGTACTTGACCCCAACAGTGAAATACCGAAGATCCGCTCGACTGGTGCGATAACGCGTCCGAGGTAGGTATCGACGGCAATGATCGGTTGCGCCATCACGTAGATACGATCGCCCGGCATCACTTGATAGTTTGTAGCGGTCAATCCACT
>JADMIO011280121.1_pt1 | contig 13020 bp, 10 predicted proteins | sample 8958161 | NCBI WGS metagenome assembly JADMIO01 (sample SAMN16585339, study PRJNA669376) | soil metagenome | isolation source: Crop rotation soil | place: USA: Cullars Rotation, Alabama | collected 2011 | reverse complement strand
CGCAATCCGCCGCTCGATCTCGGCGACGTCGCCACGGGCCGCGGCGGCATGCAAGCCGCTGCTCGCAGCTATTTCCGCCGCCGTCGGGGCGACCTGCGCCGCGGCGGGCAGGGCGGTGGCGAGCGCGAGAAGCAGCAGGGCCAGGACATGCATCGGCAGGCACCTCCAGTCGGCATGATGCGGGATCAGATAGTTTTCGCAGAAAACGGCGCGCAAGTCGAAACCGCAGCCGAGATCGCGTCGACGTCGAATTGATCGGCGAGCGCGATGCAGACAAGCCGGCCCGCGCCGCTAGCCGTCGATGGCGCCGGCTCGACGGATGACCGCAGGCCCATCACATGGATGGCGGTCAGGTTGCCCGCCCGGTCGCGCACGAGACCTTTCGCCCGCAGCAGGCGCAGATGCGGCCCGGCGAGCGCACGCGCCAGCGCCTCGGGATCGCCGTTGCCGGTGATTTCAAAGCCGACGGTCGCAAGCCGTGCCGTGTCATGGCCGGATGCAAAGAAGCGCCGGGCCGGCCGCTCATCCTGCCGCATCAGGATCACCTCGGGCGGAACACCGGCTTTTTCAGCAGGCAGCACGCGCGCGCTCGGCGCCGCCTCGTTCAGCCAGTCACAGGTCGCCGCAAGCTGCTCCTGCGACACCAGATCGATCTTGTTGAGCACGATGATGTCGCTCGCGGCAAGCTGCGCCAGCACGGTGTCGCTCATGTAGCGGTCGGACGCGCGTTCCCTGACGCTCTCGGCGTCGGCAAGCCCGACGATGCCGTTGAGATCGAGGTCGGGGATCAGCCGCAGCGACTGCGCGATCGATGCGGGCAGAGCAACGCCGCTGGTCTCGATCAGCAGGTGATCGATCGGCCGGCCGCCGGCGCGCAGCTCTATGATGGCGGCAATCAGGTCGCTGCCGAAGCTGCAGCAGACGCAGCCGCCGGAGATGCTGATGAGGTTGCCGTCGCGGGCCTCGATCAGGTCGGCATCGATGGCCAGCTCGCCGAAATCGTTGACCAGTACGGCAAGCCTGCGGCCATCGGCGCCGCGCAACAGCGCATTGACCAGTGTCGTCTTGCCGGCGCCGAGATAGCCGCCGATCAGCGTGACCGGCAGGCGCGCGGTCATAGCGCGGCGGCGGCGAAGAGACGGCCGCCCTGCACCGTGCCCCAGATCCGCACGTCCTTCAGGCGCTCGCCGCCGATCTCGCTCGGGTCATCCTCAAGCACGGCAAAATCGGCGCGCTTGCCGGCTTCGATCGAGCCGATCTCGCTGTCGAGGCCGAGCGTGTAGGCGGCCCCGACCGTGATGGTTCGCAGCGCGTCGCTGACCGAAATCCGCTCCTCCGTTCCGAGCACGCGGCCGCTCGCGGTCCTGCGGTTGACCGCGCACCAGGCGGTGAACAGCGGGCCGAGCGGCGTCACAGGTGCATCCGAATGGATCGCCATCGGCACGCCGCTCGCCAGCGCAGTGGCGCAGGCATTCATCCGCTCGGCGCGTTCGGGGCCGACGGTGAGGGCATAGTGCTGGTCGCCCCAGTAGAAATGATGGTTGGGAAACAGGTTGACGCACATGCCGAGCGTGCGCATCCGGCGGAACTGCGCTGCGTTGGCGAGCTGGGCGTGCTGCAGCGTGAAGCGATGGTTGGGCGAGGGATGCTTGCGCAGGGCCAGCTCCATCATGTCGAGCACGAGCTCGGTCGCCTCGTCGCCGTTGGTGTGGCAATGCACCTGCACGCCGGCGGCGAGCGATCTCTCGAGAATCTCGCGCAGCTGCTCCGGCGCCACGTACCACAGCCCGTTCGGCGCGCCGTTGTAATAGCCGGGCACGCGCAGCCGCGCCGAAAATCCCTGGATCGAGCCGTCGACGACGATCTTGATCCTGCCGAGCCGCAGGCGGTCGGTGGCAAGCTTGCTGAGCTGCACGACGCGCGCGACGAGTTCGGCCGGGCCGATGTCGCGCGCGACGCGCAGCGGCACGATCCGCGCCGGAAAGCTTTGCTCCGACGTGACGCGCAGCATCATGTCGACCGCCGGATCGGGCAGCAGGTTGGCGAGGTCGGCCGCGGTGGTGACGCCCGCGCGCACGCAGAGTTTCGCAAAGTCGCGCAGTCCCGGCTCGTCCGCGGCCAGCACCGAACGATCGAGCCCCGACATGCGGTCCAAGCGGTGTCATCGCATCCGGCCCGCTCAGCTCACCCGTGGGAAGACCTTCCTGGTCGAGCGGGATGCCGGGATGATTGACGCCCTTGCGCAGCAAGCCCGCCAACTCCAGCGCCTTGCTGTTGACGTTCATGAGATGGCTGTTGGCATGCAGGATGCCGATCGGGCGCGTGGTGGAGACGCGGTCGAGATCCCCACGCGTCATGCGGCGGTTGTCGAAATAGATGGGATCGAGCGACCAGCCGGTCAGCGGTGCAGTCGAATCCGGCGCGGTGTTGGCCTGCATCAGGCGGGCGATGACCTCTTCGACCGATTTCGCGCCGCTCCAGACCTTTCCATCGGGATCGCTGCGGTCGAAAAACCCGCAATAGACGAAGCGCCACATCGCGCCTTCGGCGGCATGGCTGTGGCCTTCGACGAGCCCGGGCATCAGCACCTTGTCGGCGAAGCTGCGATCGAGCCGATGCTCGCCCCAGCCGGCGAGCTCCGCCAGGCTGCCGGCGCCGATGACAAAACCGTCGCGCACGGCGACATGGGTCGCCAGCGGCCGCGACGGATTCATGGTGAGGATCTTGCGGGCTTGGTAGACCGTGATCATTGCTGTTGTCTCTTTCCTGAAGCCTGCGCGAGTTAGGTTACGGCGCCGCCCGCGCCTCCAGCCGCGCGCGGATCGCGGCGAGTTCCTGCTCGTCCCAGATGCCGATCAGGATGCCGTTCTTCACCTGCAGCTGCTGCTCGGCATAGTTGGCGATCCGCGCGTTCGAAGTCGTGATGTGCATTTTCGGATGCAGCGCCCAGTCGAACAGCGCGGCCTGCAGGCGGGCAATGACATCGGCACAGGCGGGATCCTCGCCGCGGTCGGCGAACTCCTGCGGATCGCTCTCGAGATCATAGAGCATCGGCCGGAAGCCGGTGGCGTGGATGTATTTCCAGCGGCCGTCGAACGCCATGAACAGGCGGCACTGCTCGATCGGCTGGTTCAGCTTCAGCCGCACGTCCTGCATGGAATAGTCGTATTCGGAGAACAGCACCTTTCGCCACGGGGCTGGCTTGCCGTGCAGCAGCGGCTTGAGCGAGCGGCCCTCGAGGATGTGATCCGGCGGCGTGCCGCCAAAATATTCGATGAAGGTCGGCGCCAGATCGATGCCCTCGACCAGCGCGTCGCAGACGCTGCCGCGCGTGGCATCGGCCTCCGGCGAGGGATCGACGATCACAAGCGGGATCTTTGCCGATTGATCGTGGAACAGGTCCTTCTCGCCCATCCAGTGATCGCCGAGATAGTCACCATGATCCGACGTGAACACGATCATGGTGCTGTCGAGCAGGCCGCGCTCCTCGAGGAACGCCATCAGCACGCCCATCTGGTCGTCGATCTGCTTGATCAGGCCCATATAGGCCGGGATCACCTTCTCCCGCGCCTCGTCGCGCGACATGTTGCGGGAGTAGCGCATGTCCATGTAGGCGGCAAACACCGGGTGCGCTTCCTGCCGTTCCTTCTCCGAGCGGATCGCGGGGATGACGTCCTGCGGTCCGTACATGCTGGCGTAAGGTTCGGGCGCGATATAGGGCCAGTGCGGCTTGATGTAGGACAGATGCAGGCACCACGGCCGGCCGTCGTCCTCCGCCTCCGTGATGAACTCCATCGCGCGCCGCGTCATGTAGGGCGTCTCGGAATGCTCTTCCGGAATCCGCGCGGTCTTGTCGGCATGAACCAGCAGCCAGCCGTTCTGCAAGTCGCCACCGGCGTCAGCGCCGGAATTGGCCCAGTGCTCCCAGGGATTCTCCGCGTCAAAGCCCTGTTCGCGCAGATATGAATCGTAGCGCGGCCGCGGCCGCTGCGTCGGATGCAATCCGTCGTCGCGCTCATAGGGCTCAAAGCCGCATTCGCTGACATGCACGCCGATGATCGAGTCCGGCGCAATGCCGAGCAGCTTCAGCCCTTCGACATCCGGCGTCATGTGGGTCTTGCCGACCAGCACGTTGCGCACGCCGATCTTCTTCAGGTGATCGCCGAGCGTCGGCTCGCCGACGCGCAGCGGCCAGCCGTTCCAGTGCGAGCCGTGCGAGCGCATGTAGCGGCCGGTGTAGAAACACATCCGCGACGGTCCGCAGATCGGCGACTGCACATAGGCGTTGGAAAAGCGCACGCCGTGCCTGGCCATCGCATCGATGTTCGGGGTCTTCAGCGTGGGGTGGCCGGAGCAGCCGAGATAATCATGGCGCAGCTGGTCGCACATGATCCACAAAACGTTCTTCTTCTTGTCGCGCGCCATCCTGCATCCGTCACGTTATTCCGTGATGGATGCTGCTCTATCGTCGCGACGAAAACAACCTCTCCCATAGGGAGAGGTCGGCGCGAAGCGCCGGGTGAGGGGTTACGGTATCTCGTGGGCACAGCGCCCTCACCCGGCACGCATCTGGCGATGCGCTCCGACCTCTCCCCGACGGGGAGAGGTGAGGCAGGGCGGATCGCTTTACGCCGTCCAGGGCTCGATCGCGGCCGTGCTCTGGGCCTTGGCCGAGACGGGCGCTTCGCCGATCACCTCGACCAGCGCTTGCAGCGCTTCCTTGACGCCCTGGCCGGTGACGCCGGACAGCAGCAACGGCGTCTTCTTCGCAGCGCGCTTCAGGCGCTCCTTCTGCTTCTTCAGCTCTTCTGCCGTGACGGCGTCGATCTTGTTGAGTGCGACGATCTCGATCTTGTCGGCAAGCTGGCCTTCATAGGCCTCGAGCTCCGTGCGCACCGTCTTGTAGGCCTTGCCGGCATGTTCGGTGGTCGCATCGACCAGGTGCAGCAGCACGCGGCAGCGCTCGACATGGCCGAGGAAGCGATCGCCGAGACCGGCGCCCTCATGCGCGCCCTCGATCAGGCCGGGAATATCGGCGAGCACGAACTCGCGGCCGCCCGCATTCACCACGCCGAGCTGCGGATGCAGCGTGGTAAAAGGATAGTCCGCGATCTTCGGCTTTGCCGCGCTCACCACCGACAGGAAAGTCGACTTGCCGGCATTCGGCAGGCCGACGAGGCCGGCATCCGCGATCAGTTTCAGCCTGAGCCAGATCCAGCGCTCCTCGCCGGGCGCTCCGGGATTGGCGTTGCGCGGCGCGCGATTGGTCGAGGACTTGAAATGCGCGTTGCCGAAACCGCCATTGCCGCCCTCGGCGAGCGTGAATTTTTCGCCGAGCTTGGTGAAGTCGTGGATCAGCGTTTCGCGGTCTTCGTCGAGCACCTGGGTGCCCACAGGCACCTTCAGCACGATCGGCTTGCCATTGGCGCCATGGCGGTCCTTGCCCATGCCGTTGGTGCCCTTCTGCGCCTTGAAGTGCTGCTGGTAACGATAGTCGATCAGCGTGTTCAGCCCCGACACGCATTCGAGCACGACATCGCCGCCGCGGCCGCCATTGCCGCCGCTTGGCCCGCCGAACTCGATGAATTTCTCGCGCCGGAACGCCACGCAGCCGTTGCCGCCATCGCCGGAGCGGACATAGACCTTTGCCTCGTCAAGGAATTTCATGGGGCTACCATAGCGTTTTCGAGCGAAGTGGGGACCGGTTCGCGTGAAGAAAACGCGTCAACCAAAAGGCTAGAACTTCGGTTCTGCCGAGGTTCTAGGTAGGGCAGGGGCGGGCAGGCGGCAACCCTGCATGTCCTTAAAACGGTCAAAGAGAACCAATTTTTCGAGGCTTTTCGGCCACCTCCGCGGCGATCAGGTTGGGCTCGCGTGCCGCCAAAATAAGCTCAATCCCCAATGCTCACTTCAAGGTTGCACGCTTTCGCCTGACTCCATCCAGTTGACGCCGCGACCGGGCTTGGCCGCTTTTGCTCGGCCCGGAGCGCCATTGCATTTGCCGCCTGATCCCGGTTTACTACAGCGTAGCGGTGTCGCGGTAGCCGCAGCCATCCAGAGTTGTTGCGCTTGTGATGATCAGAGTCGACAACACGTTGCCGGAAAACGGCTCGCGCAATGGAAAGTCAAAAAGGCGCAACGCTGCTACGGTCTTCATCGATGTCGTCGGCTATTCCCGGTTGATGGGAAGCGACGAGGCCGGCACGCATGCACGGTGGATGTCGATGCGAAAGGACGTCATCGAACCGCGTGTCGTCTCCAGCGGCGGTGAGGTCGTCAAGAGCACCGGCGACGGCTTGCTTCTCGAGTTCGAAAGTCCGGTGAACGCGATCAGCTTCGCGCTCGGTACACAGCACCATCTGGTGGCGACGTCATCTGGCGGAAGCAATCCGCTGCAATTGCGTATGTCGGCCAATGTTGGCGACATCATCGCCGAACAGGGCGACATCTATGGAGACGGGGTCAATATCGCAGCCCGGCTCCAGGAATTCGCCGGTCCGGGCGGCATTGTCATTTCCGGGGCCATGCATGATCAGGTCAAGGATCGGCTGCGTTACCAGGCTGCCGAACTGGGGTTTCTCACGCTCAAGAATATCGAGCGCCGCATCCGCGCGTTCAAAATAGCGCACTACGAGCTAAAGGCGCCGACAATCTCGGTGGCGCATGAACTCAAGCCGTCTGTCGCGGTATTGCCGCTTCATATGCTCGGCCTTGAGGCCGCGGACGCTTACCTCGCACAGGGCATCGTCCACGACATCGTCGCCTCGCTGGCCGGGATTCGCGAACTCTTTGTGGTGTCCAGCACCTCCACCCTCGGATTCACCGATTCTGCGATCGATCCGGCAGTCATCTGTAGCCGCCTCGGCGTGCGGTATCTCGTCACGGGAACGCTGACCCGGCGAGGCGAACTGCTGCGGATGCGTGTCGAACTGATCGACGCCGATACACGGTCGATGTTGTGGACCGACCAGTACGAATCGTCGATCGCGAATTTGTTCGAAGTGCAGGAGACGATTGCCACGAGTATCGCGTACGCGCTGCTTCCGCATATCCATATCTCCGAGCTGAAGCATTCGGAGCGCAAGGTTCCGCAGAGCATGAACGCCTACGACCTGGTGTTGCAGGGGATGTACCGCTTGTATCGCCTCGGTCCTGCCGACATGCTCGCAGCACGGACCTTGTTCGAACGCGCCCTCGACCATGATCCGCGATATGCATCGGCCTACGCACTGATGGCCAAATGGTACATTCTGCACATCGGAGAAGGTCATTCCACCGATTTCGAGGTCGATTCCCGCGAAGCGCTCAGGCTGGCGTCGCGCGCGCTCGAGTTTGAACCGTCGGACCCGATGGCTCTCGCCATCTTCGGCCACATCAACTCGTTTCTGTTTGCCGCGTACGACCGCGCCATCGACGCCTTCGATCGCGCGATTGGCGGGACGCCCAGTTCCGCAATCGCGTGGTCACTGAGCGCATCGACCTACTGCTATCTCGGGGATGGACCGCGCGCGGTCGCGCGCGCATCATACGGGATGTCGCTGTCGCCACTCGATCCGTACGCCTATTTCTATCAGTCGGCACTGACCAACGCCCACTACACCAATGGGACCTTCGACGAGGCCGTGCATTGGGGCACGAAGGTGATGGCGGCGGCTCCGCAGTTTGTCGCGAACTTGCGGCTGCTCGCGGCCAGTCTTGTCGCCGCCGGATCGATCGAGCAGGCCCGCGAAGTCGGCGCCGCGCTCCTGAAGATCGATCCGACGTTCTCGGTTGAGAAATTTTGCAGTTGGTACCCGATCAAGCAGCTCGACCGGCGTGCATTATTTGGCCACCGATTGATTGAAGCCGGGCTGCCTCGCTGACGGCGTGACGAATTATTCGCGGCGCCTGGTGGCAGCCAGGCATGAAACAGGTCTGTACGACAGCTCCGGAGGATGACATGGGCATGGGTATGGGTATGGGAATGGGTATGGGTATGGGTATGGGTATGGGGATGGGGATGGGGATGGGGATGGGCATGGGCATGGCGTTCGGCGCCACGCCGCCCGAACTCGGCCTTCATCCGCTTACCCTGCAATACGAGCTTGGGCCAAACACAGACCCGAGCTTCCCGGAGACGTCGCTGCCAAAGGCGGCCTGGCAAGATCGGATCGGGCCATGGGACCCCGATGTTCTTTCGCTGCTCTTTCTCACGGAATTCATGGAGGAATGCGGCCCCGACTGGAAGACGGTCAATCTCACCCCTGACTTGCTCGGTTGGGATCCCGTCGCCAATCCGAACACCTTTGTCAAATTCGTCAACGACGAGATTCAGTGTCTCCAGGGGCTCATGCAGACAGATCGCGAGCGCTACATGGCCGAAATCGTATTCCAGCACGACAATGCGCCGGCCTACTGGGTGAGCATGCTGGCCATCAATAACCGCGCGCACTTCAAGACCGTGGTGGTCATGAACCTCGCGGTGCGCATTGGCCAGATCGTGGCGGCCTACTACAAGAAGAAGTACAACCGAACGCGGCCGTCATTCGTTTCTCCGGGCCTGTTACCGCCTTTCGGCCCGCCGGCCCACGCTTCGTTCCCGAGCGGGCATTCTCTGCAAAGCTGGCTATTGTCGCTCTTCCTGACGGAAGTGGTGCCCGACTACAAGGATGAGCTTGAGTGGCTCGCGACGCGGGTTGCATTTAACCGGGAGCGCGCTGGCGTGCATTACCCAAGTGATACCGCCGCGGGCAAGCTCATCGCGACTGGATGCAGGGACATCATCAAGCAGGCGAATCGGTGCCCGCAAATCATGCGGCTGTTTACGGAGGCCAAGGCGGAGTGGAAGGCCTCCATTACGAAAGGGACCAACGAGCCGTTCCCCGGTATCCCGTAGGCCTGATCCGGAGGTGTGAGGGCGGCGGGCGCGCGAAGGGCGGTCCAGCCGTCGCCGGTTTCTCCGAGCCAAATCGCAGCACCTATGGCAGCGTCCACTCCCGGTATCCGAGATTGTTGTCGGTGCGGACGAGATCGGCCACCAGCACCGGGCCTGCGGCGCAAGGCAGGTTGGATCCGTCATCGATGTTGCTGTGGTCGCCGGCGACGGTCGAACGGACCAGCAGGGCATTTCTGGCGCCGGCTTGCGGTGTCCATGCGAACGGTCCGAACTTCACCGAGCGCCCGCTGGGAACGTCGTGTGTGGTGTTGTTGCCCTGCAGCTTCTGCCAGTAGCCTTGCGCCACATCCCAGGTTTCGACGGCATTGCCGTTGGCTGCGAAAACATCCACCGAAGCAGCGATGGCGGGCTGGTCGCCGCGATTGCGCAGAACGACGTAGACATAATTGACCCGGCCGGGCCGCGGACGCTGCCCCGGCGTGCCGCCGTCGGCCTGGTGCCTGACAAATAGTGCACGCTGAAGCGCGTGCCAGCGGCGGCGGTAGTCGTATGTCCCGGCGCGGCCATTGTCGAGGTAGATATCGATCGCTGGCGGGCGCCCCGGCTCGTTTCGAGCGCCAGGCCGCGGAACTTGATACAACCCCTGTCGCTCGAATGCCCAGCGGACGACCTTGTGCAACATGCCGCCCAGCTGTTTCGATCCATCATAGTCGAGATAAGGTGTGCCGATGTCCGCTTCCATCAGTGCCGTGGCGAACTGGCTCGCCTCGCTGGTAGGCTCCGTCTCGATGCAGCCCAGCGAAGCGATCGCACGCACGACGAGGTAGGCGCAGAAATTGGCCGCCGTCGCCCGGCGTTCGACATCGGCCTCCCACTTGCCGGCAGCGTTTCGACGAACTGCATCGCCGCCGAATGCGCAATAGAGCCGGAACAGGGTGCTCGAAAGGATCTGCTCTGAATTGTAGCCGGCGGGATCTCGCAGCCCATAGGTCCGGCGCGGCCGTTCGTACCGCGTCCCGTTCCAGCCCCATCCGTCCCCGACGTTGCGATCGTGTTGTCGTAGCGGCAACTGGATGAAGGGAAACGTTACTCCGCGATACGCACCCGGAAGCTTCGAGGACGGATCGCACATGATAGCCGCCAGGGCGTCGCCAGCGCTGTGGGCGAAGTTGAATTCCGTCGAGCCGGTTGCTGCGAGGATCAGCACGTGGCAGAACTCGTGCCACACGAAACGCACATCGGCGGCGAGCCCCAGCGGATGTTTCCACGTATCGGCAAAATCGGCGAGCCCGAACAGCATCTTGACGTCCAGGGGCTGCGGCTTCTTGCTCTTGAACGGCGTCACATAGGCGTTGATGCCGCGGCCATCCCGCGCACCAGGTCCCGACAGCATCTTGGCCCGATGCTCGACCGTCAATGACATCGGGCGATTGTTGCAACGGTCCCAGAGCGGAAAACCGAACCCCTCGATCAGGCTCACCATCGAATCGCAGTGGCAGTAGGCGCTGACCGCCGCGAATTCGTTGGTTCGGGCGGAGAAGGCGAACGGCGGCGCCTGCACCGGTGGATTGTACTTCTCGCCGAGCGCGGATTTCTGCCTCACTTTTATGCGCGGTCCGGTGAGCTTGCGTCGTCCGCCGCCGTCATGGTCGAGATCGAGCAGTGAAACCGGGTCGCGCTCTGGGTCAAGAAGTTCGGCGCCCCTGTCGGGTCGCAGTGCGAAGCCGCCCGTTTTGCTGACGGGATCGTTGAGGAACGCGTATCCGGCGCACGCCGACGCGATCGGGGCTTTGTGAAGGAGTTTCTCTTCGAGCGGATCAAAGAGTATCCGTTGCGCAATCGGGTCGCCGCTCGTCACCGGGAAGTAGATTGTGGCGCTGATCGCAAGGCCAAGCCTGCTATCGCCATAGACCTTGCTGTCTCCACGGCGTGGATACGCAACCAGCCTTGCCTCGAGGATTTCGTCTATGTCAGGAATTCCTATGAAAGGAGCGAGCTGACTGGCGACCAGACCCGGCGGAAGATGGTCGACCCATGACGGCTCCAGGCGACCGAATGCCCGAACCAAATGGCCAGCCCCGATCGACAGCTCAGCATGCTCGATTGTCGTCGATCTGACGCTTGTGATCTGGGGCCCTGTCTTCGCCGGCCCGTGGTGCACGACCAGACGGATGCTGCTGCCCTGAACATCGGCGACGATTCCGTCACGATCCTTTGGATCCTTGGGTTTGATCAAGGCAGTCTGCTGGCACCAGACGATCGTGGTCTCGATCGCGGAACTCCGCTCCAACTCGCGGGAAGGAGCCCACCGATATGCTGATTTGCTGGATCGCGCGGGGCCATCGGTCTCGATCGTATCGTCGAGGTGGTCCCAATCGTCCTGCCGAACTGGCAGCAATCCCCTTCGGAGCGCAGCCAGTTCGAGGTATTCGAGCGCTGCCCGCCTCGCCGAATGGCCCGGTTCGGACTTTGCCGGCGTTTGCAAATGCCGCAACTCCCGAATGACGCCGTCAATATCCTTTTCAATCAGAAGCTCTGGTTCTTGCGGAAGAATCACGGCTCACCTCGATGGCTCTCGATTTCTTGCGCGACGGGTCCAAGCATGCCCCCGACTATCGCCCGACGCAAGCGTCGTTGCGGCCACATGCACCCGCGGAAGTTGTCAGGCGCAAGCGGCTATTGAGCTACCTCGCCGCGGGTTGCAAACGAGGTATCGCGCCGCTTCCGCTCAGCTCGGCCGCTTCCTGATCAGAAACTTCTGCATCCCCTCCAGCACCAGTTCGCGGCGCTGGTTGTGCACGCTCGAGCGCAGCGTCACCACGCCGGTGGTGCGGCCGGGGACCAGCTCGATCACTTCGAGCGCAGGATAGATGGTGTCGTCGGCATAGACGGGCTTCAGGAATTTGCTCGACTGTTCGAGGAAGCCGACCAGCGAGTCCTCGGTGACAAAGGGAAACAGCCCGGCGCCCGGCGCGGTGTGCACCAGCGTCTGGAATCCGTGCGCGAGCAGGTGCGGCATGCCCCTGGCGCGGCAATATTCGACATCGTAGTGGATCGGGTGGGTGTCGCCGCTGGCGGCTTGGAACGCGGCAAAGATCGCCGTGGTCTGGGTGCGGCCCGGCAGCACAAAGCGCTCGCCGAGCACGAAATCCTCGAACCAGCGCTGCTCCGGCACCATGCGATGGTTGGCGGGATCGAATGCGGTCATGGCGTGTCCTGATCGGTTTTGAGGGTTACCAGCTATCGCACTGCAATCGCTGCGGCAAATGGTTCAATTCGTCATGCCCGGGCAAAAGCGCGCAAGCGCGTCTAGGGGGCTTGTCCCGGGCATCCGCGTCTTCTAAGTCGGCAGGCAAGCAAGACGTGGATGGCCGGGCATAGGCGAGCGGCAGCGACGCCGTCCTTCAGACGGCTATGCCAGGCCAGACGAAAAACAAACGCAACACGCCGGAAATGTCCCTCTTCGCAAAGACCTCCACCCTCGACGAACGCTCTGCACGCCTCGCCGGTATCGGCCTGATGCTGTTCGGCGTCTTTATGTTCTCGTTTGGCGATGCGCTCGGCAAATTCCTGGTCGGCACCTATTCGGTCGGCCAGTTGCTGTGGCTGCGCGCCTGTGCCGCGCTGTTGCTGCTGCTGCCGTTGATGTGGCAGCAGCGCGCTGCGTTTTTTTCGATGGAGCGCCCATGGCTGCAATTGCTGCGGGTGATCCTGTCGACCATGGAGGTCGCGGCGTTCTTCCTTGCCGTCGTCTATCTGCCGCTCGCCGACGTCATCACCTACTATCTGGCCTGTCCGATCTTCGTCACGGCTTTGTCGGGACTGCTGCTGCATGAAAAAATCGGCTGGCGGCGCTGGAGCGCGGTCATCATCGGTTTTTGCGGCGTGCTGATTGCGATGCGGCCCTCGGCGCAGACCGTGAGCTGGCCGGCCCTGATCGCGATCGGCGGCAGCATCTCGTTTGCCCTGCTGATGCTGATCACCCGCTCGCTGCGGGCGACGCCCGACATCGTGCTGGCGTCGACGCAGTTCGTCGGCACCTTCGCACTGGGAGCGCTGATGGCGCCGTTCGGCTGGGTGACGCCGAGCCCTTTCCAGCACAGTGGGATCCGAAGCTTGGAATTCACGTGACTTGAAGTCGCGGC
>JADMIO011222255.1_pt1 | contig 13021 bp, 11 predicted proteins | sample 8958161 | NCBI WGS metagenome assembly JADMIO01 (sample SAMN16585339, study PRJNA669376) | soil metagenome | isolation source: Crop rotation soil | place: USA: Cullars Rotation, Alabama | collected 2011 | reverse complement strand
GCGACAACTTGTCCACGTGGAATTCTAAGCTTAGGATCCCAATGTGCTGGAAAGGTCGTACATGCCGATCGCCGCGAGCGGGGAAAGCTCCAGAAACGGCGAACCGGGGTCGATCAGGTGGTCGATGCGCTCACGGACGGGCAGCTTGCCTCGCTCGCGGTGCCGCTGGATGGAGCGATCGTCGCCGGCCGCGCCGCGCGCGCTCACGACGGCCGTCTTGTCGCGCAGGTCCGCAACGAGCGCGCGCATCGCTCGCGCGTTGGCGCGTGCCTCGTCGCTGCTCGGATCGACGCGCGTCGTCAGGATCGCCACGGCCCGAGTTTAGTCAGAGCTCGATTGTGGGCAGGCCGTTTGTGCGCAGGATCACGGCGATCTCTGTGCCGTGCTGGAGCTCGTGCTCGATCAGGTGCCAGATCACCCAGCCGGGGCTTTGTGGTCCGCGCTTCGTGTCGCGCTTCGTGCCAAGGTCCGCCGCGGTCCAGCGGGCTAGGCAATCCTCGATGACCATCCACGTCCGTTCGAACGAGGCCACGAGCTCCGCGGCACTCCGCGGGTGGTTCTCGTCGTCCTCCCACCCCGCGTCGTCGAGCGATAGTCCGGGTACGGTCGTGCTGGTTACGCGAAACATGTCGCGCAGATCGCGCGGCTCCTCACCGAGCACCTCGTTGAACCAGTACGCGCGGCCGCCGGCCATGTTCGAAGCGAGCTGCCAGATCGCCCACATGTCGGGCGACGGCCGCAGGGCCAATTGCTCAGCGTTCAGTGGCGCCAGCACCCGAATCAGCTCCGCCTGGTGGCGAGCCCAGCCGTCATAGATGTCGGTCAGCCCCGCTGGCGAGTCCCTCATGAAAGATTGCTCCATCGGGGAAACACTATTCATCCGCTCACTGATTTGTCCGAGGCATCCTTGACCGACGCGCACATGGTCTGGTGATCGGCAGGTCGATAGCGATTTCAGTCACAGCGCGACTGAAAAGTCACCGATTCGCAAGTCGGGCCGCGCGGAGACGCCGGCGTGGTCTGAAATTGTCGACGAGCGGCTCGGCGCTGGAAAGTTCAGTCGCCCGTTGACTGAACGGAGGCCGGCGCAGTCGGTGAGATAATTCGCGCCTGCGGCGCGAGTCGCCTCGCGCGCGAGCCGCGGCGCGAGCCCATCGAGAGGACCAAGACACCCGACGTGACTGAAGAAAAGTCGACCTGGACGACCAAGAAGGGCCTCGCCCAGATGCTCAAGGGCGGCGTGATCATGGACGTCGTCACGGCCGAGCACGCGCGCATCGCCGAGGACGCCGGCGCCGTCGCCGTGATGGCGCTCGAAAGAGTGCCAAGCGACATCCGTGCCGCGGGTGGCGTCGCGCGCATGAGCGATCCGCTGCTGATCACCCAGATCATGGACGCGGTCAGCATCCCGGTCATGGCCAAGGCGCGCATTGGCCACTTCGTCGAGGCGCAGGTGCTCGAGGCGCTCGGCGTCGACTACATCGACGAGTCCGAAGTGCTCACTCCTGCCGACGAGCTGAACCACATCGACAAGCACGCGTTCAAGGTTCCGTTCGTGTGCGGCTGTCGCGATCTCGGCGAGGCGCTCCGGCGCATCAACGAGGGCGCCGCAATGATCAGGACCAAGGGTGAGGCCGGCACCGGCAATATCGTGGAAGCGGTAAGGCATATCCGCGCTCTGTGGTCGGGCATCCGCGAGCTGCAGGGCATGCGCGAGGACGAGCTGTTCGTCGCCGCCAAGAACCTTCAGTCGCCGTACGAGCTGGTCAAGGACGTGGCCAAGAACGGCAAGCTGCCGGTTGTCAACTTCGTCGCCGGCGGCATTGCGACTCCGGCGGATGCGGCGCTGGCGATGCAGCTCGGCGCGGAGGGCGTCTTTGTCGGCTCCGGCATCTTCAAGTCAGAGGATCCGGCACGGACGGCGCACGCCATCGTCCAGGCGACGACGCACTTCGACAATCCGCAGATCATCGCCGAGGTTTCGAAGGGTCTCGGTACGCCGATGTCGGGTCTCGAAACCCGCAACATGCCCGACAGCGAGCGGCTCGCCGTTCGCGGCTGGTAGGCACTCGCCGGGGTCTCCGGCGCACGGTCCGGACATGACGACGAACCACGACGACGCGCCACAGCACGGCCGGGTCCGCATCGGGGTGCTCGCCGTTCAGGGCGCGTTCGCCGAGCATCTCGAGATCCTCAAGCAGCTCGGCGTCGACGCGGTACCCGTCCGTCTGCCAGGCGACCTCGACGGCCTGAGCGGCCTGATCATCCCGGGCGGCGAGAGCACGACGATGCGCAAGCTCATCGACCGCTGGGAGCTGCGTCAGCCGATCCTCGATCTGGCACGCAGCGGCGCCCCGATCTTCGGCACGTGCGCGGGCATGATTCTGCTTTCCAACGACATCACCGACGGCGATGCGCCGGTATTCCCGTTGCTCGACATCTCGGTCAAGCGCAACGCCTTCGGTCGTCAGCTGGAAAGCTTTGAATCGGAGCTGTCCGTGCCTGTTCTCGGTGACCGTCCGGTCCACGCGGTGTTCATCCGCGCGCCGGTTGTCGAGCGTGTTGGCGACGATGTCGACATCCTCGCGCAGCTCGACGATGGCCGAGTCGTGGCCGTCAGAAGGGGCAACATCGTCGCTACCGCATTTCACCCCGAGCTTGCCGGCGAGACACGTTTCCATCGTCTCGTCGCGACGATGGCCAACGAATTTGCCGAACCCGGCGAAGGCAGCGGACGTCGTCCCCACCCGGTCAGGCGCCGCGCCGAGTGATCACCAGATCCCCAACCGGTGCGCAACGGTCGGGGCGAGTCCGTGCGGCCCGGCTGACGGACCTTGCGGCGCTCGGCGAGCTGTCGCGCCAGTCGCACATGAACGAGGGCGGCGCGCACGACGGAACACGCATGCAGACGCTCGGCCTTCCCGTCGGCTCCGAGCAGGTGGGCGTGTTCACGCTCTTCCGATTGCCGCTCGGGGCGCTCCGCGCAAGCGACCTTCTGTACGTCTACGAAGAGCACGGCCGCATCCTCGGCCTGGCACGCGTCGAGCATGAGCAGATCCGCGACGAGTGGACGATCGTCGAGCTCGACGCGATCGACGAGGGCCTCGTCGGCGACGTGCGCTACCGACTCGTGCAGCGTCTGCTGAGAGACGCAAGCAAGCGCGGAGGGCTGCGTTTCCATGTCGCCTGTTCGGACGAAACCGATAACGTCGAGCTGTTCATGCAAGCAGGCTTCACGCGCTATGGCGAGGAGAGCCTCCTCTACCGATCACCCGCTCAGGCTCCGATCGAACCTGTGTCGGCCAGCGACGCGCGCGGGTTCGGGATTCGGCCCGCGGTGCCGCTCGATGCGCTCGTGCTCGACCGGCTGTACCGCCGCGCGACACCCGCGCCGGTGGCCAGACTCGAGGACTATCGCCAATACGACTGGGAGCGTCAGGGAAACCACTGGCGCGTGCCGCGTTCCGCGCTGACGCCGATTCTCCGGTTCGCAGACCTCGAGGGCTTTGTGCAGGAGGCGACGAGCGGAAAGTCGGACGGCGAGCTCCTCGCCTTCTGTCAGATCGGCGTCTCGAAGGCCGACCAACCGCACTACATTCGCGTCATCTCGCTGCCAGACCATGATCCGTCCGATCTCATCGCCTTCGGCCTGTCGGCCATCGCTGACCGGACGCGCTCGCGCAGAACAGACCTCACCGCGCGCTGGCAGCGCCTCTCCTCGACCGATGAGCGCGGCGTCGTCAGCGCCGTGCGCACGTACGAGGCGCCGCTCGACCGACGCTTCGAGGAAAACGGCTTTACCGACGTGGCGCAGGTGTCACTGCTGATGAAGGAGGTTGCTGAGCGTGTAGCCAAACCGGCCCTGGTCCCTGCCGTTCTGCGCTGAATTTCGAGATCAAAGGCAACATGACCGACATGACCGCCGCCCGAACCGACCCAACGGAAGAGCAACCGCGCGACCTGGAAGCGCTGCTCATCGCGCTGCCGCCCGAGATCGCGGCCGCGATCCGGGCGATCCCGGCAGAGCGCGACGTGATCGAAGTGGTCATGGATCTGGGTCGTCCGCCCGAGGCGCGCTTCGGCGGCGGCGGCGAGGAGCTGCTCCTCGAGCGCGAGGTGACCGACGAGGACATCCAGTACGTCATCGATCACATCGGCTCATTCGGTGAGGACAACAGGGCAGGCATCGAGCGCACGCTTCACCGCATCAGCGCCATCAGGAATCGCAGCGGCAAGATCGTCGGCCTGACGGCTCGAATTGGCCGTGCCGTGTTCGGCACGATCGAGATCATCAAGGACCTGGTCGAGTCGGGTAAGAGCGTGCTGATCATGGGCCGGCCGGGCATCGGCAAGACGACCATGCTGCGCGAGGCGGCGCGCGTCCTGGCCGACGAGCTGGACAAGCGCGTCGTCGTGGTCGACACGTCCAACGAGATTGCCGGCGACGGCGATATTCCGCACCCGGGCATCGGCCGCGCTCGCCGAATGCAGGTGCGCACGCCGGCGCAGCAGCACGCGGTGATGATCGAGGCAGTCGAGAACCACATGCCCCAGGTCATCGTCATCGACGAGATCGGCACTGAGCTCGAGGCGGCCGCGGCACGCACGATCGCGGAGCGCGGCGTGCAGCTCATCGGCACCGCGCACGGCAACAACCTCGACAACCTGATGCTCAACCCGACGCTGTCCGACCTGATCGGCGGCATCCAGAGCGTCACCCTCGGCGACGAGGAGGCGCGCCGGCGGCGCTCGCAGAAGAGCGTCCTCGAGCGCAAGGCGCCGCCGACGTTCGACGTCGTGGTCGAGATTCAATCAAGGGACCGCGTGACTGTTCACGCTGATGTCGCGGACACTGTCGATGCGATGTTGCGCGGCGATCCGATTGCACCGGAGTTGCGCTTCCGCGACGACGCCGGCGCCGTCCAGCGCTCGCAGGCACGACCGCGGCCGGGACCGCAGACGCAGATGCCCGGCGAGCGCTTCGGCGGCCTCGTCGGCGCCGGCGGCGGCTGGCGCACGGAGCCGGGTTGGCGGCCGACTGGCACCGGCCGCACGTCGCCGACGACGTTCACGAACGAGTTCGGGCTGCAGACGCCCGATCGCGGCTACCGTCCCGGCTACCGACCGGGCGCCAGCGGCGGATGGCGCCGCGGCCGGACGCCGCGCACAACGGAGGATGATCTACGACCGGCGGAAACGTTCCAGACCGCCGAAGTAGCCGACCGCGGGCCGCTCGAGCGAGGCACGCCGGTTCCGGAGCCGCGCGCCCGCGACATCCGCGAGTTCCAGCGCCAGAAGGAGTGGCGCGATTCGGCCACGCGAGCGTTCAACGAGCTGCGCTACGCGGCCGCGGACGCCGGCGAAGACGAAGATGAAGACACCGACGACGAGCCGGTCAGCCTGCGTGCGCTGGACGTCCTTGAAACCGACCAAGAGCTGGCGGGCGAGCGCCGACTGACGCCCCTGCCGTCGCCGGGGATGTCGACGCTGCCGAACATGAACGTCATCGGCATCGGCGTCTCCAAGAAACGCCTCGAGCAAGCGGTGCGAGAGCTCGACTTGCCGGTGACCTTGGTGCGCGAGCCCGACGAAGCGGATGTGGTCATAACGCTGCGCACCGACTTCAAGTCGAAGCCGCCCGCGCTGCGAGATGCAGAGGAGCGCGGGCTGCCAATTTTCGTGCTCAAGTCGAACACCTTGATCCAGGTCGAATCGGCGCTGACGTCGATCTTCGCTCTCGAAGTCGATCCGCGCGAGGCGGCGCTGCGCGAAGTCGAAGAGGCGATTGGCCTGGTCCACGCCCAGGCACAGCCGGTTGAGTTGTCGCCGCAGAACGCGTATATCCGACGGCTTCAGCACCAGATGGCCGAGCGCGCGAATCTCGTGTCGCAATCGCGCGGGCGCGAGCCGTACCGAAGAGTTCGGTTGTACCCCGATAGCGCCCGCGCCCAGCGCGGCTGACTTGCTGCCGATTCCGGAGCGGGTGCGGATTCGGGCCAGGAAGCCGGCCCGGAAGACCTCAATCGGATCCTTTTGCCTTGGGTTTTCGGTCAGATTCCGCAGGCAGCGCGGAACTCGAGGCTGTTCGGGCTCTAATTTCGTCCGAATCCGCACCGTGCGCGGAAAACCGTTACGCGCGTCTAAGGCGTGTAGCTCCAGAGCTCAGCACCGTGCTGGCCATCGTCTGCGGCAAAAAACAGCCGTCCGCCAACAGCGCTTCCAAGTGTCAGCCCGTCGCCGGTTAATGTGGTCGAGAAGTCTCTGACGCGGATTGTGCCCGCGGTAGTCCCGTTGGTCTTCCAGAGCGTCCACGCAGCGCGTGCCCAGTCGGGCACGCCGAAGACGATCTTGTCCCCGACTCGGGTCAGCCAGTGAGGCACAAGGGTGCCAAAACGGGCGACGCGCTGTAAGCCAGCCGACGTTCCGTCGGTCTTCCACAGGCCGGTGCCGCGCGAGAAATACAACTTGCCGCTGAGTACTGTCAGGAACGCGGTGTCGTCGCTGAGGATCTCCTTCGTGCCCGCGACCGTTCCGTTGGTCTTCCACAGTCCGCTGCCCTCGGTGGCGGACGTATTGAAGTAGAGACGCTCAGCCATATACGCGGAATCGATCGGCATTGACTCGAGCGCGTTGTCTTTGGTCAAGGATTTCGTGCCGGCCGCTGAACCGTCGGTCTTCCAGAGCCCGCCGTGTGCGTATAGGTACAGGCTCTGGCCTGACACAGGCAGGATGCTCATCTCTACGTCGTCACCGGGTGTGCCGGCCACCCTGTGCGTGCCTGCAGCCGTGCCGTCGCATACCCACAGCTCGTATTCGGAGCCCCAGCGCGTCACGAAATAGAGCTTGCCGTTGTAGGCGTGTGCCTGCGACGCGTCGATGTCCGGCAGCTCGAACTGATAGTCGAGGTTGTACGGAACGATGAACGTGCCGGCACGCGTGCCGTCGCTGACGAAGATGTCCGTGGCGTCGACGCAGCATGAATCGACAAGCAGGAACATCCGGTCGCCGACGACGACCGGAGCTTGGTGGAGCATGGTGCTGTTGCCGCCGAACTGATCTTTCGGCCCGCCATGAATGTCCTTGACCATGACAGTTCCTGCAGCGGTGCCATTGCTCTTCCATAGCTCTTGGCCGTGGGTGCCATCGTCGGCCATGAAGTAGAGCGTGCCGTTGAAATTGGTCATGTAGCCGGGATACGAGCTCTTGGCGAGCGGCGCGATGTTCTTCACCATCTTGGTGCCCGCGGCAGTGCCGTCGCTCTTCCAAAGTTCGATCCCGTGGACGCCGTCATCCGCCGCGAAGTAGACGATGTTGCCGACTACGGTCAGGTCAGTCGGGTTCGACGACCCGGAGACATTGATGTCCTTGACGAGCGTCGGGCCACTCGTCGCGCTGACCGGTGGCGCCAAAAAGATCGCGGTCAGGGCCACGACGACGAACGAAATCAAAACGAGCCAACGGCGCATCGCATGCACCCCTTCCCGAAGAGCGGAATCTGCCGAGCCTGACGCTAGGCAAGTTCCGCCTTGACCGGCAGGGCCGACTGGCCCGATTTAAGACTGCAGTAGGTCAGAGACCGAGGCCGACGAGCCCCTGGCCCGCTATGAGCGCGCCGGCTACGAGAACGACAACTGCGCTCAGGACCGGCACGCGTCGCCCGAGATCGAGTGACTTCGTCTGCGGGATGCGCTCGACGAGCCGACGCGCGTACACGAGGCCGAAGCCGATGCCCACGAGTACGGCGGCCATCCCCAGGCCGAACGCGACCGTGAGCACGATGCCCCACGCCGGCCGGCCGATCGAGATCGAGCCGATCAACACGAGCAGCGCCGACACCGACGGGATCATGCCGCCCGAAAGGCCGAGCGCGAACAGTCCGCGCTTGCCCATCTGTTGCTGCGGCCCAGGCAGATGCGTATGACCGATGCCGTCGTGCTCGTGCCAGCCCTCGGGACGGGCCTCGTGGTGGTGCTCGTGATCGTGATCGCCGTCGTGGTGGTGTGACGATGACTGCGCGCGCCATGCGCGGACGCGAGTCAGCAGCAGGTACGTGCCTATCACGACGACGATCGCGCCGGACGCGACGCTGAGGATCGGGTAGAGCTTGTCGGCCGGAATGACGATCGCCGCGGATAAGCTCAGGATCCCGAGCAACAGCACACCGATGGTGTGCGAGACCGTCACCGTCAGACCCAGTCCCACAGCCTGGCGCGCGTTGCCGCGCGACCCGACCAGATACGCGGCCATAACTGTCTTGCCGTGGCCGGGCGAGACTGCGTGCAAAGCGCCGAGCCCGGCCGCAACCAACAGCGACAGCAGCATGATCGGCGGAGTCAGATCGGGCGCCTGGAACAGCGACGTAACGTCACTCCCGAGCTCGGTGACGCTCGCAGGCACGGCGGCCGTCGAGGAGTCGGCCGAGGAGGCCACGGGTGCATTCGAGCCGACCGACGCTTCGATGGGCGTCGCATCGGGTACCGCGAAAGCGGGCAGTTGTGGGCCTCCCGGACTGGCGCTGAACGTTGCCGACGCCACACCAAGTGGAACGGAGATCAGGTTCGCGGGATACGAGGTCAGGCGGTTGGACGCGGACGCGGCGCCAAGGTCGGTGCCTGCAAGCGTCGTGCCGTCGCCGGCGAGCGTGATCTCGCGCCAACCCTGGCGTTCGACATACGAGTCGTCGGTGAACGAGATCGACGTTCCCGCGGCGAGCGCAGAAGTCAGCGGCGCCGAGTAGACGCACACCAGGCGCATGGTCGGGTTGCCCTGACCCATCGGGAAGCTGATCCCGAGCTGCGTCAGGCCGAGTGGCAGCCGCGAACCTGCCACCTCAAGATCGAGCTCGGTCGCAAGCTCGGCGCACTTGCTCTTGGCGTAAGTCGCCGCCTCGGCGTCGGACACCTGTCCGTCGCCGTCGCTGTCCATGGTCCTGCGTTCGGTGAACGTCGGGATCTCGGCGTAGTCCATGACGTGGTCGACGAGGATCGCGCTGGTCGACACCCGCAGACCGCTGTAGTGGTTGATCGTGAAGTTGCCGAGCGGATGTGCGCTCGTGGCCGGGACCACGAGCGCCAGCGCCGCGAGTGAGAGTGCGAAACCAAGAACGAGGCGACGACGAATGCTCATTGCGCCAGCGCCTTGCGCGCCTCGTCGACGAGGAGCGGTGAAACGTTGGGGTTGAGCGCCATCGCCTGGGTCAGATAGGCCTTGCCGGCGTCCGTCTGGCCGTTGGCTATGTCGATCAGGCCCGCGTGGATCAAGAGTGTCACGTCCTGCGTGCCAAGAGACATGGCTTGACGCGACCAGTTGAGTGCCTCGGCGTCGCGGCCGTTGGCATGCAGCGCCCACGCATAGGCGTCGAAGCCGTAGATGTCCTGGCGCTGCGTCAGCTCGTTCTGCGCAAGCGCCAGTGCCTGGGCCGCATCTCGATCGTGGTCGGATAGGAACAGGTTGTACTGACGGTCGTAGACGAGCGTCGCCCCGGACGACGCCGTCATGTTGGCGATGAAATCGACGGTGGCGTATTGGTCGGCCGCCTTTGCCGAATCTCCAGTCAAGGTATAGAGGTCGCCCAGGAACGCGAGCATGTCGGGCCGTGGCAGCGCCGCGGTCGCCTGCTGCATGAGCGTGATTGCCGTTGCCATGTCGCCGCGGGCATACGCGATGCGCGCCTGTCCGAAGATCGCCAGTGGGTAGTTGGGCAGCAGCGCGAGCGAGTGCTCGTAGTCGCTGGCGGCCGCGTCGAGGTTGCCTGCGAGCAGCTGGTATTCGGCCGCGGTGTAGTCGTAGAACGCGGTTGAGGACGGGAGGTCGCCCTGATCGGCGTCATCGGCCGCCGCCCCCTCGACTGCCGTGACCGCGGACGCAATGTCGCCCTGGAGGAAATCGAGTCGCGCCTGGCGTACGTCGACAGACGGAGAGGGCAGGAGCTTCTGCAGATCGGCGAGCGCGAGCTGAGCGTCATCGATATGTCCGAGCTCGACTGACGAGTCGAAGATCACGCCAACTGCGCCAAGCGCCTGTGGATTGAGGTCGACGGCTGTAGTCGCTTCTGCGAGGGCGCTGTTGAAGTCATGAAGTGTGGCGAACTCGCGCGCGTTCCCGGCGTGCGCGGTGGCTGCGTTCGGGTCGAGCTTGACGGCCGTCTGGTACGCCTGCTGTGCCGAGAGGAATTGGCTGATATCCCCGGTCATGCGGCCCTTGAGGTCGAACAGGTCGGCCAGCGCGTCCCAGCTCGTATCGGAAGTCGGCGCGGCAGCCGTGCGCTGCTGCCAGAAGGCGATGCGCCGGTCGACATCTGACGTGTCGACTGCACCCAGACCCGAGATCTCGGTCTGCGGCAGAACGTTCTGGTCGCCGACCGCGAGCGTGTCGGCGCTCTGATTTGGTGACGGGTTGTGGCCGCCTGAGTTAGCCAGCTGGATGCCGACGACGACGAGGACGGCCAGGAGCGGTGGGATCAGGTACACGGCGCGGCCCAGGCGGCGGCCCGGGGACCGCCGCAAAGCGGCGGTCCCCGGAATGCTGAGTCGCGTTTGCAGCGCGCTCAATTCGCCGGTGCGAGGTACGGCCACGCGGAGTTGGACACCGCGGAGTCGTTACCGATGCAGTCGGTGGTGATTCCGCCATTGGTGACGAGGTTGAGCTCGGCATCGATGACGTCATCGGTCAGTCGGCGCCCATTGAGGAAGCCGCCGGTATTGCTGGTCTGATACGTCAAGACGTCGGGCAGCAGCACGCCAGCGAGGCCAGCGGGATCCGCTGCGCCGAGGTGCGTGAGCACGTCCTTGACGTGATCGCCAAAGAGCTTGGGCTGCTCGATAGGAACCGTTCGGTTAAAGGCCTCGCGGTCGGTCTTATGAGCAGAGTCGACGTTGTTGAAGACCGTGTTGATCGCCGGTCGGCCCATCTGATCGACCTGGACCCACTGACCCTTCTTGTTGATCGAGGTCGTGGCCCAGATGCCGATGTTGTGGTTGTTGCCGCCGATCATGCTGTTCGGGACGCGCAGGATCATCGCGCTGACGTTCAGCCCGAGGAAGAAGTCGTTCGTGCCACCGTCGCAGAACGTGCGACCGCCGGAAGCGCCGAGAACCTCTTCCTTGAAGGCGTCAAGGTCGAAGAAGAACGGGTCGTCATAGAGACCCGCCGTCGTCTTGCCGCCGCCACTTACTGCGTTGTCCTGGCCCGTCCAACCACTCGAGACGAGATGGCCGTTGCGCCACAGCTGCATGCTCTGGACACCCGCGTGATTCGCGGGGCCGAAGCGATAGATGAACGTCACGTCAGGCCTGTAGTCGCCGTTCGTGTCGATCTTGATCTGGTACTTGACGCCTGTACCGAATGTCGTCCCTGACTGCGCGAGAACGCCCGCGCCAGGATTGACGTTGAGCACGAAGACGGTCTTGTTGCCGTTCGGTGTGCTGAATGCGTACAGGTCGGTGATGTCGGCCGCACCGTTGTTGGCGACGCCTGGACCATCGAGGTGGTCAGCGGCGTTGGCCGTCGGGATTAGGCCGAGGGACAAGATGAGCAACGAGCTGGCGACAGATGCCGTGAAAGCTCGTCTGCGCTGATCGCGCATCGCTTGCTTGAAACCTCCTCGTGAAGGAAATCCGAGTGAACTAAACGCTGGGCATGCGCTCGGAAAGCGCGACCTGGACGGGCAGTCGCTAGGCGTCCCTCCTCCTCTCGTATCCGGTTTCTGACCCCTGTACGCAATGCGTGGGTCGGGCGGATCACTCGGACCGAAAAACGTGCTTGCGGCTCGTAGACTTGGCTCGTGCCCGTGCCACCACGTGACCGAAAAGCGCGCAGCAGTGAACCGCGCGAGCTTTTCTGGCGCATCAGTGGTGAGTGGCCACGCGACCGGCGTGGTTGCTGACAGCGCCACGGCGCGTGCCGTGACCGACGAAGAGCTCGTCCGTCGCCTGGCGGCCGGGCCGGACGAGGCTGCGCTGTCCGAGCTATACGACCGCTATCAGGCAGCGATGTACGGACTTGCGATGCGCATTACGAACGACTCCGCGCTGGCCCAGGACGCCGTCCAGGAGGCCTTCGTCGGCGTTTGGCGCAACGCGGCGCGCTATACCGAGGGTCGCGCCAGCGTCCGCACATGGATGCTGTCGATCACGCACCACCGCGCGATCGACGTGGTCCGGCGACGCAAGCCGGCCTCGCCGCTGCCAGAGATTGAAGAGGTCAACGAGGCACTGACCGTGCCCGACGTGTGGCCCGAGGTTGCACGAGCCAGCGACGCGGCTGCGGTTCGAGCGGCAATGGCTTCGCTGCCCGATGCGCAGCGCCAGGCGATCGAGCTCGCCTACTTCAGCGGCCTGACGCAGACCGAGATAGCGGAGCGGGAATCGGTCCCGCTCGGCACCGTGAAAAGCCGAACGCGCCTGGGCCTAGTAGCCCTGCGCCGCGCGCTCGAGGAGCCGACATGAACATGGCTCCGATGACCCACGAAGAGGCGATGGAATTCGCCGGCCTCTACGCGCTGGACGCCTTGACGCCCGACGAAAAGGCAGCGGTCGACGCTCACATTGCCGCCTGCACAGAGGATCACTCGGAATTTGCGGAGCTGGGCGGAGTCGCCCCGGCGCTGGCGTCCGTGGCTGAGCCGGCTGGCGCACCGGCGGCGTTGAAGCGCCGCGTCCTGGAGTCATATCGTGCTGACGTTGTCGTGCCTGCCGCGCGGCCAGCGGCAGGGGCGTCTGCGCCGGCGACAACTTCGGCCCGACGCGCGAGCGTGCCGAATTGGATGGGCTGGGCGGCGGCAGGGATCGCGCTCGTGCTCATCGCGGTGCTCGGCGCCGTCTCGCTCAATTTGCAGTCTCAGGCAGATCTCGCCAACCAGCGCGCCGAACAGATGCGCGCGGCAATCGCGGCGATGTCCGAACCCGGGTCGCAGGTCGCGATCCTGAAGGGCAGTGGCACGGCCGCCGGCGTCAGCGGCTTTGTCGCGGTGCCCGCGGGCGGTACCGGCTACATGGTCATGACGAATGTTCCGGCGGTGCCC
>JADMIO010991089.1_pt1 | contig 13023 bp, 13 predicted proteins | sample 8958161 | NCBI WGS metagenome assembly JADMIO01 (sample SAMN16585339, study PRJNA669376) | soil metagenome | isolation source: Crop rotation soil | place: USA: Cullars Rotation, Alabama | collected 2011 | reverse complement strand
CGCGCTGCCGCGAGAGCTCCCGCGCCTCGCGCGCACGCGGCTCCGGGAGCGGTGCGGCGCCGCGCTCCATCGGGCCGCGATCGGCGATCTCACCTGCGATGAAGGGGCCCTCGTTGCGCGGCCCCGTATCGGAACCGCCGCCGCGTCCGCTGCCGCCCGCAACGCCCCCACCGCCGGCGCCCGGCGTGCCCGCGCCGCCGGAGCGTCCGGGTCGCCACGAGCCGGATGCGCCGGGACGGAACCCGGGTCGCGTGCCGCGTTCGCCACCACCGAGGTACGACGATCCGGAGCCGCCGCGATACCCACCGCCGTCGCCGCGCCAGCCCGGCTCGGTGCGCCAGCCGGATCCGCTCGCGCCGATGAGCCCGGAGAACCGATCCTGCGGCGCAATCTGCTCCCGCGGCGACGGTCGCGGCCGCGAGGCCGACCGATGGACGCCTTCGTCATCGCGCCAGCGCAGCTCCGGAGCCACCGGATCGCCACGGAGCATCGCGTCGACGGTGTCCGCCACGTCCGCATGCACCAGCACCTTCTCCCGGTCCTGGATCTCGATGATCACGTCGAACGTCGGTGGCGCCTTGCGCTCGAGCACGCTCTTCTGGGAGCGGCGGCGGCGGGCCTCCTCATCGCCGAGGGTGACGCTCTGGATGCCGCCGATGAGGTCGGACAGCGTCGGGTTCAGCATCAGGTTGTCGAGCGTGTTGCCGTGGGCCGTGCCGATCAGCTGCACGCCCCGCTCCGCGATCGTGCGAGCAGCCGTGGCCTCGAGCTCCGTCCCGATCTCGTCGATCACGATGACCTGCGGCATGTGGTTCTCGACCGCCTCGATCATCACCTCGTGCTGGAGGGATGGCGTGCGGACCTGCATGCGCCGGGCCTTGCCGATGGCCGGGTGCGGGATGTCGCCGTCGCCCGCGATCTCGTTCGACGTATCGACGACGACGACGCGCTTGTCCAGGTCGTCCGCGAGCACGCGCGCCGCCTCTCGCAGCATCGTGGTCTTGCCGACGCCCGGCCGGCCCATGATGAGCAGCGACTTCCCGGTCTCGATGAAGTCCGCGATGATCTCGATCGTCCCGAACACGGCCTTGCCGATGCGGCACGTCAGGCCGACGATCTTGCCGTTCCGGTTGCGAATGGCCGAGATGCGATGGAGCGTCCGCTCGATGCCCGCGCGGTTGTCGTCGCCGAAGCTGCCGATGTGGTCGACGACGTACTGGATGTCCGCCTCGCCGATCTCGCGATCGAGCAGCGCCACCTCGGAATCCGGGTAGCGCGCCTCGGGCCGGCGGCCGAGGTCCATGACGACCTCGATGAGCTCGCCCCGGTCCGGCAGCGCGTCGATCGCGGTCACGATCTCGGGCGGGAGCGCGGCGAGGAGGACCGCGAGATCGTCCTTCGTCTCCTTCGGGCGTTCGCGCTCAGGAGCCACGGGTGACCTCCAGGTGTCGGACGGCGGACGGGACGAGACTCGGCTCCGCCACGCGGACGAGCGTCTCCTTCAGCAGCACGGTCACGATCGCGATCTCACCGAAGCCTGACTCCTCCAGCCGCCGGTCGGCGGGCGATTCGTAGGTTCGCACGGGCGCAAGGACGCCGTGATTCGTCCGGGCGTTGCCACCCTTCTCGGCGAGCATCGCGATCGTGCCGAGCCCGTAGTCGATCAGCGGTCCGAGGTCGGTCTCGGGCCGGCCGAGCGGCCGCAGGTAGTGCGGCTGGTCCTCGCGCGCAACGCCGGTCTGGATGAATGCATCGAGGCGCATCCCGTCCGCGCTCTCCTGGACGAACCCGTCGATGTCGGCGAAGCGAAGAATCGGCGCGAGCGAGCTCCTCGGCACGCGCCAATTGGAGCCCTGGCGCTCCCAGTCGCTCATGCGCAGGCCCTCGAGCCGCTGCACGGGCGCCGGCGTCACGGCTGCGTAGAGCTGCATGAGCGCCACGGCATCGATGGGCCGGGCGGGCCGGATGCGCGCCTTGGCCGCACGCTCATCGGACCACGGCGTCGGCAACGGCTGGTCTGGCGGCCGGTAGAGGACGCGCTCCTCGCCGTAGCGGACGAAGCCGGCCTGCATGAACAGCTCGACGTTGTCGTGATCGTCGGCACAGGCGACGTGGAAGCGTGTCGCGCCGCGCTTCTGGCCTTCCCGAAGCGCGTGCTGCACGAGTCGATGACGGATCTCACCGGGCTGGCCAGGCCCGCCGGAGGCGATGGCGTCGAGCTCGACGATCGTCCACTCGTCGCGCGAGTTCTCGCGCTCGACGCGCACGAGGCCCGCGAGGTGCTTCTCCGACTCGTACACGAACAGCAGGTCGTGCGGCCGGAATGCGACGAGCGGAAGCCGGAACAGGCTGAACACGCCGATCGGCGGGCCGTTCACCGGCAGCCCCAGCGTGCGGCTTCCCGATCCTTCGCTCTGCGCGATCCGCGAGAGCTCGCCGAGTGCGGCGAGGTCGGTCAGGCGCGCGGCGCGGACCTTGCCCGACGGTTTCGACTGGCGGCCGTCGACCGTCATCGGGATGTGCCCGCGCGGCGCGTCGGGTGGTGTCGCCGCCCGGATCCCTCGCCCGGGTCGTCGTGCTCCGCCGCCATCGTCGCGACGAGCCGATGGAACCTTGTCTCGCCGGCGAGCTCCGGGTGGAATGAAGTGGCGATCACGTTGCGCTCGCGAACGGCCACGATCCGGCCGTCGTCGAGGCGCGCCAGGACGTCGACATTCGGGCCGACACGCTCGATGACGGGCGCGCGGATGAACACGCCGCGGACCGGCGCGTCGCCGACGAGCGGCACCGGCAGCTCGCCCTCGAACGAGTCCAGCTGGCGCCCGAAGGCGTTCCTTCGGACCGTCACATCCAGCAACGGCAGGACCGGCTCGTCGCCATCCGCGATGTCCTTCGCCATGATGATCATCCCCGCGCACGTCCCGAAGAGCGGCGCGCCCGTCGCGGCGAAGTCCAGCAGCGGCTGGCGCAGCTCCCAGCGATCGATCAGCTTCCGCATGGCGGTCGACTCACCGCCCGGCAGGCACAGCCCGCTGATCGACTCAAGGTCGGCCGGCAGGCGCACCTCGATCGGCTCGACGCCGATCGCGTCGAGCATGGCCGCATGCTCGGCGAAGTCGCCCTGGACCGCGAGGACCCCGATCCGCATCAGACCTGCTCCGGGCGCTCAGGAGGCGTCAGCGCAAGGCCGACGCGAGCACGGCTCGCGAGCGCACTGTCGAGGTGCGTGAGCGACCGCGCGGAGCGGAGAACGCAGCGCGGGCGCCTCATCAGCGCCCGGCTCACCAGCCCCTGACCGCCAGGCGCTCTGCCTCCGGAATCGCTTCCATCGAGATGCCGCGCATCGGGGCGCCAAGGCCCTTCGAGACGTCCGCGAGGATCTTCGCGTCGTCGAAATGGGTCGTCGCCTGGACGATGGCATTCGCCATGCGCGCCGGCTCCTCGCTCTTGAAGATGCCGGATCCGACGAACACGCCCTCCGCGCCGAGCTGCATGACCAGCGCGGCGTCAGCCGGCGTGGAGATGCCACCCGCGACGAAGTTCACGACCGGCAGCTTGCCGTTCGCGGCGACGTCCTTCACGAGCTCGTACGGCGCCTGGAGCTCCTTCGCGGCGACGAACAGCTCGTCCTCGCGCATGCCCTGGAGCCGGCGGATCTCGGATAGCACGGAGCGAAGCTGCTGGACCGCGGACACGACGTTGCCGGTGCCGGCCTCGCCCTTGGTCCGGATCATCGCGGCGCCCTCGTTGATCCGGCGGAGCGCCTCGCCGAGGTTGCGGCAGCCGCACACGAACGGGACCTTGAAGGCGTGCTTGTCGATGTGGTTGTGCTCGTCAGCGGGCGTGAGGACCTCGGACTCGTCGATGTAGTCGACACCGAGCGCCTCGAGGATCTGCGCCTCGACGAAGTGGCCGATGCGCGCCTTCGCCATCACCGGGATCGTGACGGCGTTCATGATCCCCTCGATCATCGAGGGGTCGCTCATGCGGGCGACACCGCCGGCGGCGCGGATGTCCGAGGGCACGCGCTCGAGGGCCATCACGGCCACGGCGCCCGCGTCCTCCGCGATCTTGGCGTGATCGGGCGTGACGACGTCCATGATGACGCCGCCCTTGAGCATCTGGGCGAGGCCCTTCTTGGTCGTCCAGGTGGACGTCTCTGGGCTCATGTGCTGGTGGAACCTCCGTTCGGGCGCAAACGGGTCGCACGCGCCCAGAGGATTATCGCATGCCGACTTGGACCACTCCGGTAGCGCATTCGGATCACCTTGGTAGGGATTCGGTCGCGGTCCGGCGTGACGCCTTTCCGCCTCTGCCGCTTCGGGCCGGTCCGCGCTCCGATATCGACACCATCGTTATCCGGAGCCTTATCCGCCAGTCCCCGGCTCGGAAATGCCCTGCGCCGCCCTGTTGATGGTCGCTCGCAGCGGCACCATCGATACCTGGACCATCAAGGATCCGTGCGCAGCCGCAAATGGCGATTGCTAATGATGGTGCCGCTATCGCAGGCCTTAACCGCCCGGGCTAGCGCACAACCGTTCGGACCACGCCTGACATGAGCTTCGTCGCACGTCGCGCGGTCGTGGGCGACAGCCGCGAGAGGGCGTCGACGAGATCGAGCACGTCCTTGTCCTCGAGACCCTCGAGCAGCCCGACCAGTCGCAGGAACGTGTCGTCGTTGACCTCGCCGAGCAGGCGCAGGCCGCGTTCCAGCTCGCTTGGCTTGAGGCGCGGCACGAGCCCGACGGCGCGATCGAAGAGCCGCACGAAGACGAGGAACGTCCGCAGCCACTCCAGCAGCGCGGTCAGCTCCGGATCCCGCGGGTGTGCGCGGAGCTCGGATTCGGCGTCCGCCGCCGCCTGTTCGAGCAGCGCGATGATCGGGTCGCCCTCGCGCGTCTTGCGCTCCGCGATCACGTTGCCGAACCAGCGCCAGTGGTCGCCCACGGCCTGGTAGGCCGTGCCCGCAGGTCCGCGCCGCCCGACCCGTCGCGGTTCCGAGACCTTCTCGACGAGCCCCCATGCCTCGGCCTCCGCGAGCGCAAGGCTCGCCGCGCGGTGCGACAGCCCGAGCGCTTCGCGGACCTCGCGCTCTGTCAACGCTTGCTGGCGGGTCAGCAGGTAGGCCTGGACCCGCGCGATCGCGGGCGCGACGCCCCACGCGGCGCCCATCTCGCCCCACGCATCCGCGAGGCGGAGTCGGATCGCTTCGGCGGCGCTCGCGTCGACCGGCGCAAGCTTCGGAAGGCTGGCCACCTGCGAATCCTAGCGCGCCGGCGAAATCTTGCCACCTACCGCTAGCACGTTGTTTGGTTCAAGCGGGCCGCTGGGCCGCTGGCTACGTCAACGGGATCGGGATCCACGCCCCGAGCGCGGCGCCAAGGGCGACGAACAGCGGGCTGCCCCAATCGATCTCCACCTCGCACGATGCAACGCGCTGCGTCGTCGCGCCCACGTTGAACTCGAAGACGAGCTCCTGGCCGTCGAACGTGGTCGGGCACTGGCCGGTGAACGGATGTGATTTCACGGCCGCGAAGTCGGTCTGGTTGACGGCGGCGGTGAGCGTCGCCATTGCCTCGGCTGGAACCTTCCCGAGCCCATTCGGCGGCTTGGCGGCCGCGTGGACTGTCCCGTCCCGCTCGACGATCACCGACTGCTCGCACGCACCCGCGGGACATTCGCCACCGCGCATCGTCACGGTCAGGAGCGGACCGCTGCCGGGGAGCTGCACGGGGCTCCCCTGACATGCCGCGAGCGCGAACACGAACACGAGCGATGCGGCAAGGACGAGCACGCGGCGGCCGGCTGGCATGGCCGCGAGACGGCGGTCGCCGGGATCGGGTTCCCTACACTCCCGCCATGCCCGTGCTGCGATCGCGCCTGGACCTCGCGAGCGACGAGGCACGCACGAACATCGAGCGGATGACGGCGCTCGTCGAGGAGCTCCGCGCGAGAACGGCGGCCGTCTCGGCGCGGGGCGCCGGCGGCGACGAGAAGTCGATCGCGCGGCATCGAGAGCGCGGCAAGATCCCCGTCCGCGAACGGATCGACCGCCTGCTCGACCCCGGCGCTGCGTTCCTGGAGCTGAGCGCGCTGGCCGCCGGCGGCTTGTACGACGACGACGCCCCGAGCGCCGGCATCGTCACGGGGATCGGCAAGGTCGAGGGCACGACGTGCGTGATCGTCGCGAACGACGCGACGGTCAAGGGCGGCACGTACTACCCGATGACGGTGAAGAAGCACCTGCGAGCGCAGGAGATTGCGCTCGAGAACCACCTGCCCTGCGTGTACCTCGTGGATTCCGGGGGCGCGTTCCTGCCGCTGCAGGCCGACGTCTTCCCGGATCGAGAGCACTTCGGGCGGATCTTCTACAACCAGGCACGAATGTCCGCGGCAGGCATCCCGCAGATCGCCCTCGTGATGGGCTCATCGACCGCGGGCGGCGCATACGTGCCGGCGATGTCCGACGAGACCGTCATCGTGAAGGGCACCGGCACGATCTTCCTCGGCGGGCCGCCGCTCGTGAAGGCCGCGACCGGTGAGGAGGTCTCGGCCGAGGACCTCGGCGGCGCGGAGGTCCATGCGCGGCGATCGGGCGTCGCGGACCACGAGGCGCTCGACGACGAGCACGCGCTCGCGCTGGGTCGATCGATCGTCGCCCACCTGGAGCGCAAGGCGCCGGCGCCGCCGTGGGACCGGCACGCGGCCGAGGAGCCTGCCGTGGATCCAGCGGGCCTGTACGCCGCCATCTCGGCCGACACGCGCCGGTCCGTGCCGGTTCGGGAGATCATCGCCCGCCTCGTCGACGGCTCGCGGTTCCACGAGTTGAAGCCGCTGTACGGCGAGACCCTCGTGACCGGCTTCGCCCACATCGATGGCTGGCCTGTCGCCATCCTCGCCAACGACGGCATCCTCTTCAGCCAGTCGTCGCTCAAGGGCGCGCACTTCATCGAGCTCGCGTGCCAGCGGCGGATCCCGCTCCTGTTCCTGCAGAACATCACGGGGTTCATGGTTGGGCGCGAGTACGAGGCGGGAGGCATCGCTAAGGACGGGGCGAAGCTCGTGACTGCCGTGGCCACCGCCGCCGTGCCGAAGTTCACGGTGCTGATCGGGGGAAGCTTCGGCGCGGGCAACTATGGAATGGCCGGCCGTGCCTACTCGCCGCGGTTCCTCTGGTCCTGGCCGAACTCGCGGATCTCCGTGATGGGCGGGCCGCAGGCGGCGCGCGTGCTGTCGACCGTGCGCGGCGATTTCGCCTCCGACGAGGAGCGCGACGCCTTCGAGGCCCCCATTCTCGAGACCTACGAGCGCGAGGGCTCGCCGTACTTCGCGACCGCCCGGCTGTGGGACGACGGGATCATCGACCCACTCGACACGCGCCGGGTGCTGTCGCTTGGCCTCGAGGCGGCGCTCCACGCGCCCATCCCGGAGACGAAATTCGGCGTCTTCCGGATGTAGTTCCCAGCGCCGGGCTCTCCTCCTGACAAATTCCCACCTGCTGGGAGCTCGTCAGGGATTTCGTGACATCTGCGCACGGGGCGGGAAATCGCCGGGTCCCAACGACGCCGTCGTGCGTGGCTGGCGTTCGAGCGGGCGACGCGACGGGGACGAAGTCCCGCGCGTTGGGAATTTGGCAGAAGCGGCGGGTCAGCCCGCGCCGTGGATCGCGTCGGCGAGGACGTACCAGCGACCATCGATCATCGTGAGCAGGTAGCTGTCGAAGTAGTCCTCGGTGACCTCGCCATGGGCGGTCGTGAAGACCCATTGCGCCGTCGCCAACGCCGCGTCCCGCCCGAGCTCCAGGATCGCGAGCTCCGGGCACGTCCATCGCCCGCCCGCGGCGAGCGCATCCCGGGTCGAGTCGACATAGGCCCCGAGGAAGTCCAGCCGCGACTCGGGCGTCAGCTGCTGGATCACCGCGCCGTCCGTGTGGATGAGGGATGGAACGTGGAACGCATCGATCACCCGCTCCACGTCGGCGGCATTCCAGGCCTGCAGATAGTCGAGGATGAACTCGCGCGGATCGGTCGGCCACGATCGGTCGGGCATGGCGCGAGGATAGGTGCAACACATTGCCCGGTTCGAACGTTAGGCCTCGGTGAGAGGGGGTCGCGTGGCATCGGATGCGCCCGACATCGACCGCGCCAGGAGCGAGCTGGACTCGGCCTTCCGAGCCCATCGTGACTGGCTGGTGCGGCGCATCGCGCTGATCGTCGGCGACGCCGAGGAGGCTCGCGACCTCGCACAGGAGACGTTCGTGCGCGCAGCTGAGCATTGGCCCGATCGACCGCCCGTCGAGGCGGCGCGCTGGCTGTCGACGGTGGGCGTGCGCCTCGCGATCGACGAGCGCCGGCGCCGCAAGCGCTGGGGCTGGCTGGGGCTCCGGGAGTCCGACGCTGCCTGGGCGATCGCCGTTGATCCGGATCTGTGGCGCGCCCTGTCGCGGCTGGACCGGCGGACGCGCGCCGCGATCATCCTGACGACGCTCGACGGCTACGCCCAGGAGGAGATCGCGGCGATGCTCGACGTGCCGCGAGGGACCGTCGCGTCGTGGATTTCGCGCGGCCGCGAACGCCTTCGCGCCGAGCTGGGCGACCGATGACCGACCTCGACCTGGATCTCGCTCGCCGGCTTGAGCGGCTGTCCGCTGCCGTGCCGGTGCGCGCCGGCCAGCTTGATCCTGTCCATGCAGGCGCTGTTGCCGCACGGCGCCAGATCCGCATGCGATGGCTTACGCCGCTCGTCGCACTCCTCGTTGCCCTCGTGGCATTCGCAGTCATGGGCGGTGGAAATGACCCGCGCCCGTCGAGTGATGCCTCCATCGACCCGAACGGACCACCCGTCGGCATCGCGCGGGACGGAGATTTCGCCCTGACGCTGCGCGCCGACAAGCGCAACTACGCCCCGAACGAGCGGATCAACGTCGTCGGAACGCTGACCTACTTCGGCCCACAGGACCATGTCGAGATCCGAACGGACGACAGCGGCCCGATCATGTTCGGCATCCAAGAGCCCGTGTATGGAGGCATCGAGGTTGGCACCGGGAGCCGCCTGATGTGCAAGCCAACAACGCTCGCCCGAACGGTGCCGTACGTCGAGCCGTTCAAGAAGGGTGGCAGCTTCGACGGGGAGAATCCCGACGCCGCCAAGTTCGAGGCGTTCTTCAAGGACAAGGACCTGCGCCTTCCGGAAGGAACGTGGCACCTGTATGCCGTCACACGCCCTCCGTGCCTCGGCGGCGACGTCAGGTTCGAGCTCAGGACCGAGATCGAGATCGTGGTGGCCGACGATCTGGGGGCCACGCCCGGCGTCCCAGTGGCGACGCCGTGGCAGGACAAGCCCGTGTACGGCGGGGACGACATCGGGTACATGGGGTTCCAGGTGAAGTCGCTCCACCCTCGATACGAGGAGGGCGCGCCCATCGATCTCGACACCTGGTTCTGGTTCAACGATGGACCCGAGCTAGCCCGCGAGCCGTTCGTCCAGCAAGTCGAGTACCGCCTCAGCGAGTCTGCTCCGGACGCGAAGAACGTTCGCAGTGTCGAAACACCCCTCGACTGCACGACAACGACGCTGAGGCCGCTCGAGGAACGCCACCTCGTCCCGGACCCGAAGAACGTGTTCGAGGTCGTCGCGAAAACCTGGCCGGATCGTTCCGCGGCCGCACTCGAGCATGGCAAGCTCCTGCTGCCGCCGGGGCATTGGCGAATCACGGTGACGGTTCGCGCGCTCTTCGGATCCTGCGAGGCACCCACGGATACATGGGAGGTCCACGCCTCCGTCGAGGTGGACGTGCTGCCCAAGGCCTGACACCCTCGGGCCATGGTGATCCACGAGTCCGCGGCGAAGGGGTTTGCGGCCGCGGCCGATGCGTATGAGCGCGGACGTCCGACGTATTCGGCCGAGGCGATCGACCGGCTGATCGCCGAGCTCGGGATCGGGCCGGGGAAACGCGTGCTCGACCTTGCGGCGGGCACCGGCAAGCTCACGCGGCAGATCGCGCCGGCGGGCGCGGAGATCGTCGCCGTCGAGCCGATCGACGAGATGCGCGCCAAGCTGATCGCGTTGCCGGGGGTCGAGGCGCTGGCGGGCACAGCCGAGGACATCCCGCTGCCGAACCATTCGGTGGATGCCGTGGTGGTGGGCCAGGCGTTCCACTGGTTCGACGGGATCCGCGCCGTGAGCGAGATCCGCCGCGTCCTCAAGCCCGGTGGCGCCGTCGGGATGATCTGGCAGGCGCGCGACCCGAGCCTCCCGTGGATCGTGAAGCTCGAGGAGATCATCGACCGCATCGACGACGGCCACCCGCGCTACCGAACCGGGCACTGGCGCGACGCGTTCGACCTGACAGCGCTCTTCGAGCCGATCCAGGAGGCCGTCTATCCGTATGTCCAGCGGGGCAGCCCGGAGACGATCGTCGACCGCGTCGCGTCGATCAGCTACGTCGCCTCGCTGCCGGCCGAGCTCCGCGAGCCGTACCTCGACGAGGTCCGCGACCTGCTCGCCTCGGATCCCGCGACGGCCGGCAAGGACGTCATCGAGCTGCCGTACACCTCCCACATCTACTGGACGCGGCCGCGCCCGCTCCCGAACGAGCGCGGCGTCGGCCTCGTGGTGTCCGTCAACGGCAACGACGGCGGCGTTCCGAAACCGCCCATCGGGCGGTCGTACCTCCGGAAGCGCGGCGTGGACAACGACCGCCAGGCCGACCGGAAGCACCACGGCGGCCCGCTGCAGGCGGTCTGCCTGCACTCGATCGAGGCGCAGGAGCGCATCCGCGCGGACGGCCACCGGGCGTTCCCCGGGGCCTACGGCGACAACCTCACGCTGCTCGGCATCGACTGGGGTGCGCTGCGGGGCGGCGATCGGCTGGAGATCGGGGCGCCAGGCGAAGGCCCGCTTCTCCGGCTCACCGACGACGCGACGCCATGCTCGAAGCAGTCGCAGTGGTTCGTGGACGGCCGAATCGGGCGCATCTCTGTGGCCGCATACCCCGCGGACATCCGGTGGTACGCGGCGGTGATGCGGGAAGGTCCGGTGGCTGCCGGCGACCCCGTGAGGCTGGTCCGCGAGGGCTAGCATGCCCGGCATGCTCCGCGTGTCGCGCCTGTCGATCGCCCCCGTTCGGGCGCTCGGCCTGCTGCACCCACAGTCGATCGACGTCGATCGCGACGGCGTGCTCGAGGATCGCCGCTTCTATCTCGTCGACGGCCACGGCCGGTTGGTCGATCGCCTGCTCGCCGGCGGCCTCGTGCAGGTCCAGGCAGAGACGAACCCCGAAGCGACGTGGCTTCGGATGACCTTCCCGGACGGCCGAGTTCTCGAAGGCGACGTGACGCTCGACGAGCCGGTTCGCACGGACATCTACAACCGCGTCGCGTTCGGTCGTGTGGTCGGTGGGCCCTGGGCTACGGCGCTCGAGGCGTTCGCACACCGGCCCGTGCTCCTGGTTCGCTGCGATCGCCCCGGGGGCACCCGCATCAAGCTCGGCGAGGACCACGTTCGGAACGGCGTGAGCATCGTGTCGGACGGCTCGATCCGCGAGCTTGCGCGGCAGCTGGGTGTCGAGGCGGTCGACTCGCGGCGCTTCCGGATGCTGATCGAGGTCGAGGGCGCAGGCCCGCACGAGGAGGACACCTGGATCGGCTCCGAGGTCGAGATCGGCTCGGCGGTCATCGAGATCACCAAGCCGGATGCCCGTTGCGCGATCACGACCCAATCCCCCGACACCGGCGAGCGGGACCTGGACACGCTCCGCACGATCCTCCGCTATCGCGGCTTCCGCGCGGACGACCCGGATCACAAGATCGATTTCGGCGTGCTCGGCGAGGTCGCGGTCGCGGGACGGATCAGCGTCGGCGACGAGATCGTGGTTCGGAAGGCGGCCGCGGTCGCGTGAGCGACGCGCTGCGCGTCGATCGCTCCGGGCCGAACGGGTCGATCGCCCGGGTGTGGCTCACCCGACCGGAGAAACGGAATGCGTTCGATGCCTCGCTGATCGCGGAGCTGCGCACGACCTTTGCCGGCTTCGATCGTGAGGCGCCGACGGCGCTGCGGGTCGTGGTCCTCGGCGGGGAGGGCGAAACGTTCTCAGCCGGGGCTGACATCACCTGGATGCGCGCGGCAATGGCGCTCGATGTCGAGGGCAACGAGCAGGACGCCATGGCGATGGCCGAGATGTTCGAGACGATCGACACGTGTCCGGTGCCCGTGATCGCTCGCGTGCAGGGCGCGGCGCTCGGCGGCGGCATGGGCCTGTGCCCCGCCTCGGGATCCTGCCGGCGGTGATCTCGCCGTTCGTGATCGCGAAGATCGGTGAGAGCCACGCCCGGGCGCTGTTCCCGGGTGGTCGCCGGTTCGATGCGCTGCGCGCGCAGCGGGTCGGCCTGGTGCACGAAGTGGTCGAAGGCGAGTCGGGCCTCGACATGGCGGTCGATGCCGTGATCGCCGACATCCTCGCCTCCGGCCCAACCGCGGTCCGGGCTGCCAAGTCCGTCGTGCGCGAGGTGCGCGGTCTGTCGCATGGCTCGTCGAAGTGGCATACGGCCCGCGTGATCGCTCGCCAGCGCGTGACGGACGAGGCTCGCGAAGGCTTTGCGGCGTTCACCGAGAAGCGCCGCGCCGCCTGGGACCCGGGCGAGCCGAACTCCTAGAGCGGTGAGCCTGCTCCAGCGCCTTCGCTCTCCCGGCAGCAAGGCTGTCCGGGACGCAGGGCCAGCCGACCGATGGGTCATCCTTGCGCTCGTGGGTGGCGGCGTGATCGACAGCATGCTCGCGCTGTCCCGATCGCCGGTGCCGTCATGGTTCTACTTCGTCCCGCCGGCGCTGCTCACCCTCATGGTCTCGATCATGGATCGTCGCGCTTGGCTCATCCGGTCGGCGCTCGCGAACATCGCGCTGGCCCAGCGGGCACGCCTGGCAGCCCGCGGCCTGCCGACCACCCCCGCACAAGCGAATGCCTGGCTCGCGGCGCCACCGGCGTCGGTGTCGGACTTCGACCGAGCGGCGGTCCTCTTCAACCTT
>JADMIO010945850.1_pt1 | contig 13023 bp, 11 predicted proteins | sample 8958161 | NCBI WGS metagenome assembly JADMIO01 (sample SAMN16585339, study PRJNA669376) | soil metagenome | isolation source: Crop rotation soil | place: USA: Cullars Rotation, Alabama | collected 2011 | reverse complement strand
GAAATCGAGACGCTCTACCTCAAGGTCCAGGAGTCGGCGCGCCTCAAGGCGGAGATCGTCGCGAACGTGTCGCACGAGCTCCGCACGCCGCTGAACGCGATCTTCGGCTACACGGAGCTCCTCGGCGAGCACGTGTCCGGCGACTCCGCCACGATGCTGGCGTCGGTCCGGACGCAGGCCGAGCGTCTCCACCAGCTCGTCGAGTCGCTCCTGGCCCTCGGTCGGCTCAAGACCGGCGCCGAGGGCGTGTCGATCGAGCGCTTCGACGTCGCGGACGTGATCGCGGACCTGAGGGTGCAGGCGAGCATCCTGAACGCCGACCGCGGCCTCGCGCTCGTATGGAACGAGCCCGCCGCGCCGCGCACCCTGGCGCACGATCGCGAGAAGATTCGCGCGATCGCGTACCACCTCGTGAACAACGCCATCAAATTCACGCCGGTCGGACGGGTCGAGGTGACGTGGGTGGTGCTGGGCGACGGTGGCCTCGTGCTCACCGTACGCGATACCGGCATCGGTTTTCCCGACGAGGCGCGCGGGGTGATCTTCGAGGATTTCCGTCAGCTCGACGGGTCGATCACGCGCCGCTACGAGGGCACCGGGCTCGGGCTCGGGATCGTCCGCCGCTGCACCGAGCTGTTGCGTGGCACGATCCACGTCGAGAGCGCTCCGGGCCGCGGTACGTCGATCTCGGTGACGTTGCCGCCGCCGATGGTCGCGACCGGCGTGGAGCCGGCGAGCCAGTCCACGACCGGGTGAGCCGCCGCGCCGTGCGGCGACTCGCGGTGGCAGGCGCGGGCGCGCTCCTGCTATCGCTCGCGGCGGCGATGCTGCTCGACCAACTCATTTTCTTTCCGGACCGCCAGGTCCCGCCGACGCCACCCGATCTCGAGGAGCGCTGGATCACCACCTCAGACGGGGTGCGGCTGCACGCCTGGTACGGCGCGCCCGCCGACCCGGTCGCGACGCTCGTCTGGTCGCACGGGAACGGCGGCAACATCGCCGGGCGCGTCGACGTGCAGCGCGCACTGGTCGACGCGGGTCTCGCCGTCCTCGCCTACGACTACCGGGGCTACGGCAAGAGCGGCGGCGGGCCGAGTGAGGCGGGCGTCGGGCTCGACGCGCTGGCGGCGTACGACGACCTCCGCGACCGCGGTGTTCCGGCCGAGCGCCTCATCGCCTTCGGCGAGTCGCTCGGCGGCGCCGTCGCAATCCGCCTCGCGAGCGAGCGGCCCTGCGTGGCGGTCGCCGTGGTCGCGACCTTCACGCGGCTCGCCGACGTCGCGCGCGTCCACTACGGGCCGCTCGCGGCGATGGCCGGCGGACGCTTCGACTCGCTCGCGCGCATCGGCGGGCTCGGCGTTCCGCTTTTCATGGCGCACGGCGACCGCGACGAGGTCGTCCCGTTCGAGCTCGGGACCGCGCTCTTCGCGGCGGCCCCGGAGCCGAAGCGGTTCGTCCGCGCCGTCGGCGGCTCGCACAACGACGTGTTCGGCGTGCCGGGGGTGATCGAGGGCATCGCCGCGTTCGCGCGCGACGTGACCGCGCGATGAGCTCGCGGCGCACGCGGCCGTGGTGGCGGCACGGGGTCGTCTACCAGATCTACCCGCGCTCTTTTCTCGACACCGACGGCGATGGCGTCGGCGACCTCGAAGGCATCCGCAGCCGGCTCGACTACCTGACCTGGCTCGGCGTCGACGCCCTCTGGCTGTCCCCGATCTTCCGTTCGCCGATGGCGGATTTCGGCTACGACGTCGCCGACTACTGCGACGTCGACCCGCTCTTCGGCTCGCGTGCGGGTTTCGACCGCCTGCTCGCGGAGGCGCACGGCCGTGGCCTGCGCGTGCTGCTCGACTGGGTGCCGAACCATACGTCGGACCAGCATCCCTGGTTCGTCGAGTCGCGCGCCGCGCGGACGAGCCCGAAGCGCGACTGGTACGTCTGGCGCGATCCACGGCCGGACGGCGGCCCACCGAACGGCTGGAGCGCGGCGTTCCCGCCGGGCACCCCCGCGTGGACGTTCGACGCCGCGACCGCGCAGTACTACCTGCACCTCTTCCTCGCGGCGCAGCCCGACCTCGACTGGCGGAATCCGGCGGTCATGGCCGCGATGGAGGCCGTCCTGCGCTTCTGGCTCGACCGCGGCGTCGACGGCTTCCGCGTCGACGTCGTGCACGCGCTCGGCAAGGATCCGGCGATGCCCGACGAGCCGCCGCACCTCGCCGGCATCCCGCACGCGGTGCTGAACGAGCACCCGTCGACGCACGGCATCCTGCGCCGGCTGCGCCGCCTCGTCGACGACTATCCGGGCGATCGCATGCTCGTCGGCGAGGTGTGGTTGCTGCTCGCGCGCTCGCACGCGGAGTACTACGGCGACGGTGACGAGCTGCACCTCGTCTTCGACCTTCCCGCGGCAGTGCAGACACCGTGGGACGCGGACGCGTGGCGGACGCGCGTCGCGACCGTCGAGGCGTCGCATGGCGCAACCCGCTGGCCGACCTGGGTGCTCTCGAACCACGACGGCATGCGCCACCGCTCGCGCTTCGGATCGGAGGCGCGGGCGCGCGCCGCGGCGCTCATGCTGCTCACGCTCCGCGGGACGCCGTTCCTGTACGCCGGCGAAGAGCTCGGGCTCGAGGACGCGGCGATCGCGCCCGACGAGGTGCGCGACCCGGGCGGACGCGACGGTTGCCGCGCGCCGATCCCGTGGGCCTCTGGGCCGTGTCACGGCTGGCCGCGCGCCGACCCGTGGCTGCCGTGGCCGCCCGACGCCGAGATCCGGAACGTCGAGGCCGAGCACGCCGATCCCGCTTCGATGCTGCATCTCTACCGGCGCGCGCTGCACCTCCGGCGCGCAACGTCGGCGCTCAGCGAGGGCACCCTGACGCTCGAGCACGGACCCCCGGGCACGCTCGTCTACGAACGGACGAGCCCGGACGAGCGGCGCCGCGTGCTCGTCAACTTCACCGACGCGCCCATCGCGACGGATGCGCGTGGTCGCGTCGTGCTCGCGAGCGACGGCGCCGGCGAGGGCGCGGAATTCGCCGGCACGCTCGCGCCGGATCAGGCGATCGTGCTGGCGCCCGCTTAGAGGGGACGAGCGGGCGCCTGCGGTTCCATCTCAGGCGCCTGTGGCGGGGATCTGGTTCAGCACCAGCCAGTAGAGCCCGAGATCGGACACGGCACGCACGAACTGGTCGAAGTCGACCGGTTTCACGATGTAGCTGTTGACGCCGAGGTCGTAGCTCTCGACGATGTCGCGCTCCTCGCGCGACGACGTCATGACGACGACCGGTATGCGGCGGGTGACCGGATCCTGTTTGATCCGCCGCAGCACCTCGAGGCCGTCGACCTTCGGAAGCTTCAGATCGAGGAGGACGATCTTCGGCGTCGGGGCGGCGTTTGGTCCGAAGAGGAACTCGATCGCCTCGGCGCCGTCACGGGCGACGTGCAGCTGGTTGGCGAGGTTATGCTTCCTGAGCGCTCGCACTGCCAGCTCGACGTCCGCCGGGCTGTCCTCCACCAAGAGAATCTCCACGCTCGCGCGTTCCATGGCGCGCTCCTTTCTCATGCGGCAGGGCGACGAAGAAGGTCGCGCCCTCGCCGATGGCCGCGTCGGCCCAGACGCGGCCGCCGTGCCGCTGCACGACCCGTTGCACGATGGCGAGCCCGACGCCGGTACCGTCGAACTCGTCGGCGCGATGCAGCCGTTCGAAGACCCGGAACAGCTTGCTCGCAAACTGCATGTCGAAGCCGGCGCCGTTGTCGCGGACCCAGTAGATGGTTTCGGTTCGGTACGGCGTGCAGCCGATCTCGATCGACGCCTGGGGGCGGTGGCGGGTGAACTTCCACGCGTTGCCGATGAGATTGAGGAACGCCTGCCGCATCATCGCGGCGTCGACGACGGCGGGCGCGAGCGCGCCGACCACGATGTCCACGGCCCGCGCGGGGTCCTGACGCCGGAGCTCGGCGACGACGGACGCGACGAGCGCATGGAGGTCGGTCTCGAGGTACTCCGGCTCCGCGCGCCCGAGGCGCGAGAAGGTGAGGAGGTCGTCGATCAGCCGGCCCATCTGGCGCGCGTTCGTGCGGATCACGTCGAGGACGCGCCGGCTCTCCTCGTTCAGGCTCGCGGCGTGGTCCTCGACGAGGATGTGCGCATATCCGTCGATCGCGCGCAGCGGGGCGCGGAGGTCGTGCGACACCGAATACGTGAAGGAGCCGAGCGCCTCGTTGGCGACCTCGAGTTGCTGCGTGCGCTCGTGCAGCCGGGCCTCGGCGTCTTTTCGCGCCGTGACGTCCATCACCGAGCCCATCATGCGGGTCGGCTCGCCGGCGTCGTCACGAAAGAGCTTGCCCTGCGAGGCGATCCAGCGGATCGCGCCGTCGCCGTAGCGCACGATGCGGCACTCGATCTCGAAGTCACCGGTCGCGAGCGCGCGCTCGAACGCGGCGCGCTCGACCGGCACGTCGGGAGGATGGAGGTGCCGCAGCATCGCTTCGCGCCCCCACGTCGGCTGCAGCGTGTCGTAGCCGAAGATCTGATCGTGGCGGAGCGTGCGATAGGAACGGTCCGTCGCGAGATCGAGGTCCCAGAGGCCCATCTGCGACGCGTCGAGTGCGAGCGTGAGGCGTCGCTCGCTCATGCGGAGCGCCTCCTCCACCCGGCGGCGCTCGCCGATCTCGCGGCTCAAGAGCGCGAAGATCCCGATCATGAGCGCGACGCCGAGAAGCGTGCCGCCGACGACCGCGGCGAGCGTCCGGCGCAGGCTCTCGTGAGCGGTTTCCTCGCGGACCGCGAGCAGGCGATGCTCGAGGCGCTGGATGCGGGCGGCGTGACCGGTGATTTCGTCCATGCGGCGGAGCCCTTCGGCGAGCCGGTCGTGGAGCTCCGCCGGCGGAAGGCCGCCCTCGTGATGGCGGCGGATCATGTCGTCGGAGTAGGCGAGCTTCGCCCGGATCGCGGCGTCGAACGCGGCGACGTTGTCGCGCTGCTCGGGATGGTCGGAGACGAGGTCCCGGAGATGCTCGAGGTCGCGGACGAGCGCGGGGCGATTGAGGTCGCGGCGGCGGACGAGCTCGTCGTCGCCGGCGACGAGGAAGCCGCGGATGACGACCTCGTTGTCCTTCACGATGCCGACCGCCGCGTCGACGGTGTCGAGCACGTCGTGGGTGTGCGCCACCCACCATTGGGCGGTCGTGAGCACCGCCGTGTTGCGGTAGGCGAGCCCGCCAGCGCCGAGCAGAAGAGCGAGCGCGACGATCGCACCGCAGAGGGATCGCCATCCCATTGCCACGACGCATGGAGGATGCATGCCACGTGCCGCACGGCGGAGCCCCGTTTCGTGTGAGGTTGCGGCGTGCGCCGCGATGGCGCGAGTCACCTTTCTGACCCGTGGCGACTGAAGTCGCGTCAGAGGCAACGACAGCTTGCCCTCCGAATGGTTGTGAGCGCCGTCGCGCTCACCCGCGGAGGGGCTTGCCCTCCGGATGGTCGTGAGCGCCGTCGCGCTCACCCCCGGAGGGCGGGGCGCGGTTCTCCGGGTCGGAGCGACCTGCTACAAGCGCCCGATGTCCTCGTCCTCAGACCGATTCGCCCCGTTCGCGGCGCGCATGCGCGCGGAGGGCCTCCCCGACGTCGCCATCCGGACCTTCGAGCACTATTTCGGCGAGCTCGCCCGTGGAGCGACCGGCCTCATGCCCGAGGACACGATCGCGCCGATCGCAACGCTGCCGGACGCCGCCGCCTTCGGCCCCGCGCTCGTCGAGCGCGGCCGCGCCGAGCTCGCGAAGACCGTCCTCATCAAGCTGAACGGCGGCCTCGCGACGAGCATGGGGCTCACCGGTCCGAAGGCGCTGCTGACGGTCAAGAACGGGCTCACGTTCCTCGACGTCGTGCTGCACCAGGCCGAGACCCACGGCATCCCGCTCGTTCTCATGGACAGCTTCTCGACCCACGCGACGACGCTCGCCGCCGTCGCGCGCCATCCGCGCGCGCGTGCCGACCTGGTGGTCGCGTTCGAGCAGCACAAGGTGCCGAAGGTCGCGAAGAGCGATCTCTCGCCCGGGACCTGGCCGAGCGACCCGCAGCTCGAGTGGTGCCCGCCGGGACACGGCAACCTCTACGCGGCGCTCGTCACGAGCGGGGCGCTCGATCGCCTGCTGGCGGAGGGCTACGAGCACGCGTTCGTCTCCAACATCGACAACCTCGGCGCGGTCATTGATCCCGCGATCCTCGGCCATTTCGCCGGCGAGGGCCACGATTTCCTGATGGAGGTCACCGACCGCACGGAGGCCGACAAGAAGGGCGGTCACCTGGCGCGGCGACGCGACGGCCAACTCGTGCTGCGCGAGCTCGCGCAGTGCCCGTCCGAGGACCTCGGCGTCTTCCAGGACGTCGCGCGCCATCGCTACTTCAACACCAACAACATCTGGCTGAGCCTGCCGAAGTTGAAGGCGTTCCTCGACGCGAGCGACGGCGTCCTGAAGCTGCCGATGATCCGCAACAGCAAGACCATCGACCCGCGCGACGCCGCGTCGCCCGCGGTCTACCAGCTCGAGACCGCGATGGGTGCCGCGATCGAGCTCTTCGCGGCCGCCGCCGCCGTACGGGTGCCGCGGACGCGGTTCGCGGCGGTGAAGAAGACGGGCGACCTCCTCGGCATCCGGTCGGATGCGTACGTGCTCACCGACGACTATCGCATCGTGACCAACCCGGCGCGGACGCGCGACGCCCTGGTCGTCAACCTCGACGACCGCTACTTTGCGTTCATCGACCAGATGGAAGAGCGCTTCCCGAGCGGTCCACCCTCGCTCCTGGCGTGCGACAAGCTCGACGTCGTCGGCGACGTGCGCTTCGGGCGCGACGTGCGGGTCACCGGGACGGTGCGGGTCGAGAACACCGGCAATGCGCCGATGACGATCGCGGACGGGACGACGCTGGCCGGCTGACGCGCCGGCGGCTCAGCCGCCGCGGAGCTTCCGCTCGCGGACTTCCTGCATCGACTTGCAGTCGATGCAGAGGGTCGTCACCGGCCGGGCCTCGAGGCGCTCGCGGCCGATCTTCTCGCCGCACTCCTCGCAGAGACCGTAGCTGCCGTCGTCGATCCGCCCGAGGGCTTCCTTGATCTTGCCGATCAGCTTGCGCTCGCGGTCGCGGATGCGGAGCGTGAAGTTGCGGTTCGATTCGAGGGCGGCGCGGTCGGTCGGGTCGGGGAAGTTCTCGGCCTTCGCATCGGTCATGCCGTCGACGGTGCGGTCGGCCTCTTTGAGGAGCTGATCGAGCTGCTCGTTGAGCAGGCCCTGAAAATGCTTGAGCTCGCGTTCCCGCATCCGTGACTCGAAAGGCGGGCACCGTACCACAGCAGAAAAAGACTGCAAACAAGCGGTCTTGCGACGCCGTAGCCGGCCGGGCTACGAGCCCGCCATGCAGGCAATCTTGGACGCCTTTTCGGGCTGCTCGGGAGACATGACGGTGGGTGCGCTCCTCGACCTCGGTGTCCCGTTCGATTCCATGGCGGCGGCGATCGCCGGGCTTGGCCTCCCCGACCTCGATCTCGCGCACGAGCGCTGCGAGGTCGGCGGGCTCGCGGCGACCCGCTTCGTCGTGACGACCCGTGAGCCGCCCGGCGCGCGGACGTTCGCGACGATCCGGCGCATGCTCGAGACGAGCGCGCTCGCACCGGGGGTGCGCACCCGCGCGCTGGCGATCTTCACGGCGCTCGCCGAGGCGGAGGCCCGCATCCATGGCGTCGCCGTCGACGCCGTGCACTTCCACGAGGTCGGGGGCGCCGACGCGATCGCCGACGTCGTCGGCGCGGCGTTCGGATTCGACGCGCTCGGCATCACGTCGGTGCACGTCGGGCCCTTGCCGCTCGGACGCGGTATGGTCGACACCCGACACGGTCGTTTGCCGGTTCCCGCTCCCGCGACGGTGGCGCTCCTCGAAGGCTTCGACGTGCGGCTCGGCGACGGCGAGGGCGAGATGGTGACGCCGACCGGTGCCGCCATCCTCCGCGGGCTCGGCGCGGTCTCGGGGCCGCCGCCGGTCTGCCGGCTGCAGCGCGTCGGCCATGGTGCGGGCACGCGCCGGCTCGCCGACCGTCCGAACGTGCTGCGCATCCTGCTCGGCGACGCCGCCGGGCCGGCCGGGGTCGCGACCGAGGCCATGGTCGTCGTCGAATGCAACGTCGACGACATGAATCCCGAGCTCTACGAGCACGTCATGGCGCGGCTCTTCGCCGCGGGTGCCGTCGACGTGACGCTCGTCCCGGTGCACATGAAGAAGAACCGTCCGGGGATCATCGTGCAGGCGCTCGTCGACGACGCGCGTCGCGAGGCCGTCGCCGGGGTGCTTCTCGCCGAGACCACGACGCTCGGCGTGCGCATGCACGCGGTGACGCGCTTCACGGTCGCGCGCCGGGTCGTCGAGGTGGCGACGCCCTACGGGACGATCGCGGTCAAGATCGCCGGCGGCGACGGGACGCCGGAAGTGGTCGCGCCCGAGTACGAGAGCTGCCGCGCGGCGGCCGAACGCGCCGGGGTACCGCTGCGTGTGGTGTTCGACGCCGCCCGTACGGCGGCGCGCCCCGGTTAGGCGGTCGGCCTCCCGATCCAGCGCCGGGTGCTGGCGAGCACGCGGGACCAGGGAATCCAGAACGCGTTGCACGCGATCATCACGAAGAAGCTCGGGCCGAGGAGCACCCGGATGCCGAGCTGCATGGCGATCGTGCCGGGCACGATGAGCGCCCGGGCCCGGCGGCTGGCGAGCGCGAGAGGATAGCTCGACTCGAGCAGCACGGTCGCGCCGGCGAGCGCGTGGCAGATCCAGGCGTGGCGGGCGAGGACGACGCCGATGCTCGTCAGCGGCACGGCGTTTCCGAAGTCGTACTGCGCTTGGACGAGGAAGATCGCCATCCCGTCGGACAGGATCCAGGCGAGCCCGCTCGTGTGGAGCTTGCTCATGCCGGCGCCGAAAAAGACGAGCGCCAGCACGACCCAGATGGCGCGGATCGGCCACGTGTACTCGCCGGAGGGGGCGACGGCAGCGGCGGTGTCGCGTCTCCGCTGCAAAAGCCGGTCGAGCGAGTACGCGTCACCCGGCCGTCCGATCGCGAGGATCGCGAAGATGAAGATCAGGAGGGCGTCATAGTGGTGGATCTTGCCGAAGCAGTGCGGGAGTCCGAGGAGGTAGAAGCCGAGCACGAGGACCGTGGTGATGCTCGCCCGGGTCGCGAGCCCGAGACAGGAAGAGACGAGCGCGAGCTTCCAGAGCCGTTGCATGGCGGCGAGCGTCTCCGCGCTCGCGATCGGTAGGCGGAGCAGGGCGAACGACCAGGTCGGCTGCCACATCGCCGGGTCGACGTCCGCCCAACCGCGGAAGTCGACGGGCGCATAGAGCGCGGCGAGGAGACCGAAGAAGGCGAGGCGGCCGAGCCCGAGGTCGACCGGCGACGCCGGCGTGAACCAGAACGCGTCCCAGCGTTGCGCGAGCGACGGCGTCACGCGACGGGCTCGTCGAGTGCCACCTCGACGACCAGGTCGCGGCCGTCGGGGCGATCGACGTTCCGTGCCTCCGGGTCGATCTGCCAGCGCGTGCGGTAGTAGCGGAGCGCTCGGAGCGGCGGCCCGTCGTGCTCGCCCGCGCGCCGGCGCCGTTCGTAGCGCGCCAGGCAGTCGCGGAGCGCCGCGCCGACCCGCTCGCGCTCGCCGGCGCGCAGCAAGGTGTCGAGACCCTGGAGGAGACGCGACTGGTCGAAGGGGTCGAGCAGCCGCGGGTCGCGGAGCACGAGCTCGGTGCCGTCGGGGGCGGCGATCCCCATGACGCGTCCGTTCTCCGTCGTCCAGCCGGGGACGTGCGAGTACATCGGGTAGGGTGAGAACGGCCAATGCTCGCGGCCCGTTGCGATGTCGTAGAGGTGGCCACCCACGACGATCGCCATCAGGCCGTGGACGAGCCATCGCCGCTGCGCCCGCATCGGCGCCGATCTACGCGAGTCGGCCGGGACTGTCACTCGCGACCACCGCTGGCGCGTCCTAGCCACGGACCCCGAAAAGTGATTGTTCAAGCCCGCCGAAAGGAGAAACGAATGAGTCGATCGCAAGCCGGGTGGCGGAAGGTGGCATGGGCCGCGTGCATGGCGTCGCTGGTGTTCGCCGTGTCGTGCGGCGGCGGAGGCGGCGGCGACGACGACGAGGAGAACTTCCGCTCGATCGCTTTCGGCAACGGGCTGTTCGTCGCGGTCGGCGATCCGGGCATCATCTCGACCTCGCCGGACGGGTTCGATTTCAATCAGCAGCGCTCGGGCACCGACGCCGGGTTGAACGGCGTCACCGCGGGGCCCGGCCAGTTCGTCGCGGTCGGCGACCTCGCCACCGTCCTGACCTCGCCCGACGGGATCTCCTGGACGCCGCAGCCGTTGCCGACCGACGTGTCGCTCCAGGACGTCGCCTTCGCCGAGGGCCGCTACGTCGCCGTCGGCTACACCGGCACCATCATCACCTCCACGGATGCCGTCACCTGGACGTTGCGGAGCTCGGGAACCCAGGCGGCTCTCCGCGGCGTGACCTTCGGGAACGGCCTCTGGGTCGCGGCCGGCGACGGCGGCCTCATCCTGACCTCGCCCGACACGCTCACCTGGACGGCGACCAGCTCCGGCGCCGCGCAAGGCCTCACGCGCGTCCGCTTCGTCAACGGGCGCTACGTCGCGGTCGGTTTCGTCGGGACGATCGCCGTCTCCGAAGACGGGAGCAACTGGAGCGCGCGCCGCGAGAACTTCTCGAACTTCTCGACGTTGAACGACGTGGCCTTCGGGAACGGCGAGTTCGTCGTCGTCGGCATCACGGGCACGATCGCGAGCTCGCCGGATCTCGTGGCGTTCACCCAGCGCGTGGCGCACACGAGTCGCGTGCTCGGCAGCGTCGTGTTCGGGCTCGACCACTTCGTCGCCGTCGGCGAGGACCGCGTCGTGGACACGTCGCTCGACGGCATCGAGTGGGAAGTGCAGTAACCCGCATCGACTCCGTTCCGCCGCCGCGCTAGCACGGAGCGATGCAACGGCGGGTCGGGAGCGCGGGGGCGCTCGTCGCAGCGCTCCTGCTCGGGCTCGCTCTGGGGGCACCGGCGGTCGTGAGCGCGGCCGCACCCGAGCGCGCGGTCGAAACGCCGGCGCCGCGCGAGGTCGAGGACGTGCTGCCGGAGGGCAAGACGCTCGGCGGGCGCGAGATCTACGACCGCTTGTTCAAGAACCGGAAGCGGCTCCGCACGGCGGTTCAGACGGGCCGCATCCTCTCGAAGGACCCGGCGGGGAATCCCCAGGAAACGCGCTTCCTGATGCGCGCCAAGGACTACCGGAACGCCGCCGACGAGGCGACGGACGGCGTGTACGCCAAGGTGCTCATCACCATCACCGGCTCGCGCGACCTCGAGCGCACGAGCTACCTCTACATCCACCGGAACGATCGGCCCGATGACCAGTTCATGTACTCGCCACTCCGGAAACGCATGGCGCGCGCGAACCTGCGCGGCCAGAGCGTCGCGGGTACCGACTTCAGCTTCGACGACTTCCTGACGACGCTCGACGACCTGGAGCACGCGACCTACAAGCGACTGCCCGACGAGACGATCGAGGGTGTCTCTTGCTATGTCGTCGAGGCGACGATGCTGCCCGCGAGCAAATCGCGCTATTCGAAGAGCCTCGCCGCGATCGAGAAGGAGCACTACGTGCCGCTCCGCACGCGGTATTGGGACGAGGTCGGCGTCGAGGTGAAGGAGCTCACCTCGCCGCGTGCGTCGCTCAAGGTTTACGACGGCGTCTGGGTGCCGACCGAATCGACGATGACCGATCTCCTCGAGACCACCAAGTCGGTCGTCAACATCGAGACCGTCGATCCGAACCCCACGCTCGGCGACAACGACTTCGCGCCGAGCGCGCTCGAACGCGGCTTTTGATCACACCCGGGCGCGCGTGAGCAGCGCCGGCAGCATCACGAGGTCGCCGACGAGGCAGATCTGGACCGTGAGCGCCGAGAGCCAGCCGAATTCCCGGAGCGTCGCGAATCCGGAAAGGCAGAGCACGAGGTAGCCGGCGGTCAGCATGAAGGTCTCGGTCACGATCGGCGGCCCCATCTCGCGCATGCAAGCGGCGGCGGCCTCGGCGGCCTCGCTGCCGGCGCGGCGCATGCGCTGGTAGTTCACGACGAAGTGCGACGTGTCGTCGGTCGCGATGCCGAGCGCCACCGAGCCGATCAAGCTCGTCGGGAGCGAGAGCTCCGCGATTCCGGCGCCGAGGAGCCCGAAGAAGATCACGACGGGCGCGACGTTCGGCGCCATGGCGACGAGGCCGACGGGGAGCGAGCGCAGCGAGCCGGCGACCAGGATGAGAATGCTGACCGTCGTCAGCACCATCGCCGTCAGCTGATTGCCGGCGATGCCGTCGGACGCCTGCGTGAAGACGATCGTGTTGCCGGTGATCGTGGCGCTGATCCCGGGCGGAAGGTTCGCGGCGACGATGGCCGCGTCGAGCCGCGATCGGAGCGACGCGACGGCCGCCGACCCGCTCTCGGAGGTGCGGATCAGGAGATTCACGCGGCTCTGGTTGGTGTTGGCGAAACGCCGGAGCTTCGCCTTCGGCACGAGGAGCAGGAGGTTCGCGATCTCCTCGCGCGTGTCGGGCACGCGTTCGGCGGCCGGCGCGTCGCCCTCGATCGCGCGGTTCAGGACCGCCACCAGGTCGACGACCGAGAGCGTCGTGCTGACGCCCGGCACCGCGTCGACGAGCGTCTGCAGCCGCGCCAGCGCGCGGAGATTTTCGGGCTCGCGGAAGGCGCCTTCGCCGGGTCCGGTCAGCATGAGGTAGATGGGCACGGCGCCGACCAAGCGCTCGTTCGCGCGCGCGAAGTCGAGGCGCACGTCCGAACGCGCGTCGAAGAACGTCAGATAGTCCGTGTTCACGACGATCCATGGGATGAGCACGGCCGTGCCGAGCGTCACCGCGAGCCAGGCCGCGAGGATCGGCGTCGCCTGCC
>JADMIO010839015.1_pt1 | contig 13023 bp, 8 predicted proteins | sample 8958161 | NCBI WGS metagenome assembly JADMIO01 (sample SAMN16585339, study PRJNA669376) | soil metagenome | isolation source: Crop rotation soil | place: USA: Cullars Rotation, Alabama | collected 2011 | reverse complement strand
CTTTCCCCTCAACCCCTCTTTCAAAATTGTCGAGGTTCACTTCACGTTCCCAGGTGCGCTTGAAATCTTCTGACGCGCGGCGAAATTCCGAAAGACTCTTGCCTAACTGCCGGCTCAGTTGCGGCAAACGGCGCGGGCCAAAGAAGACCAGCGCCGCCGCGACGATCACGAGCAGCTCAGTGTTGCCGAGTGAATCCAGAATCAAAAGAAACATCTTGTTAACGACGTGGTGCCCGGAGCTTTTGACGCGCGAGAACCTGAAAAGGATTGTATCGCGTTGGGGGTTGTGTCAGAAGCCCGCGCGCCAGCAGCTGACGAATTCCTTTTTTCATGTTTCCGTGGTTGCTCTGTGTCTCAGTGGATTCTGTGTGCCTCTGTGGTGGGCTCTCGCGCGCCATTTTCACCACAGAGACACAGAGTAGTCACAGAGACACTGAGAAGAACTTCAAATTGCGACAATCAACTAATGGGCAAACTCTTCATAACAGTTGTTCTGCTTCGCAGCTTCCGACACCAAGCGTTTGACATTGGTTGCTAGCCTCGCTCAATCTCAAAATCATGCCTGGTTTGCCTGCAAATTCGCTCGAGCAATTCGCGCGCACAGCGGAAAGCGTTGCCGCGACCACCAAGAAACTCGAGAAGGCTGCGCTGCTCGGCGAATATTTTCAGCAACTCAATGATGAAGATCTGGCGCGCGCTGCGCGCTATTTCGCCGGGCACGTTTTTGCGATGCACGACGCACGCACGACGAATGTCGGCGGCAGCATCCTGAGTGAAGCGATGCTTGCGGCTACAGGTTTGGCGAACGATTTAGGAGCGCGGTACGCGCGCTGGGGCGATGCCGGCGACGTGGCCTTTGAAATGTTTTCCGAAACTGAACGCCGCCACGCGCCCGCACTCAGCCTCGCTGATATCGAGTCATTGCTGGCGCGTTTGAGCGCTACACGCGGGAAGAAAGCCAAGACGGATTTGCTCACAGAGAGTTTAGCGACCGCGACGCCGCTCGAAGCGAAGTATCTGGTGAAACTGCTTTCGGGAGATTTGCGAATTGGCTTGCGCGAAGGACTGGTGGAAGACGCGATCGGGCGCGCCTTCAAGCAGCCGCTGGCGGACGTGTCGCTGGCAAATATGCTGCGCGGCGACATCGGTGAAGCCGCGGTGCGCGCTCGCGCCGGAACATTGCGCGACGTTGAGATGCGCCTGTTTCATCCTCTGAAGTTCATGCTGGCGACGCCGGCCTCAGATCTCGCCGACATCGCGCGCACGATGCCCGATGAATTCTTTGTCGAAGATAAGTTCGACGGAATTCGCGGCCAGGCTCACGTGGAAGACGGTCGTGTCGCGATCTATTCGCGCACGCTTGACGAAATCTCTGCGCGCTTTCCAGAGTTGATTGCTCCCCTCGCAGCGCTGCCCACGGATGCAATTATCGATGGCGAGATCTTGGCCGCGCGCGGCGAAGAAATTTTGCCCTTCGCCGATCTGCAGAAGCGGCTGGGCCGAAAAACGATCAGCAAAGAGTTGATGGCCAGCGCGCCTGTCGTCTTCGTGGGCTGGGATGTTTTGTATGCGGAAGGAAAAGTTTTGATCGACGAGCCACTCCGCGCTCGCCGCGCGCGGCTCGAAGATCTTGTCACAACTGCCTGCGGTAGCTGGCCGGTGGATCCGGGGACCCTGCGATTTTCGAAAGCAAAACTCTTCAACGATGTCAGCGCGCTTGACGATGAATTCGACTTGGCGCGCGGGCGTGGCAACGAGGGTTTGATGATCAAGGACCCCGCGTCCTCGTACAAACCCGGCCGCCGCGGTCGCGAATGGCTGAAGCTCAAGAAAGCTCTGGCAACACTGGATGTGGTGGTGACCGCGGTCGAACTCGGTCATGGCAAGAGGCGCAGCGTGCTCTCTGATTACACGTTCGCGGTGCGGCGATCTGAGGACGATCCGGAGTTGCTCAACATCGGCAAAGCGTATTCAGGACTGACTGACGCCGAAATCGCCGAGATGACCGAATGGTTTCGCGCGCACACGATTCAGGAATTTGCCCACGGCCGCGTGCGCGTGGTTGAACCGACCATAGTCATCGAAGTGACCTTCGATCGCGTCCAGCCATCAAATCGGCACAAGAGCGGCTACGCTTTGCGTTTTCCGCGCATCGTAAGACTTCGTCGCGACAAATCTGCGGACGAGATCGATACTCTGGCGACCGTGCAGAAACTTGCGGGCTCGCCGCGAATTGACAATGACAGTGCCAGTTAGAAAAGATGCTTTTATGACTCGAGCCAATCCTCTTGTTTTGTTTTTGATCGCCGCGATGGCAGTCACTATCGGCGCGCAAACACGCCGCCGGCCAGCTGCGCGGACGTCTTCGACTAAGCCTGCGACGGCTGATAATGCGGCGGCCAAACCTGCGCCGACGCCGGCCACAACGCCAACTCCAACTGCTTCCGATTCGTCCGCACTGGCGACTGTCAATGAACTCACCTTCACGGCTTCCGATATCGAGGCTGAAGTTTCCGCGGCGATCCTTAGCGATCCCGATCTCTATCTCCACGATTTTTATCAGGATCGAGAAAAGGCAATTAAGGAAGCGCGACAGCGCGCGGTTGATGTGCGCGTCAACTCGATGCTGATTGCGGCCGAAGCCAGGAAGCGAGGGATGGCCCCCGATAAATTACTGGACGCAGAGGTCACTCAAAAAATCGCTCCGCCCACCGACGCTGAAGTGCAGGCTGTATTTGACGCGAACCGCGGACAGCTGGGAAATGAGCTGGCGGCCGTGCGCCCGAACATCATTAATTACCTGCGCGGGCAGCGCATGGAACAGGCGCGAGCAGATTTAGTAACTCGTCTGAAGATGACGAACACCGTTATGAAGGGAGCCGACGTTAACGCGCCGAATCTGGCGCCGGGAACCGTGCTCGCTTCAGTAAACGGCCAACCCCTTCGCATCGAGACGATCAACGAGCGAATGAAGGCCTACATCTATCAGATGGACATGCGAGTGTATGAAGCGCAAAAGCAGGCGCTCGACCATCGCATCAACAACACGTTGATTGCCGATGAAGGAAACAAGAAGCAGATCGCCTCTGAACAAATTTATCGCACAGAGGTCACCGATAAGATCAAGCCGGCAACTGACGCGGAAATCACCAAGTTCTACGAAGAGAACAAAGCGCGCCTCAATGGCGATCTCGCTTCCAATCGCGCGGCCATCGCTGATTATCTTCAGCAGGAACAGCAGAAGAATCTGGAAAAGGCGCTTGCCGATCGCTTGCGCGCTACCGCTAAGGTGCAAGTCTTCTTGAAAGAGCCCGCGGCTCCCATCTTCAACGTGCCGCTGGCCAGGGGCTACAGCCGCGGCGACCCCAACTCGCCGGTGAAGATAGTCGAGTTCACCGACTTCCAATGTTCCGCGTGCGGCGCGATGTACCCGGTGCTGGAAGAAGTCCTGAAATCCTATGGCAATCGCGTCTATTTCGAGATTCGCAATTTCCCTTTGACGACCGTGCACGAGAACGCATTCTCGGCGGCGCTGGCCGCCGCCGCCGCAAACTCCCAGGGTAAAGTCTGGCCTTACATCGATCTGCTTTTTAAGAACCAGACTTCACTGGACGCCCAGTCACTCAAAAAATTCGCCGCGCAGGTGGGATTGGATCGAGCGCGTTTCGATGCTGACTTCGACAGCGGAAAATTCGAAGGCGACATCCGTCGCGACATTGAAGAAGGCGAGACCTACGGCATCGAAGGTACGCCAACGATCTTTATCAACGGCGTGATGTTGACGAAATTCAGCGAGGCGGGCGTGCGCGAAGCAATTGATAAAGCGCTCGCTGCGGCAACCAAGGCCAGGTGATCGACTTTCGATTTCTCTCTAAAAATCAATTTATTCCGAAGGAGAACGTAAATGAAGTTAGGATCAAAACTATTAGTTTGTGCTGTGCTCTGTCTGGCAATCGCGCCCCTGGCGATCGCCCAACCGGCCGCGAGTGTGGCCGGCGTCTATGAAAACTTCACGCTGGGAAAAGGATCAGGCGATCTGGAAGGCATGCGCGTCTCGATCATTTCGGCAGGAGGTGGTTACTACGCCATTGTGCAAATAGCGCAGGGCGGCGCTGAGGATCCCAAACCGGAATTTGTCGAGGCCACAGTGAAAGGCAGGAACGTTGAATTTACTGCCGGCGATCAGAAATTCACCGGCACAGCCAACGCAACTACGCTGCGGCTGAAAGATGCTGGCGGCCAGATACATGTGCTGAAGCGCAAGCCTTGCACAACGTTATTTCGCTGAACAGATTTAGATGAACAAACAGGGGTCCAGCGCCTTCAAGGGGTAGTGTCCTGATTTCACGTTCTTCTCTGTGTCTCTGTGCGAACTCGTGCCTCTGTGGTGTAAATAATTGGGGAACAGTCCACCACAGAGGCACAGAGAATCCACTGAGACACCGAGAAGAGAGAATAAGACACCGCCGCTCAGGTGGTCCGCAGACTTTACGAATTGCCGATGCTTTTCATTAGCTCCTCGACGGTTTTGTCCAGGGCCAATTTCCAATCGCCTTCTTCCTTCACGAAGTAAACCTTGTCCCACTTTTTGGTTTCTTCGTTCTGGACTTCGAGCGTGGCGTTGTCCCCGTCGATCTTTTCGTTGCGCGATTCGGGCATCTTGTCGGTGCTGCCGCCCGGCTTTTCCAAACCTTCGGTGAGCGCCTGATCGACGGTCTTGTTTTGTTCTTTGGCGCCCTTTTCAATCATCGCCAGCGAACCTTTGGAAAGCGTCTTCTTCATGGCCGGCACGTCTTTCTTCTTCTGGGCTTCGTAAAAAGCCTTGAAGGTCGCGGTCGGCGAAGAGTTGAGCTTGCAGGCCCCGACGGCGCAAGCAACCAGCAGAATTACAATCGAGGTTTTGAGATTTCTCATCAGTATCTTTCCTATTGAGCAGCTTTCTTGTGCGTCAGGATATTACACGCATCTTCAACCGTGGTTGGATCGATCGCATCGTTGCCTTCCTGAATATGCCGAATAATTCCGTCCTTGTCGATCAGGAACGTGGCTCGATTACCGTATCCGCCTTCTTCGTTGAAAATGCCGTAGTCTTTAACGACTGAATGTTTAATGTCGCTTAGGATTGGAAAAGTGACGCCGATCTGTTTGGCGAACTCGGCGTTGGCAAGAGGACTGTCGACGCTGAGACCGAAAACCTGCGTGTCGTTAGCTTCGAATTTAGCGATATCAGCCTGATACGCTTTCATTTCCTTCGTTCAACCACCGGTAAAAGCGAAGACATAGAAAGCCAGCACGACATTTTTCTTGCCGCGAAAATCGCTCAACTTGTAGCGCATTCGTTTTCCGTCCTGCACGATAGTGCTGGGCAGGGTAAAGTCGGGCGCGGTGTCGCCAACTTTTAAACTGGTGTGCGGCGCAGCCGGCGGCGCCGGCGTCGGTGACGCTGCCGGTTTCGGCTGGGCCAAAGCGACGAAAGCGTTGCTCGCCAGGAAGATTGCGCAGAGAATGAATTTAGTCATTGCTGAAACTCCTTAAAGTGCGTTCGGCGTTATTTCCGCCTGCGTACTGCTGGTCTTCTGAAGCTGCGAGAGTTTACCTCTGCGAGCCCCGATTGCCAACAAATCCTCCGCGAGAGCTCGGCTCGCACGTGCGCGCGTGACCTTTGCAATCAAACCTCAAGAATTCCTCAAGGGGTGGTTTGGATAATCCTTTTGACCCTTCAGAACAGGGGTGCTGCGAGCGGCGCCAGGCGCGCTTGCGTCAATACTCTCGATGACAAACAAAGACCTCAACCAACTCATAAACGAAAAAATTACTGTGCCCGATGAGCCGCCGCGGACGTCGCGACCCCGGCTGGTCAATCTCCTGACCGACAATTTGAAGACCTACAATGCCACGGTCATTCATGGACGCGCCGGCGCGGGAAAATCCACACTGGCGGCCGACTTTGCGCGGCGCGCGGCGCGAGCTGTCTGTTGGTACAAAGTCGACGCGGCCGACACGGAACTAAGCGTGTTCTGTAAATATTTGGCAGCCACGCTCCAACGGCAGTTGGCCGCTTTGGATGAAACGCCTCTGCTGGAAATTACCGAATCGATTGAGAGCGATCGGGCCGAGCTCCTGGCCGAAGGTTTCGTTTTTCAATTGAGCGAGCACGCCGGCGAACCTTTGCTGGTCGTAATTGAAGATCTGCACCTCGTCTATGACGCGGAATGGGTGGTGCCTTTCTTTCATCGATTGCTGCCTTTGCTGCCGACCGATGTGCACTTCTTGATCACTTGTCGCAGCTTGCCGCCGTCGCCGCTGTGGCGCATGCGCTCGAAGCAAATGCTGCGCGTCATCGACGAAGCCGAGCTGGCCTTCACTTTCGAAGAAGCGCTGCATCTCTTTCAGAGCTATGGCCTGAGCGACGATCATGCGCGTATCGCTTTGCACAATACCAACGGACGCGCGGGCGCGATTGCGAACTTCGCCGCGACACCGGGACAAGCGGGACGCGCAATGGCCGACAGCTTCCTGAGTCTGGACCCGCGAAAGCTAAACACAATGGGCCAGAGGACCCCTGATTTCCAAACCTAATCGACACGCGTTTGTTGGCGCGATGCCTGAAACTATTCCGCCCCCCGCTGCTCTTTCGGACGCCCACGGCGCCTCGCTCGCATACCATCTGATCGTCGATAGAAGTAGCGGTTTTCCCTGTGCTACTCTCCGCAGCAGTCAACCCGAACCTGCGCTGATAGAAATGGCCAAGGGAGAAAAACAAACGCGCGCGGCGAGTGCCTCGTCCGCGACGACGCCATTCACGCCGCCCGGCACGTTCTTCCTGCGCACCAAATTGCTCGCCCCGCGGCCCGCGCCTGAGCTGCTGTTCCGGCAACGTCTTGCCGATCGTCTCAACGCAAATCTTTCTTTGCCGGTCACCCTGGTCACAGCGAATGCAGGATCCGGCAAGACCACGCTGGTCGCCGATTTCCTGCGACAGCAGCAGCTGCCCTACGTTTGGTATCAACTGGATCACACGGACAGCGATCCGGCAGTCTTCCTCAGCTACCTGGCCCAGGGCATTCAACAGCGAGTCGGCAATTTCGGCGAGACGATTTTCGCTTATCTGCAGGCAAATGAATTAGCGCAACAGCCTGAACGCGCCGCCGATGTGCTGCTCAACGAAATTCTGGAGCGCGTCGAGCAGAAATTGATCATCGTGCTTGACGACTATCACCATCTGGGCACAGACACGCCGGTGCACGCCGTCGTCGATCGCTTCATCACGTATCTGCCTGATGTGATTCACGTGATCATTGTTTCGCGCGATGTGCCGCCGCTCACGCTGGCGCGGCTGCGCTCACAGGATTCGCTGGCAATGATCGATCGCGGCGATCTTTTGTTCACGCCGGAAGAGACCCAGGAACTGTTTCGCAGGGTCTTCGGGTTGGACCTGACGGCCGATCAACTGCGCGAGTACGGCGAGCGCACCCATGGCTGGATCACTGCGCTGCAACTGGTGCGGCAGGTGGCCCAGCGACAGAGCCCGGCCGGCGCGGATCGCGGCGCGGATCCCTTGGGCGTGCTGCATCAGTCGGAGCGCGACATTTTCGAGTACTTTGCCGAAGAAGTCTTCAGCGCAGAGTCGCCGGAAACTCAACGCTACCTGATGCGCATCGCTCTCCTGGATCGAATTGAAGTCAACGCGTGCGCCCGGCTTTATCCCGAGATAATTTCGTCGGCAGTCCTGCCGCAACTTGTCCGCCGCAATGTGTTCATGACTGTGGCGAGCGACGCGCGCGGCGAAGAGTACCGCCTGCATCCGCTGTTTCAGAGCTTTCTGCGGCGCCGCCTGCGAACCGAGATCGGCATGGCCGGCGTGGCGGCTGAGCATGTGCGCTGCGCCGATCATTTTCTCGAGCGCGGCGACTGGGGCCAGGCCGTGCATCATCTTTTGGAAGCCGAGGAGTTCGATCGCGCCGGCGCCGTGATCGCCGAGCATGGCGCGGAATGGATCGCTTCCGGAAAGCTGGCTTCGCTTGTTTCGCTCGCTGAAGCTCTGCCGCCGGCAGTCCTCGAGGCGCATCCGCGAGCACTCGCCCAGCGCGCCGAAGTCGCCCGGCTGCGAGTCGAATTCGAAACGGCGCAGAGTCTTTTTCGGCGCGCGGCGGCGGCGTTGCGCTCGAAGGGCGACGACGAAGGTGAAGCGGACGCACTGCATTCGCTGGCAACGATCGCGCGACGACGCGGTGACTACGAAGCAGCGTTTCAATATCTGGATCGCGCGGTTGAGTTGACGACGGCCGATTCGATCGTGCGCACCAAGTGTGGAAATACGCGGGGCCTCTGTTTGGTTTCAATGGGCGAGTGGACGGCCGCAGAGCGAGAGTTTCGCGTGGCGCTGCAGTCTGCCGAAGACCGCAACGACGAGCATCACATCCGGCTGATCACGCACAACCTCGGCCTGCCGGCCATGATTCGCGGCGACTTTGGGGAAGCGCTGCATTGGCTGCGTCGTATGCTGCGCAGCGACGGACGGGAAACGCCGATTCCGCAGGAAGCCTGGGCGCACTTGAACATCGGCCGTTGCCATCTGTTTCGCGGCGAGGCTGAGCAATCCGCGCAGCACCTCGATCAAGCGCTGGAGCGCTGCCAGATGTTTAATTTGGTCGGGCAACTGGGCGAGGCGCTCGAAGCTTACGGAAATCTGTATCGCGAAAGTGGCGAACTGTCGCGCGCGGCTGAGTTCTACGAACGCGCTGCGCGCACTTACGAAGAAGCCGGAATCGATCTCGCCGGCGTCGAACTCCTCGAAGAGCAGGCGCTGTTGAACCTGAAAGCAGGTGATCTCTCGCGTGCGCGTTCACAAATCAATCGACTGATCGAGCTGCGAACAGCGCGCAAGGATGATCTGGGGCGCTCGGCCGCAACGCTTGCGCGGGGACGTATTTTGATCGCGCATGGAGATTACGCAGCAGCCGGGGATGACCTGCAGCCGGCGCTGGAATATTTCCGCGGGCGCGGACTTTATTACTATGAAGCGCAGGCCTGCATGAATTTGGCAGAGTGCGATCTGCACGCCGGGCGAGAGCCCGAGATGTTCGAGCACCTGCGACGCGCGTTGGATTTGGCCGCGCGTTACGATTACGAGTACTGGCTGCGGCAGGAGGTCGCGCACCGGCCGCAACTTTTCGCTTCAGACGTCGCGCAGGAAATGTTGCCGGCTGATCTGCGCGGGCAAGTTTCCACGATCGCTGAATCGGCACATGTCGCTGTTCCCGCTACTCCTTTGACTGTGGCGCCGCTGGTTGATCTCAGCGTCAACATGCTCGGTCCGATCGAGATCTTTCGCGATCAAGCCAGGCCTTTCGCTGCCGACGCGTGGACGACGCGGCGCGCGCGCGACATTCTTTGCTTCATCGTTTCGCGCCGTCATCACCGCGCACCGAAAGACACCATCATCGATACGTTCTGGGGAGACGAAAACCTCCAGACGGTCGAGAAGAACTTTCACCCGACCGTTTCACACATTCGCAAGGCGCTCAACAGTAATCAGCCGTTAAAGCAGAACTTCATCATTTATCGCGACGGCGATTACCAGCTGAACCCTGAATTCTCTTATCGCATCGACACTGAACACTTCGAACGCCTGATCGGCGACGGCGAAGCGGCGCGCCGGGAACGCGACTATGCGCGATGCATCGATTGTTACGAGCAGGCGGTAGCGCTTTATCGGGGCGACTTTATGCAGGGAAGTTATGAACCATGGGTCGATGAGCAACGCTCTTATTATCGCGAACAGTACCTGCGCATGCTCGAATCGCTGGCCGGCGTAGCTGAAAAGAAGCAGGAATGGTCGCGTTCGATGGATTTGGCGCAGCGCATTTTGCACGAAGATCCATTCCGGGAAGACATTCACTGCCTGCTAATGCGCGCGTTGGCGGCCGTGGGCAATCGCGCCGCGGTCAAGGAGCAATACGAGACGTTGAGCGGGCTGCTCCAAAAGGAACTGGGAGTTGAGCCGGCGCTGCAAACGCAGAAGGCCTTTCGTGAACTGATGGGTAATTAAGAAACTGCTTTGGTTGTCGAGAGAAACGGCAAAAAACCAAGATGGAAATGCAAGGCGAACGCAACAAACAGCGGACTGCGTCGAGCTTAAAATCCGACCGTCGTCTCAGTTCTTTATTTGACAGCTATACCTCCCGTAAAGCTGCGACAAACAAGCCGCTGTCCTAACCCGACCGTGGCATGGCTTGTGTTTGATGACACATATCGCACTTCAAAGAATTAAATTCGCTCTGGCGCTTGCGCTGGTAGTACTACTGAGTTCCGTACCGGCACTGGCAGGATTGACGGTTGTCGGCTCAAACGGCATTGCCGCGTCGGGAGCCGATGGCATCAACTTCTGGAATACTTCCGGGATCATGGCGAGCGGCGCGGATAACGTGCTCGCGTTTCAGCCCAACGGGATCATGGCCTCGGGCGCAGACGGGATCATGGCCTCCGGAGCTGACGGCATCATGGCGTCAGGCGCGGACGGCATCATGGCCTCGGGAGCTGATGCCACATCGATCACGCGCGCTGATTCCTTCACCGCGACGGGCAGTAACGGAATAATGATTAGCGGCGCTGACGGCACTTCCTATCAAGCTGATTCAATCACAGTAAGAAATCCCAGCGGCATCATGGCCAGCGGAGCGGACAATGTCGCGGCCACCGGCGCAAATGGCATCATGGCCAGCGGCGCGGACACGCGAAACATCGCGCATGCCGATGGCATAACCGCCACGGGCGCGAACGCCATCGCGACGATTAATAGCGCCAGCAGCATCACAGCTACCAGCCCAACCGGGGCAGTCTTTTCCATCACGCCGAATGCAATCACGATAACCGGGGTCAACGGCATTGCAGCCAGCGGCGCAGACGGAATCATGATTAGTGGCGCCGACAACTTCGTTAGCACGGGCGTCACCGCTTTGATGTCAGCAATGAGTGGCGCCGGCATCAACAACGGCATTGCGGGAATCGATCCAGAATTAGCTGTACGGATGGATCGAGCGACCGACGACAGCAACGTCGACGCTGTGATCATCTATCGAAGACTTCCGACTGATGCCGACATCGCGGACTTGCAAAGCATCGGCGTTTTGGGCGGCACTCGCTATCACGTTCTGCCGATGATCGCGGTAACCACGACGAAAAGAAACCTGGTTGTGATTTCTCACCTGCCCAGCATTCGATCGATTTACGGCAATCGAACGCTGCAATGGAACCTGGAACCTGCGGCGCGCAACGTGACCGGCGCTGCTCGGGTTCGGGGCACGAATGATTTAACCAACGCGAACCACGGTTCTCCAGTTACCGGCAAGGGCGTGACAGTCGCGGTGCTCGACACGGGCATTGATGGAACTCACGCGGATCTGGCGGGCCGCGTTGTGCAGAATGTGAAGCTCGCAGACACTCAAAGTCTCGGCGTGGGATTTAATTATCCGGTTAACTCGCCCAGCCTTGCCGACACCGATCAAGTTTACGGTCACGGCACGTTTGTCGCCGGCGTGATCGCTGGAAACGGACAGCAATCCTCCGGAAAATATGCGGGCGTAGCTTCGGGGGCAAACATACTCGGCTTGAGCGCGGGCGACGCCAGCCTTTTCTTCATCCTTTCCGGTTTCGATTACTTGCTGGCCAACGCACAGGCCTTCAACGTGCGCGTGGTCAATTGCAGTTTTTCAGCCAATACAGTTTTCGACGTCAACGATCCCGTGAATATCGCTACGCGCATGCTGACCGACGCAGGCGTGAGCGTCGTGTTCTCAGCGGGCAACACCGGACCGGGCGCAGACTCGCTCAATCCTTATTCGGTGGCGCCCTGGGTCATCAGCGTGGGCGCAACCGACAACACCGGGCGCTTGGCCACATTCTCTTCGCGCGGCGATTTTGGTAGCTCCCTGTTTCGGCCGACGTTAGTCGCACCGGGAGTTAAGACCGTCAGTTTGCGTCCGTCGAGCCTCGCTTCAGTAACTACCGCCAGCGGCCCCGGTGAAAACGATTCAGCGTTAAGCGCGACAGAGCTGCCGTATTACACGACCGGCAGCGGCACCAGCTTCTCTGCGCCGCAAGTCGCCGGTGTTATCGCGTTGATGCTTGAGATTAATCCGCAACTGACGCCAGCGCAGATTCGCGACATTCTGCAACGCACGGCAACGCCGCTGCCGCCTTACTATCTGCATGAAGTCGGCGCCGGCATGCTGAATGCGCAAGCCGCAGTGCTCGAGGCCGCTTTCTCGACCAGACATTTCGGTTCTTGGCGTAGCGTGGCTTTTCAAAATCAGGTGGCGTTTGTGAACTCCGCGCCGCAAACCTTCTCTGGGGCAGCGGCTCCCGGCGGCTCGACCGACACGCTATTCACGATGCCGTCGAACGCTCTGCGCGCATCAGTCCAAATTGCCTGGGGCGACCTCACCAGCGTTAACAATCTGACTTTGGGAGTGATTGATTCGCGGGGAAGTCAACAAGCTCTCGCCGATGCTCGAACTAGTCAGGGCCTGACCGGACGCCGGCAGCGAACGATTCTGGACACGCCGTCGGCTGGTTCATGGACTGCGCGCGTTTCGAATCTAAATACCGGTGTAGAGAGTTCCGCGGTAAGCGGCGGAAACGTGGCCACGTACAACACTCCGACAACGCAGCAGACCTATTACGGAGTCGTTCAAATAACCAGCGCGCGGTACGCGGCCCTCAACGATGTAGCCGGACTCGACAGTCTTTCCAACAGCGAGATTCAACAAAACTTCCGTTCGCTGGTAATGGCGCCGATTGGCTCGCGCTTTCGTCCGGACTTTGGCGTTACGCGCGCCGACCTGGCCCGCGCGCTGGTCATTGGCGGCCGCGTTCCGCAATTCTTGCCGGCCGCTTCCAACTACGGCGATGTTCGCGACCGCGTCACGATGCTTTTCGTGGAAAGCGCCCAGGCATCTCCAAATGGCGCGCTGTTTCCATCAATCGCGGCGGGCATGAATTTCCAACCTGACGCGGGGAAAG
>JADMIO010703460.1_pt1 | contig 13023 bp, 9 predicted proteins | sample 8958161 | NCBI WGS metagenome assembly JADMIO01 (sample SAMN16585339, study PRJNA669376) | soil metagenome | isolation source: Crop rotation soil | place: USA: Cullars Rotation, Alabama | collected 2011 | reverse complement strand
CCAACGGTCGCTTCGCCTTTGGCTCGCAACCGACTGCGGTTCTCGCCATGCCCCCCGGCATGGCTGCGATCCTCGTCCCCGTGCGAGCTCGGGGAGGATTGGATTGAAAGTGCACAAAGTGCACAGGTGCCATGCGATTCCGTTTCTTCCTCCGTTTTCATGCGTCGGCGGGGCCGGCGAGATAGTCGGCGGCGCGATCGAGCACCTCGGCTTCGTTGACATAAAAATAAGCGCTTTCGCAGCGATCGCGGATGAAATCGGCGGCTTCGGCGCCGCCTTCGCAGACGATGTCGACGAAGCGATCGAACTCCGCGGCGACCGCGCGCGGGGCGATCTCGCGCTGGTGATCTTCCTTGGCGAGATTATCGAGGCGGGTGAGCACCGCCATGGTGAGGCGATTGTCGTAGCGGTGCCGCTCGCCCCAGACCTCGCCGTCGCGGACGATGACATCGACGCAGCCGTGGAGCGCGCGCGACATCACCTCGTCCGCCAGCCGCCCGCGGGCGCGGACCAGAGCCGCGCGCCAGGCGAGATCGAAGGCGCGGCCGGCGGCGCTGTTGCGGAAGGCATAAGCGCTGCGCACGCCCATGCCGGCGGCCCGCGCGGCATCGCCGACCACGCCGCATTCGGCCAGCGCTTCGAGGAAGGCGCGGATGGCCTGCGGGGTCCAGCCATCGTCCCGCGCGCGGCGACCGGCGGCACCGGCGACGGCGGATTCGATCAACTCGTCCGAGAGGCGATCCGAGGTGCGGACGAGCGGCTGGGCGAAAGACGCCGGCGCATGGACTGCGGCGGCATCCTCGACCGCGACCGACAGGCGCCGGGAGATGGCGGCGATGGACTGCGCGGTGCCGGAGGCGGGAGCGGAGGGCGAGGCCGGCTCATTGGTCGCGGACTCGGGTGGGGTGTTCGTGGTCTGTTCCATGTCTTCTAGTAACAGGATTTTTCCTATTTATCAATCGCTGTAGCGGAGTTATCCGGCGCTGAGTTCAGTCGTGACGACGCCAGTCTGACTCGCTAGGTTCGCTTCGAACATCGAGACACAGGGGGAATTAAGTGCTTGATCGCACGATCCGCGGCCAAATCGACAAATTGCGCGAGCGCTTTGGTCGGGTGGGGTTTCGAATCCACTGACAGGTGTCGAACAGCTCACCTACCTCCTATTCATCCGCCGGCTAGATGAGATCCAGTCGCGAGAAGAGGCAAAAGCGCAGGCTCTCAGTCGCCCCCTCGCCCGAACCGTCTTTCCGGAAGGCAAGGACGGCCTGGAGACGCCGGGATTTCGTGACGGGGGTTGTCCATATGAACTGATGCGCTGGTCCCGATTCAAGAATGAGAAGCCGGAGCGGATGTTCGAGATCGTCGACAGCCACGTGTTCCCGTTCGTTCGTACGCTCGGTGGCGCAGAGTCGGTCATGGCCGCACACATGAAGGGCGCCCGCCTCGCTTTCACACGGCCCGCGTTGCTCGACAAGCTCGTCCAGGGGCTCGACGAGATCCCGATGGAGGGCCGCGACACCAAGGGCGATCTTTACGAGTATCTGCTCTCCAAAATCGCTACCGCCGGTGACAACGGCCAGTTCCGAACGCCCCGACACATCATCGAACTAATGGTGCGAATGATGGCACCGAAACCCACCGACAAAATGTGCGACCCTGCAGTCGGAACGGCTGGCTTCCTGATGGTTGCAGCAGAGTACCTGCGAGAAACGCACCCAGAGATATTCCATGACGCACGTCTGCGCGATCACTTTGAAACTAAGGCGTTTACTGGCTTCGACTTCGACGAGACGATGCTCCGCATCGGCGCGATGAACCTGATGCTGCACGGCATCGAGGAGCCGCGCATATCGTATCGCGATAGCCTAGCCGAAGATACCGGCGACGATGGCGGCGCCTATACGATGATCCTCGCCAATCCCCCCTTTGCGGGCAGTCTCGACCACGAAAGCACCGCCAAAGATTTGCAGCGGATCGTGAAGACCAAGAAGACCGAGCTCTTGTTCCTGGCGCTGTTCCTGCGTCTGCTGACCACCGGTGGACGCGCGGCGGTGATCGTGCCGGACGGGGTGCTGTTCGGCAGCTCGAAGGCACATAGGACAGTTCGCCAGAAGCTGGTTGACGAGCACAAGCTCGACGCAGTCATCAGCCTACCATCAGGCGTATTCCGCCCTTATGCCAGCGTCTCTACTGCGATCCTGATCTTCACCAAGACTGGTCGGGGCGGCACCGATCAGGTCTGGTATTACGACATGACGGCCGACGGAAAGTCACTCGACGACAAGCGCAGCGATCTTCTGCCCGAGGAGTTGCAGGGGGCGTGTCCTATCCGTCCCCTTAGCATCGAGGAGCTCGCGAAGAATAATCTGCCCGACGTGCTCGCCCGCTGGCCCGAACGGAACAGCGGCGAGCAGGACCGGCCGCGCACTGCGCAAAGCTTCTGTGTCCCCCGGGACGAAATCGCAGCAGCTGGCTACGACCTATCAATCAACCGCTACAAGGAGGTCGAGCATGATGAAATCGAACACGACTCTCCGCACAAAATAATCGCCGAACTGCGCAAGCTGGAGGGAGAAATCGCCGCGGGCCTAACCCGGCTTGAGGAGATGCTGGCGTGAACCGGGTCAAGCTGGCTGACATATCCGAACAAGTTCGAGGCGTCGCTTACGAGAAAGGTGATGTGGCGGGTGGCCCTGCCGATGGCTACCTCCCGGTCTTGCGAGCCAACAATATTAGAGACGGGGGACTTAACTTCATCGACCTCGTGTATGTTAAGGCCAACCGAATCTCGGAGCGTCAACTCATCCGCGCAGGCGATATCGTAATTGCGGCCTCAAGCGGGAGCCTTTCCGTAGTAGGGAAGGCGGCTCAGGCTCGAAGCGACTTTGACGGCGGCTTTGGAGCCTTCTGCAAGGTTGTCCGTCCGAAGCCCTTAGTCGAGCCTCGCTACCTCGGCCACTTCTTCCGCGCCCCAACGTATAGGCGTTACATTTCGTCTGTCGCAGCTGGGGCAAACATCAACAACATTAGGAACGAGCACATCGACAATATCGAGCTCTTGCTTCCGCCGCTTCCAGAGCAAAAGCGCATCGCAGCGATGCTAGATCAGGCCAGCGCATTGCTGGAAAACCATGAGCTGATGAACCGCAATCTGCGCGCGCTCATCTCTAGCGAGTTCGAACGGTCGTTCGGCGCGGTGAGCGAGACAGTCACTATCGGGGACATCGCTCAGGATACACTAATTGGCCTGGTGCGGAGTGCGGAGGAATTTGGAACGAACTTTTCCGTTCCTTACGTTCGAATGGACGCAATCTCGACGGGCGGCGAGTATCTCCCAGACAAAGTGCTGAATACCGACGTGTCCGCAAACGAGATAGATCGCTATATGCTCCTCGAAGGCGACTTGATTTTTAACACCAGGAACTCTCGCGAGTTGGTGGGGAAGAGTGCCGTTTTCCGCGGCAGCCGGGAAGCGGTGTTCAACAACAACATCATGCGCATTCGGCTAAAGACGGGTTGGAACACGCGCTTCGTTGATGCTTATCTCCGGTCTAGGAGTGGAAGTCGGGCGCTTGAGCAACGTAAAAGCGGAACGACAAGCGTGTGGGCCGTCTACGGGTCGAGGCTGCAAAGCTTACCCGTTCCACGAGTACCCGTTGATGAACAGGGCCGCTTTGGTGATTTCGTCGACAGGCTTTATAGGCAGTCAGTGCTGATCGCCAGGCAGCGTGACTATCTTGCCGGCCTCTTCGCCTCCCTCCAGCATCGCGCCTTTCCGGGAAGCTCTGAGGAATGAGCGACGGGCGCAAGACCTTGTCGATCCGGCCCGGCACCGGCCCTGCCGATCCAGCATCCTCGCTCTGCGCCGCCAACCAGTTCGCTTTCGTTGCACCGCACCCATTCCTCCACGAACATGCCGCCATGGCTGAGGCGCTGGCGATGGCCGATCCGCGAGGGTCGGCGATGCGGTCGCGGCTGGGCGTTGAGGCAATGGTGCGCTGGCTCTATGATCATGACGCGAGCCTTCGCTCACCTTACGAGACTACGCTCAACGCGTTGACCAGCGAGCCGACTTTCCGGCGGCTCGTGGGTCAGGCGGTCAGCACCAAGATCGACCTTGTCCGAAAGATCGGCAACCGCGCTGCCCATCCCGGTCAGTTCGCCGACAGCCAGGCCGTGAGCGCGTTGCGTGAGCTGTTCCACATCTCCTATTGGTTCGCGAGCCATTACAGCCAGACTCCGCCTCCGCCCGAGCTTGCCTTCTCAGCCGATCGATTGCCGCGGAACGCGATCGCCGTCCCCACCACCGCAGAGCGCGCCATGGCGATGGAGGCGGAGGCTGCCCGCGTCGCCCAGGCGCTTGAACGGGAGCGAGAGGAGCGTCGCAAGGACGCCCATGATCGGGCGGCGCTGGAAGCGGAGCTAGCCGCGCTTAAGGCCGAATATACGGCCTTGCGACAAGTCAACGCCGAGGCGGACGCTCGCCATGATTATGACGAGGCGCAGACCCGCGACGAATTCATCGACTTGCTGCTGCGCGAGGCGGGATGGCCCCTCACTGAAACCCGTGACCTTGAGTTTCCTGTCATGGGAATGCCGAACGATCGGAGCGCGGACGGCAAGGGCGCTGGCTTTGTCGATTATGTTTTATGGGGCGCCGACGGAAAGCCGCTCGGGCTGGTTGAGGCCAAGCGCAGCCGCAAGGATCCGCGCGAAGGCAAACGCCAGGCGAAGCTCTATGCCGATTGTCTGGAGGAGATGTTTGGCCAGCGACCGGTCATTTTTTACACCAACGGGTACGACCATTGGATCTGGGACGATACGCGCTACCCACCACGCCAGATCCAGGGCTTCCTGACCCAGGACGAGCTGGCGCTGATCATTCAGAGGCGTACCAGCCGCGCGGCGCTCTCATCCGCTCCTACCAACCGCGAGATCGCCGGCGGCGGTGGGCGCACCTATCAGGAAAAAGCGATCCGGGCCGTCTGCCACCGCTTTGAAGATGCCGAGCGCGGCGGCGAGAATCACCGCAAGGCGCTGCTTGTGATGGCAACGGGATCGGGCAAGACGCGTACCGTCATCGCACTGGCCGATGTGCTTATACGTGCCAATTGGGTGAAGAGGGTTCTTTTCCTCGCGGATCGGGTCCCGCTGGTGCGACAAGCGACTAATGCCTTCAAAAGGTACCTGCCTGATTGCGCCACGGTCAATCTGGTGCATGACGCCAGCGGCGATGGCCGAGCCTTTGTTTCGACGTATCCGACCATGATGAACCTGATCGAGCGCGCGCGTGCGCACGGCAAACAGCGCTTCGGGCCGGGCTTCTTCGACCTGATCGTGATCGATGAAGCCCACCGGTCCGTCTACCGGAAATACCGCGCGATCTTCGACTGGTTCGATGCGCCTCTCGTCGGACTCACCGCCACACCAAAGGATGAGGTCGACAAGAACACCTACGATCTGTTCGAACTGGAAACCGGCGTCCCCACCGACGCCTACGACCTGCAGCAAGCGGTAGCCGACGAGTTTCTCGTTCCACCGCGTGCACGCGACGTGCCGATCAAATTCCCGCGTGAAGGGATAAAATATGATGATCTTAGCGAGGAAGAAAAGGAGGAATGGGATGCGGCTGAATGGGGCGACGATGGCCCCCCTGACAGTGTCGACTCCAACGCCGTAAACGACTGGCTGTTCAACAAGGACACGATCGACAAGATGCTCGAGCAGTTAATGCGCGACGGGTTGAAGGTCGACGACGGCGACAAGCTCGGCAAGACGATCATATTCGCAAAGAACCATCGGCACGCGGAGTTCATCGTCGAGCGCTTCGATGCCAACTACCCGCACCTGAAGGGGCATTTCTGCCAACTTATCGACAATCAAGTCCGATATGCCCATTCACTGATCGACAGCTTTGCAGAACCGGCCAGCATGCCGCAGATCGCAGTGTCGGTGGACATGCTCGATACCGGGATCGACATCCCGGAAATCCTCAATCTGGTCTTCTTCAAGATCGTCCGGTCCAAATCCAAATTCTGGCAGATGATTGGTCGCGGGACGCGGCTTTGCTCAGGCATATTCGGATCGGGAAAAGGCGAGGAAAGCGACAAGCAGTTTTTCTATGTCTTCGACTACCTCGGGAATTTTGAGTTCTTCAACGCGCAGATTGAGGTGGCTGACGGCCGCACGGCGGCCCCACTTGGCGAGCAGCTTTTCAAAGCAAGGGTAGAGCTGCTTGGAATGCTTCAGACGGACCGGACAGAACCGGTGAACGCGGTCTACGATGTGCCTGCAGCTTTCGAAGGCAAGCAGCCCTCTCTGTACAAGGGTTTGCGCGATCAGCTGATGGGCGAAGTTGCGGGCATGCCAATCGACAATTTCATCGTGCGTGCTCAGCGCCGGCACGTGGAAAAGTTCCAAAGGCCAGAAGTTTGGCAACGTCTTTCCCAGGAAGACCAGCACGAGCTATCTGAATATCTTTGCGGGCTTCCCACAGCGGTCGTGGACAATGACCACGAGGCCAAGCGGTTCGACTTACTATGCCTGAAAATCCAGCTCGCCTTATTGCGCAACGAGCCTCTGGGACCGCTGCGGAAGCAATTCATCAAGCAAGCGCACGCGTTGGAGGAAAAGGCGACCATTCCTGATGTGGCTCGGCAAATGGTACTCATCCAGGAAGTCCAGACGGACGAATGGTGGCAAGACGTAACGGCCGAAATGATCGAACAAGCCCGTCGTCGCCTGCGCGGATTGATGAGCCTCATCGATCCCGGCGAGCGGCCGATCCTTACCACCAACTTTACAGATGTGATTGGTGAAGCTCAGGAAATCGAAATCCGTGATCTGGGCGATTCAGAAGCGCTGGCGCAGTTCCGTCGAAAGGCCAGGGCTTTTATCCAAGCCTATCCAAACCACCTGACGTTGGAGCGGCTGCGGCTAGGCAAGCCACTTACGAAGACGGACCTGGATGAATTGCAGCGGCTGTTCGACGAGGCTGGAGTCATCGACGCGGCGGAATTTGCCAAGTTCCGAAACGCAGAGACCCTGCCAACGCTGGTCCGCTCCTGGGTGGGCTTGGATCGAAACGCCGCAAAGCAGGCGCTGAATGACGCTTTGGACGGGTCAGTCCTAACAGCCCAACAACTGCATTTCCTCGACATGATCATCGAGCATTTGACGAGTTCGGGTTCGCTGGACCCGGCACTGCTTTACGAGCCGCCTTTTACCGACGAAGCTCCAAACGGAGTGAGCGACGTGTTCGACATGACTCAAGTCCGGCGCTTGGTCGGCACCTTGCGGGAATTCGAACCGCGATTTGGCTAGATTGGGACTAATTCAGTTGTCCCCTCTCCCCAACCCCTCTCCCGCAGGGGAGAGGGGCTTTCGACTATGAGAGGATCGTGCCAGCCCCTCCACCATTCGGCTGCGCCGAATGGTCCCCCTCCCCGAGCGAGCTCGGGGAGGAATGGGGCTTGAACCGCGCCTTCCGCATGCTGACCTAAAGGCTTAGCAAAACCCTCCGGAATTCAACCCCATGCCCCCTGCCCCCACCATCATCGTCCGCAACGAGCGCTTTGCCTCCGCGTCCGGGCCGTGGGCGCGGTGGTGGCATTCTTCCGATCCGGTGCCGACGGCGTTCTTCAACGCTTTGTCCTCCACCTTTCCGGTGGGCGAGACATTCTTCATGGACAGCGTGCGGCCGTGGCGGCGGAGCGTGCCGGCCGAGCTGGCGGCGGAGATTGGCGCGTTCCTGGGGCAGGAGGCGGTGCATAAGCGCGAGCATGCGGCGATGAACGGGCTGGCCGAGGGGGCGGGCTATAAGATCGCGCCGCTGGAGGCGCGGAGCGCGGCGCGGCTGGAGGTGGCGCGGGCGCGCGGGCCTGTGGCCATGCTGGCGGCGACGGCGGCGCTGGAGCATTTCACGGCGATCCTCTCCCACGCCTTGCTGGCGCGGGGCGGGCGCGACCTGGACGGGGCGCCGGAGGCGGCGCGCAGGCTGTGGCTGTGGCATGCGCGCGAGGAGATCGAGCATAAAGCGGTGGCCTTCGACGTGCTGACGCATGCGACGCGCGGCCTGAGCGGCTGGCAGCGCTGGCGGCTGCGCAGCCGGATCATGATCCTGGCGAGCCTGCACTTCGTGACGACGCTGATCAGGAACCTCGCCGATCTGTACCGGCAGGACGGATTGCATGGCCCGCGTATCTGGGCGCGGACGGGCTGGTATCTGCTCGGGCGGCCGGGGGTGCTGCGGCGGATCGCGCCGGCCTGGGCGCGGTGGTTCAGGCCGGGGTTTCATCCCTGGGAGGTGGATGATCGGGGGTTGCTGGGCTGAGGTGGATTGCCTCCCCCTTGATGGGAGATCCTGAGCCCTCCCTTGATGGGGGATGCGGCGCCGGCCTGTCCCCCGGACAGGCCTGGATGCGCCGCATGGGAGGGGGTGATCTCAGAGACCCGCTGGATGATTAGGAGCCTGCCCCCGGCTTCACCCCCACCAACCTCCCCCATCAAGGGGGAGGATAAGGATCGGAGAGTTGGGCGTGCTGTTCCCTCACCCTCCCACCGCCTGCGGCGGCGGGCCCCTCCCTCTCCCGCAAGCGGTAGAGGGGTTTACACTGCGCTAATGTGGATCAAATCTGCGGGCCCGGGCGTTCCTTTTCTGCTCCGTTTCGGGGCGAGAAGGAGTATCGCCATGTCAGCTCGTCAGGCCCCAATCCTCCTGTTCCTCGCGGCGATCGGGAGCGGCGCCGCGGCGCAGAGTGACACCAGCTCCAACCCCGTCACCACGACCGCGGAAAAGCGCAGCCCGGTGAATCCGCCCGAGGTGGCGATGGTGGACGACGGGCAGAAGGGCCATGTCTACCGCCGCGCCGCCGACGGGCTGCGGCTCTATACCTATGACCGCGACCCGCCCGGGCGGACGACCTGCTACGAGGGCTGCGCGGCGGCCTTCAATCCGCTGGTGGCGCCGAGGGACGCGGTGGCGGTGGGCGAATGGTCGATCGTGCCGCGCAAGACGGGGATCCGGCAATGGGCGCTAAAGGGCAAGCCTGTCTATGTGATGTTCCACGACGATCCGGTGAAGCCGGCGGGCGACGGGCTGCAGGGCGTGTGGCACCTGGTGCAGGCGATGGCGGCGCCGGTGAATCCGCCGGTGCGGAAGTAGGGACCCCTCCACCCCTCTTCGAGTGGTCCCCAACGGTCGCTTCGCCTCTGGCTCACAACCGATTGCGGTTCTCGCCATGCCCCCGGCATGGCTGCGAGCCTCCTCCCCGAGGCAAGCTCGGGGAGGATTGGTTTTGATAGCCTCCCGCTGGCCTAGCCCTTCCGCGTAGCGGCTTTGCCTTCTTCCGGAGTGAGCTTGCGGATCATGCGGACGCGGCAGCGTTCGGGGGGGCCGATGCTGGAGGGGACGACGAGATCGACGTCCCAGCCGCCGCAGATTTGCGAGGAGCCGGTGCGGCTGACCAGAGCGAGGCGCTGGTTGAAATCCAGGTTGGGGCAGGTGCCGTCGGTCTCGAACTCATAGGCATCGTGCAGCGCGACGTGGACGACGACATGATCGACGCCGGCGCGCGAGAAGCCGTCGACGCGGCGCAGCGAGAAGCATTGGCCGGGGGCGTTGGCGGCTGCGGCAGTGCCGGCGGAGGGCTCGGCGGCGCAGGCGGTGAGGCAGAGCGCGGCGATGAGCGCGGTGCGGATCGGGGGAATAAGCATAAGCGGGGCTGCTCCTTGGGCTATGGGTAGAACGGATCGGGCCGGGGGTCGATCCGTTCGGGATTGGTCCCCTCTCCCTCCCACCGCCTTCGGCGGCGGGTCCCTCCCTCTCCCGAAGTGGGAGAGGGTTGTTTCCCAGTCCCCACCCGCCTTAATCGCTTGCCCCTGCATGGCTTTTGCAGCAGTTTCGGCCGGCGAAGGGGAGCGGATGCGGAAGGCCAGGACGAACGCAATTTCGACTCGGCCGCTGGGGCTTCTGGTGGCGGCGGGACTGACGCCGCTGATCGTGCTGGCGACGATTTTCGTCATCGTGATGATCAACCAGCAGGGCGACGCGCTGGAACGCGAGGCGATGGACCGCACCGAGGCGATCGCGACGCTGCTCGACCAGCAGTTGGAGGCCCAGATGAACGCGATCGACCTGGTCGCGCAGACGCCGGCGCTGGACAGCGCCACTCCCGACCTGGAGCGGATCCGCGTGCTCGGCGAGCGGATATTGAAGCACCAGCCGCTGTGGCGCGGGCTGGGCGTCGCCTCCGCCGACGGAATGCGGCTGCTCGACGTGCCCCATGGGATCGGCGGGCCGCTGGGCAAGGTCCGCGACATGGCCAGCTTCAAGCGAGCGCTGGCGGCGCGCAGGCCGGTGATCGGCGACGTCGTGCAGGGGCCGAGCGGTCAACATGCCTTCGCAATCCGCGCGCCAGTGGTGCGCGACGGCCAGCCGGTGCGCTATCTGGTCGCGGCCGGGGTGGAGCCCGAGGCGATCCGCCGGCTGCTGCTGCGGCGCAACCTGCCCAAGCAATGGGACGCGACCATCCTGGACGGCAGCGGCCGCGTGGTCGCCTCGACCGACAAGGGCCTGACGGTGGGCACGATGGCGCCGCGCACGCATCCCTCGAGCCGGCTGGAGAACGGGCTGCAGGAAATCGACCGCGGCACCGAGGACCCGCTGGTCGCGGCGACGCGGCCGGTGGCGGGCGTGCAATGGTCGGTGCGGGTGACGATGCCGATGCTGGTGTTCGCGGCGCCGCTGGCGCGCTCACTGATCACCCTGCTGCTGGGCAGCCTGCTGACCCTGCTGCTCGCCGGCTGGTTCCTGTGGCTCTATTTCCGCGACGCCCACAAGCGCGAAGCGACCGAGGCGGCGCTGGCACAGAGCCAGCGGCTGGAAGCGCTGGGCAAGATGACCGGCGGCGTCGCGCATGATTTCAACAATCTCCTGACCCCGATCGTCGGCACGCTCGATCTGCTGCGGCGCAAGTCCGACGAGCCGCGCAACATACGGATGATCGAAGGCGCGCTGGCCAGCGCGGAGCGGGCGCGCACGCTGATCGCGCGGCTGCTCGCCTTCGCGCGGCGCCAGCAGCTCGACACCCGCGACGTCAGCATCAAGCAGCTGCTGAGCGGCATGTCGGACCTGCTGGAACGCTCGATCGGGCCATCGATCCGGCTGGTGATCAACGCGCCCGAGCAGGACGTGACCGCGCGGGCCGACCCCAATCAGCTCGAGCTGGCGCTGCTCAACCTGGCGGTGAACGCGCGCGACGCAATGCCGGGCGGCGGCATGCTGACCATCACCGCGGCGGCCGAGCAGATCGAGGATGCGCATCATCCGGCCGCGATCGCGCCGGGCGACTACGTCCGCCTGTCGGTGATCGACACCGGCAGCGGCATGGACGCGGCCACGGTCAAGCGCGCGATCGAGCCCTTCTTCTCGACCAAGACCGCCGGGCGCGGGACCGGGCTGGGCCTCTCGATGGTGCATGGCCTCGCGGCACAATCGGGCGGCGGGATGATGATCGCGAGCCAGCCAGGACTCGGCACGCGGATCGAGATGTGGTTGCCGGTCGGCGGCGAGGCGGACCGCGCCGAGGAGGCGGAGACGCCGATGCCGGCGACGGTGCGGCCGCTCTCCATCCTGCTGGTCGACGACGAGGACCTGGTGCGCGCGGCGACCGCCGACATGCTCAGCGAGGCCGGACACAAAGTGGACCAGGCGCAAAGCGGCGCGGCGGCGCTGCAGATGTTCGGCGAGAAGGATTACGACCTGCTGGTGACGGACTTCGCGATGCCGGGCATGTCGGGCGCGGAGCTGGTCGCCAAGCTGCGCGAGCGGGCGCCGGGGCTCGGCGCACTGCTGATCACCGGCTATGCCAGCGCGGCCGACCTGCCTTCGGACCTGCCGCGCCTCAACAAGCCGTTCCGCAGCGCCGAGCTGCTCGGCCGGATCGAAAGCCTGGCGAGCGAGCACAAGGTGATCCGCTTCCCCAAGGAAGCGAAGCGCTAGAGGCGACGCGGGGCCGCGGCGCAATCGTGACATTTTTGTAATCTTGCGGACAAGGCGCGGTAATCCGCGCGGCGCGATGAGGCGGCATGCGCCGACCGACCGGCAAGATGCGGTGGATCCTGGGCCTGCTCGTCCTTTTGGGCGGCGGCGCGCTGGCGCTATACGCCTATGCCGGATTTCTCGACCGCGACCCGCTCGTCCTGCTGGGCGTGCATGATCCGCGCCCGCGCTATGTTGCAGTCCTCCTCTCGGGCGACATGGGCCTGCGCATGGGCATGGGGCCGCACATCGCACAGGCGCTCAACCGCGCCGGCGTGCCCGTGCTGGGCATCAACTCGCCGACCGCATTCGCATCGCACCGCAGCCGGGCCGAGGTCGATGCGCTGATCGCGGACAGCCTGCGTTCGGCGATGGCCCGCACCGGCGCGAAGCAGGCGATCCTGATCGGACAGTCGTTCGGCGCCGACATGGCGCGGGTCGGGCTCGCCCATCTTCCCGAGGCGCTGCGCAACCAGGTCGCAGGCGTGGTGCTGGTCGTGCCGGGCGAGACTGCCTATTTCCGGGCCGATCCGACCGGGCTCAGCTATCGCGGAACACCGGACGCAGGCGCCGCCGAAGCCGCCGCGCTCGGCTGGGCGCCGCTCGTCTGCATCCGCGGCGCCGCCGAGAAGGACAGTCTCTGCCCGCTGCTGGCCGGCGGCAATGTGCGCAAGCTCGTGCTGCCCGGCGGCCATCTGCTCGACCGCAACCACGCGTTGCTCTCGCACACGATCGTCACCGCCCTGAGCGGGATGCTGAAGCAGGTGCGCCGGTGATCGCGCCGATCGCGCTCGCCGCGGCGCTCGCCGACACCACACCGGCGCCGGTCGGCGTCTGGCAAAACCCCAGGCATACGATCGCGGTCAGGACGGTGGCCTGCGGCAGCCTGATCTGCGGCACCATCGTCGCAGCCGCTCCGACGGCGATAGCAGATGCGCGCGAGGCAGGCGTCGCACAACTGATCGGGCTCCCGCTGCTGCGCG
>JADMIO011852112.1_pt1 | contig 13024 bp, 17 predicted proteins | sample 8958161 | NCBI WGS metagenome assembly JADMIO01 (sample SAMN16585339, study PRJNA669376) | soil metagenome | isolation source: Crop rotation soil | place: USA: Cullars Rotation, Alabama | collected 2011 | reverse complement strand
GCCGCGACTTCAAGTCACGTGAATTCCAAGCTTCGGATCCCACTGTGCTGGAAAGTATCCCTGATCTACCTGGCTTTGGTCGAAGCGAAAAACCGCCACAAGCGCTAAGCGTCACTCGCTTGGCGGAAGTATTGTCCGGGTGGCTCAAGGCCACAGGGATCTCGCGTGCAGATTTTCTCGGCAACTCGATCGGTTGTCAGGTAATCGTCGACTTGGCGGTACGTCATGCCCAACAGGTCAACGCTGCGATTTTGATCAGCCCAACGGTCGATCGAGTAGGACACACGCTATCACAACAGCTTTGGCGTGCCTTCCGTGATTTTTGGCGCGAGCCATGGTCACTTTGGCCAATTGTTGCGATGGATTATTGGGCAACGGGGACCATCCGATTGTACCGCACGCTCCGCTATGCACTCGCGGACCCAGTCGAGGAGAAATTATCGCGTGTGGCAGTCCCGACCCTGGTGATCCGTGGCGGCCGGGATCCCATTGTCCCGCAGCCATGGGTTGAACATGTGGTCAAATTACTTCCCAAAGGTCGATTGGATGTGGTCCCCGAAGGCACACACGCGACTCATTATTCTGCAGCGTCCGAGGTTGCGCGCATCGTTTCAAACTTCCTCGCTACAGCGGCCCCGAAGAGGTAGGCACCGGACTGACCGCACAGCGCGCAAGCTGCAGGGCGATAGTCGCGCGCAATCAGAACGCCAAGCAATCGGCTACTCGCCTGTGTTGACGTAGGTGGTTCGTAATCAACCTTGCGGAGAAGCTTGGAGAGGATTACGCCGACGTCGGGCGCATCGTCCACAATGAGAACACGTCGCATGGCCGATATATCTTCCGACCTTGGACGGTAGCCGCTATTACATTGAGCTGGCCGATAGATTCAATTCGGCCGGCCTTTGATGCGTGGGGACGTGTTAACGCTGCGGCCGCTTGGCAGTTTCGTTTTTGGAAACGAGCGAGAACCAATAAGAGTAGCCGCTGTCGCCCGGCTTGAGTGTTTCGACTTGGCTTCCCGACCTGTCAAAGCGGATGATCGTGCCGTTGGCCAGTTTCGCGAGGTGCCCTCCGTCCGAAAGTTTGATCGCCATGACGCCTCCCTTCCTCCATGGTTCGACGGGCCGGACTACGGCGGCGCTGCCGATTATTTTGGCGGCCTCAGCTGCTGCCTGTTCGCAATCGCAAGTTCGGACCACCACGTTGTCAGCGACGACTTCGTAAATCACATCTAACGACATGCGTCAACTCCCCGTCAGTCAAGCAAATTACTTGGATCGATCTTGAGTGCTTTAGTCAGCTTCGCAGCGGTAGTCGGCTTTGGCTTAACCGCGATCCCTTGTTCCAGATTAGTAATCGTCCGTGGTGGCACGCCACTCGCCCGGCCTTTCCATCTGGGATAGCGCGGCAGCGTCTCGAGCTTGCTTGAGCCGATTGGCCCCAGTCATGTCTTTTATGCTTGCCCATCAGGGAAAGTGTGGGACGACGGATGAACCATCCTCAAATCGGCATGCTGGAAGACGGATCGCTTAAACTCGGTGCCATCGAAGTAACTGCAGATCAAGCCGCCAAAACCGTCCAGCCCATCGACCGTCATTTGGGGACCGCCAGATTTGAGCTCCACGAAGTCACCAGGTTCGATCTGATCTAACATGGCCGATCATTCTAGCGGAACTTTTCTTATACAAACGACAAAACCGCAAGAGGCTCCCCACCTCCAACGGTTTTGTCGCGATTCAAGGAGACTCTCCCGCTGGGCTTCAGTCCGCTGGCGAGCCTATCCATCTATAGGTTACAGCTGACGCAAAGCAAACCCGGCGGGCGCGATTGCGTGCCCGCCCGCGACGTCCGCCCATAAATAAGTCAGTTCTTTTCGGCATTGACGCTACATTTCGCATACGTTCAACGACTCCTACAAGCCCCACTGGATCGCTTCGGCTGGGACGCGCGCTCTCCCCAATCAACGCATGACGAATGTAGGCCCATCACTTACCAGCAGCGCCGCAAGCGTTCCTTGACCTCGTCGCAGGCAGCTGAATAATCGCAATCACGGCGATGACGAACACGAGCCCAGGCCAATAATCATCCATGCTCAGATTCTACCAGCCGGAAAACGCTCGCGTTTGGAAGAACCATTTGCTGCTTTCCGCGGTTTGCTTCAGTGATTCGGTTATGCCGTCGCGTCACCGTCTGGCCATTCCCAATCGTCGAGACGGCCAGCATAGTCGCCATGCATACCCATCCCGCTCAACTGGACTGGCATCGGCTTGCCATCATACGTCAAACCTAAACCGCGGCAGTCGATCCACCATGTAATGGCAGCGAGTACGTCGTGCATAGCGCTGGAACGCTCCTCCGTCAGCATCCGAGCCAGAACTTTACACTGTTCCGGTGTCAGCGATCCGACCAACTCATTCAGCTTCTCCGCGTCCGGCGCCTTGGAGTAGATGCCGTGCTCGAGTATCAACCGCGCTCCCAAGGATGGCGTGTCGCTCACCAGGTCGTCAATGATCTGTTTGTAGGCGTCCACTGGACGTGATGAGGGAGTTTCGCTAGGCATACCTTCTTCCCTTTACTGAGGCCCGTTGCGCAGGGGCGGGACCGGTCATGGGCTCGAATCACTGCCAGGGGCATGTCTTTGGTCACGGTGCAATACCTCAAACGGACGCTCGGTCCGTAGCCATTCCTGATAAGGCGACAGACGCTGCGCCGTCTGCCGCTGGAACATCCATGCAAATGTCGCCAAAGCGACGCATTCAACAGTGACCACAAACAACAGGAATCGAAGCGATACGCGACGCTTGGCAGCGATGTAACCGACAAAGAACGCGGGAGGCGCAATGAGTACGCCGAAAAGCAGAAGAAGCCAGAGGAACGACGGAGAAGTGGACATTCGCCTGTTCAGTTAAAAGTTATGACGTATGCCTTGGAGACCTCGACGTATCCCTTGGCGAGTTTCTGGTCGATGAGTTTCTGCATGTGCTCGGCTGCTGCTTTGGGTGTCGGAAACGATTGGATCTGCTCTTTGCCACCCCTGTGCAGTCGGCCGGAGCCCAGGGTTAACTCGCTCCCAGTCTGGCGAATTTGCCAGAATTTAGCCGACTTGCCGCCGATGAACTCGAAGCGGCGAATCGGCACACGCTTCCGAGCTCGCGTTTTGCTTGCCCTGGCCTTCGGCTTTGCTTTGGATCTCCCTTGCGATTTGAAGCCAAACTTTACGTGGATGCCGCCGTCTTCGTCATCGATTTTGACTCCGCGTTCCAACGCCGCGGCGAGTTGCTCCAACCATTCCCCGAACGAATCGGCCCACACCTGGGAAGGAAAACTTCCGGAGTTGGACCACTCGACCACCTGTCCGATTTTTCCCTTGGGGCCGGGATCGAGGTCGATGAATACTTTGTTGCCGTTCTCGTGCAGAAATGGCACCCAGCCTCGGCGCCAATGAGCGTCGTTTTTGATTCGTTTGCCGACGGAGTCATTGTCGCCTTTGAAGCCGCACTCGTCCTGCAGGTCGGTCATCATCTTCCATTCCTGTTGAATAGCATCCAGCGGCAGCAACTCCCAGCAATTGATAAATTGCAATTCCACGCTGCCGAGATACGAGCCCCGCACTCCGTTGTGAATCCTAAGCGACTGCACAAAGTCGCGGGGCAGCTTCGCGGGCAGTTTGCGCTCGAAATTCTTCAATTTCGAGTCCGACACCGGTTTGCCCAGCGCACGGTACACCGGCTTGGCATGGCTCTTGTAAAAATGTTCGATCGTGCGCCAGGATTTTGACACGGTCTGCATCAGATTATCCCCAACAACGTGCAGAATTCGATCTCGTTCGCATTTCTTGGTCGCGCGCGTCTCTCTCGCCAGCAGTTTGCCGGCGAGTTGTGCTTTGCCAGCTGTTCGCCCCCTGGATTCTCAACATGAGAATTGCCGAACGCATCCATCATGAACCCGTGCCCAAAGATCCAATCAAGATTCCTCCTCGATATTCTGGTTCAGAATCTGATCCACGTGAGCCATCTCGTAAAGAGCCAGATAGTACTCTTCTTCCAGTCTCGACACGTCTCCGAGCGCTGTCGTGAGTTTCATGTCCATAAAGTAGCAATCAGTATTTCCGGCCGAGAGCGACTGAACCCCAATGTAGAATGTCGCCTTGCAGAGCTGGCGCTCCCGAAGCAGCGGCGTCGTCGACACGGCTGCTCGGACATCCGCCTCAGTGATCATCCCTAATAGATACCGCGATATGTGGCCCGGCCAGGCATGCGACTGTTTGGTGCGCAGTCGCTTCCGTAGCAGTTTGTGCGCGGACTTTTGCAATTCGGCGTCGTGAAGCCGCACGGAGGCGAACCAGAGCAGGTTACCGATGCTGACGCCGCCAGCGGCGTCGGTGGACCGAATCCGACCCTCAAACATCGCTTGCGCCCCGCGCGCCCAAACCTCGGCTGCCTCGCGGAACCTTCCGGCCATCCACAGAGCAACGCCGACTAAGCTTCCCTCTCCCTCGCTGTCAGCAGCCTGAAAGTCGGCGAGCGCGTCGTCGTAGTTACCAAGGTGCAAGTGGGCAAGACCGCGATTGTTGTGAGATGCTCGAGAAGGCTTCGCCGCCAGCTCCGCGGTGAATTCCTCCACTGCCTCCTGAAAGCGGCCGGTCTTAACCAGATTCCAAGGCGATCCTTCCATCTCGAACGCACTCCCGTCGAGCGATTGATTGAAAATGGCGCGTGGCCGGATTACTGCGACGGGTCCTGCTGTTCCCAATACGCAAGCAAATCCGTCGACAGCGGGTATATTATAGTGAAATGTTTGGGTGACCACACAAACGCTGGGCACGCATTTGAGAACCAGTTCAGTCACCAATCGCCCATGAGTTTCCGACGAGACGGCGAGACGGACCATCGCGAGCAAAGCGAGTGGAGCGCTTGGAAGCAAGCGCATGCCGAGCTGCTGCGCGAATCTGGACTTCCGCCGGGCGTCTTGCGCAGCCGGCGTGACTGGCATTACCTGCTTAGATACGGCTATTGGTGCGAAGGCTACTACGGCGCGCATATCAATAAAGTCGATTTTCAGCTGAGTGAGCTGTCGCCGGACCAGATCCGCGCGTTCCGCCAGCTCTTAGAGGAAGCATTGACTGACGAGGAAAAGATAAGTTTCAGCGCCGGATGACACCGCGTGCATCCGCCAGGCAACGAGGCCTGAGGGTCGCAGACTGATTCAGGCGAGCAACCGGCTCCGCATCATACAGATGGTTCGCACCCACGGCACCGACAAAACGGACCAAAAGCTGCTTGACGACGTGCGCCAGTTCGGCTGGCACATGATCGGAATCGCGGAAGACGCCGAAGGACCGGACTTCGTCTATTCCGTCGGGCTGCACCACACGCTGGGGCAGCCAGAAATCATTATCTTCGGGTTGAGCCCCGACACCGGAATGCGCATCATCAACAATATCGGTGAAGCAATGCGCAAAGGGACACGATTTGCCGACGCTTGCGCGAGCGATGAGCTGATCGAGGGATACTCGTGCGTGTTTCGCGCCTTCGCCCGCGATCAGTATCGCGAATACCTCGGCTACGCCTTGTGGTTTTACGAAGGCGCCGATTTTCCGGTGCTTCAATGCGTCTGGCCCGACCGCGAGCATCGCTATCCTTGGCATGGCGATTTCTGTGCCGACTTGCGCAAGCAACAACCCTTGTTTGCAGAGCCGTCTGACCGTGCAGGGTGACCTCATTCATTTCCCAATCCAAGGCGAATCTCTGGCTGCCTCGTCGCAGATGCCAAAGATGAAAACAATTAACCACTTAATAATATGATCCACGCTTCATCCTCAACCATCGTCGGTAAATGGAAGCTTGTGGAAACCCGCAGCGACCTCGACGATCCGACGCCCGTGAAAAACGGTAGACGAGGCGAAATCATTGAATTCACCGCCGATGGGCGGATGCGGGAGCCAGGAGAAAGAAAACCTCGCGACAAATCTTTTGGCCCGGTCCGGTATCGCCTGAATCCGAAGAAGAAACCAGCGCACTTCAATACACTCGACAACAGCGGGGCCTTGCGGACCGGCATTTATCGGCTGGAGCAGGACCAGCTCATCATCTGCTGGACCGCGGCCTTCTTCGGACGTCGCCCGGCAAAATTCGGAGGTTTTACCAAGGCGGAAAAGGATCTGCATCCTTCTGTTGATATTTACGAGCGGTTGACCAAAGGACTGCCGAAAAAGCCTGCAGCCGCCACACCTGCTATCAAAGCGCCGGCGGCCCGGATGCGGGGGGCCGAACGCCTGCAAACTTATCTGCGGCGGAGCAGCAAAAGGCCGCCGCAGGATCCGGGCGTCGGGCGTGCGGCCAAGTGGGTCCCGGTGGCAGAACTGGAGGTGGTATCCGGCACCGTGTGGGCGGGAGACCCGCTCCGCATGAACGAGAAGGATGGCTTGCTGATCAAACTGCCACCAGGCACTTACGTCATGGCGGCGCAAGGCATGGATTTTGATGGTTTTCGCGTGGTAGGCCGGCTGCGTGTTTATCCCAGGACCGTGCGAGCCGATTGTTTGAAAACCGGTCGGGCCATTGGCAAGACAGGCACAGATTCCGCGGCGATCACGGTTTGTGATCTGCGGGGGATCCTGCCGGTCATCGCTGGGCAGGAGGGCCCGTTACAACGGGAGTTGGAGAAGCAGATGCGCGGCCAGTGCGGCCTACTCACGAGCAAACTTGTGCCAGGGTTCGCCACACCCTTTGTGCAGTCCGGCTTTGGCGATGGCATCGGGCCAGTTTATGCCTTGCAAGCCAATGGCCGACGGGTGGGTCTTGAACTCGATTTCGTGGAACAGTGAAGGAGCGAAACGCGGGCGGAGCCGCCCAGCTGCTCGCGGCCGTGCTGAGGCAGTGACCGGTTCTTGCTAATTCGGCGAATCAGAAGCTATGCCGTTCTACCACGCGACTCTCATGTGAAGCGGTTTGACGGACGCAGAGGCGGCCAGCGCGCCGGCTGACATCATCGAAGAGTTTGGCCATCGGCTGTGGCATAAGAACGTCAATTGCCGATGGGACGGCCAACTCCTGTGGTTGGAGGCCGACAACGACTACGATTCGGAGCAAGGGATTCGGGGACGCGGTGATCGCGTGCGTTAAGACGAGCGGCACGATTCAAATCGAAATTGTTTCGGTCGAATCTGTTCCAGTTGGGGAATGATTAGTCGCTGCAACGGACCATTAGTGAGACGAACATCGCCTGCGGACTAGACGATCAATGACCCCTCCTTCGCATCGACGCTGGTTCCGATTTTCCCTGCGGACGTTCTTGGTTCTGCTGACGCTGTTCTGCGTCTGGCTGGGCATACAGGTGCAGTGGATCAAAGATCGACACGACGTTTTGGCGCGTTATCCTGACATTAGCGACAGTGCATGCCCGTCGGCCCCCTGGAGCATTAGAATCCTTGGCGAACGGGGTGTAGGTGTCATTTTGCTGTCGGGTGCCGACGACGCAGAGCGCGAACGGATCGTGGGCCTTTTCCCAGAATCACAGATTACAAATTGGGACTAGCGAGATTGGACGATGATCGAGCTGAAGCTAATATCCGCGTCGATCGTCGTGTCCACTCTTGCCTGCGCTGCGGCGGCCGACGACGCGGCAGCGCCCCACGCTCGCCCGAAATTTGACCAAGTCGTGAAGATCGAGTTTCCCAAGGAAGGCTACACGTACACGCTGGCCGAAGCTGCCAAGGGAATCAAGATCGAGTACAAGATCATCGTCGCGCAAGATTACTAGGGCGTGATCCCCCTGCCGTATGGACAGAGTTACCAACAGCCAGCGGGCCCGAGCGGCCTGATGCCGCACGAACAGCTTTCCGGCAAGGATCAACTTTATTGCCTGATGGACTTGGGCCTGAGTCCGCCTATCGAGGAAATCGTGACAAAGATCAAAAGAGGAAGCTACGTTCACGTCATGGAATGGGACGGGCGCAACTGGACTGGCCCCTCGGATACGGGCAATCGGAAGGGCAACCCCTTCCCTGCGGGAACCTACGAACTCAAAGTGACTTTGAAAGGGAAGCTCGAATCCGACAAAGGGAAGACCCCTTATGAGATCACCGCGAAGACGAAACTGGTGCTGAAATAATTGCCAGCAACAACGATAGCGCACATGAATCTCAAGAAACTATTCGGGCGAAAAGAGGACAACGGGCATCCGCCCGTCTATTTGGCTTCTCCCAACGAAGTGTGGCATCAAATTGGATCTTCCACTTCCGTATCGGAGATCCGCAGGCGACTGGGAGAACCAGACGAAAAGTGGGATGACGAAGTGGAGTGTCGCCTACAGTACAGGACAAAGTTTGGCATCATCGAGTTTCTTTGTGAGAGCGCCGTTTCTAAAGGGCCTGAGAAGGCGCGATTGAAGTACATCCAAATCGAAGCCGAGAAGGCGTCTTCAAAGTGATTCCACGCGTCCCTGGACTAAAGGATATTGGTCGCGGGCTGTTCGACTATCGCCTTGATGACTGACGATGCCACGAGACGCGAAGATTCTGGCCGCGGAAGGGCTGGTCGATGGGACCCCGTTGAGCTTGGCCGATCGCCCACCGGTCTGGCCAAGGCACGCTTTCTGGCCCCCACGGCGACGGCGCGGTGAGGGACGACCACTTCGTCCTGTCATTCCAACGCCAGAGCACGCCTCCAGGACCCATGCCGGTGTGCATACCGACTTGGAATTCGAACGGTTCTCCCGCCTGTAGCTCCGGTCCGAGACTGAGACCGGCGATTCGGTCGCTTCCACGCGCACTGACTCATCAACATTCGCGTCGACATAGACCTTTGCCACAGGCTGCATCGACGGAAATGTCAGAAACGTCAGCGTGACACCGCTCGTGGAAGCCAACCACGAAACCAGCGGACAGAGCATCGCGACCACGAGCGTGGTGCGATAGATGGCCGTTTGGTCTTAAAGGATAATCCGTGCCGGGCCTTCTACGAAAAACACGGAGGGAAACTGGCCGGAGAGGATACCGTCAGGATCGGCGACATGGGACCCGGAGCTTTGAGAATTTGTGCTACCCAGTTGCAGAACTAAGTTTGGACATCAATGGACCCAGCGCTTGGGAAATCCATCGAGCGCCGCTTCCTCCGATGGTTTCCAAAGGACCACTTCTTGGATGCGACCCGCCAATTCAACATCGCTGTAGGTGACCGCTCGCACCCGATGGGTTTGCAACTTCACCGTCACTTTGGCATACCCGACACTCAGATCGGGATGGTGCCAAGCTGCCTCAGCGAGATAACCGATGGTCGCCACCAACATGACGGTGTGGGGCCAGCCTGGCGTCGTGAAGGTCCGCCGCAGCCAATCGTCGCGAATTTCCCAGCCAGGCAACTTGGCGAACGCCTCGTTAAGTTCTGATTCGGTCAACACGTGGTCCTCGGCCATGGGATGGACCTCCTGTTTGCTTGAAGCCTGATCGATACATCATCACCGGTCGTCGCGATCGGTGACCCTCATCGCAAGTTGACAGAGGTGAACTACTGGCTACATGTTACGAACGCCGACGCTCGTGTCACAAACGTTCGTTTCTTGGCACTGTGCCGTAATCGACGAGTTTCCGACACGCGGGTGCGATCGACTGTGCGAAACGAGGAAGCGAGGTAGGTCACGCGAGCTTCCCGACTGCGTCGCCGCTGTCGTTAAACGGAAGTTGCTGACGTTCTCAGCGCGACGATCTTCCGGGAATGTCGCATTCCGAACTCGCATCGGTGTGTTGGACGAGTGTTGGACCGACGCACTTTGCTACTTGCCTGCGCCGATTGGCTTCAAGGCCAGGTCGTCCACCTTCAGCTCGCCGTCGGCGGGAACGTCGATGGTGATTTGGGCTCGATACGAGGGACCGATGACGCCGGTCTGGAAGCGCTGTTCCGGCTTCAACGGCGTGTAGGCATCGGCGACGAGCAGGTACTTCCCTGGGGCGATCCGTTCGGTCAAGAATGTGCCATCCGCGACCGCGGTTTGTGAGGCGTAGACCGTCGTCCACTCGTGCTTGTCGAACGGCCCCTTCTCTGCCCTTTCGCTGCGCACGGAAATCACGATACCCATCAATTTGGTATCCGCAGGCCACGTAGCCTTGCCGCGGACTCGCGCGCCCGTCTCGCGGACGAAATGGATGGACTTGGTTTCGCCGGCCTTGAGCTCGAAGAACTGCCGTTCGAGCAGGGCGCCGATGCCGATCTCGCCCAGGCGGTTCCTCACACTGCGGCAGAGCTGATACCTGCCTGGCGGCAGGGTGGCCAGCGAAAGCTTTCCCGGATTAGCCATCTTCACGTTACGTTCCAATCGCAGCCCGGCGAACTCGGTCCTGCCTTCGGTGAGGAGCTGATAGAAGATGACGCTCTCCTTGTCGGCGCCGTCGATAGCGAGTTCAAGATCAACGCGGGCAGGCGTTGGCAGTCGGATCGTCACTTCACCACTAGCCGGGATCGCCGCGGGCCAGGCATCGAAGGTTACATGTGAAATGGCCAGCGATTTGGCATCGCCCGTTGGAAGTTCGAAGCGCCCCTGTTCGTCGGTCCGCGCCGGCTTGGCCTCTTCATTTTTGTCGCCCGCGCTCGACCAGGCCTGGCCAGCCGCCAGGTTCAACCCCGTCGGACCAATGGCGAAGACGGCGGCGTCCTTCAAGGGCTTGCCGTCGTGGTCGAGCACAACACCGCTCACCTTGGGTCCGCGCTTGAGCCGGATTGTCACCTCGATGTCATCCTTGCCCTCTGGCGGCGCCGATGCGAGCACCGGCTGCGGGACATAACCGTCAGCCACGACGCGGGCGGTCCACCCTTCGGCCCATCGAACCGTCGCCGAGAAGGACCCATCGCGGGCGCTCGAGCGGCTTTCCGAGTAACCCCACCTCACCTTCTCGGGATCGGCTAGGTCGAACTTGCCCCCCTGAACGATGAGCTTGCCGATTGGCTCGCCGGTGGCATCGTCCAGCACCTTGCCGCGGATCGTCGTAGTCTTCGCGGCTGATTTCTTAGCGGGTTGTTCGGCTTGCATTGCTGCGACCGACCCGAGGGCAACAATCGACAAAGCTGCCAACAATAATCCGAGCATTTGAGCACAGAACCTATAAGCGTCCATGGACATGTCCCTCGGGGCTTGGCGTTCCAAAACGACCGGTCTGGACGCTCGCCGTCAGCATTATAGCAGGCAGCAATTCGCCGTCCGATTCTTACTATCGTATGGCCAATTCGACTGGCCCGCCGAAACATCCAGCGCCGGAGCAAACGTTCGTTAAATGGCGCCAGAGCGACGTCAATGATCCAAATGGACCGCGCAGTTGGGATGAATGTCGTGCAGACGCTGGACGCCGGCATCAGTCACGTGCGTTCTTTCGAGATCCAGGCCTCGAAGCTGAGTCAATCCGTCGAGGTGCACGAGCCCGGCGTCTGTTACCTGCGTACCTGCGAGAGATAGCTGATCAAGTTTACGCAGCCCGCGAAGGTGCACCAGTCCGGCATCCGTGACGTGAGTTCCATCGAGGTTCAAGAGTTGAAGTTGAGTCAGGCCTTCGAGATGTACCAGGCCAGCATCGGTAACAGTCGTTTCATCGATGATCAAACATCGAAGCTGTGTCAGACCGTCGAGATGTGCAAGCGCGGCGTCGTTGATTTGCGACTGGCGAGCTAGGACGCTGATCACGTCTCTGTCTTCCTCCCCCAGCAACTTCCTGAACTTTTGCAGGATCGTAGGCGATTTGTTTTGGTCGTCGTAATCGACCGAGTAGCACCCCAACTCCCTCAACGCCGCCACGGCAATCCCTTGTTGCCTGGCTTTGTGGATCGCCCAGCCGAGCGACACGGCGAGCATGGGCACGACCTTTCCAGCACATTGGGATCCTAAGCTTAGAATTCCACGTGGACAAGTTGTCGCGGCCGCTTCTATAGTGTCACCTAAATACTAGTGACTCCAGCGTAACTGGACTGGCCACAGTTAGGCCGCAAATGTAATCACACTGGCTCACCTTCGGGTGGGCCTTTCTGCGTTCGCGAGTGGACCCGATAAGCTCATGGAGCGGCGTAACCGTCGCACAGGAAGGACAGAGAAAGCGCGGATCTGGGAAGTGACGGACAGAACGGTCAGGACCTGGATTGGGGAGGCGGTTGCCGCCGCTGCTGCTGACGGTGTGACGTTCTCTGTTCCGGTCACACCACATACGTTCCGCCATTCCTATGCGATGCACATGCTGTATGCCGGTATACCGCTGAAAGTTCTGCAAAGCCTGATGGGACATAAGTCCATCAGTTCAACGGAAGTCTACACGAAGGTTTTTGCGCTGGATGTGGCTGCCCGGCACCGGGTGCAGTTTGCGATGCCGGAGTCTGATGCGGTTGCGATGCTGAAACAATTATCCTGAGAATAAATGCCTTGGCCTTTATATGGAAATGTGGAACTGAGTGGATATGCTGTTTTTGTCTGTTAAACAGAGAAGCTGGCTGTTATCCACTGAGAAGCGAACGAAACAGTCGGGAAAATCTCCCATTATCGTAGAGATCCGCATTATTAATCTCAGGAGCCTGTGTAGCGTTTATAGGAAGTAGTGTTCTGTCATGATGCCTGCAAGCGGTAACGAAAACGATTTGAATATGCCTTCAGGAACAATAGAAATCTTCGTGCGGTGTTACGTTGAAGTGGAGCGGATTATGTCAGCAATGGACAGAACAACCTAATGAACACAGAACCATGATGTGGTCTGTCCTTTTACAGCCAGTAGTGCTCGCCGCAGTCGAGCGACAGGGCGAAGCCCTCGGCTGGTTGCCCTCGCCGCTGGGCTGGCGGCCGTCTATGGCCCTGCAAACGCGCCAGAAACGCCGTCGAAGCCGTGTGCGAGACACCGCGGCCGGCCGCCGGCGTTGTGGATACCTCGCGGAAAACTTGGCCCTCACTGACAGATGAGGGGCGGACGTTGACACTTGAGGGGCCGACTCACCCGGCGCGGCGTTGACAGATGAGGGGCAGGCTCGATTTCGGCCGGCGACGTGGAGCTGGCCAGGGAAAG
>JADMIO011478748.1_pt1 | contig 13024 bp, 13 predicted proteins | sample 8958161 | NCBI WGS metagenome assembly JADMIO01 (sample SAMN16585339, study PRJNA669376) | soil metagenome | isolation source: Crop rotation soil | place: USA: Cullars Rotation, Alabama | collected 2011 | reverse complement strand
TCGCGCACCCCCAGCCGCAAGAGCCGGTGCCGCTGGGCGAGCGAATACTTCCCGCTCGACCCGCCCGCGGTGCCGTCGACGATCGCCTTGGAAACCAGAATCCCGTCGTAGGGCGGTTCCGTGAACAACTCGTGCGGGTAGTGATCGTCACGCTGGCGTACGCGCACGGCTGAACGTTCTTCAGTGACGAAATCAAAAGTGGGATCGACGATGTCCAGCGAGTCGGGGAAGAAAAACTTCATGCTTCGGCTCCCGCGACGCTGCGGCCGGAAACGTATAGGCGGATCAGGACGTTGGAAAGCATCTGGATGTGCCGGGGGATGTTCTGCACTTCCTTCCACGCCATTCCGCCAAGATCTTCCCATTCGCCGCTCGTCCAGCGGCAGTGGGGTTTGATGGTAAGCAGTTCCGCCTGCACTTGCCGCGGCGCGGCGGCGCTGCGGACGTTGAGCGACGACATGATCCGGTCCATTAGTCGGCCCATCGCGCGGATTCCCGCGCCGTGCATCAGGCGGCTGCGCGTGGGCGGCTTGCCCCACGCTTCCGGGAAAACTGCCTTCACCGCAGACCAGTACGTCAGAAGCACGGCAACGATTCCGTTGAAATCGCTTTCTCCCGTCGCGAGATTGCGATACGCGAAGAGGCAACCCGACGGCGAGAGCAAACTGTCCTCGATCATCTTCACGATCGACATGTCCGCGATCACCGCGGCACTTCGCTGGGCCGCCGTGTTGGATGATCGGCGGATCAGATTCCGAAACGGCGAGCGCTCATCGCGGTTCAGCAGTTCACAAAGCTGCGCGGGAATCTTCCGCGTCGATAGCCGCGCCGGCAGCGGACACGTCACCTCCGGCAGAAGTTCGGTGATCAAACCGCGCGGGAGCGCACGGGTGTTGTTGATCCGCAAAAACTGGTCGCGCTGCAGGTCGGTTTCATCGGCGATGAAGCCGTTCACCGGCACCGCTAATGAATCTTGCCGCGTCGATTTGCTCAGCGCCAGCGCGCGCTGCTGCCCGTCGACGATCCATGCGGGCTTCGGATCGTTCGGCCCGGGAAGACGAATCTCGATCGTTCCCGCTGCAACGCCGTCGGTGTCGTCGTCGTCCTGCACGAATCGCGTGCGCGACGACAGCGCGAGGATCAGCGAGTTCGGGAAAATCACGTGATCGGAGTTTAGGTAGTCGACGATGTCCTGCACGTGCCGCTTCACCTCCGGCCGCTGATAGCCGATTAGCGTCCCCGCATCGTCGCGCGACACGCGCGAGATGTCGGCGATGCCAAACAGTTCCGCGGGCGTGAGGCTAAACTGATAAAGCGGATGCCCGGGATCCTGCTCGAGCCGCAGGGCGCGCTTGCGCAACACGCGCGGGAGGTTGCGGACATGGCTCTTAACCATGGACCTGCCTCCTCACGTCGCGGAACAGTTCGCGAAAACGAAATTGCTCGCACGCCCAGTTGCGCGCGCGGTAACGTGTGAGCAGCGGCGAGAACGATGCGTCCGGATTGCGACTCAACTCCGCAGACAAAAATTTCCGCACCATATCATCCGTGCTGCGGCGGCGGTTGAAGCTCTGAATCTTCGGCTGGCGTTCCAGCCATTTGCGGCATCGCAGGTGAACCGACGATGCGGTGAGTTTCTCATTTGGCTTGGCGTTTTGCAGAATCCAACGGGCCATTCGAACGTTCAACGTTCTGCGTGCGCCGCCGAGCGCGTCTTGAGCGCGGGCGTCGAGGGGAACGAGCGAGGACGTCAACTCGCCAAGATTTTTCGTCCCTGCGGAGACAATGAGAAGTTGCTCGCGCGATTTGAGCTGACTTCCCGCCGCCACGAGATCTTCGCGGACTGCATCGAGATATGCTTCGGACGAAACGAGCAAGACGTTCGCGTGCGGCTCGCGCACGGTGAGATCCGCCAGCGTGCGCGGCGCGCCCGCGACGGGCCCGCCCCATCTTGCCAGCAGTTGCCACCACTGCGAAAAACTTTCGCCATCCGATGTGTTGACGCAAATTGTGTCATCGTGAGAAGTCGAAAAGGTCGCCATGTACGGCTTGATGGGCGCTTCAGCGGGAATCAATCCGTACCCGGTGGAAATGACCCACAGCGCCGGCTCGAAGCCTTTGCGTGCTGCGAGAGTGCGGAGTTGTTTGGCGAGTTGCCAGTGATCGCCGCAATACAGCTGCTCCGCCGGCACTTGCGGTGCCGCCGTTTTCTCAAGCCGCTCGATCCATCGGCGCGCGCGTTTGGCGAGCGTCTTCGCGCGCAGATTCCGCAAACGCAGCGCATCGGGAATCTCGAGCGTCTTCTGTTTGGTGCAGGTGACAATGATGTGGAAGGGAAGGCTCATCGGCGCCGCGGCATAAGACCCGCGGCCGAACAAGCTGTCAAAACAATCGCCATCCGCGGTCCGCTTGTCCATAATTACTCCGGCCGCGACCACTCAATCTGCGCGAATGCATTGTGGTTGTGGATGCTTTCCTGATTCACGACTCGCACACGGAACCAGCCGATGCGATCGTCGGCCTTCAGCCGCTGCGCGACATTCCTAACAAGATCTTCAACGAAGACGGGATTTTCATACGCACGCATCGTCACGTGCCGCTCATCGGACCGCTTCAAGAGTGGATACACCGGCGACGATGCGGATTGCTCCGCGATCTCGACCAACTCCTCAATCCAAACCAGCTGCTGCTCCTGGGCATCGCCGCTGCGCGTCATGCGCACTTCGATGGCGACTTCGCCGCGCTGGTTGTGGGCGCCGTAGTCGCTGATCGCTTTGCTGCACGGGCACAAACTGGTGACCGGCACACGCACGCCGAGAACGAAATCATCCCTGCGGCAGTTGGCCTCGCCGATGAAGGTGCACTGATAATCCATCAGCGCCTTCGCACCACTCACGGGTGCAACCCGCTCGAGAAAATACGGGAATGCAACTTCAAACCTCGCCGTCTCCGCATGCAGTCGGGATTTCAATTCCTGCAGAATCGCCGGCAGCGTGCGCATCGTCAGCTCGCCGCGATGTGCGTTGAGGACTTCGACGAAACGCGACATGTGCGTGCCTTTGAAGTGATGCGGCAAGCTCACCGACATTGCAATCGTCGCCGTGGTTTGCTGGCGAACGTTCTCGCGATCCAGGACCGTGATGGGATAACGCAGATCACTCACACCGACGTGATCGATAGCGATCTGTCGATCGTCGTGCGAATTCTGCATGTCGCAGAGCGGAGTGATGCCAGCCGTGGCGAGGGTCATTCGTTTTCTCCCGAGTAAATGCAGCCGCAGGTGCAGGTTTCGCGAACCACGACTTTGCTCAGCTGCGGGAACGAGGGCCGAACTCGCCGCCAGATCCAACGGGCGAGGACTTCGCTGGTCGGGTTTTCTAGCCCTTCGATCTCGTTGAGATAATTGTGGTCGAGCTGGTTGATCACCGGCTTCATAATCGAAGAGATGTCGGCGAAGTCGACCACCCAACCGGTGTCTTTCCCGACCCGTCCGGTTACGTGGATCGTCACGTGAAAGGAATGGCCATGCAGCCGGCCACATTTATGACCGGGTGGCACGTGCGGCAAACGATGAGCGGATTCAAAAGTAAAATCTTTCCAGATCTCCATGCGCGCCTCCGCTTCTTAAGGGATGCCGATGAGCTTGTGCGTTTGAATACTGAGCCGCCACTGCGGATGCTCCAAGCAATATTCCGTTGCGAGCTGCAGGTTCCGCGCCTGATCCGAGCCGTCCATCGGCTGGAGGTAAAACGATTTGAAGTCGAGACGCTCGAACCGTTCAGGCTCGGCGTCCGTTTGCGGGAACACCAACTTCAACTCATCGCCCTCTCGCAACACCAGATCGGTACCGGCCTTGGGGCTGACGCAGATCCAGTCAAGCCCCGCGGGCGCGCAGCGCGTGCCGTTGGTCTCTACCGCGACTTCGAAACCCGCATCGTGCAGCGCGGCAATGACGGGTGCATCCATTTGCAACAGCGGCTCGCCCCCAGTGCAGACCACGAGGGGCTTGATCGTTCGCGCGTCCGCCGCCGCGGGCCAGTGTGCGCGAACTGCACGTGCTAATTCTGCGGCTGTTTCAAAACGCCCCCCGCCGGGGCCATTCGCTCCAACAAAGTCGGTATCACAGAATTTGCAAGCCGCTGTCGCGCGGTCTTCTTCGCGCCCGCTCCACAAATTGCATCCCGTGAACCGGCAGAATACCGCCGCGCGACCTGCATTCGCACCTTCACCTTGCAGCGTGTAGTAAATTTCCTTCAGCGAATAGCTCATGCTGCACTCACTGCGTAAGGCGCTGGGTCCTTCAATCCGTTCGCTGCGAAGCCCTTGAGCCTCAGCAGACACGCATCACATCTGCCGCACGCGGCGCCAGTTGGTGAGGGGTCGTAGCAGGTGCTGGTGATGGAATAATCGACGCCCAGAGCAAGGCCGGTTCGAATGATGTCTTCTTTAGTCAGGTGCAACAACGGCGTGTGAATCGTGAGCCGCTGCTGGCCCTCGACTCCCGCCTTGGTCGCAAGATTCGCCATCGTTTGATACGCCTCGATGTATTCCGGCCGGCAGTCTGGATAACCGCTGTAGTCGAGCGCGTTTACGCCGATGAATATGTCATGCGCGCCGAGAGTTTCTGCCCACGCAAGAGCGAATGAAAGAAAAATAGTATTGCGCGCCGGAACATAAGTGACAGGAATGCCGTCGCTCATTGACTCAATCGCACGATTCTTTGGTACATCGATAGCATTGTCGGTCAACGCGGAGCCGCCGAAGCTTCTTAGGTCGATCTCAACGATAACGTGCTTGAACACACCGGCTGACGCCGCGGCCAGATGTGCGCACTTCAATTCATGGACGTGACGCTGGCCGTACCGAAACGACATCGCGAAAGGCTGGAACCCCTGACTTTTGGCGATCGCCAACGCTGTCACCGAGTCCAATCCGCCGCTCAGAAGGCAAACTGCTTTGGGTTGTGTCATAGAGCACCTCCTTCGATAGCTACCGCGACAGTCGATTCCCTATTACCATCGAGGGACTTAATCCGTGATGCAAAGCGACAAACCTCAGCTTGCTCATCGACGGTGTAGAGCACGACCCGATCCCGATATCTCCAACCTTGGGGCACTTGGCGATTTACCCGCCATCGCCACAGCGTCTGCCGAGTGACACCTGCCGCTTTCGCGACATCGGCAAGGCTTGAAAATGGAACACCATTCACTCGACGCATTGTGTCGTGTTACATCGTGTAACGCTCTGTTACAATACCCGGGCGCTCCGCTGCACCGCAAAGTGTGTGGTACTTTTGAACATCCCACCCCAACTGGTTGTGGAGACGGCACGAAACGACCGAACTCATCAAGTACTCCCAAAGAGTAGTGCGATACATTTGAGGACCGAACATGAAACCTCAAACATCAAAAATATAGCGTCGACGCATTAGTTTTGTCAAGCCGGAATTTAGGACAAACTAGTCGATGGGCCGATTTCTTTATGTGGCCGTAATTGGAACCGATGAAGCTGCGAGGCGCCTCGGCGTAAGTGTGGGTCGAATCACCACGATGATCCGCTCAGGAATTGTTTCTGCCCAAAAGATCGGCCGTACTTGGGTGCTGGAGGAGTCGGAAGTCGCTCGCGTGGCGAAGCTGACGCGCTTGCCGGGTCGCCCGCCGAAAAGGTGATTCAGATTCATGAGCGCCATGCCGCTGGATACGAAGGAGCGGTGCAATCAAAATGATTGCTAGCTCGTCTCGCCATTGCGCAAAATTCGCATACCCGCCACTTCCGGCGAGTCGTAGCGCAGATCGATTTTGGGTTGAAAGTACCACCCGTTAAATGACGACGCGCGTTATCACTGCGCCCGCAGTTCCAAATTCCGTTCCAGTTCCCCAAGATCGGGATAGTTCTCCAGCGGATCAACAGGCAAGACCCACACGAACGATGCCGCCACGAAGTGCGGCATGTGGCCATTGCGTGGGTCTGTCCAGCCTGAGACGGATCGCAGCATGTAGATGCCGGGAAACGCAGGCTCTTGATTGACCACGAGCGAGTCAGGATCAGCAGGATCGAAGATGCCCTCACCGACTCGTACGTGCGTGCCAAGTTCCAAAGCTACTGCATTGCCGACCGAGACGCGGTTGGCTTCATCGCATCCGTACCATCGCTGGAACTGAAGTTTTGGTTTCATGCTCATCTCCTCAAACTGCGACCGCGACGGAATGTGGTGGTCTAACTTCATTTCCATTTGCCAACCGCCCAAAGTGCTCCTTCTTCTTTTTGAGTTTTTTTTGAATCTGATCATGCGGCGACGCGCTTGCACCGGTAGCACGGCTTGAGTGTTTTGGACCCGCGACGGGCCTCGTATTCACACTGCGCGGTCGCGAAAATGATGTGTGTCCACCCACCAGCTGGTGACCACGAGGTGGTTGGTGGACACACCTCTTCTTTGGCCTTTTTCGAACGTTTTCCCGGTTTTGGCTTGGCTGCGGTCGCCCAGACGGGCAGCGCGATCGACAATTCGACTTCTTTCGTCGCCATGTCAACCGACAGATTGGGAATCAGGCGATTGACCGCATCACGGAGTGGTTCAGCGGAAAGTGTAAGTAGCCGCTGGCTCTCCTCGGCAAGAATGGCAATTGCTTCGTCAACAACCTGTTCCACTGGCCGCAGGTCTTTCCTCTGCTGTGCGCTGACTTCTGCGAGCTGCGTTTCAATTTCATTCCGACGGTTGCCCATGCGCTCTAGTTCGGGCCGTGCATCTTCGAGAGCTGCGCCTTTCAAAGTTCGAACGATGAAGTCGATAGTGTGTTTGAGCTCCTCGCGTTCGGTCTTTAGTTCCGCGACGCTTGGTGCATCAATGCTGCCGGCTTCGCGCTGCGCGATCACGTACTCCTTCAGCCGCGGACGAAGCTCCGGCTCATCGAGCAGCGCTTCACCGAGAAGTTTCACGGCCGCTTCATGTAGTGGCTTCGCGCCGATGAGACGGTTGTAGACGCTGCCGTTTCGCCGCCCCTTGCGACCCTTAAGATGTCGATAGTATTCGATGCCATCACCGCTTAGCGTGCCGCGCAGCGCTTCGCCGTCCTGCTTGGCCACGAGCTTGTTGCTGAACATATAATCGCTCGCGGGGTGAGCGTTGCATTTTTTCTTCGGCCGCGTTCGATCAAGCCGATGCGCCCACATCTGCCCCTGCGAGTTGATCGCCAGGTCACGCACGTCACGCGGCAGGAAGTCATACATGTGCGGCTGATCGATCCGGTCCCACTCGTCCATCGGCTTCAGCTTCGGCGTGAATGTTTTCCTCTGCACCACTTCGATCTCATCACGGTTGAGTGCAACGAACCCCATGATCTTGTCGCGGCGGAAGAATCGGCCGCTGTAGGTCTGATCGTTGAATGTGACGCCAGTGTAGGCTTCGTTCTCGTAGATGCTCTCGACCTGCCTCGGCGACCACTCACCGCCTCTCGGTGCTGGAACTTTCAGGCGGTTCAGGTAGTCAGCGATCCTGCACCCGCGCCAACCTCTCTTGTATCGCAGGTAGAAAATGACTCGCACGACACGCTGTTGCTTTCGATCACCCGGCACCAGCAGCGAATACTCGTTTCTCTGTTTGATGAACCGATTGCGGCTCTTTTTACCAATCGTGCCATAGCGGCCGATGATCACCTTCGTCTTGTAATCGATCTGCTCTTGGAGGCCGTTGCCGACGTTTCGGATGATGAACTTTGGCTGGTTATCGTGGCTTAGGTACAGACGATTGCAGCCCATCGGAGTCTGTCCCGCGGTGCGATAGAATCCCGATCTCTTCGCATGGTCCTGACCTTGGGTGGAACGTCGTCCGTTACTAACGGAGCCTTCCTTCGCAGCCTCGTATTTTGCAACGCGAACGACTGACCCGTATGGCTGGTCGTCTTTGACCTCGTCGTCGGCGATGTACACGCGCAGTCCATTGCGCTTTGCCTCGTGCCTCAGCCACATCCCAAACTCGCCGCCGCCGCGGGTGGCGCGGTCCTCAAGCTGCCATGCTATTACGTCAAAGTCATCGTCTTTCTTCTTTCTCCCAAACAGCCTTTGAAGAAAGGCTTCGATGACCGCTGGCGACGCTGCCGAGACGCCTTCCAGGGACTCGACGGCGACGATGTGCATGCCTTCTTCAGCGAGCTTCTTTTTGAGATACTCGATTTGCGCTTTAGTCGAAGTTATGCCATCCTTATCGTCGCTTTGCCGTACGACGACGATCGCACGCAAACCGTGCCACTTGTTCTTCAATTTTTTCATTGCTTTCCCCCTCTTTGCGGCGATCCAGAGTGCTCATAAGTTCCGTCAGCAGCGCATCGACCGCCGTCTGAAAAGACCGCTGCTGATCGGCCGTCATCTCGCCGCGCGAGACGACTTGTACTTGTGTCTTCGGTGGAGGCTTTTTCTGCTCCTTCATTTTTTCCTGATTCGATTCGATCGGATCGGTCATGCTTCCTGATCGGAGCTGAACCGCTGATCCATCCGCTTCAGGACGCGTTCTGGAACGCCGTTGATCAGGCGACCGGTACGGCGGGCACTGAAAAGTTGATCGTGGAGGCGCTTGCCGATCACGTTCCTCACCGACGCATGTTTGAATGGCTGCGCTACGAGTACGTGAATAAACTGATCCAACTCACCTCCAGCAGCATCGAGCACCGCGTGCCCCGTCTGCAGCACGTTCAAGCACTTGACCGAGAGCGAGTAGCCAACCGCGTAATGCATATTGCCGATCGAGAAGTCACCATTCTTATCGATCCACGCGATGGCTATCTGCTTCAGCAATCGGTCGATCGTCCTCGCTCTGCACATCAACCATTCCGCGGCATCGAGCGCTGCGCACAATTCATCTCGCGGCGAGTCGGCCGACAACGCCATTACTTGTCGCTCGACGTCATGAGGCGACCGCTCTCGCAGATGTTGCAACCTTTGCGGCAGCGCCACGTCATCAACATCAATCATTCGTGAATTACTCATGTTGCTCCTCAGCTTCAGATGCTGACGGCGAACAGCGGCTCACCGGTAATTGTCGGCCAGGACGACATCGTCATCGCCAACGACCACGCAATTCTCAACCACCAGTCCACGCGTAACGTGCGGCGACAGCGCCTTCACGATCTGATCCGCATCGTCGGGAGAAAAAAGCCGGCGCAGCCACCGAGTGACGTCCTCAGACGTCCAAGTACCGCATTCGCCATCGCAATCGATCACGTACGCAGCGAGCAGCCGGAAGCACCCAATCGCCAACGCATCCATCAACTGATCCGGGAGGTCAATGCCAGCGCGGTCTAGGCGCTCCTCCACAATCGGTGACCGATAGAAGTCGCTGCCGATTATCACGGCAGCCGGCTTTGTCGCCCCAACGACGCCGAACTCAAGGCAGTGCCGAAGGCGATCGTCGATTCGCTCGCGACAAACCAGCCGAACGTGAAACGGAACTGATGTGTAACTGGGATTGACCATTTACAAATGGTACCGACATCTGAATACTTTGTCAAAGGAAAATTATTCAGATGACCGAACCGGCATTGTCGATTAGTAATCAATGCCTGCGATCGGAACCACTGAGGCGGCGAAACGGCTGAAGGTCAGTCCTCGGCGTGTTGCCGCGATGATCACCCGTGGAATCATTCGAGCTTCAAAAGTCGGTAAGACTTGGATCATCGACGAATCGGAGATTACGCGCGTGCAGAAATTGTCGCGTCCGACCGGGCGACCACGAAAAAATTGAGCTCGCACTTCATAAACCGCCCCCGCGAGTTGCACGCGGTGACCGCGGCCGCCGCACGATCAGGCTTTCCAGGCGATCCTTCGCGCCGGCGATGAACATGTTCCATGCTCCGTCCGCCGGCGCGTATTCACTTGTCAAAGAGCAGTTGCTGTCTCACGCAGCGCGGCTGCGTGGTTCAGCGGCGAGATTGTTCTGCCTTTCAATTTCTTCCTTGAGACCGGGCCAATCACTTGGCTTGATTGGCTCAAACAGAGATTTCATGTGCTCGTAGAGCTTGCGACTTGCTCGTTCGACCTTAACAAGCGAAGCGCGGGTATATGACTCGTCTTGGACATCCTCATCCGATTGCGCGAGGAATGTTCGGCTCACTTCTTTGTCGAATTCATCGCGAATGAACTGGGCACTACCTTTGCGCGAGTACTTGTACGAAATGTGTCGCACCCCCCAGTACTTCGCCGCGCGGAGAAGAGAAGCAAATTCCTTTCCGACATAATCGTTCCGCGTATGCCTGCCGGAAGTGGACCGCCGCACGAGCGGTGCGTTGTCAGGGGTCAAGAACGCGAGGCCCAGCGGGTTCACCTTCGGATCGCGCGATGTGCGCGCGATGACCCGGCGAATCACCGCGGCTGTTTCAGGAGGAATCCACCATCGGCCGGAGACGCCAGTCTTGTTCCGGTCGCGATCGATATACATTTCGCCGTTAACGTCGATGATCTCATCGAATTCCAGCGTCGCGCATTCTTTTTGAGTGTGACCAGCCCAGTCGGCCATTGCGATCATGGCTTTCATGAAATCGAGCGCGAGGTGCCAAAGCACTCGTTTTTCTGCAATGGTGTGAGCCGGCGGTCGCTTTTTCCGACGTTTTCGCTGAGCGGGCGTTTCGAGTTTCTTGATCGAATAGCCCTTGAACGCATTCTCCCAAAGTGGCGGAGGAGACCACCACTCCCATTCGGCAAACTTAACGAGCGCCATGCGGACAGCGCCGGTGAGGTTCCGGATCGTCGGCGCGCTCAACGGCGCACCGTCGAATTTCGATTTGGCGTTTCTGATGTTCAAAAGCCAGTCATCCAGAGTCTTTCGCGAAAGCATGTCGAGGGGGATGTCTTCCTGCACTTCACGGACCCGCAAGATTCGATCTCGTGTGTTGACGACGTGATCGCCGTTGCTCATGTCTGGCTTCAAAGATTTCATCACAGTCGAAATGACTTCATCAAGCGAGGCGTGAAGCCAGCGGCGGACTGGCGTCCCCAAAGGCGGCGATGATTGTGGAGGTGCGGGTGCGGCCAGCGGCGGTGGTGGCTGAAAGTGAATCGGCTGCGGGACTCGCGTTGGTTGCCCCAGCACGAGCGCTTTGGCATCTTCGAAATCGGTATTGGACAGTTCGGCGCCGCCAGCGAGCTTGATCAACTGCCATTTGGCGTCCAAGGCGGTTGCGATGGCGATGGCCTTCGCTTCGTCTGCGGGAGATGTGCCGTACCAGAGGAACCACTCTCGCCCCGCGACGGTTTTCTTCCACCCGACATGCTCTTTACCACGATATGCTTTTGAAACTCGCGTCTTCATGACGCCTCCCAATTATGGTCTGGAACTTTCACTCGACTACAGCGCGGCAGGCCAGAAATTTTGGCGTGAGAGTTGGCGACAGTTGGCAGCGCGCTGCCAAGCGCTGCCAACTTTTGGCCAACGCGCAGCGGAGGCGGCCCGCGAGAAGATCGCGGTAAAGGGTTGCCGTCAGATGACTTCGGAAAAATGCAGCTTGCAGGAGTCGAACCTGCAACCTTCGGTTCCGTAGACCGACGCTCTATCCAATTGAGCTAAAGCTGCTCTTTTGAGTCGAATATCTTAAGCCGCTTTGGTGGTGGGTTCAACCGATGCGGAACTATTGGACGTCGGTTGAATTTGGCGACGGTGTGATTGCGCGGGAAGCTTTAAGCAAATCGTTCGGCTAAAGAGAGATGTCCTGCGCGGCTTGCAGGATTGCGTCGAGTGTTCTGCAGGCGGCGGGGATACTCTCGCGGATTTGGGCGAGTGAATCGGCGAGCGCTTTGGTGTCGCCGGTTTCGAGGCTCAGCTGCGCAAGATTCGCGAGCAGAAGCACGCCATTGAGCGGCGTGCGAAGGTCGTGACTGATGGCGTTGAACAAAAATTCCGTGCGCTTCGCCTCGGCTTTTGCGGATTCCATCGTGCGTTGCGCGAACCGGTGGCGTTCTTCCTCAAGCAGCTTTGTATGCGTCACATCACGCGTGAAGCAGCGTGTGTAGAGAAATTTCCCGTCGTCGAAGCATGCGTTGGAACAGATCGTCGCGTGCCTGGTCGAGCCATCTTTGCATCGCAGTCGCGCGGGCTGATCGTAAAGCGTTTCGCCGCGACCAAGCTTCGCGAGGATCTCGCGGCTCACGTCTTTGTCGACGTGGAACTCGCTGATGTGATGGCCGATGTATTCGTCGGCTGCGTATCCGAGAAGATTCAATTCCGCTTTGTTTGCCCAGAGAATTTTTCCGTCAGCGTCAACCTGATGCAGGCCTTCAATGGCATTTTCGACAAAGTCAGCGAGCTCACTCTCACGGCGGGCGAGGGCTTTTTCGACTTCTTCACGATGCGCGATTTCGGCTTGGAGTGCGACGGCCTTTTGCTGCAGCCTTGCAATGGCTCGGCGGCGATCTTCTTCCGTGCCGAGTGCGGCGAAGCTCTCCGCGGGGATGACGCGCGAGTGGCAGGTGCAGATGTCGGTGATGCATCCACCTTGCGCATCGGCGGCGAGATCGCTCATCGGATATGCGCAAAACAGCGCGAACGAATAGTGCTTGCTTAAGTCGTTCCAAAGTTCTTCCAGGCGAATGGCGGCGGCGCGGTTGCCCTGGTTCCAGAGCAGCGCGACCATTTCGCCAAACGCTCGCAACCGTTGCCCGCCGGCGGACATTCGCGCGACGCTTTTGCCGACGAAGGATAAAAACTTCTTCGGCTCCGGCATGCCGTCGACCATGAACTTCGAAAGTGTTTCAGCCGCGTCGAGCGACAGAAATTTTCCCGCCTTGCGCAGCGATGAACAGTTCAGCCCGCGAGCTTTGAATAGCTTCGCCAGTTGCCGTCGATGCTCTGGGGTGGCGACGACGATCGCATTGTCGCCCCTCTGCAGCGCCGCGCCGGCAAAATCGGCGATCGACTTCACTAGAAAATCGTCGCTCTCATAAAACTGCACGAAGTGTTCGGAGTCCGCGATGTTGTTCCAATCCGGACGGGTCGGCGAATCAATCTGGAGAATGGCCGCGAGGTCCTCGTGGCGGTAGATGC
>JADMIO010879529.1_pt1 | contig 13028 bp, 7 predicted proteins | sample 8958161 | NCBI WGS metagenome assembly JADMIO01 (sample SAMN16585339, study PRJNA669376) | soil metagenome | isolation source: Crop rotation soil | place: USA: Cullars Rotation, Alabama | collected 2011 | reverse complement strand
TCAGCCCCAACAGGTTCAGGTCCAGTGGTCCCAGCACCAGATGCAGCACCTGGCACGTCCCTGTCGGCGTCGCCAGCGGCAGCGTCACCGCCTGGCTGACCGCGCCCAGGCTCTTCCCTGCCGCGTCGACCAACGTTCCTTTCAACGTGCCTAGTGCCTGAAGGGTCCCGTTTTGTAAAGCAAATTTGGTCAGATCGAGCACGCCGGCGAAGGTGCCGTTGGCGTTAGGGGCAGCACCTCCCGCAACTGCCGACGGGAACGTACCCGTCACCGGGATGTTCAAGAACGGGTTCTGCAGCGCCGCAGGAGCCAGCCCGAAGAGGCCCAGTAGGCTGTTGAGCAGATTGCTGAGCACGCTGGTGTTGTCGAGTAATCCGGCGATGGCACAGAGCAGGTTGCCGAGCAGATTGCCTGGCCCGGACTGCGCGGTGATGTCCAGCACCACCTGGTTGAGATGGACCATCAGCCCCAACAGGTTCAGGTCCAGTGGTCCCAGCACCAGATGCAGCACCTGGCAGGTTCCCGTCGGCGTCGCCAGCGGGAGTGTAGCTTGCTGATTGACATTGCCGACGGACTTTCCAGATGCATCGGTCATGGTTCCCTTGAGCATCGCGAATGCCTGGATCTTGCCGTTCTGGGAGGCAAAACGAGTGATGTCAGCCGTTCCGGTGAATTTCCCTGTTCCGCCACTCGCATCGGGGAAGGTTCCGGAGATCGGAATGCCGGCGAATGGATTTGTCGGGGCGGCGGCGACTGGTGCTAGGCGAGCGAGCACAAACTGGCCGAGGATTGCCACAATAAGGGCAATTGATGCGAGACGCAGCTTCATGGTGGAGTTCCCCTCTTCTTCCTGACGTCGAACAAGCGTAGGCGTGGACCTCGTCGTCCCCTTTCCGCCTCCTTTCTCCAGAGAACACGTGTCAGGTCCTTCTCTCCCGACACGTCAACCCATGACCCAAAGACCGTGAAATCACTTAATTCCAGGCCATGGAAGTTGGCAAGAACTGTGCCTTTACGCGTGAGGCACCCTGATGCCCTCGAACTTTGCCGGCCGTCTGGAGCGGTGCACGCCGGGCATCGCCTCAACCCATCCGACGACGACATAGGACCATCGAGTGTTGCCTGGTATACTCGCGCACGCGGCGTCCTATCCAGCGCAGAGCGCGAACGCCGCGAAGGAGCGAGAAAGCATGGCACAGGAACAATGGACTGCGGTTGACCACTACATTAACGACCTCTTCGTGCCGCAAGACGCGGCACTCGATGCGGCGCTGCGGGCGTCGGCCGAGGCCGGGCTACCGGCGATTAATGTCGCGCCGAACCAGGGCAAGCTGCTGCACATACTCGCGCTCTCCTCTGGAGCACGTACGATCTTGGAGATCGGCACACTGGGCGGCTACAGCACGATCTGGCTGGCGCGAGCACTACCTGCCGGTGGCCGGCTAATCACCCTTGAAGCCGACGCGAAGCACGCCGAGGTGGCGCGTGCCAATGTCGCGCGGGCGGGGCTTGAGGGCGTGGTCGAGGTACGATTGGGGGCGGCACTGGACACGCTGCCGCTGCTTGCTGCCGAAGGATTGGAGCCGTTCGACGTGGTCTTTATCGACGCCGACAAGGTCAACTGCGCGGCCTATTTTGAATGGTCGCTCAAGATGACAGGGCGGGGAAGCCTGATCATCGTCGACAATATCGTGCGGCAAGGCGCGGTGATCGACGCGGCCAGCACCGATCCGAGCGTGCAGGGCGTGCGCGAGGTCAACGCCATGATCGCCGCTACTCCACGTGTCACGGCGACAGCTCTGCAGACGGTGGGTAGCAAAGGCTACGACGGCTTCACCATCGCCGTCGTCACCGGCGACTAAGATGCTTCCTCATATGCGCTGATGGCATATCGCATCGGTACAGGTTAACAGGCGGCCAGGGTTTGTGCGCAATGACAAAATGGGAGCGCCTCATTTGAGGCGCTCGGTGCAACTTGTGATAGTCGTAGAGGGACAAGTCGCGGCGATCGATATCTTCTTGACCCCGCGCTCGTCCCGTCACTTTTGGGCTTCCCGAGACAGTTCCAGGGTGGTCGAGCGTCTTTCCTGCTATGCTGGCATCTCCGGGGCCGGCATCATGCCGAGCTGCTGGAGCACGCTCATCGTATCGTTCTCGCCCCAGTGTTCCACGATCACGCCATTTTCGATGCGGAAGATCGACATTCCCGTCGCCGTAAACGACTTGCCGCTCGGCGGAGCGCCGAGAAAGGGGCCATTCTGGGTGCCGTGGACTGTGAAGCGTTCGACGACCCGGTCGCCCTCGGCGATGAGGTCATCGGTCGTGGTTTGGAGGTCGGGAAAGGCGGCCTGGAACGCGGCGTGTGCCTGCTTACCGCCCTCCAGGCCGGCGGAGACGCCCGGCAATTGGCTATGCGTGATGATATCGGCGGCGACAAGTTGATCAAGCGCAGCCATGTCGTTGGCGTTGTGAGCCTCGCGGTACCGGCGGATAACGTCTTTGTTGGCTTCGGCGGACATACTGGCCTCCTTCGTACAAAGGAATCCTGTTCCTTCATAGAGTATGACGAGATCGGAGGCCAAAACTGTTCGGTCGATGCGCAGGACTTGGGCACGAATTGGAGCAATCGCATTATTGAGTATTCCCCGGAGCATGAGGGTAGGCTACTATTCTGCTTGTCCAATTGGTGTAGGCTGCATAGGTCCACTGGCCCCGAGGTGGTTCAGCTACATGATTGGCCGGCACGACGACCGGCAATATATCAAGAACGGATTCTGTAGCCATCGCTGCCTCCTCCTTATGTCCCCGAAAATCAGTATACATCTTCACTTTTCTAACCGGCGTGCCACAAAGTTGTCGCGCCCATACTGGTCGCGAACGACCTCCGGCTGGAAGCCGGCGTCGCGCAACAGTTGACGCCATTCGGCACGCGCAAAGAGGCCGTTGATATGCACGTCGTGCTCTATCCGCGCCGGTTGTCCACCTTCACGCAAGAGGTAGGCGTACTCGACCGTGTAGGTGGTATCTGTATCATCAGGATCATATGTCCATTCCAGGTACCGCAACTCGCGGGTGCCGCCATCATGGCCACCATGATCGGTGCCCGGCTGAAACGTCTCCCGGACATAGTCCGGCACAAACAGGGCCACCCCACCGGCGGCACAATGTAGGTAGGCAGTCTCCAGCGCCTGCCGGAGGTCCTCGCGGGTAGTCATATAGGTGATGGCGTCGTGAACAAATACCACATCGAAGACACGGTCGAGCCGTAGCGTACGCATATCTCCGATAGCATGCTCACAATCCGGGTTGAGCGCCTGGCTGACCGCGAGCATCTGCGGCGACACATCGGTGAGCGTCACATGGGCAAAATGCGCCTTGAGATGGACCGCGTTGTTGCCACCACCACAGCCTAATTCGAGCAGCGTAGGCACCGGCGGGAGTCCCGCTGCGAGCAGCGTCTGAAACGCAAACGCGGCTTCGTCCTGATAGTCGTCAGGCGAAGAGAGCAACGGCCACCACTCCGCGAGGTCTGTGTACATCTTCACGCATCGCCTCCAGACGACTGACATTATCCCAAACTTGACGCCGAAGGTACACTCGCCGTATTCCAACCTTGTATCTATAGCCCAAAGGAGGCCGATTTTATGCGACGCCCATTCCACTCCCGCCTGTGGCTGATCGCCCTGCTCCCATGGATGCTTGCCCTCGTTCCACGCGCGCAGGCAGCAGATACCTTATGCTTCAGCCAGACGGGACACTGCATCAGCGATCGCTTTCGACAGTACTGGGAGCAGAACGGCGGGCTGCCGGTCTTTGGCTATCCGATTTCCGATGCCGCGAACGAGGCCAACCGCGATACCGGGCAGAGCTATCTGACCCAGTGGTTCGAGCGCACGCGCTTCGAGCTGCATGCCGATCAGGCCGCACCCTATGACGTCCTCCTTGGTCGCCTCGGCGATGAAGGGCTGCAACGCCATGGCCGCAACTGGCAGGCCGAGCCCGCAGAGCGCGGTCCCCGAGCAGGCTGCCTCTGGTTCCCACTCACCCACCACAATATCTGCGATCAGGCGACGAACGCTGGCATCAAAACCTACTGGCAGACCCATGGATTGCGCGACCCACGCTTAAATGCCTATGGGCGCAGCCTGGCCCTGTTCGGCTATCCCCTGACGACGGCAAAGATTGAAACGAATAGCAGCGGCGACAAGGTGTTGACGCAGTGGTTCGAGCGGGCACGCATAGAATGGCATCCTGGCAACCCGAACCCGTATAAGGTGCTGTTGGGCCGGTTGGGTGCTGAGACGTACAACCCCGGTGCGGGCGGCTCGATCCGCACGAAGCTATTCTTCATTGCGCTGAACGACAACGGCAAATCCGGGAAGCTGGTCGGCTGTGGTGATAGCGTTGTACCGGTTGAGATCATGATTCCGCCCACCACCGCACCACTCACCGCGTCCCTGCGCGCGCTCCTGGCGATTAAGACATCGACGTATGGCCAATCAGGCCTCTACAACGCGCTCTACCGCTCCAGCTTACAGGTGGATAGCGTCAGCATTACAGCGGGCAAGGCGACGATCAAGCTGGTTGGGACGATCAGCCTGGGAGGCGAGTGCGACGATCCGCGGTTTGTAGCCCAGTTGACCGAGACCGCGCTGCAGTTCTCGACCGTCAACGACGTCGCCCTCTTCCTTAATGGAGAACCGCTCGTGCTGGGTGGCCGATAGCTCCGCCTCATCGGGCGACGACCTGGCGGCCATCTGTCTGGACGCACCCGACCATAAATCATGGTAAACAGTGGGCGGGAGAAGGATGGTTCCTTCTCCCGCCCACCATTGGTCCGGCTGATATGACGTCGCGGATAGGCAGTCTAGCGCAGCATCACCAGCAGCTCGATCGTTCCGGTCCCAGACTTGAGTTCGCCGAGCGCCTTCCCGATGATCGTTCCCACTGCGGGATTCGCGGGAGCGCGCATGGCATATCCCGGCATGGAGGATGACACCAACAGATCGCCGGCGTGGATGACGCCGTTCTGGGTGGTGACTTTGACCGGCACCCGGCCGACGAGCGCCAATTGAGGCGCGGTGGAGTTCGTGTTCACCACGTCGCCCTTGCTCAGCGACATGCCCGGCCGGGTGGTGATCACGCCGGCGACCGCCGTGCTGTTCGCCACGGTCGCGAGGCGGAACTGCCCGGGGTGATCCAGATCGATCTCGACCACGTCGCCGGGCTGCGGCTTGTCGGTGACAGGAATATACTCGGCGACGTCGGCACCGCTGTTCTGAGTACCGCCGTTGAAGTAGCCCCTACCGTTGGAGTCGATACGTGCTACAGCTATCTCACTCGTTGTTCTGACGCCTTTGAAGACATTACCGTCATCAGTGCTGCCGACAACGCCAGAGTTATGGGCGGCGCGCCCGAACACACCGTATGCCTGCGCGTTGCCGACACAGCCGCCGACCGCATAGACACCGGCGCAGGATGTTCGACCCAACGTGCCGACCACGCCACGTGCATTGCTATCGCCGATGACGCCAATTCCACCGTTGGAGAAACCTTCGACCGCGCGACCGGAATCGGCGGCACCATGAACGCCGACCGCATCGTTGTTGGAGCAACCACCTACAGCATAGACACCCGCGCAGGAGGTATGCCCCAGCGTGCCAACCACACCGCGAGTATTGCTATCGCCGAGCACGCCGATTCCAACATCAGCGCCGCAGCCCCCAACGCCAAAGCTGGTGCCACCACACGAGGTCTGGTTCAGGGTGCCGACCACGCCGCGCGTGGTGCTATCGCCGATGACACCGATGCCGCTGCCGGAAAAGCCCTGGACGGCTCGACCCGTGTTGGATTGGCCGAAGACGCCAATACCATTACCGCTCTGGCTGCCCCACACACCGAAGCCCAGGCTACCGGTACCGTTGTTGATGCCACGCACGCCTGCCGACTGGTCTCCTGGGCTGGTGGACGTCACCTGGCCAACCACCCCCACGGCCAAGGCGGAGGTCGAATTGGTCTTACCGCGGACACCCGGCTCGGTCCCAGTTGTCGCCGAATGGCTGCCTAACACACCGGAGCCTTGACCCAGGTTCACGCCGCGGACGGCAATCGAGGTGATATCCGCCGATGGCGAATCCATCAAGCCTGCAATCCCGAGGGCGCCGGCCGCCGTCGAGTGGTTGATCACATTAAGGCCAAAACTCCCTGTGCCCGTGACAACGTCACCAAAGGTGGCCGCCAGCGAGCGCACCAGTGGATCATAAGCCAGCGCCGGAGCACTAACCCCGACAAGTACCACAGCCATCGCCACCGCCATCAATCGTGTACGCATGATTGCCCCCTCGATATTACGGACGAATGAGCTTCTTGCAGTGCAGAACACATCGTCCCCAATGTGTCACTTATGTGCAGGCACGCTATGGTGCTCAGCCAGTTGAGCAGGCACCTTCGTGCTTTCGTCCATCCGAGAGAAGCGTAGCATGGGGGTCTAAAAAAAGTCTGAAATGCGTGGCGACGTTGAGTGGCGATGCTACAATGGCCGGGATGGATGAGGTGAGACCGCAAATGTCCGTTCTGCAGCGCAACAATATCACCATATCAGGCCAGGGACAACAGCCGATGATGTTTGCGCATGGATTCGGATGTGATCAGCATATGTGGCGTTTCGTCGCACCAGCTTTTGAAGATGCGTACCGCGTCATCCGCTTCGATCATGTTGGTGCCGGCGGCTCGGACAACTCGGCGTACGATCCCACGCGCTATAGCACCCTCGATGGCTATACCGACGATGTCATCGAGATCTGCCGCGCGCTAAACGTGCGAAATGGGATCTTTGTGGGCCATTCGGTTTCTGCCATGATCGGCGTCCTTGCCGCCATCCGGGAGCCGATGTTATTCGAGAAGCTGGTCCTGATTGGTCCTTCGCCCTGTTACATCGACGACGGCAACTACACCGGCGGGTTTTCGCGAGCGGATATCGAAGGGTTGCTGGAGTTTCTGGACCAAAATTATCTGGGTTGGTCCAGCACCATGGCTCCGGTCATTATGGGCAATCCCGACCGGCCCGAGCTTGGAGAGGAGCTTACCAGCAGCTTTTGCCGCACCGATCCGGAGATCGCCAAGCAGTTCGCACGCGTGACGTTCCTGTCCGACAATCGAGCTGACCTGCCACGGCTGACCACGAGGACGCTGATCCTCCAATGTAAAGATGATGTGATCGCTCCCGAAGCCGTTGGACAGTATGTCCACCGCATCCTGCCCAATAGCGAGATCGTCCTAATGCAGGCCACCGGCCATTGTCCAAACCTCAGCGCGCCCGGCGAAACGATCGCCGCTATTCGCGCGTTTTGCAATGCCTGAAGTGTATGGCAGATAGGAAAGAGCTTGCCATAAGCAAATTGCTGGATGAGACGGCCCTGGAGGAAGACCTCGCCGATCTCTATGAATATGCGCCATGTGGCTATGTCTCGACGTTGCCAGACGGCACGTTCGTCAAGGTTAATCAAACCTTTCTAGCGTTGACCGGGTATCAGCGCGACGAGATCGCCTCGCTCACGCGCCTTCAAAATGTGCTGACGGCTCCAAGCCGAATCATCTATGAAACGTACTATGATCCATTGCTCCACCTGCAAGGGTTTGTCAACGGCACCGCCATGGATCTCGCCGGTCGTGATGGACAGCGCTTACCGGTTTTGATCAATTCGGTCCAGAAACGCGACGCGGCGGGCAGGCCGCACCTGGTCCGTACCACGATCTTCAATGCCGGCGATCGCCGTGAATATGAGCGGGATTTGCAGGTGGCACGCACCAGGGCGGAGCAAGCGCTGCAGACGCGTGAACAATTCCTGTCACTAGCGTCGCATGAGCTCAAAACACCATTGACCTCGATTCTAGGCCATCTCCAGCTCTTCCAACGGCGCGTCGTCCGCGAGAGTAGCTTGAGCGCCCGCGATCAGCGGACGTTGCAGATTGTCGTCGACCAGGCGGCACGGCTTAATAGTCTGGTGGTCTCCCTCTTCGATATTTCTCGCATCGAGACCGGCCAGCTCACGATCGAGCGGCAGCCCGTAGATGTGTGTGCGCTTGTGCAACGGGTCATCGACGAGATGCCGCCAACGCCGGACGAGCGCGTGATCGAGGTGCAGTTGTCGAGCCAGGCGCTGATCGTGCAAGGTGACGAACTGCGCCTGGAGCAGGTTTTCCAGAATCTGATCCAAAACGCGGTGAAGTACAGCATTCCTCCAACACCGATTTATGTCGCCGTCACCCAGCAGGCAACACAGGTATGTGTTGCCGTCCGCGACGAGGGCATCGGGATTCCACAGACGGCGCTCCCACAACTCTTCGAACGCTTCTATCGTGCGACCAACGTGCCGGGACGCAACATCAGCGGGATGGGGATTGGCCTATACGTGGTCAAGGAAATTGTCGGGCTGCACGGCGGCGATATCCAAGTCGAGAGCATCGAAGGCCAGGGCAGCACGTTTACCGTGTGTTTGCCGCTGGATGGATGATTGGCGAACGGCGCGCTTATACGACGATTGACAATCCAAACAGGCGATCGGCCATGATGTCCTCGTCTGGCAAACGCCCAGGCACGAGATGGGGATTGACTCGGACTTGCCGTCAGGCTATACTCGGCACGAAGCAAGGATCTCCAACGATGCCTGCGCCCCCACGACAGGCTTGCGGTGCATGATCTGGTCTGCCGGATCGTGTTGTTTTCTCTACGGTCGCAACCATGTAGATAGCGTCCTTATCGCGCCGTGACCGCGAGGCAGGGTATGCTCTCCTGGTTGTAATGTTGGGCCATACCTGCCTATCACATGATTGGCAAGTATGCCAGGGCTACACCGGTTATCTAAACAGTGGACGCTACGATTGTTCTGGCTTGATCTTCGATCATCTCGGGAGAAATATCGATGAATACTAGATCGTTTCGCCTCGCCGGTCTCATCATGGTCCTGGGTATGCTGCTCGGTATGGGCGGGGCACCGCTGGCCGTCCACCCGGTATGGGCCGCTGTCGCGAGTCCGGCTACGGCGATGCCGGCCACACCCCACAATGTTGCTCAGGATGCGCAGCCTGCCAAGCCACAGTCCGAGCCCAGACCTCAGCCCAAACGACCGGCCGGCCGGATCAGCGGCCAGGTGCTCCAGAGTGACGGCAGCCCGCGTGCCAATAGCATCGTCCAGGCCGTCCAAGATTTCGTGGTGCGCGGTGCCACCGCTACAAACAACGACGGTAACTTTGCCTTCGACGCCCTCCCGGCGGGCAGCTACCAGTTCCTGGTCCGCGACACCGCGAACCGCCTGCTCGATCTGATCGACACGACGCCCGTCGAGGTCGTTCCCGATGACGAGGTGCAGATCCAGCTCAACATTTCGGTTGCACCGGCCGCCAGTATGCCGGTTACGAAGCAACCGCCCGCGCCACAGCCCGGAAACGTGTCCGGCCCGGAGACGACACCCGACGCGAACTGTACAGTGTTGCCTCCTCCGCCGGGCATGGGCAAGATCACCGGCAGGGTCAACGCCCTCAACACATCGACATATCTGCAGAATGTCTATGTCCGGGTGATGAGCTCCAATGGATCGCAATTGGGAGCCGTCTATACCGACGTCAACGGCAATTATTCGGTGGACAACCTCAGCACCGGCACGTATTATGTTCAGTTCGATCCACGCTATAGCTCTACCGCCCGCGTCTATCTAGGGGAATACTTCAACAATAAGAACGACCTGCAGACGGCAACGGCTGTGGATGTGGTCTCGCCCAATGTGACTGCCGGGATCAACGCCGCGCTGGTCAGGGGCGGCCAGATCAGCGGCACCGTCACTGGTGCCGACCCCAGCACGCCGCTCCAGAACGTCTATGTCAACATCTATGACAACGCCGGAAACAATATCACCACCGCATACACTGATGCGGCCGGCAAGTACATTTCGGCCGGTCTGCCGGCCGGCAGCTACAGGGTCATGTTCGACCCGCGCTATGCTGACGGGGGCTTCCTCCCGGAATACTTCGCGAATAAGGCGACGCTGGCGACGGCGACACTGGTGACGGTGACCCTCGGCCATGAACACTCCGGTATCAATGCCGAGCTCGCCAAGGGCGGCCGGATCAGCGGCACTGTCAAAGCGCTCTCCAATAGCGCGCCACTCCAGAACGTCTCTGTAAGCATCTATACCAGCGCCGGAGACTTTGTCACCTCAGCGTCGACCGACGCAACAGGGAAGTTCATCACGTCCGGCCTCAAGTCCGGTAGCTACAAGGTCCAGTTCGATCCAGGTTCAAGTAATAGCGACTACCTGCCAGAGTACTTCAACAACAAGAACGATGTGGCAAGCGCCACACTGGTAGGTGTGACGTCACCCAACGAGACCACCGGGATCAACGCCGCGCTGGTCAAGGGCGGCAAGATCAGCGGTACTGTCACTGCGCTCTCCAATAGCGCGCCCCTCCAGTATATTAATGCGTACATCTATACGACGGACGGCAACTACGTCACCTCAACGTCGACCGACGCGACCGGCAAATACACGACGTCTGCAATCCCGACGGGAATGTACAAGGTGCAGTTTGTCCCTAGCTCAAACACGAATATCTATCTGTCGGAGTTCTTCAACAATAAGGCCGACATGGCGACAGCCACACTCGTCAACGTGGTCGCGCCTAACGCGCACACCGGCATCAATGCCGCGCTGGTCAAAGGCGGCTGCTTGTCCGGCCGTGTCACGGCATTGAGCACCGGCGCCGGACTGGATCATGTTCTGGTTCGCATCTACGACAGCTCGGACACTTCTGTACAGAGCGTCTATACCAACGCAACGGGCTATTATGTGTCGATAGGCCTGGGGACAGGCAACTACAAAGTGAAGTTCGAACCCAACAACGCCAACACAGCCGAGGTGAAAGCCTACCTGCCGGAGTTTTTCAACAATAAGGCCGACCTCGCGACCGCCACGCTCGTCAACGTGATCGCACCCGACGAGCACGCCGGGGTCAATGCCGCACTGATCAAGGGTGGTCGCATCAGCGGCACCGTCACCGCCGCCGGTACCAACGCGCCCCTCTTGGGGATCTATGTAACCATCTACACCGCCGCAGGCACCCAAGTCTTCTCTACCTACACCGACGCCACCGGCAAGTATCTCACCTCCGGCCTGACGACCGGCAGCTACAAGGTCCAGTTTGACCCGCGCTATAGCTCCGATCCCAATGCGAAGATCTATCTCTCGGAGTACTATAGCGACAAGACCGATCTGGCGACGGCCACGTCCGTGAGTGTGAACGTACCTAACGAGCACACCGGCATCAACGCCGTGCTGGCCAAGGGCGGCCAGATCAGCGGCACCGTCACCGCCGCCGGTACCAATGCTCCGCTTAAAGGCGTGACTGTCTATATCAACACCAGCACCGGCAACGGGGTCAGCTCCGCTACGACGGGTGCCGACGGCAAATACGCTACGCCTGGTCTTAGGACCGGCAGCTACCAGGTTCAATTCGAACCGCGCTATAGCGACAATGATGCCTATCTCTCGGAGTATTACGACAACCAGATTAATCCAGGCCTCGCGACGCTGGTAAGCGTGACAGCCCCCAATGTGCACAGCTCGATCAACGCCGTGCTCGCCAAAGGCGGCCAAATCAGCGGCACCGTCACCGCCGCCGGCACAGGCGACCCGATCAGCGATATCTATGTTGGAATCCTTACGAGTCAGGGCAACTCGATCACCTATGTCTACACCGAAGAAGATGGTACGTTCACGACTCCCGGCATCAGGACCGGTAGCTATCAAGTTCAGTTCGATCCGGGCTCGTACCATCCCGCCTACCTGATGGAATATTACGACAACCAGATCGATCCCAACCTTGCGACGCTTGTGAGCGTGACCGCACCCAGTCTGAAGACCGGGATCAACGCCGTGCTCGCCAAAGGCAGCCAGATCAGCGGCACCGTCACCGCTGCGGGCACCAACGCTCCGCTCCAGAACATCTACGTCCAGGTCGAAGAGACCGACAGCGATCAGGTCGCCTATGCCTATACCGACTCGGCGGGGACCTACACCACACAGGCTCTTAGGAGCGCAAACTATAAAGTGCGCTTTAGCCCAAGCAGTAGCGCCAGCACGACGGTGAGGGCCTATCTGCCGGAGTTCTACAACAACCAGGCCGACTTCGCCAGCGCCACGCTCGTCAGCGTGACGGCACCCAACCCAAAGACCGGGATCAACGCCGTGCTGGCCAAGGGCGGCCAGATCAGCGGCACCGTCACCGCTGCGGGCACCAACGCTCCGCTCCAGAATGTCTATGTCGCGATCTATACCAGTGCAGGTGATTCGGTCAATTCAACCTACACCGACGCCACCGGCTCGTATATCACGTCCGGCCTTACGACCGCGAGCTACAAGATCCGATTCAGCCCGAACGGGGGGAATAACGCGGCCTATCTGCCGGAGTACTACAGCAATAAGGCCGACATCAGTACCGCAACACTCGTCAGTGTGACCGCGCCTAATGTGCACAGCTCGATCAACGCCGTGCTGGACAAGGGCGGCCGGATCAGCGGCACTGTCACGGCCGCCGGCACCAATGCCCCGCTCCAGGGCGTCTCTGTCTCGATCTTAACCGGCACAGGTAGCTCGGTCACCTCGACATCTACCGACGCGGCCGGCAAGTATCTTACGACTGCACTCCCCACTGGGAGTTACAGGGTGCAGTTCAACCCGAGTTACAGCTCCGCTCCTGGCGTAAAGGCCTATCTCTTGGAGTACTACGACAACCAGATCAATCCATCTCTTGCGACGCTAGTGAGTGTGACGGCACCCAACGAGCACACCGGCATCAACGCCGTACTGGCCAAAGGCGGCCAGATCAGCGGCACTGTTACGATTGCGGGGACGACAACGCCGCTTGGCAACGTCTACGTTGCGATCTACACCAATACAGGCAACTATGTCACCAACGTCTACACGGATGACGCCGGCAAATATCTCACGCCAGGCATACGGAGCGGGAGCTATCGG
>JADMIO010846074.1_pt1 | contig 13029 bp, 10 predicted proteins | sample 8958161 | NCBI WGS metagenome assembly JADMIO01 (sample SAMN16585339, study PRJNA669376) | soil metagenome | isolation source: Crop rotation soil | place: USA: Cullars Rotation, Alabama | collected 2011 | reverse complement strand
CTTTCCCGGAAGTTGGGGGAGTTGGGGTGGTGATGGAGAGGATGTGGCGCGACGCGCTCCGCAAGCGGAGCCGCTAAAAGTTGGCGATGGATGATGGTTTTATTTTTCTGGGACGAGGAACCCGCGGTTTGTCGCGTCTTTGGGATCATCCTTCGGACGCTCGTAGTCGCGCCAGAGCCATCTTAGCATTTCGGGCATGATGGCTCCGCCTTGTTTGTTGCTGTGGGTGCCCAGGCCCCAGGTGTAGTTGAGGTCGTATTTTTTCTCGGTGAGGGCGGCGGCCATTTTGATGTTCTGGGTGTGCCAGTCCCACTTCGGGTCGTACTTAGCGTCGGGGCCGCGGCCGCGCATGCCGCGGTTGTCGTTCAGGCCATCCTGGAGATAGACGCGGATGGGTTTAGGTTCGGCTTTGAGGATGAGATCGGGATAGACGTGGCCGCCCATGATGTTGGTGAAGCTGCCGATGGTGCTGATGACTTTGCGGAACTGGTCGGGCCGCTGCCAGGCGACGGTGAAGGCGCAGATGGCTCCGGAGGATGCGCCGGCGATGGCGCGGTCTTCGGGTTTGTCGGAGATGTTGTAGTCCTTTTTGATGGCGGGGAGGAGTTCGTCGATGATTAGCTTGGAGTATTTATCATCTAGCGCGTTGTATTCCATGCGGCGGTTGTTGGTGCCGTCGCCCCAGTCTTTATCGGTGGCTTCTTTTTGTTCGGCGGTTCGGCCTGGGTTGATGAAGACGCCGATGGTGACGGGCATTTCGCGGCGGTAGATGAGGTTGTCGAAGACGATGGGGATGCGGTATTCGCCGGTGGTATTCACGAAATAGTGGCCATCCTGAAAGATCATCAGGCAGGCGGGGATTTTGGCATCGTACTGGGCGGGGACGTAGATCCAGTAATTGCGGGTGGTGTTGGGGTAGACGTTGGAAGAGAGGGTGAGGGGGCCGATGACTTTGCCCTGCGGCACGTTGGGCTGGGTGTTGGAGTCGGGGCCTAGTTTGTAGATGTCGTCGGTGGGAGCGGCGATGGCGGGGAGGGTTAGGAAAAGGAGGGTGAGGGTTAGTAGTGTTTTCATAGGAGGATCACCGCAGAGACGCAGAGGATGCAGAGAAGAATTATGAGTGTTGAGGGTTATACAGGAGGGAGAGGGAATTGTGGAGTTCATCAAAAACGTTCAACGTTCGGCTCATGACCCCTCCGTGGTGCTTTTGGCGTTGGCGCAAATGAGGCTCCGGGCTGAGAATGTGGCTGCTCACGGAGGAGTCGTCATGGCGATGGATTTTGCGTTTGAAGAGTTCATGGACGAAGAGGCCTGTTATCAGGCGCTGGTCTCCTGGCTGCATCCGCAAGGTTTAGCCTGTCCACGCTGCGGGGCGTGTGGGAAACAGTTGGGCGTCCATCGCCGTTGCCGCGCTCCGGTATTGGATTATCAGTGCAGCCGATGCCGCCGAGTCTTTAATGCCTTCACCGATACTGTTGTGCACGGCACGCGGCGCCGGCCCTCGCAGTTGGTGCTGTTCCTGCGTGGCGTCAGCACAGGACAGCCCACGGCGCAACTCGCCAGGGAACTGCACGGCAGTCGCGCCCATTTACTGGAATTGCGACATACGTTGCAGAAGAACGCGGAAGATCTGCTGCAGTCGCTCCCCTCGCCGCTGATGCAGGAATCAGTGGTCGAGGCGGACGAAATGTATCAAAATGCGGGGGAAAAAAGGGCAAAAGCACGCCAAGGCGGACGATCCGCCGCGACGACGCGCCAATCAGGTCAAGGGTCACGGCACCTGGGACAACGACCGCCCGCCGGTCCTGGGCGTGGTCGGCCGCTCCAGCGGGAAGATCCGTCTGGCCGTGGCCAAGCGAAACAGCCGCGCCGCCTTGCAGCCGCTGGTTGAGTCCTGGACGCCGGTGGGCTGCACGGTCAACACCGACGAGTGGGTTGCTTATGACCTGTTGCCGAACAATGGCCGCCAGCGCGTGAAGGTCAAACACAGCCGGCCCAATCCGGAATTTGCGCGCGATGACGACGGCGATGGTGTGCGCGAGGTTCACTGCAACGGAATTGAAGGAATCTGGACCGGGCTGCGGAACTTCCTGCGATTGTTTCGCGGGGTGGCCAAGGAGTACTTGTCCCAGTATGTCGCGATATTCGAGTGGTCACATAATCTCAAAAGCGTCACCCACTCGTTCCTCAACGGTTTACTCTCCTCCAGCACCAATAACGGGACATGAGCCCAACGTTCAACGTCCAACATTCAACGTCCAATGCTTCAGGATGAGAGTGGAATGAACGTCGAACATTGAACATCGAACATCGAACGTCGAAGCGGCAAATGCCTGGAAATGCAACTTTTGGTAGAATGGAGGATCAATGGAAAGGGGGAAATGGCAGTTAGGAGCAGATCGTGATGATGGGTTGGCGCATGTTGCTCTTGCTAGGGTTTGCGCTGGGGTGGGCGGCGCGGGGGGAGGAGGGCTTTGTAGATCGATATATCGAGGCGCGGTGGCCGGCGGGGACGGAGGCGAAAGTTATTGACGATGCGGGGTTTTTGCGGCGGGTCAGTCTGGATTTGTGCGGGCGGATTCCACGGGTTTGGGAGGTGCGGGAATTTTTGGCGGACACTTCAGAAGGGAAGCGCGAGCGGTTGGTGGAAAAGTTGCTGGCGTCACCTGACTTTGCGCGGCATTTCGCGGCAGTGTGGCGGGCGCGGATGGTGCCGGAGAATTCCAATGCGCAGAATCCTTATCTGGCGACGCAGCTTGAGGGAATATTGGCGCAGTGGTTCAAGGAGAATGTGCCTTGGGACCAGATGGCGCAGCGGCTGTTGTCGGTGGATCAGCAGAAGGTGGCCGGCGGCGGGATTTATCAAGCGAATTATGGGGCGGCGGGGCTTTATTTTCAGGCATTGGAGAATAAGCCGGAGATCATGGCGGGGGCGACGTCGCGGTTGTTTCTGGGGGTGAATCTGGAATGTGCGCAGTGTCATAATCATCCAACGGCGGACTGGAAGCGGGAGCAGTTCTGGGGATATGCGGCATTTTTTTCCGAGTATGCGCAGCGCGGGCCGGGTGAGGTGGCGCTGGGGAAGGGGAAGATTCGGATTGGGACTTCGGATGTGGTGGTGAATGCGCGGTTTTTGGATGGGATGGAACCAAGGCTTGAGCATGTGGAATCGGGACTTGCGCTGGCAGCTTGGATGACGTCGAAGAGTAATCCTTATTTCGCCAAGTCGTTGGTGAATAAAATGTGGGGGCAGTTTTTTGGGGTTGGGCTGCTCGATCCGATTGACGAGCCGAGCAAGGAGAATCGGCCTTCGCATCCGGAATTGCTTGATGCGCTGGCGAAGGATTTTGTGGAACATGATTACGACCTGCGGCGGGTAATTCGGCTCATCGTGAATTCCAGGACTTATCAGCTCGATAGCAGCGGCGATGGGCGGGCGGATTTGCGATTGTTTACGCGGGCGGCGGTGCGCGGACTTTCGCCGGAGCAGATTTACGATTCGCTGGTGCGGGCGACGGGGTATCGGACTGAGAAGGGCGCGGATGCGATGCAGACAGCGTACGGTAGGGATGCGCGCGGCGAGTTTTTATCAAAGTTCAACAACCGCGCGGATAAGCCGACCGAGGCGCAAACGACGATTTTGCAGGCGTTGTCTCTGATGAATGGGCAAATGATTTCGCAGGCGAGCGATTTGAAGAAGAGCCAGACCTTGGCAGCGGTGGCGGAGGCGGATTTCATGTCGGTGGATGAGAAGATTGAGGCGCTGTTTCTGGCGACGCTGACGCGCAGGCCAAGTTCGCAGGAGTTCGAAAGATTTGGGAAATATGTGAGTGGTTCGGAGGAACCGAAACGTGCGCTGGCGGATGTGTTTTGGGTTTTGCTGAATACGGGGGAGTTTCGGACGAATCATTGATGCGGTGAATTATGGAAAGGCTTTCACGGCGAACGATGATGGGGTTGCTGGCGGCGGGGGCGCTGACGCCTAGTTTATCCGGCTGGGCGCCGAAACTCGCGGCGGAGGTAGCGAAGAATCCGCAGCGGAAGCGCGCCTGCATTTTGCTCTGGATGAATGGCGGGCCTTCGCAGATGGATACGTTTGATTTGAAGCCGGGGCATAAGAATGGCGGGCCGTTTCGAGAGGTGCGCACGTCGACGCCGGGCGTGCGGATTTCGGAGCATCTGCCGAAATTGGCGCGGTGGTCGGAGTCGCTGGCGATTGTGCGCTCGATGTCGACAAAAGAAGGAGATCATGGGCGGGCGTCGCACCTGCTGCGGACGGGATATCTGCCGGTGGGGGGCGTGCAGTATCCGACGCTGGGGTCGCTGGTGTCGCATGAGTTGGGGGACGAAAATTCAGCGCTGCCGAATTTTGTGTCGATTGCGCCGTATCGGTTGTTTAATCCGGCTGCGTATAGCGCGGGATTTCTGGGGCCGGGGTATAGCCCGCTGATTGTGGGTGAGACGCAGGGGTTTGCACGGCCGAAAGAAGAACCGAAGGTGGAGGATTTACTGAAGGTGCAGGATATCGCGCTGGCCGATGGCGTGAGCACAAAACAGGCGGATGCGCGGATCGATCTGCTGCGCGAGATGGATCAGACGTTTGCCAAAACGCATCCCGGCGCGCCGGCGATCTCTCATATCGCGGCGTACGATCGGGCGGTGCGGTTGATTCGCTCGGATGCGGCCAAGGCGTTTAATGTGGATGAAGAGCCGGAGAAATTGCGGGAGGCATATGGGAAGAATTTGTTCGGGCAGGGGTGCTTACTGGCGCGAAGGCTGGTGGAGCGCGGCGTGCCGTTTGTTGAAGTGACGCTGGGGAATTTCAACGGCACGACGTTTGGCTGGGATACGCATCAGAATAATTTTGAGGCGGTGAAGAATCTGTCAGCGATGCTGGACAATGCCTGGGCGACGCTGATGCGGGATTTGTATGAGCATGGTTTGCTGGAGACGACGACGATTGTGTGGATGGGGGAATTTGGGCGGACGCCGGTGATCAATGGGGCGAACGGTCGCGATCATTTCCCAGCCGCCTGGACGACGGTGCTGGCGGGCGGTGGGATTGCGGGTGGGCAGGCGTATGGGCGGACTGCGGATTCGGGAATGGAAGTGGAGGAGGATGCGGTGAGTGTGCCGGATTTTCTGGCGACGGTGACGAGCGCGCTAGGGATCAATCCGACCAAGCAGAATGAATCGAATACGGGCAGGCCGATTCGGCTGGTGCAGACTGGCGCAAAGCCCGTTGCCAGGGTGCTGGCATGAGAGTGGAGATTGGTTGGATTTGCGTGGTGTGCGCTGTGGCGCTGGGAGCGCGGAATGCATTGGGCGCGCAGCCGACCAAACCGTTCGTCGCGGAGCGCGAGGATGTGGTTTTCATCGGCGGGGATCGTCCAATTTTCATTCGCATCTGGTTTAAGCCTGAAAAGGAAACATTGGCAGCGGGCTGGGAGCGGTTGATTGAGAAGATTTTCGATCAGGCTGAAGTTGATGCGGATGATGAATTGAACTGGGAAGAGATGCTGAAAGTTCCAAAGGCTGAGGATCTGCGGCTGAGTTTTGCAACGGGCATTTGGCGCGGGCAGGCGGGTGGGCTGTCGGATTCGCTCAATCCGGAGAGGCGGGAAACGCTGAAGATTGGGCAATTGAAGAGGTATTATGCTTTGGAAGCCGGGCCGGTGGTGTGGCATGCGCCGCCGGTGGATCAGAGTTTGAAGACGGCGCTGGATGCGGCGATTATTCGGCGGCTGGATCAGAATGGGGATGGGAAACTGTCGAAGGTGGAGTGGGAACGGGCGGAAACGCTGCTGGAACTGGATAAGGAGGAAGGAGAGTTGGTGACGGCGGCGCAGCTTTTGGCTCCGGCGCCGGCGAATGAGCAAATGATGATGCAATCGAAGGCTGCTGCAAAACAAATGATGATTCGGCAGCCGACACCTGCGACTAGCACCATCAGGCCACGATTTTTCTTTCCCATTTCTCGATGGGGCGTGAACATTCATGCACATGCATGTGAGGAATCGGTGCGAGTGCTTTTTAATGCGCTGGATCATGATCACGATGGATTACTCAGCCGCGATGAGTTGCGGTTTGAGAAGGAGTTGTTTGATCGGGTTGATACGAATCACGATAGGCGGGTGAGTTTTGGCGAGTTTGTGGATCATCTGGACAATCAGCCGGATGTGGAATTGGAGGCGAAGTGGGGGCAGAAGTTTGAACTGAAGGTGTTGAGAGATTCGACGAAGCAGGTGGAGGTGGATGGGAAGGATCCGGGCCGGATTGTGCTGGGGAGCGGGCGGTCGGTATGTGAATTAATCGTTGGGCCAGCTTATCCAATTCAAAAGCCTGCGCCGATGCCGCTGTTTAATGAAGATGGTGAAGAAATATCTCCGGCCCAGGACAAAGGTGGAGAGGCTTTGGAAAAGTTGATGAGCCAGGCCTGCGTCACGCTCATGCCCGACAGCCCGGCGGCGACTTTTTTTGACCTGATTGACCGCAATCACGATCAGCGATTGACTCGGAGGGAATTGCGTGGGGCGTGGGAGGCGGTCTCGGCGGCTATTGGGCAAAATCCGCCTGAGGCAATCGGTCCGGGTGATTTGCCAAGCCGGCACACGTTGCGGATTGCGCTTGGACCAAGCGGGCGCATACCGATGACCAAGTTGAACAATTCAACCGCCGCTGGCCCGATATGGTTCATGAAGATGGACCTCAACGGCGACGGCGAAGTCAGCCAGCGCGAGTTTTTGGGGCCGCTGGAAGCGTTTAAGCGGCTGGATCGAAATGGGGATGGCGTGATTTCGGCTGATGAGGCCCAGAAGACGAAGTAGCGGTCAACAAGCCGGATTGCGGTTAATATCACTCTACATGGGCCTGGGCCACTTCAAATCTGCTCGTTTCATTATTGCATTTCTCTGCGTCCTCTGCGTCTCTGCGGTGAACTCATTCGCCGCGCCGATTCCGGAGAAGATTGATTTCAACCGCGATGTACGCCCGATTTTGTCGGAGAATTGTTTCTTCTGTCATGGGCCTGACAAAAACAAGCGCAAAGCCAGTTTGCGGCTTGATGTGAAAGACGGCCTGTTCACGGCCACCGAAGGAAAGCGTTACCCCGCCGTTCCAGGTCATCCCGAGCAATCCGAGATTTACAAGCGCATCATCGCCACCGCGGATGAAGACCGCATGCCCGATCCGAAATCGGGGAAGCACCTGACCGATCATGACGTTGCGGTTTTGAAGAAGTGGATCGAGCAGGGGGCTGAATTCAAAGGGCACTGGGCGTATATCGCGCCGGTGAAATCGGAAGTGCCGAATGTGGGTGCTGCGAATCCGATTGATGCTTTTTTGCTGGCGAAGCTGAAAGAGCAGAATCTGAATTTCAGCAAAGAGGCCGATAAGCACACGCTGGTTCGCCGGCTCTATCTCGATCTGCTGGGCCTGCCGCCGACGCCACAGCAGGTGGATGCGTTTGTGAACGATTCATCACCTGATGCTTATGAAAAGCTGGTGGATCAGTTGCTGGGTAATCCGCATTTTGGCGAGCGGATGGCGGTGTATTGGCTGGACCTGGTGCGGTTTGCCGACACGATTGGATATCACTCGGATAACCCGCGCGACATCACACCATACCGCGATTGGGTTATTAACGCATTCAACAGCAATATGCCGTTTGATCAGTTTACGATCGATCAATTGGCGGGCGATCTGCTGCCCAATGCGACGCAGGCGCAGAAAGTCGCAAGCGGGTACAACCGATTGCTGCAAACGACCGAAGAAGGCGGTGCGCAACCGAAGGAATATCTGGCGAAATACAATGCCGACCGCGTGCGGAATTTTTCCAGCGTCTGGATGGCGGCAACGATGGGTTGCTGTGAATGTCACGATCACAAGTTTGATCCTTATACGACGAAGGAATTTTATTCGCTGGCGGCGTTTTTCGCGGATGTTCGCGAGCCGGGCGTGGGCCGGCGCGAAGCGGGGATGCCGGTGCCGGATGAGAAGCAGGCGGCTGAGCTTGCGCAAATGGAATCGCGGATTGGGGAGTTGAAGAAGAAGCTGGAGAGTAATACGCCGGAGTTGGCGGCGGCGCAGGTGGAGTGGGAAAAGTCACTGGCTAGTAAGACAAATGTCGAATGGACACAGCTTACGCCGACGCTGGCTGTGAGCACTGGAAACGTTGCGCTGAAGATCAATAAAGACAACACGATCCTTGCCACCGCCAAAGCCAAAGAGTTCGACACATATTCCGTGATTGCCACCACGAAGGTGAAAGGCATCACCGCGATTCGGATCGAAGCACTGACGGACAAGACATTGCCGAAGAATGGTCCCGGTCGGGCGGATAATGGGAATTTCGTGCTCACTGAATTCATGGTCGAATCGCGCGCCAGTGGTGAGGCCAAACCGACGCCGGTCAAACTTCAGAATGCCTCGGCGACAATTGAGCAAACCACAATTGCCGAAACGAACCCCTATAAGAAATGGGCGGTAGCATCGGCGATTGATGCCGATGCGAAAGGACCTACATGGGGCTGGGCGATTCTGGATAAGAACAACACGGCTGGCCGGGATGAAACCGCGGTGTTTGAAACCCCGGCCGATTTGGGCGACGGCACGGATACGACGCTGACTTTCACTCTCAAGCAGAATCACAATACCCGCCACCTGCTCGGCAAATTTCGCCTGTCCGTCACCAATTCTCCGCGCCCGGTCACAGCCGTTAAGGAACTTCCAAACAACGTGGTCGCCGCATTAAAAGTCGATGCCAGCAAACGCAACGACGCCCAGAAAAAGACTCTCGGCGAATATTACCGCTCCATCGCCCCCGCACTTGCCCGGACGCGCGGCGAACTCGCCAAAACTGAGCAGCAGCGCGATGAACTGACGAAATCTTTCCGTCGATCGCTCATCTCCGTCGCTGAGGCCCCGCGGGTCACGCGCATCCTGCCGCGCGGCAACTGGAATACCGATAGCGGCGAAATCGTCACGCCCGCCGTCCCGGCTTTCCTCAATAAACTCGCCGTCGCCAATGCTTCCCCGAATAGCCGTCCGACCCGTCTCGATCTGGCGCGCTGGGTCGTTGCGAAAGAGAATCCGCTTACCGCCCGCGTCGTCGTCAATCGCTTCTGGAAACTCTTCTACGGTATCGGCATTTCCAAATCTCTCGAGGATCTAGGTAGCCAGGGCGAGTGGCCAACACATCCGGAATTGCTCGATTATCTCGCCTGCGATTTTCAGGAGCATGGCTGGGATGTGAAGCGGATGGTGCGGGAGTTGGTGACGGCGCGGGCGTATCGGCAGACGTCGTATGCATCGCCGGAGTTGAAGGAGATCGATCCGTTCAATCGTCTGTATGCTCGGCAGGGGCGCTTCCGACTCGACGCGGAATTTGTCCGCGATAATGCGCTGTCCATTGCCGGCCTGCTCACCGACAAGATTGGCGGCGAATCGGTCAAGCCGTATCAACCGCCTAGCCACTGGGAATTTCTCAATTTTCCCACACGGGCCTGGGTGCATGACAAAGGGGAGAATGAGTATCGGCGCGGGCTTTATACCTGGGTGCAGCGGAGTTTTCCGCATCCGAGTTTGACGAACTTCGATGCGCCTAGTCGCGAAGAATGCACCGCCCAGCGGCCCATCTCCAATACGCCGCAGCAGGCGCTGACGCTGCTCAATGATCCGACGTATGTGGAAGCCGCCAGGGTTTTTGCCGAGCGCATCCTCAAGGAAGCACCTGTGGATGCGAATGCCAAAATCGCGTGGGCCTGGAAAACTGCTTTGGGACGAGAAGCGCGACCAGAAGAAGTTTCGGTACTGGTAGGTCTCTACGAAAAGCACAAAGCCGAATATTCAAGCGATGCGAAAGACGCTACCGCACTGACGTCCGCAGGCGAAGCTCCAAAACCCAAAGATGTTGATGCGGCCGATTTGGCTGGATGGACGAGCGTGAGCCGAACGATCCTGAATTTGCACGAGACGATAACGAGGAATTAGTGATGAAACTTGAGCCGCAATATATTCAGCAATTGACCCGGCGATCGCTGCTTCAAAACAGCGTTTATGGACTGGGCGCAGCGGCGCTGGCAAATCTGATCGGTCGCTCGCAGGCGCTAGCCGCTGAAGCGGCTAGCCCGCTGTCACCTGCCCATGGAACTAGCCTATACCCTGGTGTCGTCAACCCGCGCCACTTCACCCCCAAAGCCAAGCGCGTCATCCACCTCTGCATGGCGGGCGGCCCCTCTCACCTCGAAACTTTCGATAATAAACCCAAGCTCCTCGAAATGACGGGCAAGCCCATGCCCGAGTCATTCACCAAAGGCCAGCCCATCGCCCAACTTCAGGGCAACAATGCGCTCAAATGCCTCGGTCCGCAGTGGGCGTTCAAAAAATTCGGCAAGTCAGGCCAGGAAATCGCCGAAGTCTTCCCGCACATCGGCAGCGTCGCGGATGAAATTTGCATCATCCGCTCCATGACTACCGAAGCCATCAATCACGATCCTGCCCACACCTTCATGAACACAGGCACGACTATCTCGGGCCGCCCTTCCATGGGCTCGTGGGTCTGGTACGGCCTGGGTGCGGAATGCGACAACCTCCCCGGCTTTGTCGTGCTGACATCAACGGGCCGTGCCGGCCAGCAGCAACCCATCGCCTCGCGGCAATGGTCTAGCGGCTTCCTCCCCAGCAAATTCGCCGGCATTCGACTCAATTCCAAGGGCGATGCCGTCTACTACATCAAATCTCCCGCCGGCGTCTCGCGCGAGCAACAGCGCGATGTCATCGATGCGACCGAGAAACTCAACCGTCTCAATGATGGCATCGTTGAAGATCCCGAAATCGCCACCCGCATCGCTCAATATGAGATGGCTTTCAAAATGCAGGCGAGCGTCCCCGGTCTGATGGATGTTTCCGATGAGCCGCAGCACATTCGCGATCTCTACGGCGCAAAACCGGGAGATGGTTCATTCGCCAGTAATTGCCTGCTCGCGCGAAGATTAGCCGAGCGCGGCGTGCGTTTCATTCAGCTTTATCACCGCGACTGGGATCATCACGGCGGCGTAAAAAATCAGATCAAGACCATCGCCCCCGAAGTCGATCAACCCACGGCGGCGCTCATCACCGATCTCAAAAATCGCGGCATGCTCGATGAAACGCTGATCATCTGGGGCGGCGAATTTGGCCGCACCCCCATGGCCCAGGGCGACGGCCGCGACCACCACCAGAAAGCCTTCAGCATCTTCATGGCCGGCGGCGGCATCAAAGGCGGTATCACCTACGGCTCGACCGACGAGCTGGGCTACAACGCGGTGGAAAACATCTGCCCCGTCCACGACATGCACGCGACGATGCTGTATCTGCTGGGCATCGACCACAAAAGACTGACCATAAAATTCCAGGGGCGCGATTTCAGGCTGACGGATGTGCATGGGAATTTGGTGAAGGAAATTCTGGCGTGAATTAGTTGGAACGGGGCCCGCCCGTGAATTCTCACATGCCCCGCAACAACACGCGCGGCGGAAAAACTACACGATCATAAACTTCCGCCAGTGGGAACTCGATATTAATACCCGGCACAAGCAACTTTGAGTCTAGCCCCTTGGCTTCGCGCAACAGCCACGAATCATCACTCTGCCGCTCGAACAATTCGATGTGCGCGCTCCATTGCGAAACCAGCACATAAGCCCGCAACTTCGGAATCAATCGGCAATGCTCAAACTTAGTCCCCCGGTCATACCCCTCGGTCGTTCGAGATAACACCTCAAAAATGACCGTTGGATTCAGTCGGGTCTGATGCTCTAAATCGGTCTCATCAAATTGTGGCGGTCCGCAATACGCTGCTGCGTCGAGATAGGTGACAAGACCCGTCGCCTGCACTTTCATGCGCAGATTGGAATCCCGAATCACGCAATCGCTCCCCCTAAGCCGCATTCCCACAGCCACGATAATATTTCCTATAATGGCGCTGTGTTCATCGGTTCCGCCCGCCATCGCGAAGATCTCGCCATCGAAGTACTCGCTCTTGTACTCCGCCGCTCGCTCCAGAGCGTAATATTCCTCGGGCGTGTATCGCTTAACCGGTTGCGCAAGGCTCATAGTGAAAGATTATATCCGCGGATCAGAATCAAAATCGCATCAAGGCTTCACTTCCGACTTAAACGGCACATCCCCCAACTCCACCCCCGCATTCTGCCGCACGTAATAATTCAGCGCCCACTCCGTCGGAAACAATATCACCGGCTGCTCCTGCGCGTCATACGCCAATCTCGCTCCACTCGGCAGCGTCGCTTCCACCTGATCCAAATCGCTGCCCGGTTTGAGCCACCGCATCAAATCCCATGATGCATTTTCCAGCCGCGAATCCGCTCCATACTCCGACTGCAACCGATATTGCACGACTTCAAATTGCAGCGGCCCCACGGCTGCCAAGAGTGGTGCGCGCTGGGCTGAATTTCTGAGACGCAGCACCTGCACCACGCCCTCCTGCAGCAATTGATCGAGTCCTTCACGAAATCGTTTGAACTGCGACGTCGTCGTCGAATGCAGATATGCGAAACACTCCGGCGCAAATCTCGGAATCTCATCATACACCAGTGAGCCATCCTCGGAGAGCGTATCGCCGATGCCAAACTCCGAATGCCCGACCAGCCCGATCACATCGCCAGGCCAGGCTTCATCCACCGTCTCCCGGTCCTGGCCAAATAGTTTGTGTGAGCTCGATAGCCGCAGCTTCTTGCCGCTGCGCGAATGGATCACGCTCATATCGCGCTCAAATTTCCCCGAGCAAACGCGCACGAATGCAATCCGATCGCGATGGCGCGGATCCATGTTGGCCTGGATCTTGAACACAAATCCAGAAAAACCAGGCCGTTCTGGTTTGACGAGCACTTCGCCCGCATGGCGCGGACGCGGCTCTGTGGAGTATTCGAGAAACGCATCCAGCAGCAACTGCACGCCAAAATTATTGATAGCACTGCCGACTTTCCAGCACATTGGGATCCTAAGCTTAGAATTCCACGTGGACAAGTTGTCGCG
>JADMIO010001410.1_pt1 | contig 13029 bp, 12 predicted proteins | sample 8958161 | NCBI WGS metagenome assembly JADMIO01 (sample SAMN16585339, study PRJNA669376) | soil metagenome | isolation source: Crop rotation soil | place: USA: Cullars Rotation, Alabama | collected 2011 | reverse complement strand
TTCAGACTGAAGCAGGACGCGGTCCCCGGTATGAAGATCGAAATATGGCTCACGCCGGATACGCAAAACTTCAAGAGGGATGGATTCGAAATCGCGTGTGCGGAACTGTGCGGCCTGGGGCACTATCGCATGTCCGGATTTTTGACCGTGGATCCGAATGAAGAAGAATTGAACAAATGGTTCCAGGAAGTAAAGGCTCAGCAGTAGGAGGAATTGTTCATCATGCAACATGACACCGAGCATGCCCATCACGAACTTGGCTTCATTCGGAAGTATATCTTCAGTACGGACCACAAGATCATCGGCATCCAATACATGTTGACCGCGATGTCGATGGCGGTCGTCGGCGGAATCCTCTCCCTGTTGATGCGATTGCAGCTTGCATTTCCCACCACCTTGATCCCGTTCATGGCGAAAATCATGCCCGATGCCTATTCGGGCGGCATCATGAAACCGGAGTTCTACATTTCTCTCGTAACGATGCACGGCACGCTGATGGTCTTCTTTCTCTTCACGGCCGTGCTGACAGGTGGCTTCGGAAATTTTTTGATCCCATTGCAAATCGGCGCCCGCGATATGGCGTTCCCGTTTTTGAACGCGCTGTCCTACTGGATATTCCTGGTTTCCTGCGTGGTCATCTTCGGCGCGTTGTTCGTGGCGGGCGGCGGACCGCTGGGCGGGTGGACATCGTATGCGCCCTTGAGCGCAGTCGCGGCATTCGGGCCAGGCCAGGATCTCGGCGTCACGATGTGGATAATAGCGATCGGGCTGTTTACCGCATCCGGTCTGATGGGCGGTTTGAATTATGTGACGACCATCCTGACCATGCGAACGCGGGGAATGTCGATGATGCGGCTGCCCCTGACGCAGTGGTCGCTTCTGATCACCGCGATTCTCGGTCTGCTGGCATTTCCGGTTCTGCTTTCCGCTGCGATCCTTCTCTTCTTCGATCGAACCGGCGGCACAAGTTTCTTCATTCCGGCCGGTCTCATTGCCAATGCGAAAGTCCTTGCGCACTCGGGCGGCCACCCTTTGTTGTGGCAGCACCTGTTCTGGTTCTTCGGCCATCCTGAGGTCTACATCGTGGTTTTGCCCGCGATGGGTATGGCGTCGGACATCCTGTCTACGTTCTGCCGGAAGCCGATCTTCAGCTACCGCATGATGATCTACTCGATGTCGGCCATCGCCGTTCTCAGCTTTATCGTCTGGGGACATCACATGTTCGTCAGTGGAATGAGCCCGTTCCTTGGCTCGGTCTTTACGCTGACCACCCTGCTCATCGCCGTACCTTCCGCAGTAAAAACCTTCAACTGGTTGGGCACGGTGTGGGGCGCTCGTATCCGGTTCACTTCAGCCGCGCTGTTTTCAATCGGCTTTGTGTCGCTGTTCGTGAGCGGCGGATTGAGCGGAATCTTCCTCGGAACGTCGGCGGCGGACATTCAATTACAGGATACGTATTTCGTCGTAGCGCATTTCCATCTGGTCATGGCCATTGCCCCGCTGTTTGCCGCTTTCGCCGGAATCTACTTCTGGTTTCCGAAAATGTTCGGCAGGTTCATGAACGAAACGCTCGGAAAGGTCCATTTCTGGCTGAGTTTCGTCGGCGTGTATTGCGTGTTCTTTCCCATGCACATTCTGGGAATTGGCGGTCAGATGCGACGCCTGTACGACCCCACGCACTACGAGTTTTTGAAATCCCAGCAGCCGCTCAACGTGTTCATCACCTTTTCCGCAGTCTTTCTCTTTTCGGCGCAATTGCTGTTCCTTGCGAATTTTCTCATCAGCATCTTCGCCGGCCGCAAGGTAACCGAAAACAATCCGTGGCAGGCGAACACTCTCGAGTGGACCGTTCCGTCGCCGACAGGTCATGGAAACTTTGGCGCCGAGCTCCCGACCGTATACCGCTGGCCGTTCGATTTCAGTTTGCCGGGCTCGAAACAGGACTTTGTGCCGCAGGATGTAGCGCCGGCCGCTGTGGCGAAGAAGTAGGCCGATGGCAGAGTTTGCTTTCGGTGTGTAAGAATTGACGTATGCCAACGATAACTGAAGAAAGAAGACGCGGCGGGATCGTAACGCCACCGGTCTGGCCGGGCGGCGGCGATGACGGCGGAGGCTCGGGAGATTCCCACTCGTCGTTTCCGATGTCCAAAGGCCAGCTGGGTCTATGGATCGTCATGGGCGGCATTGTCATGTTGTTTGCCGGCCTTTCGTCTGCGTACATCGTCTTACGCGGCGTTCCGGACTGGCAGAACATCGAAGTGCCGTCGATCCTGTGGCTCAACACCGCGGTTCTGCTGGCGAGCAGCGCTACGATCGAAGCGTCCCGCCGATCCTTGCGTTACGAACGGATCGAGGCCATGAAGATCTGGCTCATCGTGAGTGGAGGTTTCGGCCTGACGTTTCTTGTCCTGCAATTCGTCGCTTGGCGGCAGTTGGTCGCTGCAGGCGTGTATTTGCCGTCGACGCTGCACAGTTCGTTCTTTTACGTTCTAACGGGCCTTCACGGCCTCCACCTGATGGGTGGCATGATTGCAATGGGTTACGTCCTGACAAGAGCATTGAAGAATCGGATTGTCGCGGCTAAAGACGAGTCGCTGAAGCTTTGCGCGACTTATTGGCATTTCATGGATGCGCTGTGGGTATATCTGTTTGTTCTCCTGGTTCTGGCATAAACGTGTAGCGGCAGTCTCTGGCCGCCGACTTGGAGTGATTAATGGACGCTAGTTTAGCTGAACAGCAACGGATACTTGCTTCGGACTGGGGCGGAGGGAAGTCACCCTTCGGTACGTCGTGGAGCAAGTTCATGATGTGGATCTTTATCATCTCGGATGCGCTCACGTTCGCCGGGTTCCTCATCGCTTACGGTTTCATGCGCATGACTTCGCCGGCGTGGCCGAAGCAGACTGAGGTTTTCAACATGGGATTGATCACCTTCATGACGTTCGCCCTGATCTCCAGCAGCGCCGTCATGGCCGTGGCGGTCGGCGCCGCTCGATCGGGCGATCCGAAGAAGGCCGTTCGCTTCCTCACCATGACGATTATCGGCGGGACCATATTTCTCGGATGCCAGGCATTCGAATGGCACCATTTCATCAGTGAAGGCGCCACCCTGACCCACAATCCGTTCGGCGTTGCGCAATTCGCAGCGAGCTTTTTCGTCATCACCGGCTTCCACGGTTTCCACGTTCTTTCCGGAGTAACGATTCTTGCAATTGTTGCTTTACAGGCTGCGATGGGTAAGTATTCCGCAGACGGCGTGGAGAACGCGGGGCTGTACTGGCACTTCGTCGATGTCGTCTGGGTTTTCGTTTTCGCGTTTTTCTATCTGATGTAGACGCCGTCTGTAGAGGCGTACCTTAAGGAGTTATTGATGGCTCACGCTCACGAAGCAGGGCACGCAACCGGAAATCGGCAATACTTTGTAACCTGGTGCTGGCTTTTAGTCATGACGCTTCTCGCGCTTGGTATGGGCTACGCACCCATTCCGGAGGGCGTGAGGGCAATGTTGCTTGTCGGCATTACTCTCGCCAAGATCATTTTGATCGCGTCTATTTTCATGCACCTGAAATTCGAGAAATTGAACCTCGTCATGCTGACCTTCACCCCGCTGGTCCTGGCGTTGATTCTTTTCTTTATCACATTCGGTGAATCGGGCGGATCGGCGACCCACATCCTCATGACCCATTAGCCATGCGCAGGAAATGGGTCCTCTCGATTTTTCTGATCTCCGCCGCCCTGTTTTTCGAGGCCAACGGTTGGGCTCAGGGGTGCGCAATGTGCAAAACGGCCCTCGAACAATCGGCGGAAGGAAGGGCGCTCTCTCGAAATTTCAACTACGGCATCCTTTTCCTCATGGGCATTCCATACGCGATGTTCGGCGCCGCTGGGATCGTGATATTCCGCAAATACAGGAAGAAGCGCAACAACTCCTGAGTCCGGGCGTCCTTTCTTCATGGAAATTAACTTCCCGTGGCAGTAAGGTACGAAACCGCCGGAACTGCGACCCTGGAGCCCGTGGCAGAAATTAAATTGCCCGAAACCCGAGCTTAAATCCAGAGGACTTAACCGCCACGTTCGGAGGTTTCGTTCCTTTCTGCCACGGGCTGCCAGCCCTTTGATTTTGCGCGGTTTTCGATCAATCGGCTTTCTGCCACGGGCTCTGCCGTTACGTGATCATGAAAGACGACAATCTCGTACAACTCGGGTCATTGGCTCCAATGTCCTCCTCTCTTCCTGTTTTCGAAACGGATCCTGTTTGTAAGATGAAGGTCCTGCCGGAAACCGCGGCAGGACGGTACGAATACACCGGCAAGACTTACTACTTCTGCGCAACACGTTGTCTCGATCGGTTCCGCGCCAATCCCGAGCGGTTCCTGCAGGCCGCAAAATCCAGGACGCCCAATCCCCAACCGGAAACTTCCAGCGCCATATATACGTGCCCGATGGATCCGGAAATCCGTCAAAAGGGCCCGGGTGCATGTCCAAAGTGCGGCATGGCGCTCGAGCCGGAACTGATACAGGCGGACGAAGCGGAAAATCCCGAGCTCACGGACATGTCACGGCGACTGCGGGCGAGCGTCTGCCTGACGATTCCGGTGTTTCTGATCGCCATGTCGGAAGGAATGCCGGGAATGTCCGGCCGGAACATCGTTGGCACTCCGGTACTGCGATGGGTTCAATTCATTTTGACTACGCCAGTTGTGCTCTGGTGCGGCTGGCCGTTCTTTCAGCGTGGCTGGGCGTCGATCGTCAACCGCAGTCCCAACATGTTCACGCTCATTTCGATTGGGACGGGAGCAGCCTATGGATTCAGCACGCTTGCCATGTTGGTTCCGAACCTGTTTCCTCCGGGTTTTTTAGGACATGACGGTTACGTGACGGTCTATTTCGAAGCCGCCTCCGTGATCACATCGCTGGTTCTGCTCGGACAGGTTCTGGAACTGCGCGCCCGGCGCCGCACGGGAAGCGCGATCAAGGCGCTTCTCGGCCTCGCGCCGAAGACAACGCGCCGAATCGATTCGGATGGCGTGGAACGGGAGATTTCGCTCGAACATGTACACATCGGCGACAAACTGCGGATTCGCCCGGGAGAGAAAGTCCCGGTTGATGGCACGGTGGTTGAAGGTCACAGCTCCGTTGATGAATCGATGATTTCGGGCGAACCCATTCCAATCGAGAAACAAGCAGGCGATGGCGTTATTGGAGGGACGATCAACGCAACCGGAAGTCTCGTCATGCGCGCCGAGCGCGTCGGCAGTGAGACATTGCTGGGACAGATCGTCCAGATGGTCAGTCAGGCCCAGAGAAGCCGAGCGCCTATCCAGCGGACGGCGGATGTCGTGTCGTCCTACTTCGTTCCTGCCGTGGTCCTGTGCGCAGCGATCACGTTCATTGTTTGGGCCGCCTCAGGTCCACAGCCTCGGCTGGGATACGCAATCCTTAACGCGATAGCTGTTCTCATCATCGCTTGTCCGTGCGCTCTCGGCCTGGCGACGCCGATGGCGATCATGGTTGGAGTGGGCCGCGGCGCGACGGCCGGCGTGTTGATTCGTAACGCCGAGGTGCTTGAAATATTGGAGAAAGTGGACACTCTCGTCATCGATAAGACGGGAACGCTTACCGAAGGACGGCCCGTGGTCACGTCCATCGTTGGTTTCAACGGCCGACCCGAAAAGGATATTCTTCGCTTGGCCGCCAGCCTTGAGCGGGGAAGCGAGCACCCTTTGGCCGGCGCCATTATGGAGGCGGCCGAAAAGCAGCATATCGTTCTCGAATCCATTGCAGACTTCGAATCGATTCCCGGAAAGGGAGTGATCGGCAACGGGCGCCGTACGCTGCTCGGCAATCTGAGTCTTCTCGAGAGCTTCAACGTCAATCCAGGCGAAGGTCGAGATCGCGCTGAAGCGATGCGAAGGGAGGGGCAGACCGTGATGTTCGCCGCAGAGGACGGTAAAGTTATCGGAGTTATCGGCGTAGCCGATCCCATCAAGTCAACCACGGCGGAAGCCATCCGCAGCCTCCATCATGCGGGATTACGCATTGTGATGGTTACGGGCGACAGCCGGACGACTGCGGAGGCCGTAGCCCGGCAACTGGGCATCGACGAAGTTTGCTCCGAGATCCTCCCGCAGGAAAAAGCCCGGGTGGTGAAGGAATTTCAGTCGAAAGGCCGGATCGTGGCAATGGCAGGGGACGGAGTGAACGATGCTCCGGCTCTGGCGCAGGCTTCGGTCGGCATTGCGATGGGCACGGGCGCCGATGTCGCTATGCAAAATGCGGGCGTCACGCTGCTTAAAGGAAATCTTCAGGGAATTGTCCGGTCGATCCGTTTGAGCCGCGCCACGATGCGCAACATCCGTCAGAATCTGGCGCTGGCTTTCATTTATAACGCGGCAGGGATCCCGATCGCAGCCGGCATCCTGTACCCGGTCATGGGTCTGTTGCTGAGTCCCATGATTGCAAGCGCCGCCATGACGTTCAGTTCCGTTTCGGTTATCGGGAATGCCTTGAGGCTGAGGAAGGCGCCGCTTTGACCGCCGGCCTTCGTTGAAAGAAGAGAAGCCGGCGGCCTCGATTCGGTCCGGAGTTTACATGTGTCCGGCTTTGACGGCGCCATGGACCATGGCGATCTGCCAGTCATTGCCAACCTTCTTGTAGACGATCGTCTGCGTTCCGGTACTTTGTTTTCCGCCCGCATCGATGGTGTACACGTAGCCGGCCCAGTTGTCGCCCACTCGCAAGCCCGTCACCGTTACTTTTTTCATACCCGTCAGCAGTTGGCGCTTAATGAAAGCCGAAACGCGGTCCTTGCCCGCGATGGCATGGCCATCCTCGTCGAACCAGACGACGTCTGCCGCAAGGTGCGAATCAAAGAAGGCCGCGTCGTTCTTATTCATCGCTGCGATTCCGGCATTGGCCAGATCTGCGATCGGGCCCGTTGGCGGCGGCGTTGCACCGCCCTGGGCGAGCGCCAGGCCAGCCAGGCTGGAAACGATTAGAGCTATGAGTAACAGTTTCTTCATTTGTCCGATCTCCTTGAGGTTGATTTACTGTACGACAATCTTTCCCTGGAACATATTCATGCCGCACGCGAAAGAGACCGTGCCGGTTTTCGTGGGAGTGAGTTCGACCACCACGGCCTTGTTCAACGGAAGGTCCTTCTGAATCTTATAGTCCGGAATGACGACGGACGTTGCGCATGTCTCGTCTGATGTCCGCAGGAATGTGATTTTCGCCGGCACGTTCGCCTTCAATTGCAGGCTGGATGGCGTAAATCCTTTAGCGTTGACCGTGACCTTTGCCGCTTGCGGCTCGGCCGCCTTCTTTTGCTGACCTATAGCATATCCACCCACGGCGATTATCAGTATCAACAGAACGATCAGTGTCGTTAAAGATCTCTTTTGCATATGAACTCCTTCTGATATTTGCGTATAAACACCAACATTGTACTCGCGAAGGCCCTATGCCCGTGCATAGATTGGGGACAAGTCCTTTCAGGCCGGCGGCTCGAAGACGTTGCTGTCGAACTCGCGGAAAAACTCGGCATGCAGCTTTTTTATCGCCGCATTCGCGTCTTCCTCGACGACGATAAAACTCAGGTTAATGTTCGAGGCGCCGTGCGAGACCATGAGGATGTTGATATCTTTGACGGCGCCGAAAGCTCGATGGGCGATGCCGGGCGTGTATTTCAGGTTATTTCCAACCATGCAGATCAGTGCAAGGCCCGGCTTTACGGAAACTTCTCCGAGGGGTCTTAATTCTTCAAGGATGGCAGGCAGCTCCGTTGTGTTGTCCAAAGTCAGAGAAACGGAAACTTCCGAAGTGGCGACCATATCGACGGCTGTCCGGTGCCGATCGAAAACCTCGAACAGTGCTCGGAGAAATCCGTGCGCCATCAACATCCGCGATGAGGAGACTGTGACGACCGTGATGCCCCGTTTGGCGGCAATGGACTTGATGAGGTTCGCGCACGGACCTGCGTTTTTCGTAATCCGCGTTCCTGTACCGGCGGATTTCCGGGAATTCAAAATATAGACGGGGATTTCCTTTTCAACGGCCGGCAGGACCGTCAGTGGATGGAGGACCTTGGCCCCGAAATAAGCGAGCTCGGCCGCTTCGTTGAACGAGATGTCTTTGACTTTATAAGCGTCAGGTACAAGGCGCGGATCTGCGGTCATCATTCCATCGACGTCCGTCCAGATTTGGATCTCTTCTGCGTTCATAGCCGCTCCGACAATAGCGGCAGTGTAGTCGGATCCGCCGCGCCCGAGCGTTGTCGTGATACCTGCCGCTGTTCCGCCGATGTACCCGCCCATGACGACGATACGCCCAGCCTGGATATGGGGACGGGCCAGTTCCTCGAGGTGGAGGGTCGTCGCCTCCAGCAGCGGCGCGGCCCTGCCGAAGTTGTCGTCGGTCACCATCGCGCGCCGGGCATCGATATGTACCGCAGGGTAACCGAGGCGTTTCAGCCGGTCGGCAAAAATCAGGGACGACAGCGCCTCCCCATAAGAGGCGACCAGATCCTGGGTTCGCGGCGAAAATTCGCCGATGGCGCTCATCGCCCGCAGCAGTTCGCGGAGCCGATTGAAATCTTCCACGGTCGAGTCCAGAAGCTCCACGTGCCGCTTTTCCAGCCCGTCCGCAATAGAGATCGCTTTACCGAGCTGCCGGTCCGCGGCAAGTCTGCCGGCCTCGAGCAGGGCGTTTGTGGCGCCTCCAAGAGCGGAAACAATGACGAAAGGATGCTGTGCCATCCGTTCCGCGACGATGCTGCACGAACGATCAATGGCGGCGCCGTCTTCTACGGACGTTCCGCCGAACTTCATCACGATCATCCGGTTAGGATAACATGCCAGGGGCCGTGCTGTGACTGGCGCCGCGCTCTATTGCCCTTGTGGCGGCGGCCGCAACAGGGATTCGGACGGCCTGGCAAAATTTCGCAAATTTTTCTATCGTCGATTGAACGATCCCATGTAATTGTAGGAATAGGGCAGGCTGGATTTCGGGGACAGGGTACCTAAATGCTGAACGAAAAGATAATCGTGGTTGGGGCTGGCATCGCCGGTCTGGCTGCGGCCCGCGCGCTCCGCGACAAGGGCTACGAGGTCATTGTTCTCGAGGCTCGGAAGCGAAGCGGCGGCCGCATTCTCACTCAATATTGCGTCGATATGGGCGCGCACTGGATCTATGGGACGGAAGGAAATCCGATCACGAATCTCGCCAGACAGCACGCCGTCGAAACGGTCTTCGTCGGGGGCGACAGCACGTACCGTGGGGGATGGGAGGCCATCGAACTGCATCGCGAGAAATTCGGACGCCTGAGCAACGACGACAAATGGAAAAGCATTCTGGTGGCGGACCGGTTGCGCGATGGTCTGGAAGCCCTTCGGCGCGACGCGGCGAAGGAAGGCCGCATCGACCTTTCCATCGAGACCGCCATGTCGGAAGTCCTGCCGAAGTTGAACCTGACGGCGGACGAGTTCAACGTCGATCTGGCCTGGCACATGGCCCTGTTCGTCCGCGATGACTGCGCCGCGACGCCCGATACGCTGTCCGCCCTTTCCTGGGACGAGGGATATGAAGTTTTCGGCTACGGCGACAGCGTATTCGTCAATGGATACGGAAGTCTCATATCAAAGATGGAAAAAGGCCTCGATATCCGGTATCAACAGGTCGTTTCCAGTATTGAACACGTCGGCGGAATCGCCGGCCGCGTGCTCGTTCGAACCAATGACACGGAATTCTACGCGCATCGCGTCATCGTCACTCTGCCACTCGGCGTCTTGAAAAGCGGACGGGTTCGGATTACGCCCCCGTTAAACGCTCTTAAGATGAAGGCGATCGAGAATCTTGGCGTCGGGGTCCTGGGAAAGCTGGCCGTTTTCTTCCCGGAGGTTTTCTGGAAGAAAGATCAGTATGTGTTTGGGTACCTCAGCAACAACACGCCGTTCGAACCGACCCACATCATCAACCTGTGGAAGACTCACCACATTCCATGCCTGCAGATCATGGCAGGGGGAGCATTGGGAAAATGGCTCGAACAGTGCGCGATCGGTGAAGCGCAAGGCTGGGCCATGCACATCCTCGAAGAATTCTTCGGTCACAAGATTCCCGAGCCCGTCCGGATCCTCAGATCGAACTGGTCTGTCGATGAATTTTCGCTGGGCGCATTTACTTACATGAAAGTGGGATCGTCGCCCGAAGATGCGCGCAGATTGTCGGAGCCGGTCGGTGACTGGCTGTTCTTTGCCGGTGAAGCGACCAATCCCTTCCAGTGGGGCTGCACCCACGGCGCCTACATTTCAGGACTGCGTGAAGCTGCGCGAATTTCCAAAGACGCCTCCATTCTGCCGGTCCGCCACTTCAGCGAAAATCGGCGCTGGCGCGAAATGATGCTTCGCTCGTCGCGGTTCTTCAATCAACAGATGCGGCTGCTGGACGAGCCCAGCATGCGCAAACGCCTGACGGTCCTGTCGGCCAGTGACGTTTTCAAAAGCGTGCCGGCCAACGAGCTTCGGCTGCTGGCTTCCATGTTCGAGGAGAAGCGATATTCTGCCGGCGATGTGATTTGTCGTTCCGGAGACAAGGCGTCCGAGGTATTCGTCGTTTCCGAAGGGTCTGTAGAAATCTGGTTGCCCGGCGCCCGCAAAGCAACTGAAACTGTCGGATCTCACGCCGTCGTCGGTGAATATGGCATGTTTACCGAGGCCAGACGCAATGCCAGCCTGATAGCGGTAGCTCCCACGACCCTGCTGTCACTGGATTACGAACGATTCGAGCGTTTCCTTCTGGCTTTTCCGGAATCCACTCTCAAGTTGTTCAAGCAGACGGTACAGAAGTTCATCGCTCAGCAGAATCTTCAATTGGCGAAAGATCAGATCAAGAAAACCAATTTCTAAACGGTAGGTTGATCGGATGCCGGCATCGGGTGGCGTCCGATATCCGTTACACGACGAGGCCGCCATCGACCGACAGCACAGCACCATTGACGAAACTGGATTCGTCGGACGCGAGAAATAGATATGCGTTCGCGATATCCGAGGTGGTGCCCATTCGTGCTAACGGTGTCTTTTCTTTGATTATGTTGAGGAATTTGTCGGGCACTTTGCGGCTCATGTCCGTGTTGATGAATCCGGGAGCGATGGCATTAACCAGGATTCCCTTGCGGCCCAACTCACGCGCCCATACCTTGGTCATGCCGATGACGCCGGCTTTCGCAGCAACGTAATTGGTCTGGCCAAAGTTCCCATACAACCCAACAACGGAAGTGGCGCTCACGATCTTCCCGTAACCCTGTTCGACCATCACCGCAGCCGTTGCCTGAGTACAGTTGAAGACGCCTTTGAGGTTAATGTCGATGACTCGATCAAAGTCGGCTTCCGTCATCTTAAGGAGTTGAGCGTCGGCGGTAATGCCGGCATTGTTGATAAGAATGTCGATTCGTCCGAAACGCCGGCGAGTCTCGTCAACGAACGCCTGAACCGACTCACGGTGAGTCACATCCAGCGGTCGGAAGAAACTGTCGGGTGAATGTTCCTGCACACGCTGTAAAGAGGCAACAGCTGTCCGTTCGTCAACATCGCCCAAAGCCACACGAGCCCCCTCTTCCGCGAATCGGATCGCCGTTGCGAGACCGATTCCCCGGGCGGCGCCAGTGATAATAGCTGTCTTGCCAGCGAGCCTCACTGTACTACTATATCCAACGGTGGACAGAACACGATCCCTTTGCTGGACATTCGAATGCTTGCCATCATCGTTGTAACTTCGCTCCTGATTCCGTTGCCAGTACTCGCATGTACGCACGCCACTCTCATACATGGTCTGGAAGCGCAGCCCTAAGCTGCCGCTGATCAGCAAAAGTGCCGGAGCCATCCGGCCTCTTATTGCTGGGCGGCGGGCCGGCGGGGCTGGCCGGCGTTGTGCAAAGAACCTGGCGGTCAGTTCGCGGCCTTGCGCCGCGTCACCACGCCTGAGTCGATAATCTGGCCCGTGCGTGAGATGGAATTGAAATACATCTCGTCACCCGTGATTTCAGCGGCCATGAACACGAGATCCGTGTCGAATCCTTTCGCGGTGATGCCACTCTGCGCGTCGAGATTGCCTTTTCGCAGCTGACCACCCGAACCCACAACGAAGTAGGTAATTCCTTTCTGCGGCTTCACCCGTTCGTAGAAGTGGTCGTGTCCGGTCAGCACCAAACTGACGTTGTACTTCACGAAGAGGGGTTCGAGCACTTCGCGCAAACGAATATCCGAGCCGTGCCGCTCTCCCGACGAGTACAACGGATGGTGGAAGAAGACGATTTTCCAATCGTTAGTGGAACTCTTGAGTTCCTTCTCGAGCCATTGAATCTGTTCCGGCACGGGATAAGTGCTCTCGAGCGCGAAAAACCGGATGGCGGGTTTCGGACTGAACGAGTAATAGAGGTTTCCATCCATGTTGAAAAGCTTGTAATAGCGCTGCTCGCGCGCATCATGGTTTCCAAGCGAGGCGAAGAACTTCACGCCGGCATCGATGAGGGGTTTGTAGGGGATCTCGAACTTCTTCGTGAAGTCCTGTGGCCGCTCCGATCCATAAAGGTTATCCCCGACCAGTGTGACCAACTCGTACTTGAACCTGTCGTGGAGCCTGGTCATCTGTTCGGCGAGTTCATACTGTGTTCTGTCACCGGTACCGAAGTCTCCCAGCACCGCAAACTTGAAAGAGCCCTCCTTATTCGGAAGAGCCACCGCTCGTTCGGTCTGCAAGGTGAATCCTGCAGCGAATGCGCAAGTCAGGAGCAGCAAAACCACGATTGAAAATAGATGGCGTGTGCGCATCTTTACCTCTGGCTCGTCACTTGGGCAATGCGTTGTCGATGAAGTCCGCGATGATGTGGGCGTGGGTATCCAGCAGGATCAGCCAGTCTCCGATGAAACGATATTCGAGATCCTCGGAAAGTTTCGGAAGGGTCTGCAACACCTCCGGCGGAACGCTGGCCAGCGGGACAGTATCCGGGTAGCGGGAGTTGACCGTAATCTTGAGCGC
>JADMIO010549132.1_pt1 | contig 13030 bp, 10 predicted proteins | sample 8958161 | NCBI WGS metagenome assembly JADMIO01 (sample SAMN16585339, study PRJNA669376) | soil metagenome | isolation source: Crop rotation soil | place: USA: Cullars Rotation, Alabama | collected 2011 | reverse complement strand
GGGCCCGCCACGGCGGCGCGACAGCACCTCTACGCGTGCCAGCAACTCGGCGAATGCATAGGGCTTCGGCAGATAATCGTCGCCGCCGGCGCGCAGTCCCTTGATGCGATCGTCGACCTGGCCGAGCGCGGAGAGGATCAGCGCCGGCGTGCGGTTGCCTTTTTCGCGCAAGGCGCCGATCACTGACAGGCCGTCGCGCTTCGGCAGCATGCGGTCGACCACCAGCACGTCGTAGTCGCCGGACTCCGCGAGCGCCAGTCCTTCCTCGCCGTCGCTTGCGAGATCGGCGACGTGACCGACTTCGCGAAACGCCTTGACCAGATAGTCGGCGGATTCGCGGTCGTCTTCGATGATCAGCAGGCGCATCTCGTGTTCGGACCGGCTCATGGCGGCGAAGGGGATCTCTGTCAACATGCTACGGTCACCGTCAGCGTGCAAGACAAGCGCGTCCTGTGCCTCCATGAGGAGAAAAAGCGGGCGGTGAAGCTGGGGGACTCCACCGCCCTTCTAGCCTTCCGACGGAGGGGGGCGATTTCCACCGGAAGGTGACCGTTGAAGGGGACGGGTTTTGATGCCCGCCCCCCGGAAAGCGCCGTCAGCGGGGGCGACTGATGCCGGCGACACTTCCCATCCGTTCAAACTTTTCGCATCAGCCCTTTGCCAGCGGCACCGCGACGAAGCGCGACGAGCCGCCGCTCTTGATCCGCATCAGGACGCTGTTCTTGTTGCCGTCGCGCGCGGCGTTGATCGCCTCGCGCACGTCGCCGGCGCTGCTGACGCTCTTGCCGCCGACCTCAAGGATAACGTCGCCTTCCTTGAAGCCGCGCTCGGCCGCCGCACTCTTCGGATCGACCTCGGTGACCACGACGCCGTCCTTGCCGGCGCCGGCCACTGAGTCGGCGGGCGCAACGGTCAGACCCAGCTTGGGCACGTCGGTGCCGCGTTTCGCGCCGCCACGGTCGTTATTGTCGTTGCCGGCCTTCGCCTCGATCGAATTCGGCAGCTGGCCAAGGGTGAGGTTGACGACCTTGTCCTGACCCTTGTGCAACACGTTGAGTTTCACCGCAGCACCTGGCGCAAGACCGCCGATGGTGCGGGCGAGCTCGCGGGCATCCTTGACCGGCTCGCCGTTCACCGCGGTGATGACGTCGCCGGACTCGATGCCGGCCTTCGACGCGGGACCGTTCGGCTGCGGCTCGGCGACCAGCGCGCCTTCGGCCTTCTTAAGGCCGAGGCTGTCGGCGATCTCGGCGGTGACCGGCTGAATCTGCACGCCAATCCAGCCGCGGCTGACGCTGCCCTTGTCCTTCAGCTGTGCGATCACGTTCTTCACGGTGGAGGCCGGAATCGAGAACGCGATGCCGACGCTGCCGCCAGAGGGCGAGTAGATCGCGGTGTTGACGCCCATCACCTCGCCGGAGGTGTCGAACGCCGGGCCACCGGAGTTGCCCTTGTTCACCGGCGCGTCGATCTGGATGAAGTCGTCATACGGGCCGTTGCCGATGTCGCGGCCTGAAGCCGAGACGATGCCGGCAGTGACCGTGCCGCCGAGACCGAAGGGATTGCCGACCGCGAGCACCCAGTCGCCGATCCGCGGCTTGCTGTCGGACAGCTTTGCAAACGGGAAGCTGGAGCCGCCCTCGACCTTGATCAGCGCCACGTCGGTACGCGGATCGGTGCCGATCACCTTGGCCTTGTAGGTCTTGCCGTCATCGGTCGTCACCTCGACCTTGTCGGCGCCGTCGACCACGTGATTGTTGGTCACCGCGTAACCGTCAGCCGAGATGAAGAAGCCGGAGCCCTGACCGGTGACCTGGCCGCCGCGCCCGCGCGGACCGCCGCGCAGTCCGGGCGGCAGACCGTCCGGGCCGCCGAAGCGCTTGAAGAAGCGCTCCATCGGCGAGCCGGGCGGGAACGGCGAATCGTTGTCGTCGTTCTTGTTGGCGCTGTCGTCCTTGGCGAGTTTCTCGCCGATATTGACGCGCACCGAGATCACCGACGGCTTTACCCGCTCGACGATGTCGGCAAAGCCGATCGGCTGCGCGACCTGCTGCTTGACCTGCTTGTCGACCTGGGCATGGGCTGTGCTGGAAAACACGTCGTGCGGGGCGGGGGTGAGGCCGTAACCGGCGACGCCGAGGCCGGCGACGACGGACGCCATCAGCGCGAATTTGCGCGCCGAGAACAGCGAGCGGCGCGGCGCGCGGGATGAAAGCGAGGAAAGATCGGAGCGACGGTCGGTCATGAACAAGTCTCCAGCGGCATTGAATTTCGTGACGGTGCGAGGGGTACCGCACCTTGCCCGCTGAAGATGGTATTGCCCGCCTTACAATGCGCTGGCGGGCGAATTAATTCTTTGTAATGAAGGCGATAATTCGATGCGGCGGTTTGGCGCAGTCTCTGCGTCGTTCCGGGCGCGACGCAGTCGTGAAGGCGGAACCCGATCGTCGGTGCGGGAAGCTCCGGAAATGAGTGCAATTTCAGGCAGATTTTCCGGACGACGGCTCCGGCTTCACCAACCGCTGCAGCCGCGCTTGTTCCTCGGCGCTCAAGCCGGGCGGCGACTCGTCTGCCGTCTTCGCGCGGCGGCGGCTGTGCGCCCACAGCGCCAGACCGCCGCCGAGCAGCACCAACGGCGGCAGCAGCCACAGCAGCAATGTGTGGGTTTCAAAGCGCGGCTTCAGCAGCACGAACTCGCCGTAACGCGCTACCAGGAAATCGATCACCTGGCCGTCACTGTCGCCTGCCGCGATGCGCTCGCGCACCAGCAGCCTGAGGTCGCGCGCCAGCGGCGCCTCGGAATCGTCGATCGACTGATTCTGGCACACCATGCAGCGCAACTCGCGCGACAGTTCGCGCGCGCGCGCTTCCTTTGCCGGGTCCGCCATGATCTCGTCGGGCTGTACGGCGAATGCGGACGACGATAGCGCCAGCGCGAGCCACAGCGCAGCCAGAGATATGCGAAGGCGATTGCCACAGACTCGCTGTCGTCCCCGCGAAGGCGGGGACCCATACCCCCTGACGTCGAAGGTTAGCCGTGGAGGTGCCGTCGCTTGAATCGAGAGCTCGGTGGCTATGGGTTCCCGCCTTCGCGGGGACGACGGCGGAGAATGGGGAGCCACGCCGCTCATCTCACTCCGCCGCCTGCAATCCGCGCGCGGCCCTGGCCGGCTTCGGAGCGCCGACGCGCAGGCGCCGGTCGGACAGCGACAACAGCCCGCCCAACCCCATCAGCACCGGCCCAAACCAGATCAGCAGCACCAGCGGCTTGTGATAGATGCGCACCGCGATGCCGCCATCACCCGCCGGCTCGCCGAGCGAGATATAGAGCTGGCTGAACCCGCGCGTCAGCAGCGCAGCTTCCGTGGTTGACGAGCCCCGCGTGGTAAAATTGCGCTTCGACGGTGTCATCGCGCCGAGTGGCCTGCCGTCAGCACTGACGGAAAACCGCGCGATCTGCTCGCGAAAATTCGGCCCCTGCTGCTGCGTGATGCCGTCGAGTTTCAGTTCATAGCCGGCGAGTTTTGCGGCATCGTTCGGCTTCATGGTGCCGATAAATTCGCTGTTCCACGTGGTCTCGCAGACGATCCCGATCAGCGCCACGCCGATGCCGGCATGCGCCAGCGCGGTGCCGAACGCCGAGCGCGGCAATCCGCGGGCACGGCGCAGCGCTACTGCCGGCGGGTTGCGTAGCAGGCCGGTGCGTTCGGCAATATCGGAGAGCGCGCCTGTGATGACGAATGCCGCAAGCCCGATCGCGAGCGGCGCCAGCGCCGCGCCCCCGCGGGTCCAGGCCCACAATACTGCAATCGCGATCAGCGCGGCGATGCCCGCCGCCGTCAACCGCTGCATCGCGCCAAACAGGTCGCCGCGCTTCCAGGCGAGCAGCGGCCCGAACGGCATCGCGATCATCAGCGGAATGAACAGCGGCGCAAAGGTGAGATTGAAGAATGGCGCGCCGACCGAGATCTTGTCGCCAGTCAGCACTTCCAGCGCCAGCGGATACAACGTACCGGTGAATACGGTGGCGCAGGCGCAGGTCAGGAACAGGTTATTGAGCACCAGCGCGCCCTCGCGCGAGATCGGCGCGAACAAGCCGCCCTGCTTCAATGCCGGGGCGCGCCAGGCGTAAAGCGCGAGGCTGCCGCCGATGAAGATGCAGAGGATCAGCAGGATGAACACGCCGCGCGTCGGATCGGTAGCAAACGCATGCACTGAAGTGAGAACGCCGGAGCGCACAAGAAATGTACCGAGCAGCGACAGCGAGAAGGTCAGGATCGCCAGCAAGATGGTCCAGACCTTCAGCGCGTTGCGCTTCTCCATCACCACCGCGGAATGCAACAGCGCGGTGCCTGCGAGCCATGGCATCAGCGAGGCATTCTCCACCGGATCCCAGAACCACCAGCCGCCCCAGCCGAGCTCGTAATAGGCCCAGTACGATCCCATCGCGATGCCGAGGGTAAGGAAGATCCACGCCACCAGCGTCCACGGCCTGACCCAGCGCGCCCATGCCGCATCGATGCGGCCCTCGAGCAGCGCCGCCACCGCAAAGGAAAACGAGATCGAGAAGCCGACATAACCGAGATAGAGCATCGGCGGATGCACGGCGAGGCCAATATCCTGCAGCACCGGATTGAGATCGCGGCCCTCGATCGGCGGGCTGGCGATACGCAGAAACGGATTCGAGGTGATCAGGATGAAAAGATAGAAGGCGGATGCGACCCACGCCTGAACGCTCAGCACGCACGCGCGCAGCGACAGCGGCAGATTGTTGCCGAAGGCGGCGACAAGGCCGCCGAACAGCGCGAGGATCGACACCCACAGCAGCATCGAGCCTTCATGATTGCCCCACACGCCGGTGACCTTGTAGATCAGCGGTTTTAAGGAATGCGAATTCTCGAACACGTTGACGACGGAAAAATCCGACGTCACGTGCAGCGTCACCAGCGCCGCAAACGAGACGAGCACGAACAGGAGTTGCGCCAGCGCGGTGGAGCGCGCCACATTCATCAGCGCGGTGTCGCGCCGGCGCGCACCCAGAACCGGCACGGTGGACTGGATCAGTGCCAGCGCCAGCGCCAGCACCAGCGCGTAATGTCCGGCCTCGGCAATCATTTGGCCGCCCCCTGGCTCGCCTGCGGCGAGCCTGGCGCAGCGGGCTTCCTGTCGTAATCGTCCTTCCAGTGGCCCTGCTTCTTCAGCGCGTCGGCGACGTCCTTCGGCATATAGGTCTCGTCATGTTTTGCCAGCACGGTGTCGGCCTTGAACACGCCGGCCTGATCCAGCGCACCTTCCGCCACTACGCCCTGCCCCTCGCGGAACAGGTCGGGCAAAATACCCTTGTAGGTCACCGGCAATCTCGCGCTGCCGTCCGACACCGTAAAGCTGACGGCGAGATTGTCGCCGCGCTGAAGCGAGCCGTTTTCGACCAGACCGCCCAGCCGGAATCGCGTTCCCGGCGGAATATGTTTCTCCGCCGCCATCGACGGCGTCGAGAAGAACACGATGGAGTCGCGCAACGCATTCAGCACGAGCCCTGCGGCCAGCGCGAGCACCGCGAGCGATCCGCCGATCATGGTCAACCGCCGCTGCCTGCGCGTCATGACAGGCCCGTCCTGAAGCGAAGTTGCCGGCGCCGGGCGTTGTGAGCCCCCTCTCCCCGCCTGCGGGGAGAGGGTCGGGGTGAGGGGGACTCTCCACGCACCGGGACTCGCGGAGAATCCCCCTCACCCGCCGTGCATCTGACGATGCGCGCCGACCTCTCCCCGCAAGCGGGGAGAGGTGAAGGGAGGACCGCGTTCAAATTTCGCATCTACCCGTCCAGTCCAAGATTTTTAAGGCCCTCGTTCAGGGTGCGCAGCCGCTCCGCATCGCCCGCGACGGCCTGCCGGGCGTCGGCGCCGGCGCTCTTCGCCTTGTCGCGGTCGCCCATCACCATATAGGCGCGCACCAGCCGGAGCCATCCCTCGACATCCTCGCCGTTTTGCTTGAGCCGCGTCGCCAGCCGGTCGACCATGCCGCGGATCATGGCGGCGCGATCGGTCTCCGTCATGTCCTTGGCCGCAGCGACCGTATCGTCGGACAATGCCGGCGCCGACGGCGCGCCGCCGACGCGCGCCAGCGCCGCCAGCACCAGCGGCCGCCACGGCGCGTCCTGCGGTGCCTTCGCCAGCATGGCGCGCCAGATCGACGCGGCTTCGCTGCTGCGGCCGTCCTGCTCGGCCGCGACGCCCAGGTAATAATTCGCCTTGGCTTCGCCACCGTCGAGCACAACCGCGCGCTCGAACTCGCTCTTCGCCTCAGCGGTAATCACGCCGCCGGCGGCCACCGCGATAACCTCGCCGAGATCGGCACGCCGCGACGCGCTGTCGCCGGCGTAAGCAATGGCATTGCGGTACGCTGTGATGGCTTCATCGAAACGGCCAAGCTTTGCCAGCACCGGCGCGAGCACGTTCCAGCCGCGGCCATCGGCCGGATTTTTCTCGAGATGGGCCTCGACCTGCGCCACCAGATTGTCCAGCGGCTGCGAGGCAGCGGGGGCTTGCGCGCGCTGCGCATGCGGAAAGTCCGGCAAATAAGGCGAGCCCAGCCGCAGATACGTCGCAACCGCGAGCAACGGCACTCCGGCCAGTGCGACCACGGCGACCGCGCGGCGCAGCCGGAGGCTCGAAGACGCCGGCGGCTTGCGCTCCGCGTCATCAGCGGCAAGCAGGCGGCGCGCGATCTCGACCCGCGCGGCTTCGGCTTCGCCGGATCCAATCAGGCCGGCCGCGACGTCGCGCTCGATCTCGGCGAGTTGATCCTTGTAGACCGCGCTCTCGGTGCCTTCGCGCAACGCCCGCTGCGCCCGCCCGAGCGGCCACAGCACGGCAAACACCGCGGCGGCCGTCATCAGCGCGAACACAAACCACAACGTCATCAAGCCAGGTTCCGGTGGCGCCGGGGATCGCGACGCCGATGCGCCGGTTTACACCACGGGCGGGAGGGCCGCGCAATTGACAATCGCGACAGCGGTTGCCGAAAAAAGACCGGAAAGTGAGCAGGTTGCCGGAACGCGCCTGCGAGACCTTAACCCGCTTTTGCCGGCTTGCGATCGCCGGCGAGCGCGTTCTCCGCGGCGCGGTTCATCAGCGAGGCGTAGTCGTGACCGAACAACACCTCGCAAAAGCGGATCGCGGCCTTGACCTGGGTATGGCGGAAGCTGCGCGCCCGCGACTCCGGGCCGCGCAGCGACTGCACCAGCGCCTCGGTGGAGCGCTCCACATAATGCTGCAGGTCGGAGAAGGTGCGCAGCGTCACTTCATTGATCGCAAGCTCGCTGGCATAGTTGCGGCACACCGCAACGAAGTCGATCAGCGCCGCGGTTTCCTCGACCTCGGAGGGGTCGAGCCTTGTGCTCGCGGAAATATCCTTGTCGGCGCGCTGCCGCAGCAGCCGCCGCACCTTGCCCGGAACGCCGTCGATCTCGGACTGCAGCGCGTTGGAAATATCGGCGCGCAGCGATGCGAGCTGCCTGCCCCACGCCGAATCGTTGCGCAGGTCGAGCTCGGTGCGCAGGCCGCGCACCCCGTCATGGATGGTTTTGAGATGATCGGCGACGTCATCGAAGCGGCCGCGGCTGATATCGGCGCGCAAGCTCATGGCGATCACCGAGAGATCGTGCAGCGCCATGGTGACCGCGATGCCGCAGGAGGTGGCGGCGACCCGGACCTCATCGTCGGACCCGGCGATCTTGATGGCAAGCCGGATGATCTGCCACGGCGCCGACAGCCGCTGCATCAACAGCGACAGCGCGAACGGCAAAACCTGCGGCGTCTGCAGCGCCGCGACATTGAGCGCCGCCATCACCGAGGCGATCTGCGGCTCGTCGAACAGCCTGAAGTCCGCCGGCAGCCTCGCGCCCAGCGTCTCGAGCGCGTCATGCGCGCCGAGCACGGCGCCGATCGGCAGCATGTCCTCGACGACATCCGGAGGTCCGACGCGCGCCAGCGCGCGCTGTTTGTCGCCGCCCGGCACCGGCGTTGCGATCTTGACGATCGCCTCGGCGGCCGCGAGCTGAAAGCTGCGGATCGCGTCGTCAAGGCCGGCGACGCTGCCGGATTCCTTTGCGTGCGCCAGCGCTGCGCCGAATGCCTTGAACGGCCCGGGGGCGCCGTCGCGGACCAGCCATTGCCAGACCGGCGGAAGCGAGGCGCGGCGGATCTGTCCCGCGCGCGCCGGCACGCCGGCTTCGATCAGAAACGGCTCGAGCGGGCGGAAGGTAAGCCGCGCCGGATCGTCGGTGCGCGGCCGCGCCTGTTCGTCGGTGCCGCGTACCACCTTGCGCAGCTGCTCGAGCACGAAGCCGGCGACCGCGGTGTCCTCGCCGCGCTCGATGGCGCGCTCGAACTCGCGCATCAACAGCGCCTGCGCCTGCGGCGGAAGCTCGGCGAGGTACTCTTTCAGCCGTTCGGTGGATGTCTGGCCCATGCGAAAACGCCCGCAGGCACGCAAAAACGCGCGTCCACCGGGTGTCATAGCAGGGCCGGCGTTAAGAAGCCGTTGAGGAAGAAAGGGGAAAGGCGTGGGTGAGGACCTACCCGACCGCGTTCCAGCCGCCATCGGGACTACGGCAAGCGGTACCCCGGGCAATTTCAAGCTGGCCACCGATGGTCACCGAGTGCGAATAGCCGCGGCACTGCGCGCCCTTGCGGTCATAGGCCGGGCCTGGAACGATGTTGCCATAGCGCCCCGAAGCCGGGTTCCGCCACGGCATCGGCGCACCGGGCGAGCCGGATTCAAGCGCCCTGATCTGTGCCTCATAGGCAAGCCGCCGGTCGTCCTCATTGAGCGCCGACCCGATCTTGCTGCCGATCAGCCGGCTGAGCTCGACATTGGTCAGCGCCGAGGAAGCCGTCGCGGCGTCGGCACCCCTGCCCGCGCCGATGGAACCGGTGGCGCCATCGGCCGCGCCGCGCGACGTCAGATCGCATCCGCCAAGCGCCAGCGCGGCGAGCAGCAGCAGCGCTGTCTTGGGGTCGATCATGAGGCTCCGGATGGCGTGATGCGACGGGACGGCGACGGGAAGGAAACGGCAGAATTCGGGCGGGAAAGCGGCGAGTGACTAAATGATTGACGCGGATAAAACGTAGCTACAATATAGCGTTGCCTTGGCTGTTTTCGCAATGCTTGGCACAGGAGCGGTGCGCTTCCTCAGCATGCGGTCGGCGCGTCCGAAAGAACGGAGTCTGATTGATGGACAAGCTGCAGAAGAAATTCAAGCCGGGCCAGGGTTTTTCCAAAAAAGACTGGGATGCTGTTCAAAGTCCGGAGTTGACGGACGAGCAAATGGCAAAGGCAAAACCCTTCGCCGAAGTGTTTCCCGATCTCGCGGCCTCGATTCGCCAAGAACGCGGTCCCAAGGAAGCGTCCGATGCCGAACGCTAAAAATAAAAACGGCTATACCGCGCGCGACCTCAGGGAAGTCAGCGATAATCCCGAGTGGAGCAAAGAAGATTTCGCCAGGGCAAAACCGTTCGCCGAAGTTTTCCCCGAACTCGCCGCCTCGATCCGCAAGGGCCGCGGCCCCAACAAGGCGCCGACCAAGAAGCTGGTGTCGCTCAGGCTGTCCGGCCAGGTGATCGAGGCCTACAAGGCCGGCGGTCCGGGCTGGCAATCGCGCATCGACGCCGACTTGCGGCGGATCAACAAGATCAAGTGACGCTGCTCACGCCGCATTCCCAAGAGTCGCCCCCAGAGCTCCGGGACCTCATAGGTCGTGCCGTTGTATTTCGGCGCTGCAGCCGCCGGGATGGGACGCGCCAATTGTGGCTAGAGTAACTGCATCACGAGGGAAGCGCGCACGGCGACGCAAACGTTGACACCTCAGCAAATTAGTAAGCTAGTCACGGGTTCAGGCCCCTACGACTCGAAGACGGTCACATGCCGACGATAGACTCGATAACGATTTCGAACTTTAAGGGCGCCACCAGCGTCACCATTGATTTTAAAAAGCACGTCGATTGCCCAGTGGTCACGCTCATTGGTCTCAATGAAAGCGGGAAGACGACGCTGCTTGAGGCTATTTCCTATTTCGTAACTGGTGACAACGCTGTCTCGAGCCTTTTTTCTGGAACTCATTCGAAGTCAAGAATCGAAGGCATTATCCCGATTCATCGCAAAGCAGCATTTACGGATACGATTAGGGTATCGTCCGTAATTTCCCTCGATGAGCAAGATATACAGGCCGCCATTAAAACCGGATCGGTTCTAAGATACTCCATCCAGTCAGAGAGCTTCCCGAGAACGATTGAGGTAGGGTCAGTTTATGAATTTGAAGATAGCGTATTGAAGGATAGTTATAACAATTGGGAGATCGAGTTTATCGCGCATCCGAAGACGGGAAAATCACGTAAGCCGCGGTCATTTTCGGAGATCGAGAAGACTACTGACGGCGAGTCTGATCTGTGGGACTCGGTCACGCAAGCAATTCAACGACGAATGCCCCGCGTCGCCTATTTTCCGACGTTTTTAGTGGACTTACCCCAAAGAATTTACCTTGGAGAACACGACGACGAGCGACCCGTGAACCGATATTATCGTAGGGTTTTTCAAGATATTCTCGACAGCTTGGGCGAAAATCTCTCGCTTGAAAAACATGTATGTAAGCGAATTTCAGATATGCGAGCCAAAGACGGGACCGCAAATTGGTTTTCGATTTTCCTCGGCGGCAACGGGAAGGATCAAGTTGATGCCGTTTTTCAAAAACTCTCGAGCGCAGTAACTCGCGAGGTATTAGGTAGCTGGGAGAGAGTTTTTCAACGAAAAATTTCAGCTAAGAGCATCTCAATTGATTGGAGCGTAGACACCCAGAAGAACAACTTGCCTTATGCTTCCTTTTACGTATCGGACGGAGAATCGAAATATGCCATCAACGAACGCTCATTAGGCTTTCGATGGTTCTTTTCATTTCTACTTTTTACCGCTTTTAAGCAAGCCTCTTCGCGTGCAACGCTTTTTCTCTTCGATGAACCGGCGGCGAATCTTCATGCTAAAGCCCAGGCTGAACTGCTCACCAGTTTTGCGAAGATAACAACCGGCAACAACCGAATTGTTTATTCCACACATAGTCACCACATGATAAATCCCCGATGGCTTTCTGGCGCATACATCGTGGAAAATACCGCAATCGACCACGATTCTGACGACGCATTTGGCTTGAGCACAAAGCCAACCAACGTCATTGCAACACCTTATCGACAATTCGTCGCGCAACATCCAACGCGCACAAGCTATTTTCAGCCCGTAATAGAAAAACTAGAATACGTTGTGCCCGAGCTAGTCGGCTCGGGACCGTTTCTTGTTGTTGAAGGCGTGACTGATTACTACGCATTGAAGATTGTGCAAAGATTTCTCAAGAAGTTCGAAACATTTTCGATCATGCCCGGAGTTGGCGCTGGAGCTTCCGACCCGATCATATCTTCTTTGTTAGGACGGGGTGAACGCTTTATCCTACTACTCGACGATGACGTCGCCGGCAGAGCAGCACGCACGCGTTATTCTTCAAAATGGTTTCTTGGGGAAGGAAGCGTCATAACGCTAAATGACATAGATAAAAAATTCGAGCATTTCGTCTTGGAAGATTTGTTAAGCAGCCCAACCAAGGAACAGCTTAGAGTGCAAATGGCGAAAACATCTTCGCTCACCAAAAAGGAAATCGGCTGGTACTTGGCTGAGGTCTGCGGGCAGGAAGACCCGACGACATCGATTGTTTTTGACGCCGCAACTATTGAAGATCTTTCGCTTGTTCTTTCGTCGATTGAGGCCGCTTTTCGTCCGCCCTCACACCCCCGGCAGCACGAGCTCCGCCCGTAACCCCCCGATCGGCGCCGTCCCCAGCGTCAGGTTGCCGCCGTAGAGCGCGGCGAGGTCGATCACGATCGACAGGCCGAGGCCCGAGCCGGGCTTGGATTCGTCGAGCCGCTGTCCGCGGCGGGAGACTTGCGCGCGCTCGGCTTCCGACAGGCCGCGGCCGTCGTCGTCGACGATGATGTGGAGTTTCGGGGCGTCTTGCGCAGCCGTGCCTGCGCGGATCCCCGCCCCGCCCCGCGCAGCGCCGGTGCCGTGCTCCACCCTCGCCTCGACCAGCACTTTCTCGCGCGCCCATTTGCAGGCGTTGTCGACGAGATTACCGACCATCTCCTCCAGATCCTGGCGCTCGCCGCGGAATTTTGCGGCAGCGTCCGCCTCGACCTCGATGACGATGCCGCGGTCGCGGTGGATCTTCTCCATGGTCCGGCGCAGCGCCTCGATCGCCGGCGCGACCTCGGTGACGGTCGCGATCACGGTGAGCCGCGCGGCGATGCGGGCGCGTTCGAGGTGATGCGCCACCTGGTCGCGCATCACGTCGGTCTGCTCCAATACCTTTGCCGCGAACGGATCGCCGGTTCGCGCCGACGCCTCGTTGACCATCACCGACAGCGGCGTCTTGATGGCATGCGCGAGATTGCCGACATGGGTGCGGGCGCGCTCGACGATCTCGCGGTTGGCGTCGATCAGCGCGTTGGTCTCGCGCGCCAGCGGCGCGATCTCGACCGGAAATTCGCCCTCCAGCCGCTCGGCGCGGCCGGAGCGGATGTCGGCGATCGAATCGGAAATGCGCTTCAGCGGCGCCAGCCCAAAGCGGACCTGGAAGATCGTGGTCAGCACCAGCACGATCGACAATGCGGCAAAGGTACCGCCGAGATAATAGTCGAACGCGCGGGTCTCCTCGAAAATCTCCGAGGCATCGCCCGCCACCATCACGAGGAATTTGCCGTCGGCGCCGAGGTCGACCGGCCGCTCCACCATGCGCAGGGTCTGGCCCTCGGGGCCGTCGACATAGCCGATGCGGATGCCGGCGGCGGTCAGCGCGACGCCGCGATCCTCGAGCTTCGGCAGTTTCTTGTCCCACAGCGAGCGCGACGACCGCACCTCAGGCTGTTCGGAATCGGTGCGGGTGACCTGCCAGTACCAGCCCGACAACGGCAGCTCGAACAGCGGCTCGCCGAGC
>JADMIO011000854.1_pt1 | contig 13031 bp, 17 predicted proteins | sample 8958161 | NCBI WGS metagenome assembly JADMIO01 (sample SAMN16585339, study PRJNA669376) | soil metagenome | isolation source: Crop rotation soil | place: USA: Cullars Rotation, Alabama | collected 2011 | reverse complement strand
CGGCGGCTGTCAGCGCGAACGCCAGTGCCAGTGCAATCATGAGTGGCTTCATTGCGAGCCTCTTTCGCTGATTTTATTGGGCGGTCTAGCCGCAATTGTCGCAGCCATCAGCCATCGCCGGTGACGGAGCTAGCAGCGGTATCGCGGCGCCTGCAGCGGCAAGCATGAGTGCGAGTAAGACGATCTTCATGGCGATCTCCGTAAGCGCGAGAATCTGTGAGCGACGGTCTAGTTACAGCTCCCGCAATCGGCCAGCGCTGTGGATGTCGTGAGTGTCGGCACGGCGGCGGCTGTCAGCGCGAACGCCAGTGCCAGTGCAATCATGAGTGGCTTCATTGCCAGCCTCTTTCGTTGATCGAGTAGACGACCTAACTGCAAGTACTGCAGTCAGCCATCGCCGAGGACGGAACGAGTAGCGGCGTTGCAGCAGTTGCGAGGGCGAACATGAGTGCGAGGATGGCGATCTTCATGGCAATCTCCGTTATTCAGGAAATGGATTTGAGCAGCGCGCCTCAACCGCAGTTGCTGCAATCAGCCATTGCGATTGAGGGTGTGAACGCCGGTACGATTGCGGCTGCTAGCGCCAATGCCAGCGCCAGTGAAAGGAAGAGTGACTTCATTGGGATCATCCTCGTCCGTTGATTGAATAGGCGGCCTAGTTGCAATTCTGGCAGCCGTCAGCCATCGCCGGGGACGGAACGAGCAGTGGCGTTGCGGCGGCAGCCAGGGCGAACATGAGTGCGAGGATGACGATCTTCATGGCAATCTCCGTTATTCAAAGTGTGTGCGGTGCGGCTCAACCGCAGGTGCCGCAGTCAGCCATTGCGATTGATGGTGTGAACGCCGGTACGATTGCGGCTGCGAGGGCGAATGCCAGTGCCAGTGAAAGGAAGAGTGACTTCATTGGGATCATCCTCGTCCGTTGATTGAATAGGCGGCCTAGTTGCAATTCTGGCAGCCGTCAGCCATCGCCGGGGACGGAACGAGCAGTGGCGTTGCGGCGGCAGCCAGGGCGAACATGAGTGCGAGGATGACGATCTTCATGGCAATCTCCGTTATTCAAAGTGTGTGCGGTGCGGCTCAACCGCAGGTGCCGCAGTCAGCCATTGCGATTGATGGTGTGAACGCCGGTACGATTGCGGCTGCGAGGGCGAATGCCAGTGCCAGTGAAAGGAAGAGTGACTTCATTGGGATCATCCTCGTCCGTTGATTGAATAGGTGGCCTAGCCGCAAGCGCCGCAGTCAGCCATCGCCGAGGATGGAACGAGCAGCGGCGTTGCAGCAGTGGTCAGCGCGAACATGACTGCAAGTATGACGATCTTCATGGGGATCTCCGCATGCGAGGAATTGCAATGCCTCTCAGCCGCAGGTGTTGCAATCGGCGAGCGCCTCCGACGGGCCGACCAACGGCAGCGCTGCGCCGGTCGCCGCCAGCATGATCGCAAGAATAATGTGTTTCATGTCATTACCTTCAGCATGGGTTTCCGTGAGAGTAGTGAGCGTCCGGCAGCTCCAAACCGCACTATTCCGGTCCCGCGCCGCTTAAAATCCTACAACTCGAGAGAGCTACCGAACGCAAACCCTCATTACGATGGGCAGTCATCGTCCGCATGATCGGTTTGCACCATGCGCGCAATTTCCCATGCACGGCGCGCGGCCCGGCCACTCCAGCCCGATGGCCCGATACCTGCGCGCAGTCACTGTTCATCAGGCGCATGCGCGGTTAGTCTGTCGTCGTAGCAATGGGGGGACTATGTCGTCTAAATCCGCTGCTCGGTGGGATTTGACTATCGTGTCCGAAGCGATCGCCGGGGCCGTGATCGACCCGTCGCGTTGGGTACGAGCGATGGACGTTATCGCCGAGCAAACCGGAAGCATCGGCGCCTTCCTCGCTCCGGTTGAGGGAAAAATTCCGAACAAAATCGTCAGCGACTCGATAGTAGGGCTATCGGAGACCTACTTCAGCGAAGAGTGGTTCAGGGAGGATATTCGTCTCCGTCCAACCGCTCTGGCCACCTTTATGGAAAAAGGTGTATTCGACGAACGTGACTACACCAGCCTGGATGAGATACGCACACATCCATACTTCAGGGACCTTCTAGACCGGTTCGACTTGCGCTGGTCGGCGACATTGAAGATGACCGGGGGAGACGACCTGTGGGGCATTGGTATCCAACGCTCGATCGAGCAGGGCGCTTTCTCGACCGACGAGTTAGCCAAACTGAGCCGATTCTCCGACCATCTGTCCGTCATCGGCGCGGCCGCGAAGGCGCTGGGCTTTGCCAACATCAAAGCGACGATGCGGGCTTATGAAGTAAGCGGTGCGCCTGTGATGCTGCTGGACCGGAAGGGAAGGGTTATCCGGATCAATCCAGCTGCGGAGCGCATGCTGGGCGGTGACGTGCAAGTCTCGGAGCAGAGAGTTCGTCTCAGCAACAAGGTTGCTGCGCGTGCGCTCGACAAAGCCCTGCACGCTCTCTTCTGGAACACGGGCGAGCGCGCCGCGCTCGTCCAGACTGTGGTCATCCCGCGTGACGGTCGGATGCCACTGCTCGCCTATCCCACTCGTCTTCCCGAAGCGGCCCACGACGCCTTGGCTTTGGCGCAAGGGATCCTCGTCTTCAAGGACCCGGAAGTCAGGCTCATGCCGAGCGTCGTGACTTTGAAGGAGAGTTTCGGCCTTACCGATGCGGAGGCTCGCCTTGCCATCAACATCGCATTGGGAAAAACGCTGGAGGAAGTGGCGGTCGCCAATTCCATAGCTCCTGTGACGGCGCGCAATCAGCTGAGCGCTGCGATGCGTAAGATGGGAGTAAGAAGACAGCCGGAGCTTGTTGCGATCATGTCCTCGATGGCTCCGAATATTGCGATCGGCAGCAACGATCGCTGAAGTCTGGGCTGGCGTGCGTCCCGCCGCGCGATGACGCGAAGGCGGTAGATGCTCCGCAAGATCTCGCCATCCACTACTTTGATGACAGGCCTCAAATATCCAAGCCAAACACCTGATGGCATGGTGGAGCGACCGTCACCAGCCCTCAACAATGCTGGGCTCACTCATCACGCTTGGACAGCGCAGCGCACATGCCAGAACGCAGAGCGCCAATGACACGAGCACGCCCAAACCGATTGCCTGAAGCATGCGCATTGGCTCCCCCTGCATCGAATACGGAGTATTGGGGTTGCCGGACCTTGGCGCATGATGAGTTTGCACCATGACGCAGCGTGCGCACGCTAGGAACTGACGCCGGACGTCATCGACCCTCCTGCACCTCGACTCGGTACGGGACGTGAGGGCGGCGATTATGCGGCGGCCAAGCGCGAGGTGATCTTCGTTCACCACGGGCGGGAGTGAACCAGGACGCCGGCCCTGCGTTGAGCGGTTCACGCAGCGAACCTGTTGCGACTGCACGAAAACAACAAAGGAGAAGCAAAATGAGTGCTCTGGCTAAGACTGTCGGGGTTTGCATAGCGGCCCTCGTCTTGAGTGCGTCCGCTTCGTCGGCCGCCGTCATCTGCAATGATGAGGGCGATTGCTGGCGCGTGAAAGAACGGCGGGACTATGATCCCACCCTCAAGCTTCGGGTCTACGACGACAACTGGAAGTGGAAAGACGGCGAGAAGTATCGTTGGCGCGATCCCGGTGCGGGTCACGGCTACTATCGCGGCGGTGTCTGGATCGGCATTCACTGAGTTCGACAGCGGCGCTGCTCACAAGCAGCGCCGCTTTCGCGTGCTGCCGTCCACGCTTCCGGTTCGCGTCGTACGCTGCTGGAGCTGACAGCGAGTCCAAATAATCCTTCTTTAAGTGTACGCAGCGCCGAAGCGGCTCGTGCGGCAACGGGCTGGCGAGCGGGACGTTGCGCCCTTTCGAAATCCTGCCGGGGTCGCCACTTCGCCGCTGCGATCCTCACAGGTTTCAGCGCCGCTTTCGAACCTCCACCGTCAAGAGCGCTTGCGCGTTTTTGGGTCACTCTTGCAGAGTGGAAGCAGACGGGTGGGCGCGGGCTTCATGCGATAGCAGCCTGCGTCAAATCAAGGGGGGGATTCGATGCTCGGTATTGGCCACTTGTTGGTCGTTGCCCAGGCAGCCACTTTCATGGCGCCGTGGCCGGAGGCGCATCCGCCGGCGGTGCACAAGGTGGCCGTGTTCAAGAACGACGGCCGGAAGAAACTCGAGGCCGACAAAGCGCCTTGGAGGGCAATCGGTCGGTTGACGCTGCCTTCGGGCAAAAAGTGCACGGCGTCGCTGGTGGGCGAGAGCGTCATCCTGACTGCCGCGTCGTGTGTGGTCGATGAGGCGGAAGGCAAGATTGCCGGCGGGGCCGACGAGTATCTTTTTACCGGCGGCCAATCGGCGCCGGGCAGCGAGCAAACCGCTAAGATTGAAAAAATCGCAGTTGGCACGTTTTCCCCCAGCACCGAACCCGCCAACAATTGGGCGGTGTTGGTGATCGCCGAACCGCTGGGAAAAACGCTGGGCTTTTTGGGTGTGACGCCCCTGCCGTCGGAGAAAATAGCCGACATCAACACGACCAACTATCTCTATGCGGCTGGCTTCAGTGCCGACTGGAAGGAAGGCGAGCGCCCGCATTGGGAGAAAGACAAGAAGATATTCGGCATCAAGGAAGATGGATACGGCCACCATGTATTCAGCATGGGAGACGGCGCTGTAGGCGCACCTCTTTTCATCTTCAAGGAACAGGGATCCGCGGAGGGGTTTATCCTTGGCATGCACATCGGCGTTGACGACGCGGCGATGCATGGCTGGGATGATGAGAACTTAGCGGTTCTGTCCAAGCAGTTCTTGGGTAAGGTGATTGAACTGAGGGGCGGCCGCTAGGGCCGCTGCCCGTCGCTCCGACGTCCGGATCGGCTCCGTGCGGAATGAGCGGCGGACACCTGCTCAGCGAGTCGCGCCGGTGACCTCGACCACGTCCGGTTGCGGGATGGCCGCAATCAGCTGCCGCGCGATGAGTGCCGATCCGGCCACGGAAAGGTGAAGGTTGTCGCACGCAGTGGGCTGGTCGCCGATCATCGCCAGGCAACGGCTCCCGGAGCAAAAATGCTGCCACTGCGAGACGTAGGCAGCGCCTTCGGCGGCGGCGACTTGCGCCCATTGCTCATCCATGCGCCGGATTTCGGCGGCGCGGCCGGCATCGAACTCCAGCGTATCGCTGAGTTGGCGCCCGCCCTGTCCCGCAGCATAGCTGTAGTACGTGTCCAAGATGAGCTTGGGCAGGTTGCGCGGCCATAGGGGTGGAGGCCCTGCTACGATGACGCGCGCAACACCGGCAGCGCGCAGAAATTGCAATGTACCGCGCAAGTGCCCGGCAAGGCGGTCGGGGTCGGGGTAGATCGCGGCTGCTGTCAGAATTACGACTTCGGGCCGCTCGCGGCGAATGATCTCCCTGAATTTTTCATTCGCCTCGCCGCAACGCGGACGGTGAGACACCGTAACGTAGTCGGCCGGAAAGGGCGGGCACGCCGACGCCGACAGCATGCCGGTGTCCTCGCCCACGGGTGAATCCCGCAGTCCCGGATAAAGGGCGGCGGCGGCTGAATCGCCCCAGATGATAATTCGCTGATGGCCCGGCCGCCGCTTCGGCAGGCAATCCGGAGCAGGTTCGATCTGGTCAGGCCTCAGATGGCAGGTGCCAACGCGCCATTCGCGAATCTGGTCGAGGCTGTACGTCGTCATCGCCATGAGATTTCGCGGCCAACGTTCGGGGATGCCGTTGACGGAAAGGATGAGCAATGCGGCGAGCGCGGCGGCGCCCAAGGGCGAAGCCAGCCGCAGGCCACGGCTCCATCGCAGCGAACCGCCGGCGCGGATAGGGCGCTCGACGAAATGGTAGGTCAGCATCGCCAGGAGCAACGCCGCCGTGAAACCGGCGATCACCGCATTGCGCTCGCCGTAGCCAGCCTGCCGAATGGTCCAGAGGATCGGCCAGTGCCAGAGATAGAGCGGATAGCTGATGCGTCCGATGTAGGTCGCCGGCGGGAGCGACAGAACGATGCGGTTGACCCACGCCGTGGGACCGCAGGCGATCAGAACTGCCGTCGCCAGCGTGGGCAGCAACGCCCAGTATCCCGGATAGAGCAGCTGGTCGCTGAATAGGAACAGCACCGCGACGAGTGCCGCCAGAGCGATGAGCGACGCCTGGGTCGTCTGCAGCACGCGCGGGACCGCCCACACGGCAAGTGCGGCGCCGATGAGCAGCTCCCAGGCGCGCGACTGAGGCGCGTAGAACATGGCCTCGGGAGTTCCGCGCATGGCGAGGCAGGCAGCGAATGATGCGAGGCCCGCGACGATGATCAAAACGCGGACGCTGCGTACACCTCCCGCTGTCCAAGCCATGAGAAGCAGCGCCGGCCATGCAAGGTAGAACTGCTCCTCGATGCCGAGAGACCAGAGATTGAGCAGCGGTTGATCGTGCGAGGCTGGACCGAAATACCCGGTGTCCTGCCACAGCAGCAGATTGGGTATGAAGAGCGCCGCCCCGATCACATGCTTGGCGAGCCGGATGTAGTCGGCGGGGTAGAGCAGCACCCAGCCCGCGAGCATGACGGCAAACAACACGACCGCGAGCGCAGGGAATATTCGTCGCGCGCGGGCGACGTAGAAGCGGATGAAGGAGAACCGGTCGGCGGCGAGTTGCTCGACGAGCAGCCGCGTTATGAGGAAGCCGGAAATGACAAAGAAAACGTCGACGCCGACGAAACCGCCGGGCAGGCGGTTGGGCGCAACGTGGTAGACAATGACCGCCATGACGGCGAGGGCGCGCAGCCCGTCAATATCGGGCCGATAAACATGGTCCCGCAGCAAAACAGGGTCCCCCCAAAGCAGGCAAAACGATTTAGGGACCGGCGCGTTTCGGCGTCAAATACGGGATGCGATCTACCCCCGGAATAAAAAGTTTGCCCCGGGGGGCCGCCGCTTCGCGCGTTGCTCATGCTCGCCGGTCCCGACTCTATCCATCGTTCAAGAGCGAGACGTTCAGCGGAGGCTTGAGCGCGGCGCGAGCTTGCCGGCAAGGCGCGATCCCACGCCCTCGAGCTGCAGTCGGCGCAGCATAGGGCGCAACCGCAGGGCGGCCACGATCCGCCGCGCGCCGTTGTAGGCATTGCAAAGCGCCCACGCGGTGGGGCCGAGGCGGCGGAAATTGAAGGCGACGCCTTCCGGCGTGTGCAGCGGATTTCCCGTCCAGCAGTAGCGCGAGGGCAGCGGCAAGCCGCGGCGTTGGCGGGAATGGTTGCCGAGCTCGTGGATGGCGGAGCCCAGGGTGGGGCTGGAGGTCACGATGCTCGGCGCGACGCCGTAGATTTCGAGGCCGAACCGCCAAGGCTGGCGGAAATCGGTATCTATCGGCCAGTAGCGCTTCACAGGGCGCAGAAACTTCTGCGCTCCCGCGCGGCTGATGAGATAGCCGGTGGTGACTTCGGGAACGCGCGAGAAGCGGACGATGCGGCGTCCGTCGTTAAGCTGAGCCACGGGCTTTATCGCCCGATTGCTGTCGCGGCAGATGTGCACGAGATCCCAGCTTGCCGGCAGGTTATCGAAGACGTTCGCAAGCACTTCGCGCAGGTCTGCGGGCAGAACGGCGTCGTCCTCGAGCACCAGGGCGTAGGGCAAATTCCGTTCGACGACCAGCCGCATGGCCGTGAGGTGACTGGCATAGCAGCCGACCTCGCCTGGGCGCAGCTGCGAATGCAGGGTCGTGCCGGTGAAAAAGTACTCTTTGAAGCGCTCGGGAACGGCCAAGCCTTCGACGCCTGGCACGCGCTCGGCCGGCAGCTCGGCGAGCCGCAGGTATTCACGGATGCCGACGCGCCTTGCTTCGTCGCCGTCGCGGTTGATGTAAAATGTGGGAATCGCTGCAAGTTTGGGCGAGCGGGCCGCTTGCGCGTTCCACGCCTCCCAATCGTCGTACACTGCGTCAGCAACTAGCTTCGCCGCAGGCTCAACAAGCATACGCAACAACTCCACTCGCGCGGTACGCATCCCCGATGCCCACAGGGATTTACACACACTAAGCACTACTACCATTGCCGCCCGCAGGCACGCGAGCCTCTTCTATCAACGGACGACACGCAGCGCCAAGCGGTGGCAGCCGTGCATCGCACGTCGGTGCGGCGTCATTGCGGTGACCGACGCCAAAGCTCTTCTGTGCAGAACTTTCAACAAACGGCGGATATCCGTTTTGGTGCACTCGCGCCCGCGTCGCGCCGCCTTTAGTTGTGACGGCGAGGCGGCATTAGGAACGGCGGGAGCGATGCGGCGCACTATCCTCGACCTCTATTGGTTCAATTCTCCACTGTACACCTTGCGGGGACTGTTCTGGAACATCAGGACTTTGGGGTTGGCTTGGTGGTCGTATTGTCTGGCTATGAATACTTGCTTGGCTCTCGCTGAGCGCTGTCGCGATCTTGCAACGGCCGCCGAAGTATTCGGCATGCGCCCCCGCCGGGTGCAGCTCGCCCCTCGCAGCTTGCGGTAGGTTGGAGAGGGACCGATTGGCCCCTCTCCTTGGCCGTTAGCCCTTGTCGATGAGGAGGACGACCTTGTCCCCTTCCGGATCGACGATGGCGAGTTGATCATCGGCGATGAAGTAGCGGCAGGCGCGAAGCTCACCCGCTTCCGAAAGCACCGGTTCGGGGAAGCGCTCCAACTCGATATCGCCCGGCACGCTCCAGCCGACGCGCAGATCCGCAACGTCCACCTCGTGGCCAAGCCGCACGGTCCTCAGGATCAGCTCGCGCTGGTCGTCGCTCAGCGTGATGCGGGTAGAGCAACCGCTCACCGACCCAGACGACGCATGGTCTTCCCCGCCGGCGGGAAGGACAGCCACGACCTCGTAGGTGACCGGGTCACAAATCACGTATTCGTCCTCGACCCAGACATAGACGTAATCGCGGTACTCCGGGACGATCTCGATGACCGCGATCGGCACAGGTACGAAGTGCCAGTCATGCGGCAGACGCCGGCCGATCGAGACGTCGACATGCACGTCGGTGCGCCGCTTCACGTCGCGGTTGCCGCGCAGGGCCGTTTCGACGCGCGTGCGCTTCTCGCCGGAGAGGTCTACCTGCTTGGCACGCTCCGGCTTTTCACCGCCAGCGGTGTCGGCGCCTTTTTCAGGCTGGCTGACGTCATCCTTTGCTTGTTTGGCGCTTTCCTTCGCCTGTTTGGCAGTGTCTTCCGCCTCCTTGCCGCGCGCCTGAGCGGTTTGAGACTTCGCATCGGACTTTTCGTCATCCGACTTGGCTCGCTCGGCAGCCTTCTTCGCCTTGCCCTCGGCCTTGGGCCCGGCATCGTCGGCGGCCTCGCGCGCGCGCCGCGACCGGTCGCTGTCGGCGCGGCCTCGGTCAGTATCCGCCGCCGGCTTCTCGCGCGCTTCGCGCGCCGGAGCCGCGTCTCGCGCCGCTGGTGGCGCGTCGCCTAGGCCTTCGCCGGGAGACTTCGCCGCCGGCCCGCCCTCTGGCCCACCCCCCGGCATACCGGCGTCGGGCCCACCAGCGCCGGGCCCACCCGGCCCTTCCATCGGGGCGGCTGCCGGGCCTCCAGCCGCCGGCCCGCCTCCATCCGGTCCTCCTTGCGCGTGCGCGGTGCTCAGCGTGGCGAGCAGAAGCGCCGCGACCAGTGCCGTTGTTTTCATCTTGGCATCTCCATGCAAACACGAGCACGCGACATGCGAACTCGAGTTTGCAACGAGCGGGCGGCGGCGCCGTTCCGATGTCGGCGGACTGAACGACCGCTGACTTTTCGGCGCTCAAGTGGAGGTTGGTAATGGAGCGGCAACTAACCCGCACGTCGACCTAGCCGCTCGAATGAACCAATCGGACGCGGGCGAGTTGAATGGCTCTACTCAAGGAGGAGCTAAGTCATGGGATTTTTCGCCTGGATCTTCGTTGGTCTGATCGCCGGATGGATCGCCGAGCAGATTGCCGGCCGCGAGCACGGACTGATCACCAACCTCGTCGTTGGCGTGATTGGCGCGCTGATCGGTGGCTTCGTATTCGGTTCGCTGCTCGGCTTTCGCTACGATGAAGGCTTTAATGCCGCGACCATCGCTTCGGCGACGGGCGGCGCGGTGCTTCTGCTGTGGATCGTCGGCGCCATGCGCGGACGGCGCACGCTTCCCTAGCGCAAGTACTGCGCGCGGCGCTATTTGCTCTCTTCGCTGTAGGGTATCTCGCCTTCGACGTATGGGCGCACTTGGCGCCACAGGCGGTGGTAGTCGTTGGCGTGCTGGCGCTGTTCGTCGACATCGTCGGCGAGCCGCGACGCTTCGCGCAGACGCTCCATCTCGCGTAACGCCTTCTCGACCTGTTCTCTTGTCATGCGAGACTCCTCGTCGTGCGCACCCCCGGGGGCAGGTGGCGCGCGTTGCGGGAGACTATCGCCAGTCTCCCACGCTGAACAACGCACAAAGATCCGCCATTCACCGGCCTCGCGCCAGGAATGACTTGAGGCATATCTACGCGGCCGGCTTCCGCACCGTGCCGGCTTCACGCACCACGCTCGCCGAATGTCGCAGGGTTGAGGCCTGGAACCCGGCCAGCCGGTGCGTGTTTGCCAGAACGAGCGGCGCACGGATCGGTTCTCGCGTCTCAACAATGAAACAGCACGGACGTGGAGGTTCAATATGCGCATCGCGGCCGCGACCATGATTGCCGCCAGCGCCGTCATCGGCCTCAGCGCCGCGGCCAGCGCGCAGGAGCAGCCGGGCGTCGGCCCGAACCCGAAGCTTCCAGAGCCGCAGCAGTACCTGCTTCCCACCGTCAACATCGCGCCCGCAACGAGCTGGCGCGAGGGTGCCAAGCCGACGGCCGCGGACGGATTGAACGTGGCGGCATTTGCCACCGGGCTCGAGCATCCGCGCTGGCTCTACACGTTGCCGAACGGGGATGTGTTGGTCGCCGAGACCAACGCGCCTCCGAAACCGGCGCAGACCGGCATCAAGGCTTGGTTCATGAAGCTCGTCATGCGGCGCGCAACGGGACCGGCGCAAAGCGCCAACCGCATCCGCCTGCTGCGCGACGCCGACGGCGACGGCGTCGCCGAGGTCAACAAGGTGTTTATCGAAGGCCTCAACTCGCCTTTCGGCATGGCGCTCGTCGGCGACAACTTCTACGTCGCCAACGCCGACGCGGTGATGCGCTTCCCCTACAAGGATGGGGCGATCACAGGCGTGGGCGTGAAGGTCACCGATCTGCCCGGCGGCCCCCTCAATCATCATTGGACGAAGAACATCATCGCCAGCCGCGACGGCAAGCACCTCTACGCGACCGTCGGATCCAACAGCAACGTCGGCGAGAACGGTCTCGACAAGGAGGAAGGCCGCGCCGCCATCTGGGAGATCGAACTGGCGACCGGCAACAAGCGGCTCTTCGCGACCGGACTGCGCAATCCGAACGGGATGGCCTGGGAGCCGGCGACGGGCGAATTGTGGACTGTCGTCAACGAACGCGATGAGCTCGGCAATGATCTCGTGCCCGACTACCTCACCTCGGTGAAGGACGGCGGCTTCTACGGCTGGCCCTATAGCTATTGGGGCCAGCACGTCGACACGCGCGTCAAGGAACAGAAGCCGGACCTCGTCGCCAAGGCTATCGCCCCGGACTACGGTCTGGGCGCGCACGTTGCAGCGCTCGGCCTGACGTTTGACGACGGTGCGCGGCTTCCCGAGGCATTCCGCGGCGGCGCCTATGTTGGACTCCACGGGTCTTGGAACCGCGAGCCGCGTAGCGGCTACAAAGTGGTCTTCGTTCCGTTTGCCAACGGGCGGCCTTCAGGTCCTCCGAAGGATGTCCTCACCGGCTTCGTCGACAGCGAGGGTAACGCGCCCGGTCGCCCAGTCGGCGTAGCCATCGACAAGGCAGGCGCACTGCTTGTCGCCGACGACGTCGGTGGCCGCGTGTGGCGCGTGACGTCAGCTTCAGGGTCCGGGCCGTCCACGCCTGCATCACCGCCCGCCGCCTCTCAGTAACGATTTTCAAACCGTCGTTTCGGCCGGTCGGTGCGCGTGTCGCACATGTGACGCGCGGCACAGCGGGAACGCGGCACACGCGATACTCGTTCTCAATCGTCAAGAAAAGTGGAGTATGCAAATGCCGCTCTTCCTGTTGCCCTACCTCTACTCGCAGCTCGTGTTTTCGAGCGCCACGAGCTATTGGACCGACGAAGCAAGCGAAGAGGAACATAGCGCCTCGCTGCCATCGCCCGAGACGATCGCGCAGGTATTGCGCTGACGTTAAGTGGTTGTTTCGGTCGAGCGTGCGGACTACACAGGGCAGCCATCAGCCGCCGGTGACCGCCCATGCCGCTGCTCCGCTTTGACCTTATCGAAGGTCGTACCGACGCCCAATTGAAAGCGCTGCTTGATGCTGCGCACCGCGCGATGCTCGCGGCCTTCAAGGTGCCCGCCCGCGATCGCTACCAGATCGTCAACGAGCACCCGGCGTCGCGCATGATCGTCGAGGACACGGGGCTCGACATTCCGCGCACCAAAGATGTCGTGCTGCTGCAGGTGATCACCCGACCGCGCGGCAAGGACGCCAAGCAGGCCTTCTACCGCCTGCTCGTGGAGGAGCTGCAGAAAAGCTGCGGCATCGCACCCTCAGACGTCATGGTGTCGATGGTCGAGAACACGGACGAGGATTGGTCGTTCGGACTCGGTCGCGCGCAGTTTCTGGAAGGCGATCTCTAAGAATCTCGGTGGGGCGCGTGCTGGGCGAGCAGCGAGCGCAGCATGCGTACGGCGCGCTGTGCCGGACCGCTCGAGCAGCACTGGATCGAAATGCGGGCGCCCTCGAACAGCAGGAAGACTTCGTCGGCGAGCTGATCGGGCTCGGCGTAGCCGGCCTCGCTGAAGAGCGTGACGAGGCGATTGCGCTTGCGCGTCTTGTAGTCGTCGATGATCTGCCGCGCCGGATGGTCGAGCTCGCGCATTTCGACGGCCGCGTTGGCAATGGCGCCTTTCCAGCACATTGGGATCCTAAGCTTAGAATTCCACGTGGACAAGTTGTCG
>JADMIO011419610.1_pt1 | contig 13034 bp, 11 predicted proteins | sample 8958161 | NCBI WGS metagenome assembly JADMIO01 (sample SAMN16585339, study PRJNA669376) | soil metagenome | isolation source: Crop rotation soil | place: USA: Cullars Rotation, Alabama | collected 2011 | reverse complement strand
GGTGTCCTTGGGCTCGGGCTCTGGGTCTTCAGCCGCGAAAGCGCCCACGCCGCCGAGCATGTCTGACGCCTCTCCGCGGACCATCCCCGACCTGATCGCGAAGCACGCCGACGCGCGACCGGACGCGCCCGCGTTGCTCGGGCTCGATCGTGCGCCGCTCGACTACGGCGGGCTGTCGGATCTCGTCGCACAGATCGGCGGACAGCTCGCGGCAGCGGGCATACGACGGAACGATCGCGTCGCGACCATGCTGCCGAACGGTCCCGAGGCCGCCACGTCCTTCCTCGCGATCGTGCACGCTGCGACCTGCGCGCCGTTGAATCCGGCTTACCGCGCGCAGGAGATCGAGTTCTACTTGACCGATCTGGCGCCCAAGGCGCTGATCCTCGACCCGGCGGAGGATGGTCCGGCGCGCGAGGTCGCGGAGCGACTTGGCGTCTCGGTCCTCGAGCTTCGTCGCGACGGCGATCGGGCCGGCGCGTTTCGCCTAGAACAGGCCAGGGCTCCGGCCGAGCCGGTCGTTCCGAGCGACGTCGCCCTCGTGCTGCACACCTCGGGCACCACGTCGCGCCCGAAGCTCGTGCCGCTCACGCACGCGAGCCTCTGCACGTCGGCCGCGAACGTTGCGCGCGTCCTGCGGCTCGAACCGGATGATCGTTGCCTGAACGTGATGCCGCTGTTTCACATCCACGGCCTCGTCGCCGCGGTGCTCGCCTCGCTCCATGCCGGCGCGAGCGTGGTGTGCACGCCGGGCTTCCACGCGACGAGCTTCTTCGACTGGCTCGAGCGCTTCGCGCCCACCTGGTACACGGCAGTGCCGACCATCCACCAGTCGGTCGCAGCGCGAGCAGGCTCATACAAAGGTCGTCTTCGCTTCGCTCGCTCGTCGTCGGCGTCGCTTCCCCAGCGCACGGCCGAGGAGCTCGAGAAAGCCCTCGGCGTTCCGGTGATCGAGGCGTACGGAATGACCGAGGCGTCCCATCAGGTCGCAAGCAATCCGCTCCCGCCTGAGCACAGAAAGCCCGGCTCGGTCGGAAGGCCGGCGGGACCCGACGTCTCGATTCTGGACCAGGAGGGAAACGCGCTGCCGGTCGGAGCGACCGGCGAGGTCGCGATCCGCGGCGCGAACGTCTTCTCAGGCTACGAGGGCAATCCTGCCGCCAATGAAGCGGCCTTTGCCGGCGATTGGTTCCGCACCGGCGACGAAGGCTACCTCGACGAGGATGGCTACCTCTTTCTGCGCGGCCGGTTGAAGGAGATCATCAATCGCGGCGGCGAGAAGATCGCACCCGGTGAGGTCGAGGAAGCGCTGCTCGCGCATCCCGCGGTCGCACAAGCGTTAGCATTCTCGATTCCCGACGCGCGGCTCGGCGAGCAGGTCGGTGCGGCCGTGGTGCCTGCGATTGGAGCAACGGTCGACGAGCGCGACTTGCAGCGCTTCGTCGGCGAGCGGCTCGCCGAGTTCAAGGTGCCGCGAAAGATCGTCATGCTCGACGAGATCCCAAAAGGTGCGACGGGGAAGCTCCAGCGCATCGGACTGGCCGATCGGCTCGGGATCGGCGCGGTCGCGGCTTCGTCACCGAGGGCCGAGTCGCGCGCCCCACGAACGGCAGCCGAGCATCGCGTCGCGGCCCTGTGGGAAGAGATCCTGCACGCGGAGAGCGTCGGCGCGGACGACGACTTCTTCGCGCTCGGCGGCGACTCGATCCTCGCCGCGGAGCTGATCTCGCGCCTCCGCGAGGAAGGTGCCGCGCACCTGTCGCTGACGACGCTCGTCTGGGCGCCCACCGTGGCGAGCCTCGCCTGCGAGCTCGAGAGAGGGTCGGCGCCGGCGAGCGCGCTCGTGCCGCTCCGCAAGACCGGCAGCAGACGCCCGTTCTTCGTCGTGCACGCGCTCGACGGCGAGGTCGTGCGCTTCGGCGCCCTCGCGCGGAGCCTTGCCGCGGACCGTCCGTTCTATGCGCTGAAAGCTCTGGGTGTCGAGGATCAGGAGCCGCAGCACGCGCGAATCGAGGAGATGGCGGCACACTACGTGCGCGAGCTCCGGAGCGTGCAGCCGAGCGGGCCGTACTTGATCGGCGCCCTCTGCATGGGCGCCCCGATTGCGCTCGAGATGGCACACACGCTCCTCGCCGAGGGCGAGCAGGTGGCGCCGCTCGTGTTCATCGACCCGCACGTCCCGGCGCCGAAGAAGGAGGTTTCGTTTGCCGGCAAGCTCGTCGAGCGCGTGCGTGCGCTGCGCGAGCGGCTTCGCGGCGTGAAGACGGATGTGTACGGCAATCTCCGCACCCCGTTCCTCCGCCGCATGGCGGTGATACGCGACGCGTACGAGATGGCTCTCTATCCCGGGAAGGTCACGGTCTTCCTGAGCGATGAGCACGCCGAGCTCGACTGGCTGCCGAAGGTCGAGGGAGGCGCGGTGATTCACGAGGTCGGTGGGACGCACATGGAGCTCTTGCGCCATCCGAAGGTCGAGCGGCTCGCCGAGCTGGTCGATGCGTCCCTCGAGGAGGCGCCGTGAGGGTTCCAACACTCGCGACCGACGACGTCCACGTCTGGCGGCTCGAGCTCGATGCGCCTCGCGCACACGTTGCCCTGCGCGAGCTCCTCGGCGCGTATCTGCGTTGCGATCCGTGCGGTCTCAGCATCGTGGCAAGGAAAGGCGGAAAGCCGAGGCTCGCGCCGGGGTCGGGGCAGGAGTGGCTGCGCTTCAATCTCTCGCACTCATGTCGCTTGGCGCTGGTCGCGGTGGCGTGCGAGCGGGAAGTCGGCGTGGATGTCGAGCGCATCTCGCACGAGCGGCGCATCGACACGATCGCCGAGCAGCTCTTCGCGCCCGGCGAGAACGCTCGTCTTCGCGCCCTGCCGCAGTCGCAGAGGGTCGAGGCGTTCTACAGGCAGTGGGCACGCAAAGAGGCGTACTTGAAGGCTACCGGGGAGGGGCTCGGCGGTCTCGAGCAGCTCGACCTGTGCCGTCCGCTGGAAGGCTACGCGCTGTACGACGTCGACGTCGGCCCGGGCCACGCGGGCGCGCTCGCCGTCGAGGGAGCTGCAGCGAGCATCCGGCTCCTGCGCGGCACCGAAGCCGATCTGAGCGTGCATTCCGCGGTGGACGACCACACGACGGTGTGCTGGAGTTGAGCCCGGAAGCAGTCGATCTCGCGCGGAAGAAGGACGTCGAAACGGATGCGCTCTCGAGGCAACATCCAACGCCGATTCCCGCCAGGCGCGGCGCTCATCACAGCACTTCTCTTCTTCGTCGCCGTCGTGCATCCGGCCGCCGCAAAGCCTCCGGAGCCAGGCAAGCAGGTCACGGCGGAGGATCGCGCCGGGGTTCGAGCCGTGATCGAAAAGCAAATGGACGCGTTCAAACGCGACGATGCCGTCGAGGCCTTCTCCTACGCGGCGCCGGCCCTCCAGGAGCTGTTCGCTCCGCCGGAGCGGTTTCTGCAGATGGTCAAGGACGTCTACGCGCCTGTCTATCGACCGCGGAGCGTCACGTTCGCGGATCTCGAGATCGTCGATGGCGAGTACACGCAGAGGGTGCTTCTCGTCGGACCCGATGATCGGCCCGTGGTCGCGCTATTCCTGATGGACAAGCAGGAGGACGGAGCGTGGAAGATCCTCGGATGCGTGCTCCATCCGGTCGAGGGCAACGCGGCCTGACGTAAGCGCTCATTGTCCCGCCGGGCAGAAGTCGAAGCAGCGGCCGAGATCGACCTGGCAGAACGGCGCGCAGTACGTCGTCGTGCAGTGCGAGAGGCAGCTCAAGAACGCGTTCCAGCAGCGGTCCTCGCACGTCGCGTTCGGATCGACGGTCGGTGACGGCGACGGCGCGGCCGTCGGAAGCGGAGTCGGGGAAGGCGTGGGAGCTGCCGTCGGAGCGGCGCTCGGCGTCGGCGCGGGGGATGCGGTCGGTGCGGCCGTTGGCAGCGGCGTCGGCGACGGCGACGCGACGGGAGACGGTGCCGCCAGGCAGGGATTTGGATCGCAGGATGTCGCTTCGACGATGCTGCCGTTCTCGGCGAGACATTCTGCCTGAGTCCGATCCTCGCACTCGGCGCCTTCGTCGTCCGGCACGCAGCACACCACGTCCCGATCGGCCGGCGGCACTGCCGTGCAAGGATCGGGTAGGCACGACGGGGCGGACGTCACGACGCCGCCGAGGGCGGTGCAATCCGCGACGGTTCGATCCTCGCACTCGGCACCGCGATCGTCGGGCACGCAGCAGGTGACCGCCTGCGGTTCGTCGTCGATGCCAACTGCCGGCATCGTGCCGCTGAGCACGGCCGCGCCGTTCCCATTTCGCACCTCGATCAATTGCCCGCGCGGGTCGAAGCCGAGGAAGACATCGTGCCCGCGCGGCGTCGTCGAGAATCGAACCTTGGCGCGTCCGCCGCGGTTGGTGTGAAGCGCCAGCACCTTGATTCCGCCGACCACCAGATCGTAGTCCGCCTCGCGCGCGAGCCCCAGCACGCTCACTTTGAAGCGCCCGCTCGATCCCCGCACGATCGAGAGAGCCGCCTTGCCGCGCGCGGCTGCCTCGATGCCAGTCGCCGCGAGCGTGAGCTTCGCCTTCACTCCGGCATTCCCTGTCCCCGGCGCCGCGATCAGCGCGAGGTTCATCGTGATCGCCAGCGCGGCCAGCCGCCAAAGCTTCGTCGTCATCGCACGCCCTGATCTCGACGGGTGACCCACTCACCCGGCGAGACGCAGTTGCAAGCCGTGTTCCTCGAGTCGGTGGCGAAAAGCGCAGCGGGCGCCGGCCAAGGCGAAGTCCAACCGTGCGCATGGCTTGGGGACATGGCCCAGCACTGCGTGCTTTCGCGCTCCTGCGTGCGGCTACGTGCGGCGGCGCTACCAGGGACTCAGGCCGGGGAAGGCGACCGTGAATCCGAAACGCACGGTCGTCTGGGGAGCGATCCGAGCGAACTGACGGTACGCCGTCCATTCTCCCGTGAGGAAGAAGTTGAGCGGGTTCTGCCCCTCGCGGACCAGCACGTAGCCGAGCCCGAGGCTGACCGGGATGATCGTCGGCGTCCCCTGATGCCAATTCGTGCTCCACGTGGAGTCCGCCGACTTCACGTAGAAGCCATGCCCGAGGTACGCGACGACGATCGGCTGTACGAGGAGCGCGGACGTCGAGGGTCGATCGGACGAGGTGTAGGCGAACGAGATCGGGTTCTGGATGAGGCCGCCTAGCAAGAACCCGGGAAGCCCCTTGTAGATCCAGCCGAAGGCCGGGCCCACCTGCCAGGCGCCTTGGCCGGCAAGCTGGTTGGTCGCCGTTGGAAAGACGAGCACGGGGCCGGCGCCCATGTACAACCCGGTCTCGCGACTCGATCCCGGTAGGACGGCGAGGTCGAAGAGCTGCATGTCGCCGAGCTCGGTGCGCGTCTCGCTGCCGCGGCCCGTCGGTACCGTCACCAGCGACAGGGTCGGGCGGATGAGCTGGACGAACGGGAGGAAGGAGAACTTGGGCACGCGTGGAATGATGGCGCGGAGAATGACGCGATTGGTCTCTGCGTCCGTGCCGTAATTCGACGGCGTGTAGGCGTCCTGCAGGAAGAGCTGCGGAAGCGTCGTCAGAGGATCGGAGAAGTCCTCGGCGAGCCTCCGTTCGGCGGCGCTCGGCTGGTCTTCCTGCGCGCCCGCGATCGACGCTCCGAGAAGGAGACAGGCGACCGCCGCGATCGCGAGCAATCTTCCGCCGCCGCGTTTCACGCGCCTCGGCGCGAATCGCACGCGCGGAAGGCGATCGTCAAGTCGGGAGTGTAGGAGACGCGTCAAGCGCCGAGCGCGAGCACGCGCGAAACGAAGTGATCGCGAAACCGCGCCGCCTCGACGGCGGTGGCGCAGCGCATGATGCGGGCGTCTCCGCCCTGGGTTGGCCGATCGAGCGTACGGAACACGCCGTCGACGACCACGGGCTCGACCAGCACGTCCTCGAACGTGCAGAACGACTCATCGGCGAGGCAGGCGAGCGCGAGCGGGTCGTGCAGAAAGGCGACGTTGTCGTTCTCGATGGGCGCACCGATGCTGGTGAAGACGCGCTGCTGGATGGGACCCCAGATGCGGACAGCGCGGGTCAAGGCGCGATGGAAGTCGGTGCCCTTTGCCTCGAGGCGCGCCAGGTCTTCGGGTCGCAGCCACGTCTGCAGGGTCACGTCGCCGGTCACGAGGCGCGTCGGCACGTCCATGCGAAGCACCTTTACGGACGCCTGCGGGTCGGAGCAGAGGTTGTAGTCGACGCCGGGCGGGAACACGTGCGCGCCGTAGCGGATCTCGCGCAGGTGGCCGCCCATCACGGTGAGCCGTGCGATGCGCGCGGCGAGCGATGGGTCCATATCGAGGACCGCAGCGACGTTGGTGAGGGGGCCAACCGCGAGGATCTCGAGACCGTCGTTCTCGCGCAGCAGGCGGGCGAGCGCGCTCGTCGCCGGCTCCCTCTCGACCGCGGGCGCATCGCTCGGCGCGAGAATGCCTTCGCCCTCCTGGCCGTGCCAGAAGAAGGTTGGCGTTCCGGTGCGAGTCTCCGTCAGGCCGGCGTACACAGGCACGTCGCCGCGCCCGGCGAGCTCGAGGAGCCGCTTGGTAATGCGCGCGCGGAGCGCGGTGTCGCCGCTCACCGTCGTGACTGCGACCAGCTCGATCTCGGGCGAGGCGAGCGCCAGCGCGAGGCAGAGCGCGTCGTCGACGTCGGTCCCCATGTCGGTGTCGAGCACGATGCGATGCTTCATGAGAGCTCCACGTCCTCCGGGTGTTCCGGCGGATTGCGCATCAGCCGTTCCGCAAGATCGACCGCCGCGAGCGAGGTCTCGACGTCCTGCACCGCGGGCACGCGAGCCGCACCGATGGTTCGCCGCATGATCTCGATCCCGGCGTAGCGAACCGCGTCGGCGACGCGGGGCGCACTGTCGCACGCGTGCGCCTCGACGTAGGCAATCCACACACGGCCCGCTCGCGTTCGCGCTTCTTCGAGCTCGCCGCGGTGCAAGGCCGGCATCCAAAGGTGCGCGAGCAGTGTCCCGAGATCGAACGCCGGATCTCCGACGTGCGCGATCTCAGCGTCGAGCAGCTTCGGTCCGCGCGGCGTGAGCAGCACGTTCCCCGCCTGCACGTCCGCGTGGACGAGCGCGCCGCGCGGCTCGAGATAGCGGGCGTAGGCACGATCCGCGATCTCGCGCAGACGCAAGTCGCGATGCACCGCCTCGGCGCGCCGCGCGAGTCGGGCCTCGAGCGGGAAGTCGTTGCTGCGAAACGGAAGATGAAAGATGTGGTCGCCGTGCAGACGGCGCATGTCGTCGTTCGCGAAGCGCGCGGCGAGCTCCGGGCGCGAGGTTGTCGCGGCGTGCACGCGTCCGAGAAGACGCGCCAGCGCCTCGAGCGCGGCATCCACCTCGTTGCCGCGCAGCAAGGAAGCGTCGAGCCGCGGTGCGGCGCCGAGGTCCTCGAGCACGAGCACTTTTCTCGTCTCGTCGAAGTGCAGGACCGTCGGACAGACGGCGTCCCGGTCGAGCGGCCGCGCGAGCTCGTAGTAGCGGTTTTCGAACACGATCCGCTCGGTGCTGGCCTGGTACTGAGGGAAGCGCTCGAGCGCGGGCCGCGCTTGCTTGAGGATGACGCTCTTCCCGGAAGCGCGATGGCGCGCCCGCCGCACCCAGTTGATGTTGCCGTCGCCGGCAGCCTCGACGTCGACGGGCCCGGCCTCGAGCAAGCCGCGCTTGCAGAGATACTCGCCGAGCTCGCTCTCCACGAGCGCCGCTCTGTCGTCCACGGTTCCCATCCGCGTCGATTTCATATGCCGCAGGGGCTCGTGTCGCCAGCGAGCGTTTCTGCTCGGGCGTTGCGCCGAGTTGACCGCGGGCAAGGAGGGCCATAGCGTTTTCGCGGATGCCCGATCGGTTCGGCAACGGCGCCTCGCGCGGGGACGGCGATCCGCTCGCAAACGTACGCGACCTCCTGGAGTCGCTGCGAGGGCGGGCCGACGGCGGGAGCGGCAGGTCGTGGAGCCCGTGGCCCTTCGTTGCGATCGCGCTCCTCCTGTACCTCGCCAGCGGGATCTTCATCGTGGGCCCCGACGAGCGCGGCATCGTGCTCCGCTTTGGCAAGGTCAGCCGCGAGGTCGGGCCCGGCCCCGGCTACCATCTGCCGTGGCCGTTCGAGGAGGTCTTGAAGCCGTCGGTCACGCAGATCCGCAAGGAGGAGTTCGGCTTTCGCACGGTCGATGTGGGGCCGCCGGCTCGCTACCGCTCGATCGAGCAAGAGTCGCTGATGCTCACCGGCGACGAGAACATCGTGAAGCTCGAGTTCATCGTCCAGTACCGGGTGAAGCCCGATCCCGCTGCGGCGACCGACTTCCTGTTCAACGTCCGCGATCCCGCTGGCACCCTGCGCGTCGCGGCCGAGGCGGCGATGCGCCAGGTCGTTGGCAGCAACAAGATCGACCACGCGTTGACCGACGAACGAGAACGCATTCAGAGCGAGACGCAGCAAGTCCTCCAGGAAACGCTCGACGCGTACGGAGCCGGCTTCGAGATCGTGGCAGTGCAGCTCCAGGACGTGCAGCCGCCCGATCAGGTCTCCGACGCTTTCAAGGACGTGATCAGCGCTCAACAGGACAAGGAGGGCATGATCAACGAAGCGCGCGGCTATGCGAACGACGTCGTGCCCAAGGCGCGCGGCGAGGCGGCGCAGACGATCAACGAGGCAGACGGCTACCGTCTGGCGAAGATCGAAGAGGCACGCGGCAGCGCCGAGCGCTTCGTCGCCTTGCACCAGGAGTATGCCAAGGCCCCCGAGGTGACCCGGTTGCGGCTCTACCTCGAGACCATGGAGGAGATCCTGCCCAACGTCGACAAAATCCTGATCGACGATTCGGTACGCGAAGTCGTTCCCTATCTGCCGCTGGATCGGGTTTCTCGCGCGAAGGAGCTCGCGAAGCCGAGCGAGCGCGGCGCAGAGTGAGTCGGATGGATCGTCGCTGGCTCGTCGTGATCCTGGTGCTCGTCGGATTCATCGCCTTCTGGAACCTCGCCGTGTTCACCGTGTCGCAATGGATGCAAGCGGTGGTGCTGCAGCTCGGCGATCCGGTGCGGACGATTCGCGAGCCGGGGATCTACTTCAAGACCCCGTTCGTCCAGAACGTCATCTACTTCGACAAGCGGCTGCTCGACTACGACGCATCGTCCAAGGAGCTCCTGACCCGCGACAAGCAGCAGCTCGTGGTCGACAACTACACGCGCTGGCGGATCGTCGACCCGCTTCAATTCTACCGCGCCCTGCGCAGCGAAGCGGGCGCCCAGTCGAGGCTCGACGACATCGTCTACTCGAACCTGCGCGAGAACTTCGGCCGGCAGACGCTCAAGGAGATCGTCAGCACCAAGCGGGCCGAGCTCATGCAGGAGATCACCAAGAAGAGCGACGAGACCATGCGTCGCTACGGAGTCGAGGTGGTCGACGTCCGGATCAAGCGCGCCGACCTCCCCGAGAAGAACGAGCAGAACGTCTTCAATCGAATGCGCACGGAGCGCGAGCGTCTGGCCAGGAAGTTTCGCGCCGAGGGCGACGAAGAGGCGCGGAAGATTCGCTCCGAGTCGGACAAGGAGGTCCGCGTGATCGGTGCCGAGGCGCGCAAGCAGAGCGAGATCCTGCGCGGCCAGGGCGACGCCGACGCCGTCAAGATCTTCGCCGAGGCCTATGGTCAGGATGAAGAGCTCTTCGCGCTGGTGCGGACCCTCGAGGCCTATCGCAAGGCGTTGCCGAACCGGACCACGCTCGTCCTTCCTCCTGACGGCGACTTCTTCCGGATGCTGAAGGAGCTGCCGCGGCCGGCGAAGTGAATCGCGCCGTCCTTCTGGTCGTGGTCGTCCTCGGGGTCCTTCTCTACCTGCGCTCGCCGATCGACCTGGTGCCGGATCGCATCGGACTGGTGGGCGTGCTCGACGACCTGCTCGTGCTGGTCGTGGCGGTGTGGTGGCTGGTTCGTCGCTGGCCGGACATTCGCATGCCGCCGACGTCGGGTGGGGATCGCGCCGGAAACGGCTCCCAGCGCGCCGCCCGCGGCGCCAGTCATGAGGGCGCGAGCTTCGATCCGTATCGCGTTCTCGGCGTCGAGCGTGGCGCCTCGGCCGACGAGATCACGCACGCCTATCGTGAGCAGATCAAGCTCTATCATCCGGATCGTGTGGCGGAGCTCGGCGAAGAGCTTCGCCAGGTGGCGCACGAGAAGACCCTCGAGATCCAGCGCGCGTACGAAACGCTGCGTCGCTAGGTTTCATGCCGCCGGCGCGAGTCCGGTGCGGCGGGTTCCGGTGGGCCGAGGGATTGCGCTAGTGTCGGAGCACGAAGGGGACAGCTCAGCGCCATCCCGAGAGTGCGAGGAGGGGAATCTCATGAAGTTCGGCGTTATGTTCGCAAACGTAGGGCCGCTCGGCCTGCCCGAGACCTTGCAAGGGACGGCGCGTGCCGCCGAGGCGGCCGGCTTCGAATCCATCTGGACGGTCGAGCACGCGGTCGTGCCGGTCGGCTATCAATCGACTTATCCCTACGACAAGAGCGGCAAGATGCCGCTGCCGGACGACATGGCGCTCCCCGATCCGCTCATCTGGCTCGCGTACGTCGCGGCCGTGACCACGAAGATCCGGCTCGCGACCGGCATCCTGATCCTGCCCCAGCGCCATCCGATCTACGTTGCCAAGGAAGTCGCGACGCTCGACGTGCTCTCCAAGGGACGCATGATCCTCGGCGTCGGCGTGGGATGGCTCGCCGAGGAGTTCGAGGCGCTCGGCCTTCCGTTCGAAGATCGCGCCTCGCGCACGCGCGAGTGCGTGGATGCGCTGCGCGAGCTTTGGAAGCCGGGCCCGCACTCCTTCGAGGGGAAGTTTTTCCGCTGGAGCCCGATCGAATCCAATCCCAAGCCCGTGCAGAAGAGTGTACCGATCGTCGTCGGCGGCCACACCGAGATCGCGGCGCGCCGCGCGGCGCGCTACGGCGATGGCTTCTTTCCCGGCGTCGGCGACGCCCAGCACCTCGGCGCGCTGATGAAGACGGTGGGCGAGGAGTGCGCCAAGATCGGTCGCAACCCGGCCGAGATCGAGCTCACCTGCATGGCCCCGGCGCCCGATCTCGACCAGGTGAAGCGCTTGCGCGACGCGGGCGTGCACAGGATCACGATCGGGCCTCCCGGGTTCGACGTCGACACGTTCAAGAGCGGCGTCGACGCCTTTGCCGAGCGTGTGATGGCGAAGCTCTGAAGCCCTGGCTCAAGTACGCGCTCTTTCAGATCCCGGGGGAGGTCCTCGTCGCCCTGGGGTTGTACTTGCTGTGGCCGCGGACGGGTCTCGCGCCGTGGCTCGGCGTTCTCGCGTTCTTGCTCTGGGTCGCCAAGGACGCGGCACTCTATCCGTTCTTGAAGCGCGGGTACGAGCCGGTGCACCGGCACGGCGCCGAGGAGCTCGTGGGACGGGAGGCAGTGGCGCGCAGCGAGCTCGCGCCGAGCGGTCAAGTACGCGTCGGCGGCGAGGTCTGGACGGCGGAGTCGGAGGACGGCTCGTCCATTCCCGCGCAAGCGATCGTTCGGGTCACCGGGTCGCGTGGCTTCACGTTGCGGGTGCGTCGCGACGACGCTCCGCCGGCGCGGAGTTGCGTCTCGCGGTGAGGGCGGGGTACGCCGCCAGGGGAGTGGGGTACGCGCGAGGATGAGGGAGCCGCGAGTCGCCGTGGTGATTCCCTGGCTGCACGCCGTCGCCGTGGAGCACGGATCCGATCCGCTTCTCGCGTCGCTGCAGAGCGTTCTCGATCAGACCGAGCCGTTGATCGAGGTCCTCGTGCTGAGCGACGTCGAAGCAAGCGGAGACGAAGATCCGATGGCGTCCGTTCGATCGGACGACCCGCGCATCGCGCACGAGGCCTTCCCCGGCGCGGATCGTTTCGCGCTTCTCCAGCAAGGACTCGAGCTCGCGCGCGCCGAGGCGATCCTCTTTCTGCCCGCCGGCGATCGTCTTGCGCCGACGTGCGTGTCGCGAGCACTCGGCTCGGTCGCGTCGGATGGCGGGCTCGCCGCCGTGTTCTGCGCGGCCGAGTCCGTCGATGGCGAGGGGATGGCTCTCGCCGTGGCGCCGGAGCACCCCTCGTTCGAGGACCTGCCGAGCAACCAGGACGAGCTCCTCGCCGTGCTCGTCGAGAAGAATCCCCTGCCGCTCGGCGGTGCTCTCGTGCGGCGAGCGATCGCGCGTGAGCTCGGCGGCTTCGCGCCGACCTTCCGCGAGCGCGCTGATCACGATCTCTGGCTACGCCTGGTGGCGGGACATCGTGTCGGGCTTCTCGCGGAACGGCTGGTGCGGCGGCGCTGGCCACGAATCGAGCCGTCCGACGCGGCGCTCGATTCGGCCGAGCACGCGCGCGCGGTGAGCCGCGCATTCGCGCGCCACGGAACCGACCCGTGGGTGCGCGCTCTCGGCGGCGGCTCGCGCAAGGATCGATCGCACCAGGCGATCGCGCGGGCGGAGCTCGCGCGACGATTGGTTCGCACCAAGCTTCCGCCGCTTCGTCCGTTCGCGCACCGCCTGCTGCATGAGTCGCGCGCCGCCGGCGCGGCCCCTCCCGGCGATGCGCCGTTTGCCGAGCTATTGGGCTGGCTGCCCGAGCTGGCGCGGATCGACGGGTGGCTCGAGGCCGGTGCGCCCGCGGCATGCGATGCGGAGGCGGAGCGCCTCGTGTCGCCGGAGCCTCGTCCGGCGCCCAGCTTTCCCGGGCGTCTGTGCATCGCTTTCGGCGTGCTTTCGCCCGCGGAGCTCGCGGACGCGAGCCGGCTCGTCGACGGCTTGCACGACCTCTGGGCGCACGGCTTTGCGCCGTTGATCCTCTACGCGGGCGGCCTCGGCGCGGATCATTCCTTCAAGGCGACTCCGAACGTGGACATCGAGATCCTCCGCCATCCGGGATCGAGCGAGGAGATCCAAGCCGCATTCGAGCGCCGCGGAGTCGCGCTGCTCGTCGCCGAAGCCGGCCATCCCGCGATCGGGGTGGCGAGC
>JADMIO010001409.1_pt1 | contig 13034 bp, 10 predicted proteins | sample 8958161 | NCBI WGS metagenome assembly JADMIO01 (sample SAMN16585339, study PRJNA669376) | soil metagenome | isolation source: Crop rotation soil | place: USA: Cullars Rotation, Alabama | collected 2011 | reverse complement strand
CCGATGTAGTTCTGCTCGAAATATCGTTCCCGCCAACCTTCCGGCCAGGAAAGGCACAACGTGGTATCTTCGATGCGCTCATGCGGGCCGGGCATGTCGGCCAAACCGCCGTGAGTAAACCCAAACCCTTGCGCAAAGTTCAGGAATGCTGACCACGTCCCATCGGCAGAAGCCAGCGACTCCAGCTTTTCAATAAAGTCAAAAACCTGCACCGCGGTCATGACGTCCCCCGCGCCATTTTGAATGGAGGCGCTCCTCAATTTGAATTGCAAGCCCCGTCTAGTGTTGGTCAACTTTACCACCATTTGACCTGTCGGGGGAGCACTCGAACTTGTCGTGCTTCTTGCGGGGCCCAGCCGGTCCGCCTACTCTGATCTCTCCACTATCGAAAAGGATCCGTATTGCAATGACTGGGGCCACCACTGCCGTGTCGGGCGGCGCTGCTATGCTCAACCTCGCTTCGACAATTATTGCAGCTTACGTAAGCAAGAATTCCGTGCCCTTGGCGGACCTGCCAGGGGTCATCAAAAACGTACATAGCACCTTATGTAGTTTGAGCGGCGAACAGACGGCCGGCAGCGCAACAAGTCAGAAGCCTGCAGTCCCGGTCAAAAAATCGGTAACGCCCGACTACATTGTCTGCCTCGAAGACGGCAAGAAACTCAAAATGCTCAAGCGATACTTGCGCAGCAACTTCAACCTCACCGTTGACCAGTATCGGCAGAAATGGGGATTGTCGCGCGACTATCCGATGGTGGCGCCGAACTATGCGGCGAGGCGGTCGGAGTTCGCCAAGAAGATCGGGCTTGGCCGGACCAAAGCCGCTTCAAGCGCCAAGCGGCGAAAGCGCTAGAATAAGCGGCGCTTAACTGCGCTCGGCGCCTCCATAGAACTCTATGCCAACGCCGAGGGTGTCCGTTTCAGGCTTCATATTCTCCGGCTCGCCAAGGCTACCCACAGTCGATCCACCTTTTTTCACTGAAGCACCGCTGGGACGAACAGCAATGGTACCCTCGCCGCCCCAGGTCTCCTCAGGCGGTGGTAGTTCCGGACCCGCATCACTGCGTTCGGGCACTCGCCATAGCACACTCCCTTCGGTGGAAGCGATTTCCACAGTGCCATCATCCCTTGCTTGCAGGAACGCGCCAGTAGAGCCCGCGGTCCCAGAATTCCAAACCGGAATGCCTTGCGAATCGTAGATCACCAGGTTTCCATCCGCCTGCATCGCAAGTAGCTCTCCCTGCGTGGCACTCTCCCAAAGTATTTTCCCGGTTTGATTGTTTGACAGTACAAAATTGCCGTCACCGCTGAACTGCAATTCATAGAGTTTGCCCAAATTCCAGCGGCTGCCCGGCAGAAATTCGATCGCCCGAAATTGTAATGTTCCCAAGATTTGTCTCCCAAGTAAAAAGGGCGCGAATACGCCGCGCCCTTTCGCCAACCGAGGGAAGTTTACGCCACTAAAACTGCATTATGACTATTTCTTTCGGCGATTGAACAATCTCTAACAAGCAATGATTAAAAATTGTTAAGGTCAACTACCTGCGGTCGCCGGTGAACAATGCGGATCGTTGGGGGCACCCCGTCTGGAACTGCGCGGCGTCTTCGGCTTTTCATCAGTTCGGCGGTGATCTCAGAGGCCATCGCGCATGTGGAAACTTACACTGTGCAAGAGTTTATTGAACCGCGCGCCAAGCTAGTGATTGACGGCAGTCTGATAGGATTTCGGGAGGAGGAGACAGACTCGCGCACCGTTATGGTGGGCAATGTAGCCCAACGCATCAGCCAGTACCGGAAATCCGGAGTGATGAAGGGCGAGCGATTGGAAGGGAAAGGCGTCAAGGTCTTCCAATTTGTCCGTACCACTACTGGCTGGCGCATATTCCCATGATGCACAAGATCATTTCGATCGAGTTGACTCTCGAGGCCGCAAGGGCGTGTTTTCCCGGGAAAGGTCTGCTGCTCGATCATCGGCGAGAGCGTCCCACCGTCGAGCCATGCGGAGCAATACCTCTCGCTCTTCCTTCGATGCTATTGCTGCTGCGTCGTAGCAGCTATTCGCTAGCCGCCGATACTCCTTGAGGATCTCCACTGGCCTGCCCCAGCCCGAACCGAAGACTAACATTTAAATCTGATTCAAGGCCACCAGACCATACGTAAACCTCGCATCTGCATGACTTCATTGTAACCTTGCGCCGAGGCGAGCAGGATTTAACTAAGCTGCACACACACACACTGTGAAACTCGCCCGACAAGGGTGCATTCCCTTCCTTCCGGACAACTAACGCATAATTGCTCCACGCATGCCAGAGCCCGAAATCCACGACTGCGACGGAGCGGCCCGCACGAAGCGTACTCTACATGCCACGAGCCAGCATTAACTCAAACCTGCTCAAAAGTGCGAACAGTACCCGCCTCGCCCTATAGGGGCCAGAGAGAATACCAAACCAATTTTTGACCGCCCCTTCCAGATTTCGATGTCATGTTCCGCAGCGAGCTCCCTAGCTTTGGTAAGGGCCGACTCGTCGTCCGGCAAATCGAAGTCGTGGCTACTGATCCAGTCACCCTCTACTGTCAGCCTACAGAATTGGTACTGCATCTCGCCCCCCCTTAGAAGGCTACTCTCCAAACAATACACTGTAAATACATGGTCGGCTGAGACCTGAATGGAATTGCCTGTAAGCAACTGCCACAAGTTCACGCTGTCTTTCTTCAACCGGTCTTTGGTAGTCGCCGGTCTGATTGACGTCCGGGCAAACCTGTTCGGCGACGGATCAATTGCGCTGCTTTTCCCGGTCAATTTACTGACAGACTACGCCGGCAGAAGAAACGTTTTCGGTATTGTCAGTTTGTCAACTGATAGTCGCCCTCAACGCGTGCCATGTTCCAGCAGCGTGGTCCCGCTCCAGTGCCAAAGCGCAGCAGGGGCGCCTATTTGGACCAATGTGCTGCTCGCCCGACCAAACATCATCTGGGCAACAACCCGTTGATCCGAAGAATGTAAACCCAACGAGACGCAGGGTCCAGCCGAATTGCCACCGCCCTGCAGAGTCTTACGCGGGACGATGCAGCATCAATTCCCGAAGTATCGCGTGATCAGCCAGAAGGCGCAGCATCCTGTCCATGCTGCTAGAATTGAGGGCCTACAGCCACAGGGATCCAATATCGCTAGTCGTAGAGCGGGCAAACTGCTCTAGCGCACCCCCCAACAGCGACGAAGAACAACCTGAGCACCATTGCCCTGTACATCCAGCCACGGGTTATTTCACCGCGGCAGCCGCCTCTTCGCACTCGGCCTCGGCCAAGAGACGCGACATTCGCACCGTTGTTCGCTGACACTGCCCTGTTCAGAAGTTCCAGGTGTGGCAGTGCTTGATGCCGACGCACCGGCTGTGGACATTGCTTCCCCCACGGTCTCGCAGCTAGAAAGGAATGCTTGCATCACCGTCGCGATTCCCTGCGGCGAAGGCTCACGTCGGCCCTCTATATAAAACCAGTGCGGTGCCTGAGGACCACTAACGATCTCGTAGGCTGGAAAATACACAACATCAGCAACGTCGCTTGCGATCTCCCAGCTGGCGCGCGCAAAACCGATTTGCTGTAGATCGAAGCCGGCGACACGTGAGAACCAGACATCGTCGCCACCAGAGGGACGGGCGACACGGTGAGAATGAAACGGGGTTGCGGATTGATTCTCCGCCACGGAAATGAATTCAGCCAAATCCGTTCGTACTTCATTGAATGAGAGGTTGTGAAAGACATGTCAGCTTGGGTATGCTCGCCGCGAACGGTCCCGGGACGGACGGGAAGATCACACCATCGCAAGCCGAAACCCACGCCTCTGTCAGCCCAAGCGTAAGAATGAATACGTCCGCGGATTCGAAAACGCTCAGGACATCCTCAAGAAACTGACGCGTCAGGAGGTCAAATTCTTTATCGCATGAAGCAAGGAACCGCATTCAACGGCCGAAAGGGATCGATCACCTCGCCGTCGGCATACCATCTGTCCTCAGAGCTTTTTCGGATTGAGCACAGCGATCGCAGGACAGGCTTGGGCTCTCGGCGCAACTGCTCGGAGAAGCACTGGCGGGCGGTTAGTGCCGGTCTAAGTGGTGGAACGTCTTGCAAGGCGCGTTGTTTGGAGGACTAACCACCTTTGCCATTTCTGGAGCGGGAACCCTGGCGGCCGATCTAGGCGTCTTCGTCCAGCGCGCGGCTGCCACTATTCGTGACATCATCGGAAACACCGCCGTGCCTGCAATGGTTGGCGGCCTGATGTCCCTGCAGCCACCATAACGCAAAACAAGTCGCGTTGCTGAGGAATTTCTGCGGGGCCCCAATCTGAGAGGCTCACGGTACCACGGTCACAACCGTGTCAGGCGTACCCATAGTACTTAAGTTCCTTTGAAAATGTCTCATTTAACTGCGCAATAGTCGCTGACGACAACTTTTGACGGTGATCCCCCGGGACCACCCGACGGATGAACTCCCGAGGACGCTCTTCGTCAGGAATCACGTCCGCCCACCCAAGTATCTGTTTCACCTGTTGCTCGGATATCGTCCAGGAAAAATACTCAGTAATTCGACGCAGCAACAGCTCTTTCTCCAGTATTACGTCTTCGTATCTAATGATTCGCAGATTTGGATCTTCCAGCACGGATTCGTATTCTCCGAGCGTCCGCCGTAGCGGTGTCGCCATCCTAAGTACGTAAGCATCGATTTCGCTTGCCCTGGCCTGTTCTCGATGCTTCAGCATGTCATCCCGGGCCTGTCCCTGCACCGGGAGCGAGTGAGAATAGGCGTTGGAATAGTATTCGCTTACCAGGGCATCACGCGGATCACGAATCATCAGAAGCTTCTTGCCAGCTAGAAAATTTTTATCGTCACGGATACCCGCCGGAAAATTTCTGAACCCGCCATAGACGTTTCCCGGGCGCAGCAAAACCGACAATCCAGGGTCGAATTGCCATTGAGGGGCGCGCAGCCCCTTTTCAAACATTCGTCCTGCGATATCCACGAAATTGACGCCATTCATTGTCGCGACCGCATGAACGATGTTGTTAAAGATAGAGCTCCCGCACTTCCGCACACCAAAGGCAAAAAAGAGCTCCTTGCCGGGCTCGTCGGTGATTTCATAGTCAACCAAGTCGCGATATCGGATGGTCGGCACGTCGTCTATCCCGCGTTAGCCATGTTGTAGAGCGTAATGGCGTGATCGTTGCCGATAAGCCGCGCCAACCTGCTCCAGTGCAAGAACCATAGACGACAGAGCTTGCCCGAGTACATCGGGTCCCATGGTTTTGGACGATCGAGAAAGTGCAGAATTGCGCCTTCTGATTTCGGATCAGGGTCATGCGGCGTAATAAAGTGGTTGTAAGAGGGGTCGAGCTTCGAAAATCTGCCTTGGAAACCGATGTTCAGTGCACACTGATCCTGAAAGATGAGTTCTGCCTGACGCTCGTGCACCGCTCTGATCGTTTCCTCCAGCGCGCAGTCCAACTCGGGATGCTGTAGATCAAATGCCAAGACGCCGGAGTTGAAATATTGCCCCGGCGACAGCCTGTGCTGCTCGATTGCAGCCTCAACCTCGGGACGGGAGATCTCCAATCGCGCTCGCAAGGGATATTCGGTTCGTTCCTGCAACAAGGGGTTGATATCACCGTGAACGATCGTATCGGAGTCGATGTAGAGTGCCCGCTCGTGGTGCCCCTGCAAACGCAGGTATCTGGCAAAAAAGATACGGTAGTACGCAGCCTCAGCGAGTGCCTGGCCTCCGGTAAACAACCCATATGACGTTTTGAGGGCCGTCCCTGCGCTTAGGATCTCCTCGCGTGAGACCACGGTGACTGGCGACACCTCCAGTTTGCGCTCAAGTTTTGCTGCAGCCCTGCAGGCAAGCTCGTGGGCGCAAGGGTCATCCACAACAAGGTAGACCGCGGCATCCCGCAGCAGGTCCCAATTGGAGTGGGTCAGGGAAACGAGCGATACAAGCGATGGTCCCAGATATGTCGGATTGGTGCAGTAGTAAACCGCAAATCGTTTCGTTCGCGACGGTTCGCCTGCGCCGAAAACGCACCGCTTGAACACCAACCGACTGGTAATGGCAGCTGAATATTCGAGATTCTGATCGCAAAGAGCGCCAAAATCCTTTTCCAAACAAGCGCGCTCCTCCTGTAGGGTGCTACGCAACCGCTGCGCCCCCGGCAAATTCGCAGCGGCCTCCAGTTGGACTATCGCGTCGGCATGGTTTCGAGTCTTTCTGATGGCCCGCAGGATGAGGTACGAAGTTTCCGCGCTGCATGCCGACGAACTCGCGAGCTGAATTCCCATTTTATAGGCTTGTTGCCAATTTCCGCGTTCAGCATGGAACTTTAGAATGCAGTGTTGAAATTGCGCGGGCAACTCAGCGACTGGCTCCAGCGCCGTCAGACACCTCTCCGCTTCAGCCAGCTCCCCGACAAAGCAGTGGAATTCAAATCGTTTCACCCGTAGCTCGGTACTCTTGTCGAAGGAGTCGCGAGGAATACGTGTTAACCAGCTTCGTGCCGCGCTCCAGTCTCTCGTGGCGAACGCGGCATTCAGGGAAGCCGAGGCAACTGCATCGGAATAGCCGAAACGCACAAGCCGATACTCGATGAGATAGGCGGCAGTGGAATAGTTCCTCGCCTTGTTGATGCAGGTTACGATTGCCCGGTCGAGCAGGTGCTGAATCGTGTCGGGCCCGAACATAGGCTCGCAGGCAAACAGATCAACGAGACTTTGGTAGTCTGACAACCCGGCGAGCAAGCGAATGCGCAAGTGCTCCGAGTGCGCCCTCGCTAGGGAGGCACCAGCTCTTTCCACGACCGAGCGCGCTTCCTCTGGCTGGCCCAGATCGATCAGTACGTCGACAAGGTCTGACACAAACTGAAAATTCTTCGGGCTACGTTTGACAAGCTCGCGAAGTATCCCGGCGGCTTCGTTTGGCCGTTCAAGCTCAGCATATGTCTGGGCAAGGGCGCGCCGTCCCCAGTCCTTCAACCGTCCCTTCCCTTCGAGCTCCTCGAGAAGACGCAGCGCGGCTGGGAAATCCCGTTTCCAAATGAAATATTCAGCGTGTCGCAGATGAACCAGATCGTCGGCCGTCCCGCATTCGATGAGCAGGCGATATAGCTCGTAGGGCTCTTGGCGCAGCTTTGCCTCAAACAGGAAATGCGCTGCGCTTGCCACCGCCTGCAGGTGAACATGGCCCAGCTTGACCGGAGTAGCGCGTACGAAACCCGAAGCTCCGAACGCAGCAAGCTTGGAGTCTTTGAGGTCTACCGCGCAGCGCAACAGCTCGTACCAAGACCAAGCGAAGTCGGCCGCCAGTTCAGTCGCATGCCGAAAGGCTTCAACGGCCGCTGCACAATTCCCCAGTCGTTGACGAGACCGGCCAATCTGAAACTGCGGCCAGTAAAACGACGGGAGCCGTTCCGCAAGCAATTCGTACAACTGGGTTGCTTGCGTCCACTCCCCCGCGGTGAATGCCAGATCCGCCCAGATGCGCAACTGCCCCGGATCGTCCGTTACGGCCGGTATTTTGGGTTGGGCATTTAGCAGCGAAAGAGCGGCTTGCCGGTCCTCCCGGGCCGCAACGGCACCTGCTTCCGCCAACCATTCCTGAATTTGTGTCACGCCCACAATACAAACCGGATCGACAGCCGATCAGGCTATCGAACCGACTCGCCCCCGTCCCCCGCCATACCTTAGGGGCCCAATACTTGGCCTAGCGGCATTTGTCCAGCGCGAACAATTAAACTGGATTATATCAATAAGTCTGTGAAATAGGCCCGAGATTGCCGCACACTTGTTGCGGCATCGCCTGATCAAACTCAGACTCTAAATTTATTTTCATCAAAGCTGTATCGCAATATTTTTTCAAGCGAACGGGCTATACCGTAAGGCCGATGGAGGGATATTCACAGATGGTGTCCCCCATTCTAAACAAACGTTATTGTTTTTGTTGAAGGTATGAAGAAAAAAACAGCGATTTCCTCCTTTGAATCGACTGTTCGAGGGGAAGGCCGCAGGTTATTTTTGGCAGTGTTAGGCGGGGGATATGACGGAGAGTCGAGGGGGGGCCGAGAAGGCGCGGCACGAGATAGCAGGCGCGCCTACCCATTCCAGCCATCTTCACTTGGTGGGGCCTGGCCCCCATAGCGAAGATCTATCTCAGGCACAGAACCTCCATTTGCTTAGCAGTGAAATGGATATGGCGGGACGCTTGCGGGTCCGCTACATCAAGCCTGTCGGTATCGCTGTTCTATACGAGATCATCGACGAATTCGAAAATCTGTACCGGTTGACCGAGGCGAATTCAGCCACCTTGAACATGGCGCATCTGCAGCTGGCTCGGAACGTGGCCGGCGATGCATGGTGGGCTTTCGAGTCTGGATCAAAGAATTTTAGGTCCGGAGAAAATCCGCACCCTGATTGGTCGCTGGACGGGGTTCGCACCGCCTTTCTCGCTTCGGGGGAGGAGAGCGAATCAGAAGCCGCTTCACCGGCATCAACTTGGGTGGTTGGCAGGGCGATCTTTGCAAACGGCAAATGCCAGCTGAATCCCAGGACCCGCTACCGGTTCTCGGTGCTGGGCGCCCTCCATCGTTGCGGCGGCAAAGTTCTAGTCGAAATCGACGAAGGTGCCAGCGGTTATCGCACGCTGGCCAGCCGGGCGATCGCGCGAAAAGCAACCGGCGGCAGGCTGCGCGGCGGCTACGATCCCATCGCCTTGGAATTCCGAACCCCCGCAAAGGCCGAGCGGATTCGAATCTCCGTTGAAAAGGGTCCCACCGAGGATGGCGCCGACAGCTATCTGTTTCTGGCAGATCCTGCGATCACCGAGATTACTGATGGGCCGTCCATTTCACTCGAGTCCGAAATGGACGAGATACCACCGGAGGCGGTGAACAATGCAGCCTTCGAACTTGTGGAGGTGTTTCTGATTCCTCCCGCTGCTTTGGTACAGGACGGCCACACCCGGGCCACACTCAGGCTGGTTTCGGGCATAGGGTGCGCGACGCGGCCGGTTCAGTTGGGCGCTGCCCCCGGCGAGGAGCTGGCAACGCGCTTTGACAGAGGGTTGGTGCACTTCGAAGGCATGAGCAGCCTCAGCGAAGTGGAACTGGGACTGTATGTTGATGGAAAGCTGAGCAATCGAAGCATGGTTCCTGTTGCGGACGGGCGATTCACTGGCTCGCTTTCGGTTGCAACCCGTCACTTGGACGGACTTCCTCACTTGATCGAATTGCGCAAGCGAAAGGACGGTGCCCGCCTTGCCCGTTGGGCTGAATTCTTGCCGAGGATGGCAACCAGTTGGGAAGACTTGCAAGCCCATGCCCGCATGCCCCTGGCCATCGAGAACTCGCCGGCAGCCACTCACCATTTTCGAGCGTTTCGTCGCTGGGTTTCAGCTTACGAGAGCGGGCAGCTAAAGCGCCTGCCCCCTCTTGTCCGGCTTCTGAACACCCTTTTGGAAGGGATCAAGCCGCGTAGGGCATACAAGACTTTTGGCCTTCCGGTTCATTCCCATCCATTGGTTTCCGTTGTCGTCCCCGCACACAACAAATTCGAAGTCACGTATGTTTGCCTGTGTGCATTGCGCTTCGCGCACAACATCGTGGCCTTTGAAGTCATCGTTGTCGATGACGGCTCAACAGATCAGACTCGGGGCATCGCCGACATAGTATCCGGCGTCAAAGTGGTGAGAAACGAACGAGCGCTCGGATTCGTGGGCGCCTGCAACGCCGGCGCGGCAGCCGCAACCGGTAGATATCTTGCCTTCCTAAATAACGACACCGAAGTCACGGCGGGGTGGCTCGACGAACTTGTCGATGTCTTTCAAAATTTTGGGCAAGTTGGCCTTGCCGGATCAAAACTCCTCTATCCCGACGGTCGCCTGCAAGAGGCAGGAGGCATCGTCTGGAGATCTGGCAATCCATGGAATGTGGGCCGCGGCGAGAATTCGAACGACCCCTGCTACAACTATACGCGCGAAGTGGACTATGTTTCGGGCGCTGCAATCATGCTGCGCCGAAAACTGTTCAATGAGCTCGGTGGCTTCAGCGAGGAATTCTCGCCGGCTTATTTTGAAGACACCGATTTGGCAATGAAGGTTCGGCAGTCGGGCAGGCATGTCGTCTATGTGCCCACCTCTGTTGTTTACCATCACGAAGGGCTCACGGCCGGAACGTCGATCAATCAGGGGTTTAAACGTTACCAGGAGATCAACCGGCCAAAGTTCCGCAGGAAGTGGGCCCATGCCTATGCGCATCACGGCGAAGAGGGAACGCATCCTGAAGTCGAAAAGGACCGTGGCGCTGCCTTTCGGGTCCTCTTTGTTGATTACCAGGTTCCTCTGGTCGATCGCGATGCCGGCAGCTATGCCGCTTTCCAGGAAATCCGCTTGCTGCAGGGATTGGGCGGCAAGGTAACCTTTCTGTCCAGGAATCTGGCATGGCTAGACCGACATACCCTCGCCTTGGAGCGTATTGGCGTGGAGTGTCTCTATGCCCCGTACGTTCGCGACTTCGGTGAATATATTTCAGGTCACGCCGCTCTCTATGACCTCGTGTATGTCTGTCGATATCAGTTAGCGCGGGAAGTGATCTCGCTCGTCCGCAGCAACTCTTCGACAAAAATTGCCTTCAATCTTGCAGATTTGCATTTTCTGAGGGAGATACGCGAAGCTGCCAGCGGAAACCCAAAATATTCAGCCGAAAAGGCTGCTGAAACCCGCAACGTGGAACTCGAACAGGCCGCTGCGGCGGACCTAACCCTGAGCTACTCGGACGTCGAAATCGCAGTCCTCCAGAGTCATCTCGGAGGTGCGGTCAAATCCGCGAAATTGCCTTGGGTGGTGGATGTTCCCGCACAGCCTCTTTCCACTTTTGCGGACACAGACGGGGCGCTCTTTCTGGGGAGTTTTGGACATCCGCCGAACGTCTCTGCAATGCAATTTTTCGTCGAACAGGTCATGCCCAAACTCCGCGAAAAATTTCCGGAGTTCAAGTTGCGAATCGCGGGCGGCCAGCTGGTCGATGAAATTCGGCGGCTCGAGAGTCCATCTGTGGAAGTCGTGGGCTACGTGGGTGATTTGGATAAAGTATTCCGGATGAGCCGAATCTTCGTGGCGCCTCTGCTCGCGGGTGCAGGCATCAAGGGCAAAGTCCTAGAAGCTGCCGCGAGAGGCGTCCCATCGGTTTTGTCGCGCATTGCCGCGGAAGGCACGGGGTTCGTAGCCGGAAGTGACTGTCTGATCGCTGACAACGCCGATTCGTGGGTAACTGCCATCACACGCCTGAACACCGATGAAGCCCTCTGGTCCAAATTGTCGGCCCAAAGCCAGGAAGCTGCCCGTTCGCGGTTTTCATTTGCAGTCGGCCTCGAGGCGATGGCAGAAGCGCTGGCCTCGATAAACATTACGGGGAGGCGGGGTTCCAATCTTGTTTACAATCGAGCCCGGCCTCACAAATATGGCTTGGACTAGGTGTCTGGCACGGGTGTGCAGGACAATTCAGACCGGCCCCAACAGGTTCCCCACACATATCTCCGAGATCGTCATTTCGATTTGCCGGCTGATCCCAATCATGCAGCCAAAGAGCCGGGCATGAGCATCGTCGTCCTGCATTACCACCTCTTCAAGAATGCCGGCACCTCGGTGGACGAAATGCTAAAAGCAAATTTTGGGGAGCAATGGGCCCAAATAGAATTCGAGGATGTCCCGGCGCCGCGCAGGTCTGCTGCTTTGGAAGCGTTTCTTGCCGGAATGCCACTGCTCCGGGCACTTTCGTCGCATACAGCAAACCTCCCCGTACCGGCCTTGGCCGGACGGCAGATCGTTCCGATCGTCATGCTCCGCCACCCTATAGACCGAATTCGCTCCGCTTACATTTTCGAGCGCAACCAAAAGGCGGATACGCATGGCGCGCAACTGGCAAAGAGCCATGACTTCTCGGGTTACGTGCGCTCGCTTTTGGATCATCCAACCAACAGACAGGCTAGAGATTTTCAGACGTATCGCCTTGCCTTCGGAACGCCTGCCGGCGAGACCGAACTTGACCGCGCAATGACCACGCTGCACGGATTGTCGTTTGTCGGGCTGGTCGAGGCTTACGAACAATCGCTTGCGCGTCTGGCTGCACTCGTTCAGCCATCAATGCCAGAATTCCGGCCGATCGCCGTCCGTCGAAATTTCGGACCGGAAGAGGCTTCGCATCTGGAGCAACGGCTGGATCAGATCGCCCAGACGCTTGGTGACGAGCTCACGTCAGCTCTATGGGCGGCAAACTCCGACGATTTGGCACTGTTCGAAACGGTCAAGAAAATATATTTCGCTCAGGACACCCCTAGACCGGCAGCTTCCCCATGACATTCAAGAAAAGCTGCGCCATTTGCGCCTTCGTCGCGCTACCAAACTCCTGAGTCCCCCTGATATCGGCGGCTGGCAGGACAAAAAGCGGCGAACGGCCGCCTAAATACTCCTCTGCGACAGCTTGGTTGCTGTCCTGGAACCGTTTGCGAACAAAAAACGAATCCTCGTCTGAAAGCCGAAGTCTTGGTCCTGTGGAAGCCGTCGCGAGCGCTTCAAGAAGGGCCTTGTATTTCTCGGGCGCGATTGAAATCTCGCCCGCAGTCAGAGCCTGGTTGAGGGAGGCCAGCAGCTCAAGCGCTGCTATGTCCAGCGATTGGTTCTGCCTTCCATCGCATTTGGGGCGCGTGTGCGGGGCCAAATCGCATGCGCCAAAAAAATCGGCAACCACATCCCAGGCGTCCAAAGCGTTCTGCTGAAAGAGCCGTACAAGAATATTTTGTTTACCAAATACGCTGGCCCAACGATTCAACAACGCATGATAGTCGCACAGTTGCGACAGGGTTCTATCGGCCGGTATAGCCGGCGCGCCAGTTGCACCGGCTCTGAGCGCCGTGGAATAGCGGCTCGCAAGAAAATCGGCTTGCTCGCGAAGGTACACGACAATCCGGACACGCTCGGTTCCGTCAAGGAGCTCCCGCAA